>ERZ791906.657-NODE-657-length-35827-cov-6.668875_pt1 | contig 35827 bp, 30 predicted proteins | sample MGYA00510146_ERZ791906 | MGnify/ENA primary metagenome ERZ791906 (study PRJEB30046, sample SAMN00792096) | human gut metagenome | study: EMG produced TPA metagenomics assembly of the A metagenome-wide association study of gut microbiota in type 2... | reverse complement strand
TCTCTTCCTCTGTAAAGGCATGAAACATTTTTCCAGAATCCTTCAGCCGCAAAGCGTCATCCAGAAAGACCTCGTGAACTTCTACAACATTTTTCGGAAGCTCGTAGACAAATTTCCCTTTATCCTTCGCATTTGCCCCAATCACCCACAGAACAAACTCATGCTCTTTCATTTCATTGATATACTGGTGCATCCAGGTGGATACACCTCCAAATATGTAGGGATAACACCCCTCCAATATGAGACAGATTCTCACAATTAACTCCTTATCTGTCGCGTGTTACCGCTTTGTATTTCAATCTTCTAATTTCTCGATAGTTACTGTTGGTTCCTTTGCCTGAAGCAGATAGAGATTTCCTGTCAGATGTGTAAGTTTTCCTCCCGAAACTTCACCCGGTGTTCCTTCATTGATCCTCACCATAAAATATGCTTCATCATAGAAGTTTTTAAGCTTCAATTCTATAGACTGCTCTGTCACTGTCTTTGTAAATGTAACCGCTCCATAACGCTGAATCGCACCGGATAGTTCCGAACCGGTGAGTTGTCTCAAGGACGGTGCCGAATCCACCAGCCAGTCCATATATTCAGCGAGGTTGCTCTTCATCTTTTCCCAGCCAAGTGCTGCACCGCGGTCTTCGTCCAGAAGATCATCCGGATGAATAAAATGACTGTTCACAAAATGCATATTTAATTCCGACAGTGCCGCCATCTTCATATAATCATCGATAATTGCACCGGAGATGATACGCGGCTGTTCTACAATCCCATCCTTTGCAACTTCAAATTCCTGCACATACGCAAACTCACCGGTGAAATAATTACTGGCGATCGTCCGGATCTCCGGGAAATCTTTCGCGAGCATCTCTCTTCCTTCTGCTGACAATACATTGGACGGCGGTACATAGACTGACATTGATACACTGGGAAATGTATCCTCTCCAAAATGGATCAATTCTTTTACAGCCTTTTTCATGGCCGCCTCATTTTTCCATGTATCATACGGAAGCACGTCACCATAATCCACATTTGAAAGACTCAACGGCTGATGATTGTATCCATGATACCCGAGTTCTCCACCTTGATGAAGCAGCATATTTCCAAAATACTGAAAACGTCTGGTATCCTTCTGTTTCTTAATCGTTCCATCCGTCGCATCCTCATAATTTTCAATAATCACACCGGTATAGCGAACGTTGTGATCAGATGCAAGCTCCAGCATATCCGGCCACCACACATTCATATAGAAATCACTAATGCTCATTCCATAGTCCCGCTTCACATAAGTACCATCTCCCTCCGGAACCGGTGACGGAAAGTCATCCAGATAAAATGCTGATCCATTGATCACCGGATAAACCCCCACATCAGTAAGGAGACTGTAGGAAGCCGCATAGAATCCACGCACCGCTTTCTCATACAGTCCAAAGTTGTCTACTACAAACTTTCCTTTTCCATAATGGTTTTCCCAGATCAGCGGCACTCCCTTTTCATCTCTGATTCTCGCATATACCTGTGCTTTTTCGCTCAACTCGACCGCCCAGGCAGCATCATACGGATCTGTGATCGTATAAGCCTGTCCGCCGCCAAGCATAAATTCCGGTTCAAAATAAATACTGTCTACAAGTGTATTGTCATATCCGGAAGAAATGATTCCAAGCTTCTGCTCAATCACTGATGAATACGCTGTTTTCTGAAGTGTCAGGGCAAAAAGTACATTCCCACCCTCTGACACCCAATCACACAGTTCCATAAGATTCTCTTTCAACGGACTTACATCACTCAGTAATACAACAACCGTTTCATAAGCATGATAATCTGGAATAGAGGATGCACTCTGCAGGTCTACCACATCTGTTCCAACCTTCATATCTTTAAAAATTTGTTGAAACTGCTCCCATGCAGCCACACTCGCCTCATCTTCACTGTTACGAAGTACCAGACAGGTCTTCGGCAGTGATTTCGCAGCCATCTGTTCCGTAACCACTTCTTCCTGACTGAGATATGCGACTTTTCTGTCTTTTTCAGTATATTGAATTCCACTTCGTTCAGCAAAAAGGACGACCGCGATCATCAGAAATACACCCAGGATCACCAGCATACTTTTAAACGGAAATGTTTTCAATGATTTTAATCCAGCCAAAAAGCCAATTCCTCCTTACTCTTAGACGACAGATAGATCTGCTCCTCTTTCATCTGTCTTAAACACTGCTGCAACTCCGCTCCCTTTTTTCGTTCTGCCAGATACCGGATCTTCAAAATCCAGAACTCCTCTTTCCGATGCCATTTCTGATCCATCAGCCCTAGAATCTCTTCCGCCTGAACATAATCTCCTGTTTTCATCAGATTTTGGAACAGACGCACACATGTGGAAAGCGTCGTTTTCACCTTCAGCTTTTGTCTTAAAAGACGGATATAATGTTTCCTCTGTTCTCTCTCCATCTGGGCTTCCAGAATCCCCTGATTCAGATACTCTTCCATAAAATCACAGTACTGCTCCAGGATTTCCGGATCGTCCGGTGATGCCGCATACAGCTTCTCCATCTTCTGCAAACGAAAATCATATTCCTTGGAAAGTTCAACCATGGCTGTGATCGCATAATGGACAACCTCTACATCTTCATTCATGCGGGCCTGTTTCAGAAGATCCATATATTCTTCCGGATCATCATTTAACACATCCATGATCAGTTCACGGCGCACTCTCGGTTCGTTAATCAAAAGTGCTTCCTCTAACGGAACGATCTTTTTGTCCGTATCCGAAACTGCCTGAAAAATATTTTTATAAATCTCTTCATTTACACGAAGCTTTTCCACTCCCGGTTCTATCCTATTGTCTCTTCTGGTCAGCATTTGCAAATGCAAAAGCAGCACGCACACTGTTCCCCAGAAAGGAACGAAGATCACAAGTGCCATCAGATATTTTTTCACCTTCAGCAGATGTGTCTTTATCCCCAGCCAGACCAGCACACAGCAGACAATATGCAACAGGATCAGGAATACTCCAAGCACTGTCTGAATCATAATTTTTCTCCTGTATTTGCATTCTCCACGGTATCGATCTCATGACAGACGAAGCCGTCATTTTCCAGTCTTGCAAGAATGATCGGCAAGGAACTTCTGTCCGTCTGTGAAAGAATGAGGAAGAGCTCTCCTTTTTCAGAAATCCCCCAGACATCATTTTCACGGACCGAAGCCTGTAGCGCTGTGTCTGCCTCTTCCAGTGTCATCTTCGGATACTCCAGCTTCAAAAGCACATAGGATGCCCGATTCTCCTCCCTCATAGAATGGAAGGAATACAGCCGTTCTTCAAAATACTCCTGCTTCAATATACGTGTACCCTGCACGTACTGCCTGTTCTTGATTGCCTCCTGATATTCCAGTGCGTGCAAAAGTGCTGTTTCTACCAGACCGCAGAGAATCTGGAACAGATTCAGATAATAGAGGGAAAGCTGTTCATTTCCCACTTCCTGAATGAAAATCAGCATCACGAGCTCTCCATCCTTGTGAATCCCGTTCATATACATCGGATAGCCGTCCAGGAAATTCCGGTTTACCCACACCTTTCCTGACACAATCGTCTCTTTCGCTTCCAGATAATCATCCAGACAAATGGATTTTTTCAACACATCTGTCATTCCCTGGGATGCGATCTCAAGACGTCCATAGCTCTGATTCTTTCCAACTGAATAAATCGCAAATGTATGATTCTCAAGAACTGATTCCATCACATGCAGAGTTTCAACAAAAAGCTCCTGCGGAAGAATGATATCCAGTTTTTTCGTAATATCAAAAATCTTACCAAAGCTGTCACGGCTTCCCAGAATCTGCTTCTTGTACTGCCGTTTATCAGAAAGCGTCTCCTGATACATTTCTCTCATAAACAGAAATTTATCCAGGATCAGTTTATTCTCCTCTTTCATGAATTGAATATTATCTCTGTTTTTCAGTCGGATGTAACCACAGATCGCGCCGACTGCAAAATAGAAGATAAACGGAATCCAGTTCGAAGGTTCGTAGAAAAGTGTCGTCCAGCCGATCCCGGTTTTCGTATATGCTGCCAGCAATGAAAGTGTTTCCAGCCCCGCTGCAGCAAGCCCGTAATTAATGCCGTACAGACTGCTGAACAGCACGATGTAAACAAGCCTCAGATCGATCATCTGAAACTGCACCTGATTTCCCGCCATCCGGTTCAGTGCTTCAAAAACAAAAAATGTGAGCAGCAATTCCACGATTTTCACGATTTTATCATGTGCTTTCAAAAAAGTTTTTACTACATCGATCTTCCGTGTCTTATGGTTCGTTTTCTCACAATAATCCTCATAAATTTCTGTGAGATCCTCCAAAAGAGAAATCTTCGGAAACCAGCCGTATTCATTTCTCAGAACGTGGTCATCAGATATCCCATCCTGGATCAGCACATCTGACAAATAGGTAATGTTTGCAGCCGGAAACATCTGTGCCAGTCTCTCCCCGAACTGTTGAAAAGTAAAATGAAATACCTGCGGAACCTGAAGACAGGCGCTCCCCTCTCCCCAGTTATCAAAAATCTTGTATAATAAATCCCCAAGATCACTCAAAGCAAGAAAATGCATCTCCTGTGCCGGTGCTTCTTCAAATGTAATCTGCTTCTTATTGATCACAGTTGAGAACAGCTTGAAAAAATAATCCTCCTCATAAGTACCGGAATAAAGATACGGCACACGCAGAATCTTGACAGCGATCTGATGCAGCTCGCCGTATTGCCTGCAGAACTCTTCTGCCGAGCGGACCATCAGCGTCTTTCCTGTTGTATCTTCATATAAACTATCCGGTCCTGTAATATACAGAAGCCTGGAATTCAGATTCCCCTTATAGTAATATAATAGCTTGTGTAAAGTCTCAATCTCACCCTCCATCGTCCCATGAAATGTAAGATAATTAGAAAAATAAATCACTCCCTCAAATTCATACGTCTTGAAAATGTCTTTGAATTCTTCCTCCGTCTTCGGAATCGGGTATACCGATAAGCTCTTATTGCGATTTGACTTTTGTTCAGTCTCTCCAAGAAGAAGGATCTGACACTCAGGGAAAGCCTCCTCGATAAATTCTGTTGTAATATATCCGATATTTCCGGTCACCAGTAATTTCATACGTCACCTCGTAATCATATATTGCACATTTCTATCATTTCCAAACTATCATTTATGCAGAAGGTGTATTTTCTTTTATCCTCTTTTTGTCTTTATACATCTTCTCGTCAGCACAATGGATCAGCTCCGGCAGATTCTTTTCCTCTGCATCTGTCCAGGCGTATCCCATTGCAACAGAGATAGGAATGTCACTTTGTTCATCGGAAAATTCAATCTCCGCTCTGACTTGCCTTATGATTTCTTCCGTTTCTTCGGCTGTCTTGTTTTTCAGAATAATCACGAACTCATCACCGCCGATTCTGTAACACTGACCGTTCTGTCCAACGGCAGCTCTCATACACTTTGCGATCGTGATAATAAGCTCATCACCTTTATTATGTCCCAGGCTGTCATTTATCTTCTTCAGATTGTTGGCATCCATCATTATGTAGGAAATCATTCCCGGGAAAACAACATTACTCTTGTTTTCCTCCAGAAATGCCGTTCTGTTTCCAAGACCGGTCATCGTATCCATATAGGCCATTCTTGCATAGATCTCGACATTGGCATTCTCCTGAACCTGCTCATACATTACGATACAGGCTGCATTGATCAAAAATGCGATAAATATCGCAATACCGACCGAATAGATATAGGAATAGCTCACTACATTTCCGTAATAAAATAAAACGAGTGCTATAATGCTGAAAACGCAATATGCTACACATCCATTAATAACTCTTTGCAATTTAAGATTTTTATGCTTTTTGTTCTCATTGACCCCATTCCAGATCACGCGCAGAAGTGTTACTGTCATAAGCAGATGTTCACAGATAAGTATTATGATCATCATATCACATCCGCTGATATAATTTAACAGATAAAGGGCTAAGGTAAAAACAAACAGCTTACGCATCACGGACAGCATCCTGTGTTTGCCCGGCATGATCTCTTTGATAAATTCCAGAAGAGGGAACGGCAATGTGAAAAAGGACAAGAATGATATCTGCTCAATAATACTGGTGTGCTGAGTGACTAACAGCAAAATCTGTGAGTCTGTCACCACCCAGATTCCTTCGGTCAAAATACAGATTCCCAAATTCCGCAGTGCACGGTAGATCTTCTCCGTTTTTCCCGCTTTCATATAAAGACAGGCGACAATACACAGCACACCAAAAGCAAGCGACAGCACACCGATAAGCACCGCATAAAGGTTATCCTTTATGATCCGTCTGTACATACTGGTATTGTCTCCTATCAATATCCCCGAGCTCTCAATGCCTTTCAGATTATCTTTCGTCCCACCGATAAAGCTGATCGTCAAACTGTCTCCTGATGGAATATCAAACAAATGCACTGATCCATCTCTTTTTCCGTTCCTGTGATAGATCGTCTCATTGCCCACACGCACATAATAATTTTTCCAATGGGATCTGAGAAGCAGCACCCATTCCTCGTGCTCTCCTCTATCTGATAGGCTGAAGGTGACCTCCGCCTTCGTAACACCGTCGGAAGCATCAATCGTCCACTCACCTTCCGGAGCACTTACTTTTCCTGTAAAAATTCTGTCTGGAACATTCTCATATCTCCCGCAAATGTATAATGCAGCTACCATAAAGAAGATAATTATAAGAGTAACTGCGGTATGTATCTTTTTCATAATCATTCTCTCTTATAATATTTTTTGCCATTCCGGCAGATATAATCGCGTCAGCATAACTGCTGGATTATTTCTGATTATACCATAGATTCTCATTTTTGAGTTTATTTTTAGAATAAAAATCCAACACAGTAATAAAGGGTGGTAAGTCATGAACGAAAATGAGCAGAAAGTCGGCTCAATCGCCGATCAAAAAAGTAAGATAAGGGAACGTTATAAAGGAATCACCCCTGATGAACTTGATGTGATTCCGGCTCTTCCGCAGGAAGATATCAGTGTCCGCAGTGCTGGATTTTCGTCCACAATTTTCATTGCTTTCACCTGGAGTTCACGATATTCTGAGTGATTTTTTTTCAAATACTTAGTCACCCATTTCTCCACCGATTCCCATAGTGTACTTTGTTCCCACATGATGTCCTGCTTTTTTCGCATATTGCATTTCTCCCTTCTGAAGTTCTCTTTTCAGTTACATGACTATACCAGAAGTCGGGGAAATAGCAATTCATCAGATGTACTGAAAAAGAGTGGTGGGAATTGGGGATAGTAGACAATGTGGGGAAATCGGAGAAAAAGAAAAGCCATGGCTTGTGCCATGACTTCTCAATTCATATTTGCTATTTTATTCGGCAGAAATACCTGCCAGTTTTACATTTACGTTATAAGTTGCTGGGTCTTCTGCGGCTGCATTATTAACACAATCTGCATCGGTGCCTTCCATCCAGATATAAACGCGCATTTTTACGCCATCATACCCTACGGACGAAGCGATTTTTTGTGTGCCCGATGAAACCTCATAGTTCTTTCCAACCTTAGTGGCTACCCAGTTTTGATTATTCTGATCGGTATAAGTAGTAGCATAAATATATGGATAAGTCACTGCTACTGGTTTTAATTTTCCGTCTGTACTATTTCCTATACATGTCCATCCATCACGAGCTTCTGCATCGTTACCTTTTCCGATTTCTTCATATGGTGCATAGACTATTTTTAATTCTTCCTCTCCATCATCAATATACTTGTTGTCTGCATTTTTCTTGATGTTCTGAATTGTAATACCAATTCGCATAGATTTCGGGATTGTGTCTGTAGTTGGCGTTCCATTTGCTGATAAAGTAATCGGACTTCCTTCGGATGCGTCCAAATAAACATCTGCGAGCCCTGTTTCGGTAATGGTATATAGAATATATTCACTTTTGAGATATGCGTAATGTGGATCATCGTCCGCGCCATACTGCCCTGGTTTTCCATTGGTAACGAATGTTGGTTTTCTGTAAGATGTAACTTTTCCCTCTTCATTCCAGCCTTCGCATACATACCAGTTTATCAGATTATTTGTGGATGATGGGCTGATAATACCTCCTGTTGTGGAAGCAGCGAGAGAAGTCTGTTCTCCACCGTGCTGTGGTCCCTGCTCTGCAGTTGCAATCTGGAGAATAAATCCATTTGTGGTTGCGCTGATTTTGGTTGTAGTTGCTTCTACTGTATTATTTGCCACATACCATGCATAAGTTGCTGATGTTAACGCAATGCCCGATATCAAAACAGAAGCAACCGTTGCCATTAACTGCATTTTCATCTTTTTTACATTCATATGCTCATCTCACTTTCCTTTACTTCTACATGCCAAAAAGTAGAACGTAATTTCTGCTCTTTGGCATGTACCCCACGCCACAACCGTGGGATACAATTTTTTAAAATTATGACTGAGTTTTACCGTATTCAGTAGGTGTTGCTTCGAATGTTACTGTAACACCGATATCTTTTAAGTTGTCAAGATTGGTTGTGTATACAGCCTGATCAGCACCATCATAGAAAATATATACCTGAACAGTTGCATCAGCGTTCGCTTTAATTGTAGCAGAATTCAACTTAAAATTATCATTTGCACTTTTAGAAACCTGAACTGCTGCAGTAGATTCTGTTACAGCAGGGCTAGAAAGATCTGGAAGTTTGTCATAAGCCTCTTTATTAATAGATCCAGTAGCAACAGAACCAGTCTTTGCAGTGTAAGTAGTACCATCGGTAGTTTCATATGCGTCTTTTCCAGCAACTGCAGCATGTGCTTCTGTAGCAGGTTTCCATACTTCCCAGTTATCGCCACATTTAACAAGTACACGGATGGCTTCTTTTAATCCTACTTTGTTACCAAGATTCACTGTAAGATCTGTAACATGCAGATCATCGAAAATACCATCATATGTACCAGTACCAATATAGAAAGTGTTGCTGTAAGTATATTTTGCTGTTTCAGCTGTTGTTGGATCACCTACTGCAAAACGCGAACCAGATTTTTCATTTGCCTTATCTTTTACACTTGCATATGCAGATTCAAACTGATAAATCTTGTTACCTGTAGTGGTCTTATTCGTATCAAAATTATTTGCCCACTGTGCTGGATACAGTGCTATTGCGTCAGTAGTTTCTGTTCCAGTAGTAGATGATGTGGAACTTGTTGTTGTTTTTCCAGCTGTTTTGTTATCAATTACCAGATAAGCAGAGTTACTCTGCGCACTGATATTTGTTGTTGTAGCTTTTACACTATTGTTGCTTACAAACCAAGCATATGTACTTGATCCGAGCGCTACAGCGGCAACGCATACCATGGCAACAGCTGCTGCCATCTGTTTTTTCAGCGCTTTTACGCTGTTGTTTTTTGTTTCGTTCATGTCATTCTCTCCTTCGTACAGTTTTGGGAATTTCCTGCAGTTAGAATTCTTTTTTGTATTTAGATCAAACTCCCACCGGGCCCGGTTAGGAGAGTTTCCCTCTACCGTTTCCGGTGAGGCTTTCAGCTAACCACAAAATCTCTTCCCTGCCACGGGAATTCCCTCTGTAATATATAATCGGCGGTTGTGGCACCGGTTATAACGTTTTTATTTGTTTCTTCTGGTCTTCCAGGTAACTTCCTTATCTGTGTAATAGCTGTCATTCGGAGCTTCATTACCGGCTGCATTGATCGGCTTGTCTCCGTTAAGGGTATCTTTGATATCCTGTATAAACTTCGACAGAAGACTGGTGTCATCGTCGAAGTCTGTGTCGATGTGCATGCTCATCTCCACACTGCCTCCGATAATAGAGTCTACACATTCCGAATCATCACCCTCCATCCAGATGACAATGGTATATTTATCGACATTTCCTACAAGGAAGCTATCTTCCTTATACTCGCATACGACATCGTCTGACAAGAAATTTGTGCAGTCTTTCTCAGGTTTTCCATCTTTTGCCGGTTCTGCATAGATCATTTTGTCTCCGTTTCGCCATACTGCGATACGGACAGCGTTCTCGGCTCCCTTGGAACAGGAATCCAGAGTGATCCTGGCCTTATAACTCAGATCGATCTTTCCTGCATTTCTGACAAAATATGTATATGCCATATAGTTCTTGCCATTGTGTGCACCTTCATGATCGTCCAGGTCGTCCGGCAGATCTTCGATCGAAATATTCGTGGCATCTTTGACCATGGCTGCGGTAAGTCTCGCAGTTGCACCCTTGAAATCACCATTGTCAGCAATGCTGATACCTCTTCTGTACATTTCCAGACGGTCAAGGTTAATCGTGAAGTTACCCATTTTTTCCTGCATAAATGCGGCAGCAAACAAAATACCGACTGTAACAAGCATTGCAAGCAGGGCAAGGCTCAGTTTATCCAGTCGGAGCAGAGCCGCACCGATCTGGCGCCGTTTCCTGTGAGGCCGGTACATACTGACGATCTTTTCCGGATCGACATCTCCGCCCTCCTGCTCCATCAGGGCTTCCAGTTCCTCAATTCGGATGATCTGGTCCGTCTTTGATTTTTTCTTTTTGAAAAAATGTCGTTTGTTCTTTTTTTCTGCCTTGTTTTCGAGCTTTTTTATCTTTTTTTCGGTTTTCTTTTTCACAGTTTATACCTTTTCTTTACGTATGCCACGTAATCCTGCATATCCTGACATTCCTGCTGGTCTGCAAATCTTAACTGGATACCTGCTACGAAGCGGAACGGGCTGCCTTTCGGCATTTCCCTCGTCCAGCAGATGACTCCCACGACTTCTCTGGCAGGCTGTCCTTCGGCTGCCGTTCCAAGTCTTGGAAGGGTGAAGATACAGGACTCTCCTACTTCAAACCAACGGTTCATGTATACCGCAAGACCGTTGTTGGAGATATCCATGGTCTGTCCTTTTTCCTTATCCACTTCTCCCTCGGAATTCAGTTCCCAGGTATCCTGCATATAGGTAATCGGAAGCTCAACTTTCATACGGACATCCATACGTTTGATGAACTGTCTCTGTTCTGCCACACGTCTGACTTTGAGATAATGACGGATTCCTTCTTTTACAACATCATCCACATAGCCCGCAAGGATGTTACTCTCGTCTCCCTCCGTGTATTTAAACAGTAATTTCTGGCTTTCATCCGGCACAAGCCTCTTGCCGTCCACCATTGGGGCAGATACCAGAAATGCTGATTCGTCCAGTGCTTTATTAAATGTGCAGAGCATATTGAACTGAGGCTCCTGCCCTACCGGTACGTCAAATGCAAGCTGCATTTTGGTACCTTTCTTCAGTTGTATACTTCCTGCCATGTTATTTTCCTCCTAATAAATCCTGTTTTATTGTTCTTTATCTGAAGAATTTTCTTTTTCTTTCTGTCTTTTTTCCTGGATCTCACGGATTGCTTCTCTGACCGCTGCCTCTTCCTCATCTTTGGCAATCTTACCTGCCAGTCTGATAGTCCGAACCAGATTACTGATGAGGATCACTGCGAGTGGTATGAGGATCACTGGTATGAAAACAAGCGGATTCGCTACCAGACGTGCGAGTTTTCCAAGTGCCAGGGACGACGCGACTACCTTTCCGATCAGAGCCTCGGAATCGGTTCCGTACTGGTCAGGGATATTGTTCGCATCTCCCTGTGTTGTGTATTTCCATTCCGTTCCATCCTCCTCTATTGCTATGACTCTGTGCGTATTTACAGCACCATCCAGCGCCGGGTCTGCGGAATAAAAGGAAATAACATCTCCGACCTGGATCTGTGACGGATCGGTTTTCTTTACAAGGATCAGGGTGTCTGTATCATAAGAAGGCCGCATACTTCCTGTCGTGATACGAAAGACCGTATACCCTCCAAGATTCGGAGCCTCCCCCTGTTTTGTAAAGACTACCAGGCACAGAACCACGACTGCCGCCGCAATGATCATTACGGAAATAATATTTATCAATGTCAGAAAAAATTTCTTTATCATGAGTTGCTGTCATCCTCGTCTGTGTTTTTGCGGTCACGGCGTTCCTGTAAACGCTTTACAATATAATGGGAAAGGCTGGCAGACTCTGCTTTTTGCAGGGCTTTCTGCATCGCTGCCTCGGCTTCTTCCTGCTTGCGTCTGGCTTCTTCGATCGCTTTGGCTGCCTCGCGCTGTGCTGCGGCAACGGCTGCCCGTGATTCTTTCTTTGATCTCGCTGCCGCGTCTGCTGCTTCTTTTCGGATCCTGTCGATTTCTTCTGATGCAGCTTTCTGTTTCTTTTCTTTTTCTTTGCGGGAGTTTTTTGCATCCTTTTCTGCTTTTTCTGCACGATCCAGTGCTGCTGTCAGCTCCCGTTCTTTCTCTTTTCGCACAGTGTCAAGTATCGTCTGGAGATTCTCGACAGAACGCTTTGCCTCTGCCTGCGCAATCTCTATTGAATTTTTCGCCTCAATATCTACTGCTGCCATCGCAGCTTCTGTTTCCTGGCGGACTTTCTGTTCGTTGTGGAGTTGTTCTTCCAGTTCTGCCCGCTCCTGCTCCATCTGCATTCTGGTCTGCTCCAGGAATTCCATCTGCTGGTTCAGGGAGTCCATCTGAAATTCCAGTTCTGAGAGGGAACGTTCCAGTTCTTCTCTTCGATTCGTTTCTTCTTCCAGTTTCGCCTCTGCATCCAGCTGCGCCTGTGTGACTTCTTCTACAAACACCTGTCGGATTTCAACATCCGGGATATTTCTGTCCTCTACGATCTGTTCCTTGATCTCTTTGACAAATTTTGGCTTAACAGGTTCCCGCTTCTCTTTGGCAAGCTCTGTCACATTTCTCTGGTCAGATTCCAGAAGACTCTTGAATACGGTGTAATTTGTGATAAAGTTGATGTACATCTGCAGGAGATATTCTTCATCGAACTGTAACGCAGAATCCTGTTCCTCAATGGTATATCCCACTTCATCATAGCTCTCAATGAAGTGCCATAGTTTGTAACAGGTGCGGTAATCCGGATCTTTCATCATAAGGTTGGTTCTCTGGATCGGGCTTCGCACCTTGGCACAGCCGTTCATGATATCGCAGAAAGAACTTGTCCGCAAAGTCCTTGACAGTCTTCGTACACGGTCGATCCTTTTGAAGAGGTCCATATGGTCGGTGTCGTTTTCGACATAGCTCTGACGGTTTTTGATCGTCATTTCTACCCTATAGGAAATTTCTTCGTAAGCATCATCGATCTTACTCTCCATGCTCATGACATTACAGGTTTCATCTCCTGTTGACCAGAAGATTACATCTGTTCGCTTGTCCACAAATGCAAATAGCCGCTGGATCAGATGATATACGAAGCGGTTTTCATACAGATCATAGCTTTCTTCGGTCGTGACATTGAGGATCCTGGTCGGCTGGATCTCTCCTGCTGCATTTTCTGTGATGAACTGCGTATGCTGGCTTAAGTGCCGCACACTGTCAGCCGTAATCTTCTTGGCAAGTGCCACCGGTACTACTTCTTCTGAGGTGGCAATAAAACGACGTGGTTTATCCACAATGTTAAAAATAGCTTCGATTCCTTCCTCTACTACGGTGAGCCATTGCTCATCGATCACTTTGTGGAGAATCCTGTTTTTCTGCTCGAGGGTATTGTCACCTGCCTGAACCATCTCAAACAGATACTGGAAGTACCGGTCATCCTCAAGAGCCTCGCCAACCTGATTCGTATATTTCTCATATAAATCACTGATTGTTGTTTCTGCCATCGTTTTATCCCCTTACTGCGATTAATACAAATTCTGGATTCTTCTCAGATATAACTTGCTGTCTTCCATCTCTGCTTTTCCAAATGTTTTGTCAATGTAGTTGATCAGACCTGTGATCTCATCTCTTACAAAGGTAACGTTCATACTTTCAAATTTCTTGAGTACTTTACGTGCAATGATGTAGTCCATACCGCCAAGTTCTGTGCCACCACAGGCAACATAGACCGGGATAAAGTCGTACATCTGCTTCATAATACGGTTTCCGAAAGAAAGCTTGAACCTGGTAACCAGGTAATTGTCCATCTTCTGCAGCTTCTCCAGGGATTCCTCGCTGATCGGATGTTCTGTTTTTGCTTTCTGGAACAGGTACTGAAGATGCTCTGCTGTGATATCGCAGCGAGGCTGAAGTTCACATTCAAAAGCATCTGCTCTTTCATTCAGCTCAATCGGCATAGCACGGTCATAAACCTTATCCGTGATCGTAAAGGTGGAGTCATCGTTGTTCGCGGTTCCGACAAACCAGGTAGCGGTGCTTACATGGATCTTGCCGCCTTCCATTTTGACAGGATCTCCCTCCCATGCCGTCGGCACAAGGTCAAGTACCCACTCATCCTCGTTCGGCATTTCCAGTACAGAAAGCATCTCTGCAAAATAATACTCGATACGTGCAAGGTTCATCTCGTCGAGTACGATCAGAGTCGGGTCCGGACGATAATTTGCCTCGTACAGTGCACGGAGGAATTCTGTCTCATTAAATCTCTTTGAAAATTCGTTAAAATAACCAAGGATCTCTGTACGGTCACGATAGGACGGCTGTACAGATACGATCGTTGCCGGGTTTTCCATATATCGGCTGAAGGAATATGGAAGACTTGTTTTACCGGTACCTGAAATACCTTCGAGGATCAGAAGCTTACTTGCTGCCATACCTGCAACAAATCGCCGGATGATCTCAGGTGTATAATACAGTTTCATCTGGCTTGCGGCAAAAAGTCTGTAGCCCTCTACGAATTCTTCCAGTGTGATATCATTGTTATACTGCGGATACTGGAAAGCTGCATATTTCTGATCGACAAGTGTAAGTTTCGGGAAACGGTGTTCTACGGTTTCTCCCGGGTCAGAAGAAACTACTGCACGTACAACAGGTGCTTTCTTCGGATCGTCAGTTCCCGAGATGATCGCAGCAGCTCCTGCTTTTGCCGCCGCTCCCTGTACAGCCTTGCCTGGATCAGTAACGTTTCCAACACTTGGAATCACATCATCAGTCAGTGCAGAAGCTCCCATATATGGAATTCTCTCTGTGCCTCCCATGGCATTTACCTTGAGGGCAAGTATGCTGTTCTTCTCTTCCATCAGATCCAGCACCTGCTTGTTCAGTCTTCCGATTTCTCTGTACAATGCCGCATTGTCTGATTTGTCAGCCTTTAACTGGTAATTCAGAATCGCCCTGCGGATCAGAAGCAGAATGATCACGATCGGAATTGCCGCAAGAAGGATCATTAGCAGAACCGAAAGAACTTTGCCTACAATGCTCAGCGTCGGGAAGTAAGTTTTGAAAATCACAAAATATTCAAACCAGCCGGTAACGAACACTTTAGCAAAAGCCACCAGCCAGGTTACGATGTTGTAAACGACCTGTGAAAGAACCTCAAATGCAAACTTCAGGAATTCGCTCAAGACTCTGTACCCTCCTCTTTGGTCTGGTCATCGCCGGAATCGCTCTGACCCTGCTGTTTTCTGGCATCTGCAAGTTCTTTTTCTGCTTTGGCACGGATCGCTTCTGCTTCTTCACGCATTTTTCTTGCTTCTTCCAGTGCTGCTTTGGCTGCTTCTGCCTCATTCTGAGCTTCAGAAGGTTCCGGTCTCTGTGCTGCTGCTTTCTGTGCGGCCTCTTCCTGTGCGATTGCTGTTTCTCTGGCAGTCTCTACTGCAACTGCTTTTTTGAGGCGGATAGCGATCATGATCAGATTGTAAACCTGATAGATAAAGAACAAAAGCATCGGAAGTACGATCACGATCAAAAATCCCATGCTGCTGGAAAGGAAATCCATGACTTTTCCTGCCTTTGGCAGATCTCCGACATATTTACCTACAATATCACCATCGGAAATGATATGTGCATCTGCTATACCATTGTTGTTATCACCGAGTGTTGTATAGCTTCTTGCGTCTCCAACTGTATCGATTTTCTGGATACGGTGGGTATTCAGTGCATATTCGTTATCAATGATCGTATGGAAACAGATGATATCGCCTTCTTTGAGGGTGGATGTGTCACATTTTTTGATAAAGATCAGGTCTCCTGCACTGAATGTCGGTGCCATGGAATCTGATTTTACGACAAGCGGGGTATACCCCAGAAGGCTTGATACATTCTGATTGTCTCTTGTTGCTATTGTTGTGAAGGCATACAGCGCGGCTACCAGTATTACCAGCCACAGCAATACGCTGATCACAATTGTTCCCGTTTTCTTTAATACTTTCATAGTTTCTTCTCCCTGGTTATTTTATTTATTTTGATCATCTGTTTTATCCCCGGTAAATCTCAGCCGGATTGAATAATCAGATCCTCTCAGTTCATCTGTACACGCCTCATCAGTTCCTTCCATCCAGATATGGACTGTTACTGCTTTGTCCACTCCTTCTTTCAGAGAAAACATGGCATTGTCTTCGTTTATCTGCATTGTGGAAGCTTCCGGAAGCCCGAATGTCTTTGCTGTACCTTCTGTGCTGCTTGCGCTTCCCATGCCCGGATCGTAATTCCATATCGTTCCGTCTGCGGAAAAAGCAATTCGCATGGATTCCGGCAGTGCTGCATTCTCTGACATGACCAGCGTTCCATCCTCTGCCCCGGAGCTGCTGTTGGCACTTGTAAGGTGGACGACCATATCCTTGGCTGCCATAAAATGAAGCGTAAATTCAAGATATGCTCCGCTGGTGTTTTCGACTGTTGTGCCATTCTCATAGGAAAAAGTCTCATAATCGGTTGTTGTCACCGGTTCCAGCGGGGTTGTTTCCATGGAAAATCCCTTTTCCTGCTGGATCCTCGCCGCGATCTGCTCAAACGAAAGAGTCTTTACATACTGGTCGATCGTGCTGTGCGGATCAAGATCCATTCTCAGATCGGCATCTGTCACGATATCCAGACTCATGGTCTTTACTTTTGCCCTGTCCGCAATGGAAAACCAGGCTACCGTGGCTGCTGTAACTGCGACCAGCGCCAGCAGAACCAGCAAAACTGATGTATACAGCCTGCTTCGGACTGTTTTGTTGTTTTCTTTTTTGTTCATGCTCATGCCCCTTCCTGGCTAAGCACGCCATAAAATCCAAGCTGCAGGTCTACCGTACTATACTGTATACTGTTGGAACAGTCCGGGTCGCAGCCTTCCAGATAAAAATAAATATCTACGGTATATATTTTGTTAAGCTGCATTGTCAGAAGCGCATTCTGCGGAACATCTACAGAATCGTCTGAAAAACTGATGGTATATCCATCTGCCGATACAGACGGGTCGGAAGCCGCCCGTACTGTCCCGTTTGTGTATGACAGTACCTGATTGTTCCCAAGTGTCTGCCCGTTAATGACTGTATTGTATGTCTGCTGACCTGATGCATTCTGACTTTCACTCAACTTAAAAATCACTTCTGAAGAATAATTCTCGTCAAATACAAGCCCAAGTCTTGCCGCATTCAGCATCTGACCGGATACTTTCTGTCCCAGAATGCCATCGCTCTGGTCCAGATACAGCTTCATCGTACTTCCATCGTCCATTCCTTCGCCAACCGCACGGATATAAACCCGTCCGTGGTAATAATATTCTTCATTCTGGACTCTTTCGAAAGAAGATGCCATTCCGGAATCTGTAAACGGTGAATAAACAAAGTTCTGAAGGTCATTTGTCGAAACCGGAATCAGATACTCTGCATCAGTCTTATTGACCTGCGTAATGGATGCCGGCTGTGAATCCCGAAAACTGCTGCCTCCTGTGCCGCTGAGCTGCAGTTCCAGATTTTCTTCATCGGTTCTTGCTGTTACAGTGTTGGTCGAAACTGCCCTGTTGGAAGTAAACCATGCATAAGTGAAAAATACCACTACAAACAAAATTAAAATGATTGTTACTGTCAGGAACCATGTCCTGAAACTACGCTTCATGGCTGTTCTCCCTTCTCACTTTCTTCCAGATCAACACCTGCAAAAGCAAGCTGTATCTCAGAATCTCTGTTCTGTACCGGGTTGGAACACTGTTCATCACAGCCCTCCAGATACAGCCAGTATTCTACGGAAGCCACTTCATCTGCATTTAACTGCACCAGAATCTGGCTTCCATCTTTGTATTCATTTTCGGCCTCGCCATTCTCTGCCATATAGGCTGTGATGTCCTGTGCCGGGTCATCTGCATAAGAAGCCTGTCCATTATCAGAAACAGAGGAAACAACTGTTGAGCTTCGTGGAACAGTCAGTACAGACTGTGCACCTGATGTGCTGCCCATTTCATCCAGTCTCCAGATAAAGGTACTGGTTCCCTCATGTGATGTGATTTTCATTCCAAGTCTCATTGCTGCCAGTGCCTGCGCATCGCTTCCAAGGCTCAGTTTCTCTCTGTCAAAATATACCTTACATGGTGCATTCTGGCATTGCAGATAAACCGTTCCATGCACTGCATCCTGATCTACTCTGCTGTCTGCATTGCTGTAAAGTACTGCAATTCCATTCTTGTTCTGAGCAGTCGATCTGTAAAAATGTTCCAGATTTTCTGTTGAAAGTGGTTTCAGTGAATCCGGATTTCCATTCAGAACCAGATCGCAGGTCTTGTCAAAAGGACCGCTCTCACTTGTCGATATCAGTAAAACGGTATCACCCTTACTCACAGTTCCTGCCATTGGAGTAACATTGGTGGAATTGATTCCTGTAAGTGTAAACCAGGCATATGTAGTACCGGTTGCTGCTGCCAGAAGAAGCAGAATCCACAGCACAGCTTTTGAAAATGATTTTTTTAACTGATCAACTTCTGTATTCAAAGCCTTGCCTCCTTATTTTCAGGATTCTTTTACGACTCCTGCAAAAGACACAGAAAGGTTCTTAAGTGTCTGGCTGCAAAGATTTCTGGTACAGTCCTCGTCACAGCCTTCCAGCCAGATATAGAGATCGATCTGTACCGGATCTCCTGCGGAACCATTCTTTCCGGTTGTTGTACATAATTTCAGTGAGCCTGACTTCAGACTGACAGTTCCTGTATTTTTGTCATATGTACAATAAGCCGCTGAGGTATATGGCGTAAAGGAGACGGTTGTTCCGTCTGTTTTGGTGCAGTCCAGTACATCTCCTTCCTTACCTGTTGCTGTATTGTATTCTGCCTCGGGGTTTTTCTTATCGCTGATTGCAAAAATATATTCTGCTTCTGTCGGCTGGTTCCTGCCTGCTTTGTGTACTACAAAACCTGCACGAATTGCGGAAGAAATCGGATTCTTCTCATCGCTATCCTCAAAGCCGATATCCGCAATATAAATATCGGTTGACTCCCCGTTGCTTTTAAGAAAAAGGCTTGTCTTGTAATAATCGGTATATGCACCCTTTCCAAACAGATTTGCCACCAGATTGGACTGGTTCTCGGTTCCATTGGTAAAGCCAAGTACTTTCTGGAAACCGCCGCTGATCCTGTTGGTAGAAACCGGATTCAGCTGTCCGGAAAAGCTGTCCAGGACTGCGGCTGAACCATAGGTGCCATTATATGAATTGCTGATCTGCAGGTTTACGCCTGCGCCTGCTGCCATACGGACTTTTGTTGTATGGCGGCTGGTATTATATACATACCAGGCATATGTTGCTGATGCGGCTGCAAGCAATGCGATAAGCAGCGCAACTGTGCCTGTTCTTAATTTGCCTTTGAGCTGTTTTTTGTCTGATTTATTTACCTGTTCCATAACATTGGAAATTATGGACACCTCCCCTTCTTTCTACATGATAATCCCATTTATACACTATAATAGCACATTGATTTCCATTCAGCAATGCGTCAAGGCTACAGATTTTCGCATTTGTAGCGACAAAATTGAAAATTTTATTTGTTTTCCCGTATAAGAGAAAGAAAGACCTGGGTTCCACTGCTGAACAGAACTCAGGTCTTTCTTTATTTTTTATTTGATTAATTAACTATTACTTTACATCTGACAGATTTTCTGCCGGATGTAACGGTGATTGTTGCTGTGCCTTTACTTCTGGCAGTGATCTGTCCTTTACTGTTTACAATGGCTATTTTGGTATTACTGGATTTATAAGTGATTTTTTCTCCGCTGGTCAGTGGCTGAAGGACCGGTTTGAGTGTTGCTTTTTGATTTCTTTTTAGTTTCAGAGAAGTGGCAACGCCTGTGATCTTCGTGGTTTTTACAGTTGTTTTCTGTACTGTCACAGTGATATTCTTCTTCAGTCCGCTTCTCAGTGCTATGGTTATTATGGCCTTTCCACTTCTGGTTCCTGCCTGGATCGTGCAGGTTCCGTTGCTTCTTCCGTAAACTTTTGCAATATTCGTATTGCTGGATTTCCAGGATACGATGGAATCTCCTTTTGCAAGTCCTGAAACTCTCAGAAGTGTTGTTTTCTGGCTGGTTTTCAGGAGGATGCTGCTTATGTTTACTTTTATGGATGGTTTCAGTTTATTTCCGTAATTTCTTGTCTCTGTTTTGCCACAGGTGCTGCATTTGTGGGTCTGTTTTGCCGGTGCCAGGGCAGTAGCCGCTGTTGTCGTTTTCCATGTTGTAAATTTATGTGCCACAACCGATACTTCCTGATTCCTGGTTTTTCCGCATACCGTACAGGTAAATGTTTTTGTACCTTTCTTTGTACAGGTGCTTGCTTTTGTGATCTTTCCTTCATCCCAGGTGTGGTCTTTGAGTGGGGTCTCTTTCTGTTCTTTGAGGATCTTTCCACATACGGAGCAGTGGCTTCCTTCTGTCTTTCCTGCTTTTGTACAGGTTGACTCTACAGCTGCGTCCTTGACTTCTTTATGCTCTGACAGTGGGATTTCTTCTGTTTTTGTTGCTCCGCATGCACTGCAGGTGTAGGTTTTTTCTCCTTTCCGGGTGCAGGTTGCTTCTTTTGTGATCTTTCCTTCATCCCAGGTGTGTGTATGTTCAACCTCAAGGGTCTTTGTGGCTCTGCAGACGTAAATTCTGCTCTGACTTGAGGAACTGTAGTACACAGAAATATATTCTCCTGCATCGTCCAGCGTCACACCCGATTTCTTATATATGTGTGTTGCAGAATATACCGACGCATCCGATGCTTCCTTGTCAAATTCCGGTGATTCTGAGGAATCGTATTTCTTTACTGCGGAATAGGTTCCGTCTTCTTTTGCGGTAAGTTTATAGATCTGGCTGGTATCTGTAGAAATATTGGTTCTGTATACCCCCAGTTCGATGTTTTCTCCCTCCTTGACCTTCTGCGGAGAAATATACAGCGTATTATAGGAATCATAGTAATCATCCGAGATTTTGTACGGAACCTTAACTTCATCCAGCAGATGATTTTTGTCAGTTATGTTTTCCGGAAGTCCGGATGGATCTGCAGAGTTTACAAAGCATTTATCTGCTTCATTTATTTCCCATTCTCCTTTTACAGATACTCTGATCTTCTTTCCGGATTCTGCTGTTGCCCATACCTGTTTCGGCAGAATTGCTGCAACTTTTTTGATGCTTTCTATGTTATCCATCGTCTTATAAATAACATATTCTCTGGCATCTGCCGTCACACTCGTCACATAAGATGGCATTTCCTCTGTGATGTCCGCAAATCTGGTTGTATAACTGATCTGTGCCTCTGAACCTGTTGCTGCATCCTGAAGTCCCGTAATCTGCACCCGATAGCTGTCTGTATATCTGGAACCAGAATAATCAGAAGGCTGTACCATGTCGATCTCGACTCCTGATACTCTCAGTTTCCCGTTCTCCTTCGTGCATTCATAGGAATTTCCGGTGTTAAGGTTTGTGATCACTGCGGTTACTTTCGTGGAATCCGCAATTTTCAGTGTGTTTTTGTTTATTCGTACGGACCAGGCACTTGAAGACGGTGACACCAGCCGGGACGGCATATATCCTGGTGCCGGAAACGCACTGAACGGCAGGTCTGAAGTATTTCCAGATGCTACACCTGCTCCGATTGCAATGCCTCCGGAGAATCCGTACTGAACATCTGACAGAGAAGCTTCGATCAATGCATATCTGTGTCCTGTTGTATCCCATGACTGGGATCTGAGAGAATATCCCTCGTTCATCCAGCCTGTGATAGCTCCCTGAGGAGTATATCCTCTCGCAAGAATGTTATGTCTGCACGGAGCGCCTGCATTCCACATCTCGTCACTCATATCAGCCGGCTTGCTGGAATCACTCACCCAATGGCTGAATTCAAAATTACGAACGAGAGCCTGCACCTGAAGAGAATCCGAATGTGTGGAACTATTCTTCAGTGAATTCAGACCTGACAGCCAGCGATAGAAATTTGTCATTGCTGTCATCGCTGTATGTGTATCCTGGGTCAGCACTCCTGCCGCATATGGCGCGGAAGTAGAGCACGGTTCCTGATACCATGTGGAACTGTCTGAATTTGAATAAGTTGCTCCGGCATATCTTGCCTTTGCATATTCATCAGCAACCTCTTTTAAGGTTCTGCTTTTGAACGGTTCCATTTCGTCTGCATCGTATACGATTGTGTCCCCGGAAGAAAAAAGTTCTCCTACGCCATCTGAAAATAAGCTTTCTTCTTCACTGACAGGTGATTCTTCGGTTTCTGTATTTGTTTCCTCCACGCCCGCTTCTGTGTCCTCTTCAGTCACTTCCACCTGTTCTTCATCATCTTCGGTTTCTGAGATTTCTGATTCTCCATCCCAGGCCACATCCGCTTCAGGAGTTTCTGATTCATCCGCTTCATCCATCTGCGTAAATTCATCTTCCCAGGTTACATCTTCTGCATAAACAACAATTCCTGCCTGTGATACAGTCAATGTAACTGCCAGCAAAATCCCTATTATTTTTTTCTTCATTTTCACCCCTCCTGATGTTCTTTTTATCATTTTATCGTATTTTTTTATTTTCGTAAATTTAATGACAGATTTTTTTATTTTCGACAACTTTCACAATTCCGATTTTTCACATTTGTAAAAATTTACGATAAACTTTTACATAAAAAGTATCCAACCAAAAAGTTTCTGATTGAGTGCCTGCCATTATACCTGGATAAATTTTCAGTTTCGTTTCATGAAATGATAAATTATAACTCCGACTGCTGCAAGTACCGCAATTCCAGCAATCCAGAGGAGGGGATTCTGGCTTTTGGAAGATTTGCTGGTGGTTACAGTCTGGCCTGAAGTCTGAATATCGTCCTTCTCTGGCTGTCCGGTGGTCTCTGAATCTGGTGCATCGGTCGACTCTGGGCTCTCTGTCGATGCCGGTGTATTTGTTGGCTCCGGAGTTTCCGTCGGTGCTGATGTCTCTGTCGGTACCGGTGTGTCGGTTGCCTCTGGTATATCAGTCACTTCCTGTGCTTCCGTTGGTGTAACTGAATCTGCTGCTCCTGTTACGGACGGTACTGCTGTCACCTGTGGATTCTCTGTCGTTGAAGGTGCTGTCGATGGTGTGGCAGTATTTTCGGAAATTGCTGCCGCTGTGCCGGAATTTTCCGGTACCGGTGTCATATCCAGCAATTCTGTCCCGTCAGAGTTCTCATAAGTACCATGTTCCTTCGCCCATTCTTCTGTCTTCTCAAGATCTACCCAGCCTTCCTGGTCGTCGATCGTTGTAACACCCCAGTGACTTCCATCGACAAGTTCTGCATCCTCTGTGATATGAAGAGTCTCTCCATTCTGGATATCACGAACTCCTGGAACTTCACCGTATTTGATTCCCGGACCCTGATAGAGTTTCTGACTTCCGTCCTCGGAGTAAGCTTTGACATCGTAATCTGCATTGTAATCCACATTGTCACTTCCTGCGATATACAGTTCGGAATCTATTGCTTCCTTGCGGGACTGTGCCGGCTTACAGTCATCGAGCGGCACGTATCCATGCATGCCATGGTATTCTGTATAGCCCCAGGTTCTGTTATTCTCCTTATCCTCTGTCTCGCCCTCGATATGTAAGGCTGTACCGTTCGGGATCTGACTGTCATTCAGCTTCGAAGAACTCAGATCCGGCAGAGAATATATGTCGATCCCTCCCGCTTTAGATTCTACGATCATGTAATAATCTGTCGTATAATCAGGATTTTGCTTCTCCTGCTGTACATCTGCCATAACATTTACGCTCATCAGGAATCCCATCAGAACGACCAGAAAACTTTTTATTATCTTTTTCATTTTATCTTCTCCTGTATGGTTTGGCTTTATCCACAAATTCTGTTTCTATCATACCATAGTGAAGTTCTAATGATAATCCTTTTTATCATAAAAAATGGGAATTTTTTCGACTTTTACAGGAAACTCTGTGGATAAAAAGGGACATCCCCGAAGAAATCCTCGGGGATGTCGTTTAATCATGGCATTTGATTAAAATCAGTTTAACAGTTTAATTTATTTATACAGAGGTCCGTAGTTCTTGCAAGCACGGAAGTCTGCACCTTCTTTATCCATTCCGAATGCATTCCATGCTGCCGGACGATAGATATCTTTTTCCGGAACGTTGTGCATGGATACCGGAATACGAAGCATTGAGCACATTGTGATCAGGTCAGCTCCGATATGTCCATAGGAGATAGCACCGTGGTTAGCTCCCCAGTTATTCATTACATCATAAGCTGTCTTGAACGGTCCTTCTTTGCCATCGCATCTTGGTGCGAACCATGTACATGGCCATGTGTAGTCTGTACGTTTCCAAAGTTTGTCAGATACTTCTTCCGGAAGGGCTACTGTCCATCCTTCTGCGATCTGCAGAACCGGTCCAAGTCCTTTAACAAGGTTCAGACGGATCATTGTTGCAGGCATCTGAGCTTTTGTTTCATAACGGCTGGAGTATCCGCCTCCACGGAAGTATCCGTTGTCGGCCATACACCATTCTGTGTTATCCATGATTGCTTTCTGGTCTTCTTCTGTGATATCCCACCACTGTTTCATAACAGCATTGCCGTTTTCGTCTTTTGCTTCGCCGTTAGCGTCAAGGCAGGCAGCACCGGAGTTGATCAGGTGAAGGAATCCGCCAGCTTCTTTGGCAACACCTTCAAGGTCATATCCTGTAGCTTTCTTAACTGCCTCAGGGCTCCAGTATGTACGAACGTCAGCAAAGATCTGAGCTCTGTTTGTAAGGAGTTTCATGAACATCATTCCAAGACCGTTGAGAACGTCGTTCTCTGTAGCAAGGATATACGGCTCACGAGCTCCGTTCCAGTCAAATGAAGTATTCAGCATTGCTTCTGCGAAGTCACCGTTCGGATAGAAGTCTGTCCACTGTCTCTGTCCCTGGAAACCAGCTGCCAGAGCGTTGTGTCCGATTGCTTCTTCAGAGAATGCAGGATCAAGGTTATCGCAGCCGTTCATCAGCTCTTTGATGATAACTGCCATCTTAACTACGAATTCAAACTGCTCTTCTTTCTTTTCTGGAGAGAACTGCAGTTCTTCCGGGTTCTTGTCCCAGCCGATCTTACATGTTTCTTTAGCCCATTTGAGAGCTTTTTCAAATTCTGCATGATCATAGATACCTTCTGTCATACGACGGATGATTTCTACCTCATCAACGGATTCAACACGCATTCCAAGATAGGATTCGATGAAATCGGAATCAATGATAGATCCGCCGATACCCATTGTAACGGAACCGATCTGCAGATAGGATTTTCCTCTCATGGAAGCTGCTGCAACTGCTGCACGTCCAAATCTGAGTAATTTTTCTTTAACGTCTTCCGGGATAGATGTATCATCAGCTTCCTGAACATCATGTCCATAGATACCGAATGCCGGAAGTCCCTTCTGTGCATGTGTAGCAAGAACGGATGCAAGATAAACTGCTCCAGGTCTCTCTGTTCCGTTGAATCCCCATACAGCTTTGATTGTCTGCGGATCCATATCCATTGTCTCTGCACCATAGCACCAGCAAGGTGTAACTGTAACTGTGATATCAACGCCTTCTTTGCGGAATTTATCAGCACATGCTGCACTCTCACCTACACGTCCGATTGTTGTATCAGCGATAACAACCTTAACCGGCTCACCGTTGGAATATTTTAAATTTTCTTCAAAAAGCTTTGCAGCGGACTTAGCCATGTTCATTGTCTGCTCTTCAAGAGATCCTCTTACGTCCAGGGCTCCTCTACGTCCATCAATTGTTGGTCTGATACCGATAACCGGATAGCTGCCTACTAATCTGCTCTTTGCCATGCTAAATTACCTCCATTATAAGTAATTGTCTATTGGGAGTTTCTGACAACAACTGTGAACAGTCCACAAAAAGCTCCCTTGTTTTCTATACTTCATAGTATACAATTGCCAAGTGATAATTACTTGTGTTATAATGGCAAAAAGTAGTACAATATTCACTTTTTTGACTGTAAATATGATTTTTTAGCAAAAACCATATAAGGAGGAGATTTTTTTGCATGATCTGGACCACAACGAAGACCGCCTGAGGGGAACTTATGAATTTCCATTTGAATTTCATCATATAGAACCGAATCACCCCCGCTATGTCATGTCCTATCACTGGCATGTCGAATATGAGATCATACGCATCCTGAAGGGTTCTCTCTCTGTCACTTTAGACGAAAAAAGCTTCACAGCAACAGCGGGAGATATCATTTTTATACACAGCGGCATCCTGCACAGCGGGATTCCCGAGGATTGTGTGTATCAGTGTATTGTTTTTGACGGAAATACTTTTCTGAAATATAATTCTGTCTGTTCAACCTATATGCAGAAAATTATTCATCAGGAAATCCTTATTTATCATCATTTCACCCCGGCATCTGAGGAAATCTGTGCCACTGTGAACAGTATTTTTGATGCTCTCTGGATGCGGCCATCCGGATATGAAATGACCGTTATTGGACAATTTTACCACTTTTTCGGTATTGTTTTTGGCAATCATTACTACCTGGAAAGCGTTACCAAAACGCGGCGTGATTACAAGCGTATCCTGCAGCTGAAACAGGTACTTGACTTTATCGAACACAACTATGCCTCCCCCCTTACTCTTCAGCAGCTTTCCTCTTCCGTATCCATGTCTCCGAAGTATTTCTGCAGATTTTTCTCTGAGATGACACATCAGACGCCGATGGATTATCTGAACCATCAGAGGATCGAGCAGGCGTGTTATCAGTTGTCGACTACGGATGATTCGATCACGGAGATCGCTTATCGGAATGGGTTCAATGATCTGAGCTACTTTATTCGAACATTCAAGAAGTACAAGGGGATGACGCCTGGGAAATATAAGCGTTCCTAACTCTATCTCATGATGTAACAAAACTCAGGGCACATAATAACCCTGAGTTTTACATTTTATATGAGTTCTTTTATCCTGATTTCGAATTCTTTGCCGTACTTCTCATATTTATGTTCTCCAACTCCCGTTACCTGGAGCATTCTTTCCTTATCTACTGGCTTCAGGATACACATGTGGATCAGTGTCTTGTCTGAAAATACCATATACGGCGGGATCTTCTCCCGGCGGGCGATCTCGGTGCGGAGTTCACGGAGTTTCTGGAAAAGCGGCTGGTCTTCTTCGGTGAGTCCGCTGACCGGTGCTTTGCGTTTCCGGGATAGCTTTTCTTTTGGTTTCTTTTCCTGTTCTTTTGGAAGTTTCATCTGTATCGTACTGTCCTGCGCCAAAAGTTCACCGATCCGCGGGCCAAACTTCACGATCGTATAGCCGTCGTCTGAGAGCCGCAGGTAATCCTGCACCAGAAGTTCGTTGAAGATCTGGCGCAGACGATAGGCCGGGACTTTGGAGAGTTTTCCATAGGAAGGATTTTCTTCCATATGGTATTGTCGGATCTTGGCAGTATTTGCGCCGTGCAAGGTGTCCAGGATCACATTCACACCGTATCTCTGATGACTGCTGTTGATGCACTCCGCGATTGCTTTTGCCTCTTCGGTGACATCTTTTTCTTCGAATTCTGTCAGGCAGTTGGAACAGTTTCCGCAGTAGGCTGCACCGTATTCTCCGAAATATCTCAGAATATAGGACCGCAGACAGTCATGTGTGAAGCAGTAAAAAGTCATCTGCCGCAGTCGCTCTTCATCGCGCTGCATGACCAGTTCCTGTGTAGCATCATCCAGTTCCTCATTGTCCTGATTATTTTCAATGAAAAAGCGATTTGTGATTACATCCTGTCCACTGTACAAAAGGATGCATTTTGACGGCTCTCCGTCACGTCCTGCCCTTCCTGCCTCCTGGTAATAACTTTCCATGTTTTTCGGCATATTGTAGTGGATGACGTAGCGGACATCCGGCTTATCGATTCCCATTCCGAACGCATTTGTCGCCACCATGATCGGACTGCGGTCATAGATAAAATCATCCTGATTGATGCGTCGTTCTTCATCGGAAAGTCCGGCATGATAACGCGTCGCGCGGAATCCGTCCCGGATCAGTTTCCCACAGACTTCTTCCACCAGTTTTCTGGTCAGGCAGTAGATGATCCCGCTCTCGTCCGGGTGCTGCTCTATGTAATTCTTCACTTCTGCGTATTTATCTTTCGGTGATTCTACCTGAAAAAAGAGATTGCTCCTGTCAAATCCAGTAGTCACGACATAAGGTGTCTTAAGCATAAGGATATTCTGGATATCATTCCTGACTTCTTTCGTTGCAGTCGCCGTAAATGCTGCCACGACCGGGCGCTTCGGAAGTTTCTCAATAAATTCTGTGATCTTGAGATAACTTGGCCGGAAATCCTGTCCCCACTGTGAAACGCAGTGTGCCTCATCCACAGCAACCATCGCGATATCTGCATTCACCGCAAATGAAAGGAACGAATCTGTCAGAAGCCGCTCCGGTGCCACGTAGATGATCGGATATCTTCCCTCTACTGCCAGTGACAAAGCCTTGTAATACTGTCCCTGCGTCAGTGAACTGTTGAGATATGCCGCGTGGACACCCGCCTCATTCAACGCCCGCACCTGATCTTTCATGAGAGAGATCAGCGGGGAAATGACCAGCGTGATCCCCGGAAAGATCAATGCCGGGATCTGATAGCACAAAGATTTCCCTGCACCTGTCGGCATCACGCCAAGCACATCCCTGCCGGAAAGCAGTTCGTCAATCACCTGTTCCTGTCCTTCACGGAAGGTATCATATCCAAAATATCTTTTTAAAATGTCATATTTCTCGTCTGTCATCAATTCAATTACTCTCTTTCCTGCCTTGTCTGCTTATGAAGTTTTTCTCATAAAAAAAGAACCTGTTTCCTGTACATCATTGAAACAGATTCTTTTCCTTATGTCAAACATTTATTTACAGTACTTCATTCAGGACAGATAATCCATACTCTGCCAGGCTGTGATCCTCCTCACCGGTTCCTCCGCTGATTCCCAGGCCTCCGATGATCGTATCTCCAACCTTAAGTGGTACACCGCCGCCAAAGATCACGATCCTGCCGCCATCCATCTTGTCTACGCCGTAAAAAGTTCCTCCCGGCTGTGCCAGGATACTGAGTTCCTTCGTAGACATCTTGACTGCGACTGCTGTGTAGGCTTTCTTGGTGGCTACATCAAAACTTACAAGGAATGCTCCGTCCATGACATGGACTGCGATCGGATTTCCATCCGGACCGCAGACCGCGATCACCGCTTTCTTGCCACGACGCGCTGCTTCCTGTTCGATTTTGTCTATCAGGCGCTTTGCGCTGTCCAGAGTGATCCGTCCCTGGATTCCCATTCGTTTGAGAACTTCCTGGATCACTGCCTCGCTTGTCGCCGGAGTCTGTACTGCTGCCACTGGTTCTGCCTCTTTTCCACCGGAAGGTCTGCTTTCTTCCTGGTTTTGTACCGGCTGCTCTGTGGTTTCTGTATATCTGGCCATGATATACAGATAATCACTCAGACGGTTCATGTATTTCTTTGCGCCGTTGTCTGCTCCGAATTTCACACTGACAGCTGCCAGATCACGCTCCGCTCTCCTTGCAACTGCCCTTGCGATATCCAGTTCTGCTGACAGACGGCTGCTGCCCGGAAGGATATTTTCTTCCTTCGGGCAGCTGAACAGGCCATCCAGACGATCGATCTCGTCTTCAAGCTGTCCTGTCTGATCATCTTCTGTCCTGAACTCTCTGTTAAAAGGATCTGCCACGCCTGATACGATCGTATTCAGATTCTTCTGGATATCCTCAAGAAAGTGGATATCCTCAGCTTTATCCATCATGGTCTTGATAAGTCCAAGATGACTGGTCAGCTCATCAATCGTTCCTACCAGTTGAATACGGTCATCTGACTTGGAGACATTTTTTGTACGGACAAGGTTCGTAGTCCCCTTGTCACCGTTTGTTGTATAAATGCTCATCTCGGCATCTCCCATGTCATTTTTGATTTAGAAGGACCAAAGTTTGGTGTAGATCTTGATGATATCTTCTTTGGTCGGTGTTCGTGGGTTCGTTGGTGTGCAGGCATCCGCAAGTGCCGCCTCAGCCATCTTATCCACTGCTGCAAAATATGCATCTGGAGTGATGGTACCAAGCTCCTGGATAGTCATCGGAATATTCATTTCCTTCTGCATGAACTGGATCCAGTTCACAAGAGAACGTACACTCATAACCTGGTTGTAATTGCTCAGTCCCAGGATGTGTGCAACTAACGCATATCGTTCTACTGCAGGAAGATATGTCTTCTGGCTTCTGCTTCTCTTGTTGATGTTCGCATTGAATTCCACAACGTGAGGAAGGAGCATCGCGTTTGCTCTTCCGTGAGGAATATGGAACATCGCACCAAGCTGATGGGCCATGCTGTGTGTGATACCAAGTCCCGCTGTGTTAAAGGAAAGTCCTGCCAGACAGGAGGCCACGTGCATCTTCTGTCTTGCGTGCATATCACTTCCGTCGAGATATGCTCTGAGGAGGAATACTCCGCAGATTTCCATTGCTTTCTCTGCGAGTGCTGCTGAGAATTCGTTATGTCCGGTACTTACATAGGATTCCAGTGCATGTGTGAACACATCCATTCCTGTATCTGCTGTAATCGCCGGAGGTACGCTCTTAACAAGCTCTGCATCCAGAATCGCTTCATCAGCTGTCAGGCTGTCAGAAACCAGTGGGTATTTAACTTTTGCTTCGGTATCATTTACAACTGCAAAAGAAGTTACTTCTGATCCTGTTCCACTTGTGGTCGGAATTGCGATCAGTCCAACCTCGCCGTAATGGTTGATCTTCAGGGCAAACTCACGGATTGCCTTGGAAGAGTCAATTGCAGAACCACCGCCAACTGCGATGATTGCTTCCGGCTGATAGCTCAGGAATTTCTTAACTCCGTCTGCGATTTTGTCGACCGGTGCATCCGGTACAACGTTATGGAAAATATCATATTCCTTACCAGCTTTTTCCAGAGGTCTGGTAATCAGATCAATCATTTTGCTCTGCACTACAAATGGGTCTGTAATGATCAGAACTCTTTTGTATGGAATGTTCTCAAGACGTTCCAGTGCATTCTCTCCAAAATGAATCGCTGTTTTCATTTCAAAGGTCTTCATATCTGTTGCTCCCTTTCTATGGCTGCATGTCAGGATAGAAACATTTTACGCCTGCATCTTTGAAATAACCCATCCATTTGTCTGATGGTTTCCTGTCCGTTACAACCACATCTACATCCCGCAGTTTTCCTGCTACAGAAAAAGCGGTCTGATCAAATTTTGTGCTGTCTACAACCAGAATCTTCTCACGCCCTGATGCGATCATGGCTTTTTTTGTTGTGCCAAAGGATTCCTTTGATTCCATGATTCCCCACTCATGATCCAGTGCCTTGCAGGAGATAATGACCTTGTCTACATAATAGGACCGGATTGACTCCTCTGTTCTGGAGCCCAGGAATGCAAGATATCCTTCTTTCATGACACCTCCGGTTGAAATAATATTCCAGCCGGATACGTCAGAAAGTTCAAGAAGAATCTCCATGGAATTTGTGATTACAGTGAGACGCTCTTTCTCCTTAAGTGCTTTTGCTACAAAAACAGCTGTGGTACTTGCATCAAGAAAAATGTGGTCTCCCTCCTGCGCCAGAGAGGCGGCAATTTCCGCCATTTTTTGTTTTCCGCTTACGTTCTGGTTTTTGCGGATATTGAAGGGCAAATCGATACTTACATCCTCGTTTATGACTGCACCGCCATAGCTTTTGATAGCAAGCCCTTCCTTTTCGAGCTTGTCAAGATCGCGGCGGATCGTTTCTTCTGAAACTTCGTAGAGCTGACTGAGTTCGCTTACTACGACCTTCTTTTCTGTCTGAAGTTTCTCCAGAATTAAATTCCGTCTTTCTAATGCCAGCATTTACTTTGCCCCCTTTTGAGAACATTTATTTTTTATAAAAGAGAATCCATCATTCGTTTATCCGGATGTGCAATGACAGATGAATCCAGGTACATACCTTTTTCTGCCACGAATTCTTTTGCTTTCTCGATGGAAGCTTCTACTGCTGAAACTTCTCCTGTAAGAAGCATGTAGGATTTTCCACACATACCTTTTGCGATACGAAGTTCGATAACGTCTACGATCGCAGTCTTGGCTGCCTGGTCTGCTGCTTCGATAATGGAAGCGGCATCATATGTCTCCAGAATTCCCAGAGCACTGATTCCTTCTACCTGTGTTGTTCCATACATTGCCGGGAAAAGGGATTCGTGCGGGTTACCAAGTACAAAGCTGTCGATACATTTGTCCTCATATGTGGTTACTGCTGCGTCAACAGCGGCTTTTACTGCACTTAAATCGCCTGTGATAATTGCAATATATTTTCCCGGACATACGGTCTGTGCCTCGACGATCTCTACATCAGAGGTCTTTACCATGGTATCTGCTGCTGTGATACCTGTGGCAGTCGTTTTAAATTCAATCATTCCGATTGCTTTACTCATGTTCTGCACGTCCTTTCTACTTTGCTGCGATTATGATATGGCGATCTGTTACTTCAGTTACTCTTCCTGAGATACTTGCATGGATGCTTACGCTTAATCCGTCAGCATGCTGCGCGATCATCTGTCCCTTTGTTACTGTGTCGCCTGTTTTCACAATTGCCTGTGCCGGTGCTCCGATATGCTGGCTCAGAAGGATCTTAACCTTGGATACCGGAACTACGTTCTCGTCCATCGGTGCGTCCTTGTCGTATTTTGTCAGTCCTAAACGGGCCATCAGACGTTCTTCCGGAACCTTGCGATATTCTCTTGAAGGTTTAACCGGTACCGGCTGAACTCCCTGAGGAGGTCTGATACCTGCTTTACGAAGTCCGCCCTTCATGTCTGCAAGAAGTGATCTTGGTGCAAGACTCTGCGGGCAGGCATACATTTCGCATACACCGCAGGAACTGCAGAATGCGGAATTGATGTATGGATTTACATCTCTGAAATCTCCGGCAGATGCTGCTCTCATAAAGCGTGCCGGGTCGATCGGGTGTCCGAGGTTATGTCTCGGGCAAAGGTCTGTACAGGTATTACACTGGCAGCAAATAGATGCTGCACGTTTTAAGTCGATTGCTGAAGTTCTTCTTTTCTTCATGACGATCTGATGATCGTGTGGAAGAACGAGAACTGCGTTTGTTGTTTTGGTCACCGGATCTGATCCGTTGCCAATGCGTCCCATCATCGGTCCGCCTACAAAATAAACAGGATCTTTTGTGGTAATGTCACCAGCCTGTGCTACTACTTCATCCAGTGTACAGCCCAGCGGAACCTTGACTGTTACAGGATGACCGACTTCTGCTACTACAGACACGTATTTCTCTGTTACAGGCTTCTGTGATGTCACTGCCTGATATACATTGTAGATCGTCTCTACGTTGAATACAATGACGCCCTGCTCAATCGGCAGTCCGCCAGGTCTGCAAACACGTCCTGTAGCTTCATAGATCAGCACAACTTCATCGCCCATCGGATACACTTCATCAAGAAGATGGATCTTCAGGCCAGGGAATTCCTCAATATGCTGCTGCAGTGCCTTGATCGTCTGAACATAGGATTTCTTGATTCCGATGATTGCCTGTGAAGCACCAACGGTTTCCATAACCATATGGAAAGTTTTCATGATCTCATATGCATGTTTTTCAAGTAACTGTCTGTGAAGTTTCAGCAATGGTTCACATTCTGCACAGTTCATAAGAATTGTGTCCGCCTTGTCAGTAAGCTTGGCGTATGTCGGGAAACCGGCTCCACCAGCGCCTACGACGCCACTGTCCTGTATAATTTTCTGTAAATCTTTGATTTCCATGGCGTTACTCCAATCCTGCACCATCATCGATGATTCCGACTATTGCGGCATCGATCGGTGCTGTTTCTTCACCGCAGCCAATCCTTGCTGCGCTTCCTTGTGCCACCAATACATACTCCCCGATTCCTGCTCCGATAATATCGATTGCGACAATCTGGGATAAGTCAGCTTTCATATGATGCACCGGCTCCACGATCATGAATTTCTGTCCTATTAATTTGTCACTCTTCCGCGTGGAAACCACGCTTCCAACTACTTTACCTACTATCATGTGTGTGCCTCCGCATTATTATATAATCCCCTAATGCCGGTGGCATACGCTACCGGCTGATCCAGGAGATTCGTATTTACTTTATGATGGTAACTGTATTGCCTGTGGCAATCTTTGCTGCATTCGCTTCATCTGTATCAATGTGCATTTCCAGTGTAAAGCTGTCGTCTACACGGATCGCAACATGATTGAAAATAGTTCCGCGCTCGTTATCTGCCTTGACAGAAACGATATCACCGTTCTTGACACCGGCTGCCTGTGCATCCTTAGGAGACATATGGATGTGACGCATAGCCACGATACATCCCTCTTTGAGATAGATGGCGCCCTTCGGTCCAACGATCGCGATCGGTGCACTTCCTGCAATGTCACCGGACATACGTACCGGAACATTCATTCCAAGTTTGATGGCATCTGTTGCTGATACCTCAACCTGTGTTGCACTGCGGACCGGTCCGAGTACACGGACGTTCTCGATCGCACGGAGTTTCAGACCAATAATCGTAACAGTTTCGTTTGATGCGAACTGTCCGCCCATCAGATCTTTCTTCTTGGTGAGCTGATATCCAGGTCCGAATAATGTCTCTACGTGCTCTTGTGTCAGGTGAACGTGTCTTGCGGAAACTCCGATCGGAACCATGAAGCCATTGCCTTTTTCTTCTGACTGATTGATGGCGTCAATGACCATCTTTGTGATCAGTTCGATATTCTTTGATTCCAAGATTACACCTGCTTTCTTCCGTTTTCAGGATCTTTGGTTATTTGATTGACGGAAGGATTTTTTCTACGTCTGTGTGTGGTCTCGGGATTACGTGTGTAGCAACGAGTTCTCCAAGTCTGGATGCTGCTGCGCTTCCGCTCTCTACTGCAGATTTAACAGCTCCTACGTCTCCACGTACCATAACTGTTACCAGTCCGGATCCGATCTTCTCTGTTCCTACAAGTGCAACGTTAGCTGCTTTGCACATCTGGTCTGCTGCTTCGATAGCTGCTGTAAGTCCTCTGGTTTCTACCATTCCTAATGCTTCCTGTGTCATGATCATATCCTCCTTATGGATAAATAAAAATTAATTCTGGTTACTGTTCACTTCGTTCACAGCAACTTGGTCAAAATGCATTCCAAATCACCTACGGTGATAGCATTTTGCCCTGCATGTCTCGGGATTTTGCCATATTCATGGCAAAACACCTCGCGGGATATTCCCTATAAACAGTAACTAATTGTCTGCTACTTCCTGTGTTTTCTTCTTCCATCGGCTCGCACTCAGCTCTACGAGTTTGACGATCTCCTCGTGCGGCCGTGCGATCACTGCATAACTTGCCGGTTTCTTAATCGCGCCTGCAACAGCGGCTTCAACTGCTTCGTTCACCGCTGATACATCGCCCTGTATGATAAGAGTTACCAGTCGTCCGCCCAGCTTACGTTCCCATGACGCCAGCTCAACGTCTGCAGTTTTGCACAT
>ERZ791906.632-NODE-632-length-37359-cov-15.878887_pt1 | contig 37359 bp, 63 predicted proteins | sample MGYA00510146_ERZ791906 | MGnify/ENA primary metagenome ERZ791906 (study PRJEB30046, sample SAMN00792096) | human gut metagenome | study: EMG produced TPA metagenomics assembly of the A metagenome-wide association study of gut microbiota in type 2... | reverse complement strand
TGACGCGCGGGCGGCGCGGGCGCGGCAATGATCCTGCCGGGTGCAAGGGCACAGAAACGGAGGATGGTCTGATTTGGACACATGCTGATGGGCTCAATGGCACAGAAGCAGATCCGGCTGCCGAAGGCGTCCAGCTGGAGCCGTAAAGATCCGGCAGAGTTTTGTATGGCCAGATCTGATTTGGGCTGAGAAGGCTACCGCCGGTCTTTGATCCACCCAATCTGCTAAGCCCGACTTGCAGGGCGAAGGCAAAGCTGATTTTGGCTGATGGAAAAACACGATCCGGTTTGTGACCCGGCCCCTGTGCCGGCTTCACTCTTTCTTCCCTTCCGGTCTCCGTGCCCTACCACGGAGGCCGGGTCATGGGCCGGAGCTGCCGACCTGCCTGCGCCGAAGACCTGCGCTGGATGCGCGGGGTATTGACGTAGACGCGGTGGGTCGGCACGGTCCGATTCGGACACATGCTTCCGGTGTGCACGGCGGCGCTTGCGCCGCAGCGGGTTTGATCCTCCTGTCGGCGGCTCTGGCTGCCATGCGAGAGCCGCCGTGTGCGCCGGATGGAAAGAAGCGGGAAAGGAGGAGCCTTATGGAGCAGGCAAAGGACTGGAGAAAAACCAAACAGTACCGGGAACTGAAAAAGTCTATGTTGGATAATCTGGAAGCCAGAGGCCTTTTGGAAAAAGCGTACACCGACAAGGTGGACGAGTATCTGGACTTTTGGGTACGGCGGCAGGAATTGCAGACGGATGTGGCTGAGCGCGGTCTCTCCGTGATAGATGACCGGGGCCGCATTACGGAAAACCGCAGCGTGTCCCTGGAAATTCAGGTGGCCCGGCAAATGTTGGCCGTATGGACGGCACTGGGCTTTAAGGACGCCGCCGCAAAATCGGACGTGCCGGGAGGCATGGACGATGAGTTGTAAGCTGCCGCCAGCGGTCACGGCGTATCTGGAGGCAGTGGAGGCAGATAAGCCCCGGGCCTGCCCGGAGCAGCACGCCCTGGCGGCGCATATCCGGCGGTGCTTTGAAACAGAAGATCTGCGGGTGGATACAGAGCAGCTTCGGCGGTACCTGAGTTTGTCCCGCTATTTCCCGTATAAAGACCTTTTCCTGTGGGAGCAATTCCTGACGGCGCTTTGGATGTGCACCTACACCGCTGACGGACGGCCTCGGTGGAAAACCCTGTTTTCCATGGTTGGCCGTGGCGCGGGAAAGGACGGATTTATCGCATTTGTCTCTATGTGCTCCACCTCCCCCTACAATCCGGTGGGCAGCTACAACGTAGACATCTGCGCCAATAACGAGGAGCAGGCCATGACTCCGGTGCTGGATCTGGTGAACACGCTGGAGCTTCCCAAGAACGAATCAAAGCTGAAGCGGTTTTACTACCACACAAAGGAGCTGGTGCAGGGACGAAAAAACCGGGGCGTGGTCAAAGGCCGCACCAACAACCCCAAGGGACGGGACGGTATGCGCTCCGGCATGGTGATCTTTAACGAGGTCCATCAGTTTGAAAACTACAACAACATCAAGGTATTTATTACCGGTCAGGGCAAGGTGGCTCAGCCACGCGTGGGGATCTTTACCTCCAACGGCGAAATCAATGACGGGCCTTTGGATGACTATTTGGCCAGAGGACGGCGGATCTTATTTGAAAACGAGCCGGACAACGGCTTTTTGCCCTTCATCTGCTGTTTGGAGACCAAGGAGCAGGTCCATGATCCGGAAAACTGGTACATGGCAAACCCGTCCCTGTTTTATCTGCCGGATCTGTTTCAGGAGACAGCAGACGAATACCGGGACTGGGTGGAGCACCCGGAGCAAAACGGCGATTTTTTGACAAAGCGAATGGGCTTGCGGGCCGGATTTCAGGAGATCAGCGTAACGGACTATGAAAAAATCCTCAAGACCAATAAGCCACAGCCTGATTTGCATGGCTGGACCTGCACTGTAGGACTGGACTATGCGGAGCTGAGCGACTGGGCGGCAGTCAACCTCCACTTCCGGCGAGGCGCAGACCGGTTCGACATCAACCACGCATGGGTTTGCCTGCAATCCAAAACCCTGCCGCGGATCAAGGCTCCGTGGCAGACGTGGGCAAAGGAAGGACACCTGACGGCGGTGGATGATGTGAGCATCAGCCCTGATCTGATCGCGGCATACATCCAGGATGCTGCCAGATGCTACAACATCAAGGCTCTGGCGATGGACCACTACCGGTGGACGCTGGTTTCCGAAAGTATGCGCGCCATCGGCTTTGACGCGGCGGACAAGAACCGGGTGAAGCTGGTACGGCCATCAGACATTATGCAGGTGGAGCCGGTGATCCAGGAATGCTTTGACCGGGAGCTGTTTTACTGGGGAGATCAGCCGCACCTGCGATGGGGCGTAAACAACACCAAGCGGATCCGCAGCTCACGGAAACAGGGGGTCGATACCGGAAACTTTATCTACGCCAAAATCGAGGCAAAAAGCCGAAAGACTGACCCCTTTATGGCACTGGTGGCCAGTATGACGATTGAACCACTGCTGGGCACCGGTGCTCCGCTGGCGGCCCCGCTAATGGGGGCCATCAGACTATAGCGGTCCGAATCGGACCGGAGAAAGGCTGAACTATGGGATTGAGATTTTTTGAATGGCTGGCGGGAAAGGGCGGACGAACCGCCACGGCGGAGGTCTCTTGTCAGGAACTATTGGCAGCGGCCGAAGACTTCCAGGCGCGGCAGCTTTCCTTTTGGACCTGCGTGAACATGGTGGCCAACGCCGTGGGCCGCTGCGAGGTAAAGACCTTCCGGGGGCGGGAGGAAATCCAAGAGCAGGAATATTACCTGTGGAATGTGGAGCCCAACGTGAACCAGAACAGCTCCGCCTTTTGGCATAAGCTGATCGCCAAGCTGTTTTTGGACAATGAAGCGCTGGTGATCTCCAGCAAGCGGCGGGACGGCATGGACGCGGTAATGGTGGCGGACAGCTGGCAACAGAACACCTTCTGGCCGATGCGGATGAATGAGTACATCAACGTGACGGTGGGCGACACTGCCTATGAAAAAACCTTCCGGGAAAACGAGGTGCTGCATTTAAAGCTCCACCACAACGCCATGCGCCCGGTGGTGGACGGTCTGTGCCAGTCCTACATGCGGCTGGTGGCGGCGGCTATGAGCCGCTACCAGTGGGAGCGTGGGCAGCACTGGAAGGTCCACGTTAATCAGATCGCATCCGGCACGCAGGATTTTGAGCAAAATTTTGCCAAGATCATCGAGCAGCAGATCAAACCGTTTTTTGGCAGCGGCGCGGCGGTGCTCCCGGAGTTTGACGGCTATGACTACCAGCAGGTCAATAAATCTGGCGATGGCAAGGCGGGCGACAGCCGGGACGTACGGAACCTGATCGAGGACATTTTCGATTTTACCGCCCGGGGCTTTCTGATCCCCGCTGTGCTGGTAAACGGCACCGTTCAGGGTACAGCGGACGCCAACAGCCGCTTTCTAACCCAGTGTATTGATCCCATTTGCGACCAGCTCCAGGAGGAGATCACCCGAAAGCGGTACGGCTTTGACGGATGGAAGCAAGGCAATTTTGTCCGGGTCGATTCCTCCGCTATTCTCCACTTTGACATGTTTGCCAATGCGGCCAATGTGGAAAAGCTGGTTGGCAGCGGCGCCTTCTCGGTCAACGATGTGCTGCGGGCGGCCAACCAGGCCACCATCAACGAGCCGTGGGCCGACGAACACTTTTTGACTTTGAACATTGCGCGCATCCAGGAGGCCGCGCAACAGATGAATGCACAGAAAGGAGACAGCGGGAATGAGTAATCCCAAGCAGAAGGAACGGAGGATGTGGGCACTGAAGCAGCGGGCGGAGGACGCCAAGACATTGGAGCTTTACATCTACGGAGACGTGGAGGGCGACAGCTATGACTGGTGGACCGACGAGATGATCCAGAGCGAGACCAGCGCCAACGCCTTCCGGGACGCGTTGGCGGAGCATCCGGAGGCGACGGAGATCGCCGTGTACATCAACAGCTGCGGCGGCAGTGTATTTGAAGGCACGGCCATCTACAACCAGCTCAAGCGGCACAGCGCCCACAAGACGGTGTATGTGGACGGCTTTGCCTGTTCCATCGCCTCGGTCATCGCAATGGCAGGCGACACGGTGGTGATGCCGCGCAACGCCCTCATGATGATCCACAACATGAGCATGGGCGTTTTCGGCAACGCGGCGGAACTGCGAAAGGCCGCGGACAATCTGGACACCATCAATCAGGCGGGGATGGAAGCCTATCTCCAAAAGGCCGGGGACAAGTTGGACCCGGATACCCTGAAGGAAATGTATGACGCGGAGACCTGGCTGACGGCGGAACAGTGCATGGAACTGGGATTGGCCGACCGCTACGCGGAAAAGGACGCGGACATGACCCAGGCTGCGGCTCTGCTGCAAAAGGCCAATCTGACCCTGGAGCAGCGGATCACCGTGCAGAAAAGCCTTGCCGCTCAGCTTCGGCAGTTGGCGGCGGACGCTGCTCATAAACCGCCTTGCCCCCCTGATCCGAAAGACCCGGAGCCTCAGCCCGAACCCCAGCAGAAAAACCGTATTATGAGCCTGTTTGGCTAAAAATGAAAGGAGAACATTATGCAGAACAATGACATCCGGAGCCGCGAGGAGCTCCGCGCCCTCATCCAGAAGGCAGTTGCCGACAATGACCCTGCCAGCTTCCAGGCAGCTTTTGACGAAATGCTTCAGCGTGTGGGCCTGGACGTGAAGCAGGAGTATGAGCAGCAGATTGCCGACCTTCGCCAGGAAATGGACAGCCGTATCCTGACGGCCCGGGGCGTCCACCAACTCACCGGCGAGGAGCACGCTTACTACCAGAAGCTGGGCGAGGCCATGAAGGCCATCGACCCCCGGCAGGCCGTGACCGGCATGGACGCTGTGCTCCCTAAGACGGTGATCGATTCCGTTTTTGAGGATCTCCAGACCAATCACCCCCTGCTGAGCCGCATCAACTTCCGGGCCACTGGCGGCGCCGTGGAGATCATGGTGAACACCAACGGCCACGAGGAGGCGGCGTGGGGCGATCTCTGCGACGACATCGTCAAGGAGCTGACCTCTGGCTTTAAAAAGATCCCCGCCCAGCTGTTGAAGCTCTCCGCATTCCTGCCGGTGTGCAAGGCCATGCTGGATCTTGGCCCCGAATGGCTGGACCGTTATGTGCGCGAAGTGCTGTATGAGGCATTCGCCAACGGCATGGAGGCGGGCATCGTGACCGGCGACGGCGACAAGAAGCCTATCGGCATGAATCGCCAGGTGGGCAACAACGTGGTCGTGACCGGCGGCGCGTATCCCGAGAAGACCGCCGTGAAGGTGCGGGATCTCAGCCCCGCCACCGTGGGTAACCTCATCTCTATCATGGCGGCTGACCCCAACGGCAAGGCCCGCCGTGTGGAAAATATCCTGCTGCTGGTAAACCCCCAGGACTATTACCAGAAGGTCATGCCCGCCACTACGCTGATGGCCCCCGACGGCACCTATCGCAACGACGTGATGCCGTATCCCATGACCATCATTCAGACCCCCGCGCTGAGCCGGGGCAAGGCAGTGATGGGCCTCTCCAACCGGTATCTGGCTATGGCGGGCACCGCGCCCAATGGCCGCATTGAGTACAGCGACCACTACCATTTCCTGGAAGACGAGCGGGTATACCTCATCAAGGGTTACGCCAACGGTATGCCTCTGGACAACAACGCCTTCCTGCTGCTGGATATTTCCGGCCTGAAGCCCGCCGCCTGGAAGGTGACGCAGGTAACGGAGACCGCGCCCTCTGATGACGCCACTTTGAGCGCCCTGTCTATCGGCTCTCAGGCCCTGTCCCCCGTTTTTGCCTCCGGCACCGTGACCTACACGGCAGAGACCACCAACGCCACCAACACCGTGACCGCCGTCCCCTCTGACGCAGGCGCGGAGATCGAGGTGCTGGTAAACAACAGCAAGATCGACAACGGCAGCGCCGCCACCTGGCAGACCGGCAGCAACACGGTGAAGGTCAACGTCACCGCCGCTGACGGCACCGCCAAGAAGACCTACACGGTCACCGTCACCAAGAAGTAATGGCGGATCGGAACAGCCTGCCGCCCGGCCTGCTGTCCGATGTGGAGAACTACCTGAACATCACCTGGAGCGATGAAGCCACGGATACCAAGGTATCCGGGCTCATCGCCTCCGGGATGGGGTACCTGGACAAGAAGGCCGGAAGCCCGCAGGACTATACAGCGGACGGCGACGCCCGGACGCTGCTGATGGAATACGTCCGCTACGCCAGAGACAGCGCCTTGGACGTGTTTGAAAACAACTATCAATCTCTCATTTTGAGTATGCAGAGCGAAAGGCGGGTGAGCGCGTATGCCATGGAAAGCGCCGTATCGCCCTCGCCGTGACAGCGACGTCACTCAGACCTATTCCGACGGACTGGTCAAGGTCTACGCCGTGGCGGACACGGCGGCGCCGGGCTACAAGCCTGTGGAGGGTTTGACATTCAAGGCCGCTTTGCGGTACGAGGAGCGGCGTCTTGGCATCCAGCGGTATTACGAGGGAAAACAGAATCAGGCTCAGATCGAGCGGGTGCTGCGGGTTCCACGGGTCCCCGGCGTGAGCAGCCAGGACGTGGCTGTGACGGAGGACGGCAAGCAGTACCGCATCGATCTGATCCAGACAACAACCGACGTTTTCCCGGAAAGCATGGATCTGACGCTGCTGCGGATCGAGCAGAAATACGAGGTTCCCCATGACCACCTGGTATGAGCGAGTGATCGCTGCCCACCGGGCGGTGACAGACGCAGTGAGCCACGCCGCCCGGCTCAAATCCGACCGCTATTTTGTGTGGCAGGAGGACGGCAGCCATGATCTTCCCGGAGACAACGGCCACGGGGAGACCGCCGTCACCGGCACCACGGATCTGTTTACCAAATCTGAGTTTGACCCCTGGGTGGAGCAGCTGGGCGAGAGCTTCAGCGTCCACGGGATCTTCTGGACGCTGAACTCCGTCCAGTACGAGGCGGATACCGGCTTTACCCACTACGAGTGGGTGTGGGAGGTGACCTGATGGCGACCATCACGTTTAAACGCGGCGAGGAATACATGCTAAAGCTCACCCGGCTGGAAAAAGAGGCTGTAGAAAAGGTCTGCGGCCCTGCCATCCATGACGGAGCAAAGGTTGTGGCTGATGCCATCCGGGCAGAATTGCAGACTGTTCCCACAGACGAGGGCTGGGGCACGCAGGAGAACCCGGTCCGAGGGCCGAAAAAAACGCAAAAGGCTGCGCTGCTTGGAACCCTTGGTATCACTTCCATGCAGAAGGACAATGATGGAATGTACAACGTCAAAATCGGCTTTGACGGGTATAACAACATCCGCTCCAAGCGCTGGCCTCAGGGTCAGCCGAATCAGATGGTTGCCCGGGCCATTGAAAGCGGTACCAGTTGGATGAGTAAAAACCGTTTTGTAGGCAAGGCTGTGAGCCGGGTGAAAAAGCAGGCGCTTGCCGCCATGCAAAAGCGGGCAGAGTCCGAGATCAACAAAATTATGAAGTAATCGCGTGTCCGAATCGGACCGCGAGAAAGGAGCGCACATGGCAACCATTGGTTTGAGCAAGCCTTACTACGCCATCTATGCCGAAGCCGGCGGCGTGGTGAGCTATTCTGACGGTGCGGTAATGGGTAAGGCAACGGAGGCCAACATCTCCATTGAGACTACGGAGGACAACAACCTCTATGGCGACAACGGACTGGCGGAAACGGACCGTCGTTTTGCCAACGGCACCCTGACCCTGTCTACTACCGATCTGAGTCAGGAGGTCAGCAAGGCCATTCTGGGCCTGACGGAGCAGGCTATCACCGGGATTGATGGCGTGACGGATACCTCCGTAAAGGAGCTGGTCTATGATGATGCGCAGATGACCCCGTATCTGGGCGTTGGGTTCATCATCAAAAAGAAGGTCAACGGCGCGTATAAGTGGCGGGGCGTGGTGCTGCCGAAGGTCATGTTTTCCGTGCCGGAGGACGCGGCTACCACGCAGGGCGAGTCCATCGAGTGGCAAACGCCGGAGCTGACCGGCACTATCATGCGGGATGATTCCGCCACTCACGTCTGGAAAAAGGAAGCCACCTTTACCACAGAGGCCCAGGCTGAGGCTTATATCAAGGCGCGGCTGGGGATCGCCGCATGAGAACGGCCAGTATTGAGATCGGCGGAAAGGCACACCTGCTGTGCTTTTCCGCACGGGTGGTCCGGGCAGTGACGGAACGCTACGGCGGCGTGGAGCACATTGATACGGCGCTCTCCGCCGGTGACCCGCTCAAGGCACTGGATGAGGCGGTGTGGCTGCTGTCGACCATGATGGACGGCGGCGCCCGGTATGCCAAAATTAACGGGCTGGAAACCGCGCCTCCGCTAACAGCGGATGAACTGCTGGACGTGATGGATCTGAACGATTTTGGCCAGCTCCGGACAAAAATCACGGAGGCTGTAGTCTCCGGCAGAGAGACCCACGTGGAGGCGGACCCCGGAAAAAACGCGGAAACCACTCCGGCGGCCCCTTAGCGCCGGAGTGGTTTTTGTGGTATGGAATGGCCGTCGGCCTGTCCTACACCGAGGCGCTGGATGTGCCGTTCGGAGAGCTGCTGGACTATATCGCCATTGAGCAGATCAAGCGGGAGGGTTTTGCCCCCAAGCACACTTTGACAGATGACGAAATTATCCCAAATGTGAGGTGAGACGATGGCGGTCGATATTGGCCCGAAAATCGGCATTGACGGCGAAAAGGAATTTAGAGAATCCCTCCGAACCATGGGACAGCAGCTTAAAACTCTTGGTACGGAGATGAAGGCGGTGACCTCCGCTTTTGACGTTGACAATGACAGTCAGAAAAAGCTGGCGGCGCAGTCCGACGTGCTGAACCGGCAGTTGGAAGTCCAGCAGCAGCGCTTGGGCGAGATGCAGAAGGCACTGGACTACGCCAAGGCCAACTACTCTGAAAACAGCAGCGAGGTGCAGCGGTGGCAGCAGGCTTTGAACAACGCCACCACCGATGTAAACCGCACGAAAAAGCAGCTCAACGAGCTGGAGACCGGCGTAGAAAACGTGGGCGATGCCATGGACGGCGCCGGACAGAAAACCAGCGTTTTTGGCGATGTGCTGAAAGCAAATTTGCTGGGCAGCGCTATCGTGTCCGGCATCAAGGCGGTAGCCAGCGGGATCAAGTCTCTCATCAGCGGCGCTATTGAGGGCTACGGCGAGTATGAGCAGCTGGTTGGCGGCGTGGAAACGCTGTTTGGCAGCTCTGCTGACACGGTAATCAAAAACGCGGAGAACGCCTACAAAACGGCAGGCCTTTCCGCCAACGCCTATATGGAGACTGTGACCAGCTTCTCCGCGTCCCTGCTCCAATCCATGGGCAACGACACGGAGGCGGCGGCTAAAAAGGCGGATCAGGCGCTCACGGATATGTCCGACAACGCCAACAAGATGGGCACGGACATGCAGTCCATCCAGAACGCTTATCAGGGCTTTGCCAAGCAAAACTACACCATGCTGGACAACCTGAAACTGGGCTATGGCGGCACGAAGGAGGAAATGCAGCGGCTGATCGACGATGCCAACGCTTTGAATGCCGCGCAAGGCAACTACACCAATTACAGTATCGAAAGCTATGCGGACATTGTGGACGCCATCCACACGGTCCAGACGGAAATGGGGATCACCGGTACCACGGCACTGGAGGCATCCACCACCGTGGAGGGCTCTATCAACTCCATGAAGGCGGCATATCAGAATTTTGTTACGGGCCTGGGCGATCAGAACGCCGATATCGGTGCTCTGACCGAAGAACTGATCCAGACTGCTGGTACCGTGGCGGAAAACGTGCTGCCGGTGATTGAGAACGTGGTCAAAAATATTGCGGAAACCGTAAAAAAGCAGGGGCCGGATATGATCACAAAATTCGTGGCATACGCTACGGAAAAGCTTCCGGAAGTGCTGAAGCTGGGCATTCAGTTGATCGTATCTCTGGTAAAGGGGCTGGCTCAAAATCTGCCGGAACTGCTCCGGGGCACGCTGGCGCTGGTAGATGCCATCATCAGTGCCTTTTTGGATTCCCTGCCGGACATCATTGAGGTCGGCAAGGACATCGTCCGGGGGCTGTGGGAAGGCATCAAGGCTATGGCCAGCTGGATCGGAGAAAAGATCTCCGGCTTTGTCGGCGGCCTCGTGGACGGGGTCAAGGGCGTGCTGGGGATCCACTCGCCCTCCCGGGTATTTGCCGGGATCGGCCAGAACATGGCGTTGGGTCTTGGGCAGGGATTTGAAAAGCAGATGCAGAGCGTCACAGCCGGGATCCAGAACGCCATCCCAACGCCCACGGTGGATACCGTCTACAATGCGGCGGCTGGGATGGTGAACGGCCTTGCAGCGCAGAGCGCCGGAAGCGCCGGCGGCAGCTACACAATCAACCTTATCCTGCAAAACGGCCAGCAAATCGCCAGCTGGCTTCTGCCTGACCTGCGGGACGCGGCCAGAAGCAACCCGGAGGTGGCAATGGCATGACACAGTTGATTATTGACGGCATTTATCTGCCGGAAACCAGCAGGGACAAGTATCAATGCTATCCCGGAGAATTGTCCGTTAACGTGCAGATGATCTCCGGCCGGACGGTACAGGAGGTCCGGGGCCATGTGCAGATGATCTCATGGAGTTACGATTACATGGGCAACGCCCTCTGGCGGCAGCTGGCAGCGGTGCTGCGCTCCGGTAAGGCGTTCCCGGTGGTGTATCTGCCGGACGATTCCGACACCATGGTCACCGGCACGTTTTTGGTAGAATCCATGACACAGCCAACCTACGCCTTTTCCCGAAATGGCGTAGGGCTGTGGCACAATGTAGGTTTTACGCTGCGGGAGGTGACGCCCCATGATTAAAAGCGGGGAGGCGTACCGGGCGGCAATCACGGGAGATGCGCGGCGGGTGCTGCTGCGGGCGGTCATTGACATCATTTCTCCGGACATTGTGTTCGGTGCCGGGGAGACCTCCGGGCAGATCCCGTGGAGCAAGCTGGAGCAGCTCCACGATAAGGTTTTTGGCAATCCCACCAAATACGCTACGTTAGAGCGTGACCGGTGGGCGCTGGACGGGACGTGGGACCTTCTCCCGGACGATCCCACTCAGACGGTGGGCCAGATGGGCTACATCGGCAACGTGCTATCCGGCGCGGATGGGACGTTTGCCACGCCTCCGTGGATGGAGCTGCAATTCTCCGGCGTGTCTGTGCTGCAGGCGTGCTCCGTGTATTTCCCGGACAATGACTATGACGGGCTTCCGGAGGATTTCACGGTGGAGGTGAAGCAGGGCGGCACGGCGTATCACACGCGGACGTACACCGGGAACACAGCGGCCAGCGTGGCTCTGGAGGGCTTCACGGTCCACGATCCCGACGCCATCCGGGTGACGGTGACCAAATGGTCGCGGCCCAGCAGACGGATGCGGGTGGTGGAGATCGTCCCCGGCGTATACGAGGAATGGGACGGCGGAATGATCGCGGAGTTCAGCGTCAAGCAGCAGGGCAACATCGCGGCCACGGCGCTGCCGTATGGCACGTGCACCCTCAAGATTGACAACCTCTCCCGGCGGTTTGAACCGCGAAGTAAAAACGGGCTGTTTCAATCCATTGAGGAGCGGCAGGGCATCGACATATCGTTGGGCGTCCGGCTGGCGGACGGCACGGACGAGTACAAGCGGCTGGGGATCTTCTACCAGTATTCCGGCGGATGGCGGACCGGTGACAACGGCCTGACCATGCAGTGGAATCTGGTGGACATCATCGGCCTGCTGGCAAACCGGGAATTTCTGACACCCTCCACCCTCCCCACTACGCTGGGCGGGTGGATCGGCGCTCTGGCGGCTCAGCTGGGCGTGAATTTCAAGGACCGCTGGCACGTGGACCCGGATTACACGGCCCTGCCGGTGACGGTGCGGACGGCAGAGGATGTACAGGGGAAAAAGTGCGGGGACATCCTCCGGTGGGTGTGCCAGGCAACCGGCACATGGCCCCGTGCGGACGCCTCCACCGGAGACCTGACCGCCGAGCCGCTGTGGAGCGAGGGGAACCGGGTCACGCTGGACAACCTCAACAGTTACCCAACCATGAAGGCCAACGGGGACGTGGCGGCGCTGATCTTTACCATCAACGATGGGGCGGACACGAAATACATCGTGTCCGGCAACGCTACATCGTCCAGCGAGACGGTGAGCATCGACAACCCGTTTATCAAGACCGAGGCGCAGGCGCTGGCGGCGGCGCGGCTGATTCTCTCCACCTACGGCGGGAACGTGCTGGATCTGACGGGCCGGGGCGATCCGTCCTCCGAAATCGGAGACGTGGAGACGGTGTGGCTGGACGAGAGTCAGGCCACCACGGCGCGGCTGACCATGCAGACGTTCCAATTTTCGGACGGCGTCATGCAGGGATGCCAGAGCCAGCTGCTACAGGCAGACGGCAGCTTTCTGTATCAGGGGCGCGAAGTTATCACCACCCCCGGCACATGGAAAGCCCCGGCGGGAAAGAAATCTCTGCGGGTCGTCCTCGTGGGCAAAGGCGGCGACGGCACCAAAGGTGCGGACGGCAATTTTGAAAACGCAGGTGCGGACGGCGTGGACGGCTTAGGCGGTTTAGTGTGGGCCGGAACCATCAACATCAACGAGGGGCAGGAGTTTCCAGTGGCCTTCGGCGAGGACACCACCTTTGGCGCGTACTCCTCCGCCAACGGCAAGCGCTACGATAACGGCTACACGGACGTAGCCAGCGGCGACAGTTTCGGCCGGACGGGCGTGGCAAAGCCGGTTCCGGGAACCGGAGACGGCGGGGCCGGCGGTAAGGGCGGCACGAAGGGGCAGGGACACTACGAAACTTCATACAACTCTCAAGGCAATCCAAACGGGACGTACTGGGCCGTTGACGTGCCTCCGGGAAAAGGTGCAAACGGCGCCAAGGGTGTGTTTGGCTGCGTAGTGGTCTACTGGGATAAGGAGGGCGCATGAGTGACTACACAATGCTACTCCCTAAAATCACATCAGTGAGCTTTACGCCAAACCCTGTTGACATCAACGCAAAAACGAAACTGACGGTCACAGCCACAGAGGAAACCATTGTTTTAGAGCCGGAGATTTGGTATTCCGGCGAGATCTACGCCGGGGAGGTTTAACATGGCGATTAAAACAGTACAGGCAATTATCAACGGCCAAATGTACACTCTAACCCTCAACAGCGGGACGGGGAAATACGAGGCCACCATCACAGCGCCGGGGAAAACGTCCTTCAACCAGCCCGGCGGCTACTACAACGTACAGGTGAAGGCCACCAACGAGGCCGGGACGGTCGGCACGGCGGACGCCTCCACCATGGCGGGGCTAAAGCTGGTAGTGCGCGAGCGGGTCGCACCGGTCATCACCATCATCTCGCCGTCCACCGGGGCATACGTCAGCAACAGCAAGCAACCGGTGGTATTCACCGTTGTGGACGAGGCGGACGGCTCCGGCGTGGATCTGTCCACGCTGGTGGTCAAGCAGGACGGCGCGGCGGTGGCGTCCTCTGCCATCACCTCCACTGCCATTGCAAACGGCTACCAAATGACGTACACACCGGCCACGGCCCTCAAGGACGGCAGTCACACCGTCACGGTGGACTGCAAGGACCATGACGGCAACGCGGCGGCGCAGAAGGCCACCACCTACAAGGTGGATACCGTACCGCCCACCCTCAACCTTACGGCTCCCGTGGCGGGGCTTATCACGGCATCCGCCTCCCAGACGGTGGCGGGCACCACCAACGATGCCACCAGCAGCCCCGTGACCATCACGATCACCCTCAACGGCGTGGATCAGGGCGCGGTGACGGTGGCCGCCAACGGCAGCTTTACCAAGTCGGTGACGCTGCGGGAGGGCGCGAACACCATTGTGGTGACGGCCACCGACGCGGCGGGCCAGAAGGCCACGGTCTCCCGGACGGTGACGCTGGACACCTCCGTGCCGGTGATCAAGTCGGCCACCATCACGCCTAACCCGGCTGATGCGGGCAAGTCGATGGTAATCGCGGTGGAGATCGTATGAGCACGCAGGTTTTAAGCGTCACGCTGCCCTCTGAGATCATCTATGTGACGGGCACCGTCAACGGGACGTCCTACACATGGACGCTGATCGAGGGGGCGTGGACGGCTACGGTGGACCGTGCGGCGGATGATACCTATGCCGTCGCACTCACCGCCGTCAATGCGGCGGGGACAAGCACCAACTTTGACCTGACCCTCTACTACGGCCTGCTGACCCTCATTACGGACCGGACGGCGATGGACGTGGCGCAGAAGACCGCGAAGGGCTTTTACAACGCCACGGACCTCAACCGGGTGGGCGCAGCGGTGGAGTATGTGGCGGGACGGTTTCAAAAACTGGGCTACGATTGCCCGGTAAGCGTCAAAAAGGGCTGGTCCGAATCGGACACACCCACGGCTGGACAGATGGAGACATACCGGCAGAACATCGCCACCCTGCGGCGGCAGATCGCGGTGATGCGGTCCACGCCGGAAACGCCGGACACGATCCGACAGCTGAATTACATCCGGGCCAACAACATCGAGCAGATCCTGGTAGATCTTGACCAGCTGCTTACCAACATTGAAAAATCGTGGTACTTCTCCGGCGAGCTGTACGCCGGAGAGGTTTGAAAGGAGAACGGTATGCAAGATAGAGTCCCCCTCTATCCCGGGCGGGTGAAAATGACACCGGTGGCCGGGCAAGAAAACACCTTTGACATGGTGCGGGCAGATGAACCTACGCAGGAGGGCACGCCGCTGAATAAGGCAACGCTGCTGAAAGATGCAACAGCGGCGATTTTGGGATTGCCCAATACGGCAGTTCCGGATGACGCGTTTCTGGCGCTTGCATTGCCTGCCGGAAAGTATGCGATTTCCGTAACGCTGAAATCCCCCGGAGGGCGGCCTATGACCGGCGTTTCGCTTTCCGGCATTGTAACCGCTGCGGGAAGCGCTGTTGTTACCGATGAAAACGGTGTTGGTTTTGGATTTTCCACGAGCTCCTCGACAACAATCACTGCCGATATTTCTTCTTTCTTGGATTTAACAGGCACCGCCAGCGTAACGCTGACGCCGAAAAAAAAGATCGTCAACGAAGCAGAAATTGTTTGTAAACGCGGTTCCGCAACGAAAGCAACGTTTTCCGCAAGTAAAACAGTGAAGTTCTCCCCCGACGTTTCGGAATATGATGCCTCCGCCATCGGCGGCGGGGAAAACGGGAAACCTGGTACCGGATCTCAGAAACGTGGTACGTATTCTGCCGTAGGCGGAGATGGCGGAAAAGCAGGTGGCGTTTTAAACTTGGGAAAACAACCGTACACCTATCCGGATGCCATTTCGTTGGTTGTCGGAGCGGTTGGAGGCGTTTCCAAGATTGGGGAAGCCTCTACCCCTGCCGGTGTCCCCGGAGGTAAAGGTGCAAAATATACGTATAGTTCCCAAATTGATAATCCAATTGCCGCAACGGCCGGCAGCGATACATCTGGTTTTTTGTACCCGCCGACACAAGTAGGCGGATCTGGCGGCGGCGGAGGCGCCTATATCACAGAAGGTGGAAACCCGGTAAAGCCTGCAGCGGGCGGTTTACCCGGCGGGGGGCATGGCGAGGAATTGGGTATGGCATACAAAACAGACGGAACGAAACCTGGCGCCGGTGGCGGTGGCGCACAGGCAACTTTATCTGGCGAAGCTGGCAATTTATCCCCCGGTACAGCAGGAAAAGGCGTCGCCGGACTGGTTGGCATTATGTGGAGGTATAAATGATGAATTTCTGTGTTGTGAATCCTGAGGGCCTCATTGAGAACGTCATTGTGTGCGACGATGAAACCACAGCGAAAGAGTTCGGAGCGGTTCCCGGCTATGAAGGCGCCCGGATCGGAGATCTATACGTCGCACCGCCTCCGCAGCCCACCGCACTGGACCGGCTGGAGGCGCAGGTGACCTATACGGCCATGATGACGGATACGCTGATGGAGGGCTGATAAGATGAAGGAGAAAATCAAACTCTGGTACGGGCAGGGGCTGTGGAGCGCGGAGATGGTCCGAAATGCCGTGAAAAAGAACGTTTTGACCGAGGATGAAGCGGCGGAGATCTTGGGCTTGCACGAAACCAAGTCAAACTTTTGACTTGCACGAAAGCAAGTCGGAATTACCCTAAAAACTGCAACTTTTTAAGGGGGTGTAGAATGGAAATTCTACAGATCGTATTAACTGCCGCCACCGGCTCCGGTGTGACTGCCATCATCCTCGCGATCCTTCAGCGGAAGTGGACCAAGGATGACAAGCGGGACGCCATCGTGGACGCGCTCAAGGTGCTGCTCATCGACCGGGTGCGCTATCTGGGCCAGAAGTACATCTCAGACGGCAGCGTCAGCTTGTCGGACAGGGAGACGCTTGACGAAATGCACCAGGCGTACAAATCCCTTGGCGGCAACGGGCACCTGAAAATTATCATGTCCGAGGTCGGGGAACTCCCAATCCGGAAAGAGTGAAAGGAGAAAAAACATGGAAAACATCAAGAAACGGCTGGGCAATCTGCTGGCGGTGAAGTCGCTGGTGACCATCACCCTGACGGGGGTATTTTCGGTGCTGGCGCTGCGGGAGACCATCAGCGGCAGCGAGTTCCTGACCATCTTCACGGTGGTCATCGGCTTCTACTTTGGCACCCAGAGAGTCAACGAGGACAAAAACAGTTGAAACCGGTTGAAAATCAACCGAAAATTTGAAAGGGGTACATATTATGAACAAGATCTACGAGAACATCATCAACGAGGGCAAGAAGAACGGCAAGGCCGTGGAGACCATTAACGCGGAGCTGAAGGAGGCCGGTGCCAACTTCCACCTGAATCCCGACGGCGGCGTGGCCAACTGGACGGAGCAGGAGATGAAAGAGGGCTTCATCCCCGCAGAGACCCAGCCGGAGGACGTGAAGCACCTGCATGACGTCATGCGCTACGATACCGAGAAGGCCGGTGAGACTCTGCGCATCCAGTGTGCCGAGGGTGTGTATGATGTGACCTGGGACGTCTACGGCCATCCCGAGAAGGCTGTGAGAGTCCATGGTTGATACGTTCGACTGCGCCCGTGCGCAGATCTACCACAACACCGGCAAGCTGACCCCGGCCCAGATCAAGGCCAAGACCGGCTGCACCCACATCATCAACGGATATCTGTTTAACGGCAAATTTCAGCCGGTGGGCTGGACGGTGATCGACGGAAAGGTCATCAGCCGGGACAAATACCAGGACTGGGGCGTGTCTATCGGCTCCGACGGACTGCCGAAGATGCTGACGGACCGGTGGGGATCCTTTCTTTCCGGCGTCCCAATCCTCAAGGGCGGCTCCAAGCTGTACCGGAATCTGACGCCGGACGTGGCCCGGTCTGCGGCCCGGACTGCGGTGGGCTGGCTGGCCAACGGCAAGGTATGCCTGTGGTGCGACAAGACCAGCCTGACCCGTGAGCAGCTCCAGAACAAGCTGCTGGGGCTGGGCGTGGTGGATGCCCTCATGCTGGACGGCGGCGGCTCCACCCAGGGTATCTTCCCCGGCGGGAAGGTGACCAGCTCCCGGAAGGTGCCTACCATGCTGCTGTTCTGGGAACGGTCCGCCAAGACGGAAGATCAAGCCCTCGTATGGGGCGAGGCTCACGGCCTGCTGACGGACGCCAACGCCGGGGAAACCGTGACGCGGGCCGATATGGCTAAGGCGCTGTATCAGATCTGGGGGGATAACCATGGTTGAGATCCACGCTTACAGCAAAGCCGCTTCCGGGGGCAAGCAGCTGTCCGCCCATTTTAAAGTGCGGGAGTTTGCGTGTGGAGACGGGTCTGACGCTGTTTTGGTGGCTCCCCGGCTGGTGATGGTGCTGGAAACCATCCGCACCCACTTCGGCACGGCGGTGAGGATCAACAGCGGGTACAGAACGCCGCAGTACAACGCCAAGGTCGGCGGTGTGGCCCACAGTCAGCACTGCTACGGCACGGCTGCGGATATCACCGTCAGGGGGCAGGCACCGGCAACGGTGGCAGCGTTCGCACGGCAGATCATGCCGGACTGGGGCGGTGTGGGCGTGTACGCCAGGAAGGGCTTCACCCACATCGACGTGCGGGAGAAACGCTCCGACTGGACAGACTAAACATCCGAAAGGAGGGCCAGAAGATGGCAACAACATCCACGCGGTTAATCCGCGCTCTGCAAGTCTGGGTAACCCATGGAGAAAACAAACCGAGAGATCCGGGCGCTGTTGTCGTCAATGGCCCCGGCCCGGGCGGCGCAGGCCGTCCGGCTGGTAGGCCTGCCGCCTGACGAGGAGACGGCGGTGCTGGCGGTGGACGTCCACGGCCAGAGCTGCCTACAGGCGGCGGCGCTGCTCCACGTCAGCGTGGATGGCCTCGCCAAGATCCGGCGAAGGGCCTACGCCAAGATCGCGGATGATATGCAGGGATAGAGAGAGCCGTGTCCGATTCGGACACGGCTCTTCTCTATCTTTCCAGTTCATTTTCGAGCGCTTCAATAATGAATTGACGCTTAGAAATTCTTCTGCTGGCGGCGGCATCGGCGATCTTCTGCATCATTTCTTTAGGGATGTCAGCCGTTAGTCTGGCATAGTTCTCAGCACGCCACCGCTTTTTCGCCTGGTCCTCTTTCTCAACGGCGGCATCTGACATGATATAGTGATAGATCTTCCCGTCAGGCATCCGCTTTGCTCGCTCACGTGTCATTCCGCTCCACCTCCAGACCCTTTCTGATGAGCCGCTTGATTTCCGTCTGGCGGGCTTTGCCTTCCAGCGCGGCGAGGATATCAGCATCGGTGTTGTTGTTCAGTTTCAAGCCGATGAAGGTGGTGTTTTGCGCCATCCACTGGCGTTTCGCTTCACTATCCGGCATGGCTTAAAACAGGCTCTTGAAGGTTACCCCGAACTTCTCGGCGGCTTCGGCTTTGAAGCGCTTTATATTTTCGTGGTAGTCCTCGCTGAAATACTCATTTGCCGCACCAGCGGAAATCATCCGGGATTCCTGATCGTTGATGTAATCGGCAGCGGCTTCTGCGTTCTCTCCTAAAATTTTGTAAGTGTCCATCAAAATAGTTTTCATAATTTTCCTCCTTTACGCCTCAACCACGTTTTCAACACAGGACTTGGGGCACCAGATCGTCACATTCTTTTCGCCGCTCATGAAAAGAGCTTCAACGGACAGCTTATAGGCCTTTTCAGTTTCGCCGATGATCTCCCCGAAAGCATCCAGTCTCTGGCAGTAATAGCGATCGTTGAGCTCCATCTTTTTTTCGATCTGGAACCATCTTTTCATGTTAGCGAACTTCTTCATATTTATGATCCCCTTTCCTTTGCTGTACCTAAAGTATAGCATAGGTTTAACCTATTGTCAATAGGTTAAACCAAATTTATCAAAATATTTTTTAAGGCAGTTTGAGGGCAGAATACAGGCAGTTTCCGGGCAGTTTGGCTGTCCGGATTTTTTGTATCATTGGGATAGGAAAAGGAGGTGCGCTATGGATCAGCAATTTGCGATCGCAGGATACACGGGCTCCAGCTGCCTGATGTGCGCCATTGACGGCGCGGACATCTGGCAAGTGGACTATTTTGGCAACCGTCAGCAGATCATCGGAAAGACCGCAGCGGCCTACACAGAGCTGGAGGGCACCACTCAGCAGTACTATGACAAGTTGGTGGAGTTGGGCATCATCACCCCGCCCAAGACGCAGGAGGAGCTGATGGGTGAGATGCAGTCGGCCATGAGCGACATGGCCGAGATCATCAAGGGCCTGTCGGCCCAGGTAAAGGAGCTGAAGGAGAATGGATCTCAAACAGATCATAGCAGCCGCGTCGAGGATGTTCCCCAGCGCCGACCTGCAAAACGCAGTGCAGAAGGCGGAGCAGGCGATCAGCGGGACGGCTAACACGCTGGAAGGCGTCCAAAGCACCGCCAGGCGGCTGGGCATTGACCCCAATATCGCCAACAGCCTGTATGCCCGCTACGGGAAGACCATGCAGGCAAAGGCCCTGTGCGGCCTTCTGGGGACCACACCGGAGGCTTTGCGCTCCGATGCTAACAAGATCCTTGGCGGCGCGCAGAACGGCTCCCAGGCCCCGCAGAAGGGGAAAGCGGGCGGTTCCACCAAATTCCCCCGGCTGAAATAGCCGGTTGGAATAAAAACACGAAAGGAGCACGAACACATGGAAGATCGTAGCACTGGTATGAGCTGGATTGCAGTCCTCTTTGTCATCATCGTGATTTTCGCCATTTTCGGCGGGAATTTTGGCGGCGGCTGGGGCTGGAATCGCGGCAACAATCCCTATCCTCCGCAGGAGGGCTGCAACCGGGTGAGCAACTGCGAGATCGAGAGACAGGAGATCGCCGACACGGCCCGGACCCAGTACCTCATCGAGCAGCAGAGCAATGACACCCGTATGGCCATCAACGCCAGCACGGAGGCCATTACCTCTCAGGCCAGCCGGATCTATGAGCAGCGCCTCCAGGAGACCATCTTCGATCTCAAGATGGAGAACCAGAACCTCAAGAACGGCATCTTCACCAAGGAGCAGACCGACGCTCTGGCGGCGAAGATCTCCGACTGCTGCTGTGGCTTCAACCGCCGGCTGGATGCCATCGAAGGCCGGATGCTGACCAAGCCGAACCTGTACGGCGTGGCGTCCACCTGCGGCGGCCAGATCATCCCTGCATCCTGCGGCTGCAACGGCAGCGGCAACATCTGAGCAACTTTTTCCGCTTCGGAAACAGTTCAGGCCCTTCTGGCCGGGTAACGGGCGGGGCCGGTGCCCCGCCCTTCAATTTTGAAAGGAGAGTATTATGAGTTGTAAATCTGCTTTGTATGCTGCTATGCAGACTCCCACGGCGGTAGCTGTTGGCGGCGTCATCCCTCTGGGCGGCCTGATCCGGCGGTACGGCTGCGACATTGCCCTCAACGGCAATGCGGTAAACCTTTCCGGCGTCGGCTACTATGACGTGGACGCCTCCATCACCGCCACCCTCACGGCGGCCGGAGCTGTCACCGCCACGCTCTACAAGGACGGCGTGGCCGTCCCCGGCGCCACCGCAACCGAAACCGGCGCGGCCAGCGGAACGGTCAATCTGGATCTCACGGCGCTGGTGCGTCAGCCCTGCTGCGCTGCCGGTGCGGCTCTGACTCTGGTGCTGACCGGCGTGGAGGCCACCGTTGACAACGTGGCCCTGCGGGTCCAGCGGATCTGACGGAGGCGCGGCATGATGCAGCTGTTAATCGGAATGCTGCTGGGCGTCATGGCTGCCACACCTACCGGCCGCAGCATCGGCAACCAGATCGGCAACGCTGCCATTGATAAGGTCAAGGAGGCCATGAAGGCCCCGACGGCCGGAGAGGAGGACAACCATGGAGAATCTGCATGAGCAAATCAAGGCGTATATTCCCAAGCTGGAATACAGCATCCGGGAGTATATGCGAAATCCTGCCACCCCTAACGCGGCGCAAGGGATCATGGCGATGGTGGAATGCCTCAACATGCTCAAGGGCGCAGAGGAAGCTATCTGCACGGGCCGGGAGATGACCAAGGCCGACGCGGAGGCGTGGGCGGCTCACATGGTCAACGAGGACGGCACCACCGGCCCGCACTGGCCCATGGAGCAGACAACGGCCCTGGCGGAGAGCATGGGCATATCGTGGGAACACATCTCCCCGTGGTGCTGGTGGATCACCATGAACATGATGTACTCCGACTACGGCAGCGTGGCCATCCACTACGGCGTCAGCACGGCGGAGTTCTTCGCGGAGCTGGCCCAGGCGTTCCTATTTGACAAGGACGGCCCCGGCCCCAAGGAAAAGCTGGCGGCCTACTACCACGGCATTGTCAAGGCGGGGGAGCAGGGCTGACTGTGTTCGGGACTGTGTTCACGCATTCCCTTATAACCGCCTCTATCCGTCTCTAACAGACAGCTAAAAACAGCGAAAAACCGTTGAAATTGCAAGTATTACAAGCAATTCCAACGGTTTTTCATTTGGCGCGGAAGGAGGGATTTGAACCCTATTCTTTTCGGCTGTTTTCAACGACTTGCGGGTTTCTGTGTTCAAAAGTGTGTTCGAGCAAAAAATATGTGTTCAGAAGCCTTTTTCCATCTTTTCTGCGGCGGCCTTGAGCTGGCCGTCCCGGACGTGGGTGTAGATGTCCATGGTGGTGGACAGCTGGGCGTGGCCAAGAAGCACCTGCGCCGTTTTGGGGTCCACTCCGCTTTCCAGCAGGGCGGTGGCGTAGCCGTGTCGGATCTGGTGCGCCGTGACGGTGACGCCGCTGGCGTCCCGGTAGGCATCGTACAGCGAGGTGAAGTGATCGTTTGTCAGAAGGCTGCCGTCCGGCTCCGCGAACAGGTAGCCTTTCCCCAGCTTTTTGGGGAGCAGCTGGGCCAGTGCCGGAAGCAGCGGAACGTCCCGGCATCCGGCGTCAGACTTCGGCTGCTTGATGTGGGGCGAGTTGCCTACATAATACACGGATTTTTTGATGTGCACAAGATTTTTCTTTCGATCAATGTCGGCGCCGGTGAGGGCCAGCGCCTCACCCCGGCGGCAACCGGTGTAATAAACGAGGTAGGCGAACAGGCCGAAGGGAAGGCCTGCGCCTTTTTTTATGAGGCCGATCTGCTCCGGAGACGGAGCGTCTCGGTGGGTTTGCGTCAGATTCCGGGGCGGCTTCACGGCGCTGGCCGGGTTATAGCTCACAATGCCGTCCACTTCGGCCTTGCGAAAGATCTGCCGGATAATTTGGAGCTGCGTCACCACAGTCTTCCGGGCGTGGGTGGCGGAGAAGTCCTTGATATACTGGTCGATCTCCTTCGCGGTGATCTCGCCGGGGGGCCGTCCGGCAAATTCTTTCTTTGCCCGGGCCAGCGCCGGACGGTAGCTTTTTTGGGTATTGTGCTCTAAGGTCGGTTCGATCTCCGCCCACCATGCGTCCGCGATTTTCTCAAATACGGCGGCCTTTTCCGTTTCGATGCGGTCCGCCTCCCGGTCAAAGGCCTTGACCTTCTCCCAGACTTCTTTATCGGTTTTCCCCCGGAATGCTTTGCGCTTGCCGTTGATCCGGAGGATCGTCTCATGGAGACCGTCAGGCCGGACGTAGTATTTAGGATAGCGTGCCATGGGTCATCCTCGCCAGATGCCATAGTCGGCGCAGTGGAAATCCACATATATGCACCAGATGACAAGCACCACGATCAGCAGGGACAGGCCGAGGATGATAAACCGGTAGAGCGCCACGGAGTGGCGGAGATTGTGCAACTCCTCATCCATCAGGCCGATGGTCTGCCGCTTGTTTTCCAGCCGGTGCTCCAGACCGTCTGCCCGCTCCTGTAAGGTCTTTTCGTCGGCGGTCAAGTGGTCACCGATGCCCACATATTCGTCCAGCGAGATGCCCATAACCTTGCAGACCCCGGCCACCACATAGAAGGACGGCGCTTTGGATTCCGCCGAGAAAAATTTTTTGACGGTGGAGAGCGGCAATTCGCTCTGGTCGGCAATTTTCTGATAGGTGATACCCAGTTTTTCCCTGCGCTCTGCGCATATTTCCTGTAAAGTCACGATTTGGCCTCCCAAAGTACATAGATTTTCCCGTTTATTTTTACGCAAAGCCACAATGTGGGCCTTGCAGGTTTACAGTCTTTTTTGGTACGGTTTCTATGCGATCAGGCAGATGCCCCCTCTGCCGGAAACGCAAAGTGCCCCGCCGCTTGTTGCAGAGGCGACGGGGCACTTACTTATTTATCTTCTTCCGACGTCTCAGCAACAGGACGTTCCGGATTTTTGAGTTTTCTGCGGATGCACACGCCCCATCCGATCAGGGCGGCTCCCACGAGGCACGTTGCAAATGCGATTGCCGGGTCTTTGACGCCATAGGCCGCGCCGCTTATGAGAAACAGCACGCCCCAGACGATCTTTGCCCGGAACCGGGGACGGCGCTGGGGAGCGCTGTTTTTTGCGCCGTTTCCGATTTTGTGCTCCGACACATAGGACAGGCCACCGGGCAGCGTGACGGTCTCCCGGACGGTTCCCTTGGCGGTTTTGGTGACGCGGTAGCGTTTGCTTCCGACGCTGTACCCTATGCCGGATTTGCTAAAGTTCAGGCGGAACGGGCCTGCTTTTACGCTTTTGCGATATCTCCAGCCCATAGGTCAGTGGACGCACTTGTCGCAGGGCGTCAGGCCCATGCCGGTGGCGGTGCTGTAAGGCACTTCCCAGTAGGTGCCGCCGTTGCAATGGGGATCGTTGTGGTACTTGCTTCCGGTGCGGGTGATGTAGGTAGGCTTGGAGGCTTCCGGGTGCGTCAGCACCACGGTAGCGGTGGAGCCGTCCCACGCCACCTGAAGGCCCAGAGACTCCGCCAGAGCGCGGGCGGGGATATAGTTCGTTCCGGCGAACATGAAGGGCTCCACGGTGTTGCCTTTGGCGTCCCGCAGATCCAGCACCTGCCCATCCAGAGATACCTTGATATCACGGTATTCGATCTCCTGCTGTACCTTGCCGCTGGTGGCGCCTGCCGTGCTGACCAGGCACATGACCAGCAGCGTCGCCAGAACTCCGGCTAAAAATCCCCTTTTCATTCGCTCCACATCCAATCTGTTAAAATTAGGCCCGAGGCTTGGGCCTTGAATATATGTTTGGGAGGCATCACCATGAGCAACCAGATCACCCGCACGGTGTCCGATTCGGACCGCGACCACATGACCCTGGCGCTCTATCGCCAGTTGACGCCGGAGGAGCGTGAGCAAGTCAACGCTTACCTCGCGCAGCTATTAGCATCTCGATATACTCCCGCGCCTTCTCCCGCTCCTCGCGGGTAAGCAGGTCCCAGCACTCCGGACGCTCGTCCCCTTCGGGGGACGGGCGTTCTTCTTTGCCAGTCAGAATATATTCCGTAGTTGTATTTAATATTTCAGCGATTTTCCCAATGTATTTTTGTTTTGTAAACGATTCTGATTTCCCTCTCCGCCATTCGCTAACGATTGACGGAGTAATCCCAAGTTGTGCGGCAAAGTCTTTTTGTTCCGGAAATTTGGAATCCACCAAAGCAAAAAGACGGTCTACGGCATCCATGGGAATCACCTCCAATCAGGTTACAAAAACAATGCTCCAAATTTGTGAAAACTTCCAATAATCGTAAAATCGAGATTTTACGATTGACAAACGTAATTTTCAGATTTATGATATAGCCATAGAGGACATAGCCTTAAGGACAATATACCACACCGGGGCCAGAACATCAAGAGAGGAGGCGCAAGGAATGAAAGGGACTTACGTCCTTGGCTATATCTGCGGAATTATCGCAGCACTGCTTGTCTTATCAAGGCTGCAGCTACTGTAGCAAGGACGCCGGAAAGAAAGCCCACTACGAAGTTGGCAAGGTGATTTTTTACAAAGTCAGCCCGTGCATTGGCCTTGTCGATAAAGTAGGTAACGCCATCGTCAGTCAGCATGATCCAGAATTCATTATCCCCGGCTGGGATCAGCTCGGCCAGCCCTAAAGACTTGAGCAAATAGGCGCTTGGTTCATCCAGCCCCGCCTCGTTCAGATCTGCAGGTTCGCTTCCGTTTTTGGTCAGGGCTTGCAAGCGCTTCAAGTCTTTTTCGTAGCGTTTCATCCGTGCTCCTTCCGGTGGCTCTGCGGGTCGTCTGTGCGGCCCAGGAGGTAGTCCACGGAGCAGTCCAGATAATCAGCGATCTTGGCGAGGCTGTCTGCGGCAATCATTCTATCATGCCTCATATTGGACATTGTATTGGAGCCCAATTCTAAGTCTGTCAGCATGGTTTTGATTGTCACACCTTGCGTCTTAGCCATGGCTTTAACGCAATCCGCTATATTTGGGGATTTGTACAAGCCTATGTGCTTCATTTTTGTGCAAACCTCTAAAATCATTAAAAATAGCGAAAAATACTTTACAAACGCTAAATTGAGTGATAAGTTATATCCATAGAGGACATAGCCCCGAGGACAATATACCACACCGGGGCAACGCCGTCAAGGCGGGAAAGGAGCAATCATGATCGTAAACAGAGTCAAGGAGCTGCGGACGGCGGCCGGCATGACCCAGAAGGCGCTGGCTGACCAGCTGGGCGTCACCGTCCCCACGGTGAGCAAGTGGGAGCTGGGCCAGCGGACTCCGGAGCTGGAGAGAGTTTTCCGCATGACGCTGATCTTCGGTGTCCCCATCGAGGAGATCGTCCAGCGGACGGAGAGCGCGTGAGAAGGGAGGAGCGGACATGGCACGAGAGCGTGAGAGCTTCCGGGATCAGCTGCAATCCTTACAGGCCAAATTCCCGGAGCAGGAGGTCCTGACCAAGGATCAGGCCTGCAAGCTGCTGGGGCTGGACTGGGACGCGCTGGTCCACAATGACGAGTTTCCGGCCAAGAAGGTGGGGAAGCGCTACATCATCCCCATTGTACCATTGGCACGGTGGATGGTTACATGGTAGCGCGGAAAGGAGGAAAAGACAATGGAACGAAAGTACCCGAATTTGTACCAGAGGGCAAGGCTGAGCACCGGACTGACGCAGGAGCGTGCAGCGGAGCTGCTTGGGCTGTCCCCGGAAAGCCTGAAACAGTACGAGGGCGGCAAGACGGTGCCCAAGGATGAGACGGTGGCCAAGATGGTGGAGGTGTATCACCTGCCATGGCTGGCGCTGGAGCACGCGCAGGCCACGGACACGCTGGGCGTAATGCCGGAGGTGACGCCAAGGCCGCTGCCCATGGCAAGCATCGCCCTGCGGAACCGTCTGCAAGACGCGACGGGCCGGCTGGACGCCCTGCTCCGGATCGCGGAGGACGGCGTGATCGACGAGGCTGAGCGGCCGGAGTTTGACTCCATCGTGGTGGAGCTGCGGGAGACCATGGCGGCCATCTATCAGGTGATCTACTCAGACGCAAAAAGAGAACGCCCCGAGGCGGCAACCTCAGAGCGTTCAAGGGAAAAAGTGTGTGGTATTGGATCAACCACTGGATGTATCAATTATAGCACAAGATCCACGCCACACGCAAGCCCTAATTTTCGCCGGGAAGGGGGCGTATCCCTGTGACCGGTTGGGCAATGTTTTTCATGGTCGTCGGCGTGGCGACGGTGGCGGCGATCCCGCTGCGGATCGTGGATCGGATGGAAAGATAAGGGGGCAATATGGCAGAGCATGAGATCAGGTCGGGCCGTGGAGACGGCTTCACGGTCCTGTATAACTCAATGGTCAAGGATGATCGTCTGCCGCTGGAAGCAAAGGGCCTGTTTGCCTATATCATGTCCCGCCCGCCGGACTGGAAATTTACGGTTTCCGGTCTGGCGGTCAGCACCAAGACGGGCAAGGATAAGATCCGGCGCATTTTGGCGCAATTGGAGCAGGTAGGCTATCTGCTGCGGGAACAGGGGCACAAGGAAAATGGCACTTTTGGCGGCAACGTCTACGTTTTACAGGACTTTGCGCCACCGTTGTCGGAAAACACCGACAACGGTGAAACCCGGCAACGGGAAAAGCCGTTGACGGCTTTTCCGACACAACCCAATAAAGATTATAACCCAGTAAAGATTAAATATAACCCCCCTATAGTCCCCCCAGAGGACCCGGCGTTCGACGCCTTCTGGGCTGCTTACCCACGGCATGTGGATAAACAGAAGGCCCGCCGGGCCTGGGCGAAGCTGAAGCCGGACGAGGCGCTGGTGGAGACCATCCTCCGGGCGGTGAAGGCGCAGTCAGCCTGTGAGCAGTGGACGCGGGACGGCGGGGCGTACATCCCCTACCCCGCCACATGGCTTAACGGCCGCCGGTGGGAGGACGAGCTGCCGGGGCGGTCCGATTCGGACCGGAGTGAGAGCTGGGAGGCAGGTGACACGGATGGAATTTAAAGCAGCTATGGAGCAGGCCAGCAAATACCTGACCTTCTCACCGGCTTTTATTGATCCGGAAAAACCGCAAGGTCTCTGGATCTGCGATACCGTTGTGGAGGCGGCGGCTATTCGGGAGAATGCCGTGTGCCTTGGACTGGAGTGCAGCTGGGATGATGTTGTGCGCTGCCGTCCGTTTTTAGAGGCGTTCCCCTATCTGGTGATCGTCACCGCCAACGCCATCGCCAGAGAGCGAATGGTGGCGGAACTACGCCCCCGGCTCCCGGCCAGCTGTATATACGTCGTTACCGATGCCGGCTGGCGGAACTGTAAGACCGTTGAGGACTATGTGGCCCTGTACGGAGCGGCCCACCTCCCGGATATCCTATCCGGAGCGGAGGAGCTGCCCGCCTATGGCCTGCTGAATCTGGCGGAAGTCCCCCGGCGGGACATGAGCAAGATTCCCCGGACCCTTTCCCGGTTTTCCGTGCTTGACAGCAGCATCGGCGGGTTTTACTCCGGGGAGTTGTCCGTTTGGACCGGTAAGCGAGGCATCGGCAAGAGCACGCTGCTGAGCCAGATGCTTTTAGAGGCTTTGGATCAGGGACACACCGTCTGCGCATATTCCGGCGAGCTGCCGAAGGAGCAGTTCCGGGAATGGACCTATCTGCAAGCGGCTGGGCCTGAGCACATCCGGTACATAACGGATCAGGCCACCGGGAAAAAGCTGGCATCCGCGGACGCTCTGGCGGACAAGCAGATCTCCGAGTGGCTCAACGAGCGATTTTGGCTCTTTGACTTGGAGCGCAACACCCGGCACGATCCGGAGACCATTCTGCGGCAGTTTGAGTACGCCCACATGCGCTACAACGCAGATGTATTTCTGGTCGATAACATTATGTCCGTGGACTTTGACAACTCCACAGAGCGGGACTTCAACCGTGTGCAGTCAAAATTCACGCAAATGCTGGTAACCTTCTCCAAGCGCCGGGGTGTCCACACCCATCTGGTGGTGCACCCTCGGAAATCTACCAGTGACAATAACGCTAAAATCACCTCAGACGATGTCAGCGGTTCCGGAGACATCACTAACCGGGCAGACAATGTGTTTTTTCTCACCACCCATCAGACGGACGGCAAGGAAAAGCCTCTGCTGCAGATCCTGAAGAACCGGGACTACGGCTCCCACAGACACCAGTGGCTTGACTTCGACAAGAAGTCCCGTCGTTTCTTTCAGGATCAGACCGGGGACCCTAAGCGGGCTTACGGCTGGGAGGGACGCGGCGTCCAGATGGAGCTTGTGGAGGATCGCGGTGACATTGACGAGGTTTTCCCGGAGGAAAAGAAAACATGAAAATCGGAGATATCTTGAACATCGAACCGACGCTGGAGGCGACCAGCGGGCTGGGCACTGTAGGGCCGATCCCGGCACGGGTGATCTACATCCACCCCGCGGGGCGGTATTACACGGTGGAGTTCCGCAGTCCCATTACCGGCTACAACTGGCGGGAGGCCTTCTGGCCTGAGCTGGCGCCGCAACCGAAGAACTGGCGGGGCCAGCCACATTTTAAGGCCGCAGGCGCTGCGGTCTGAGGATCAAACCAAGGGGGAAAGGTGAATATGAAAACAATCGCGGTATTGAATTTTAAGGGCGGGGTCGGCAAAACCGTCACCACCGCCACGCTGGCGTATCTGCTGGCGAAGCAGGGCAAGCGGATCCTGTTGATCGACGGGGACAGTCAGGGCAACCTGAGTATGTCCTTCGGGATCGACGCGGAGGAGGGCGCGGACACGCTGGCCCTCCTGACCGAGGGCGCCGGGTATTATCCGGAGTTTGTGACGCCCACCATTTTCGACGGGATCGACCTGATCCCCTCCGACATCAACCTGCTGGTGGCAGACCGGCACATGGCCCAGAGCGGCGTAGGCCGGATGCAGCGGGCCATCGCGGATCTGCGGGACGCCATTGAGGAGGACGCGGATCAGGACAACGCCTACGATCTCATTCTGATCGACTGCCCTCCGGCGCTGTCGGCAGCCTGCACGGCGGCGCTGGCCGCTGCGGATGAGGTCATCATCCCCATCCGGCTGGACTACTACTCTACCGGCGGCATGGCCAATCTGGCGGAGCAGCTACAGCACATGCGGGCCATCAACCCCCGGTTGTCGGTGCTGGGCGTGCTGGTGACGCAGTTCACCCACATGGCGGATGAAAAGGAGGCCCTCGCGGCCATCCGGGGCGGGGCGCTTCCGGTGTTTGAGACGGTGATCCGGTTCTCCAAGGCCGTGCCCAGCGCGACCTTCCAGAAGGTCCCGCTGCCGGTGGCCCGTCCCTACTGTGCGGCCAGCAAGGATTACACCGAGCTGGTGAAAGAGATCTCCGGGAGGTGCTGAGGATGGAAAAACGGAAATTTAACGTGATGGACGTGCTGGGTGAGCAGCTGGCCGGCGTGGCGGATTTGAACACTTCCGGCCCGGAGCAGATTGAGTACATCGACATCGGCCTTCTGGACGGCGACGAGCGGAATTTCTACCAGCTGACGGACATTGACGAGCTGGCGGACAACATCCAGATGTGCGGCTTGCAGCAGCCTATCCGGGTGCGGGCCGGTGAGGGCGGACGGTTCACCATCGTCAGCGGCCACCGGCGCCGGGCTGCCTTGGCTCAGCTTGTGGAAAAAGGACTGGGTCAGTTCCGCAGGGTGCCCTGCATCCGGGAGACGGACGATGCCTCCCCGGCGCTTCAGGAACTTCGACTGATCTTTGCCAACAGCTCCACCCGCAAGCTCACCAGCGCAGAGATCGGCGAGCAGGCGGAGCGTGTGGAGGCGCTGCTGTATCAGCTGAAGGAGGACGGTTTTGAGTTCCCGGAGGGCCGGATGCGGGACGTGGTGGCAGCCGCCTGCAACACCCACGGTTCCAAGCTGGCCCGGATCAAGGTGATCCGGGAGCGGCTGCTGTCTAACCTTCGCCCCGCGTGGGATGGCGGGAGGATGCCGGAGCAGGCGGCCTATGCACTGGCCCAGTTCCCGGCGGATATGCAGATGCGGATCTCTAAGGCGTTCCCCAAACTTCCCAACGGCCCCCATTTGGAGCGGTTGTTGAGGCTCTACAAGGAGGACGGCTACCGTTGGGAGCCGTGCTTGACCTGCCCGGACGGCAAGGAGTGCAAGCATGGAGACGCTTTCCTCCGGCATGACGCGGATTCCTTCGTGTATGAGGTCTGCGGCGGTAAGAAGTGCTGTCTGGATTGCCCCCATGCTACGGCTGAGTGTTACTCCTGCGACAAGGCTTGTGCCAAGGCCAAGGCCAAGCGCAAGGAAAAACTTGACGCAAAGAAGGCGGACGCGGAGAAGGCTACTGAAAAACATCAGCGGAAACTGGAGCGAGCGATCCAAGCCAGCGCGGCCCGTCTGGCCAGAGCGGCGGACGCTGCCGAACTGCCGGACACTGCTACCGCCATCTGGTCCAGATACGGCGGTGGCTACACGGTGGGTAAACTGCGGAAGTTTGCCTCCGGGGATTTTCAGGGCGAACACGTTTGGGTCAATGAGTTGGAGCCGGAGAATATCTACAACATTGATAAGACGGCCAAGGCGCTGCACTGCTCCGCCGACTACATCGTGGGCCTGACAGACGAGTTGACACCGCCGACGCTGCCGGAGGGCCAGCTGATGATCGCCGGATGGATGCCCGGCAGCACCAACCCGGCGGAGCCGGGAGAGTTTGCGGCCTATGTGGACCTGGGCGACGGGAAACTGCTGAAACGGTTTTTTGACTGGGATGGCCAACACTGGATGATGCCGGGCGGAATCGAGGCACAGGTTCCCGTGGTCTGGTGGATGCGACTGCCGCCTGTCCCAGCGGCAGGGAAAGGAGCGGAGAAATGAAAAAATTTCTTTTTGAGTGCGATCTTGAGAACGGCCCTGAGCGTTTCAACGTGGTCGGTTTAGATCTGGATGAGGTCTTGGCCCTGATGCTTCGCCAGATCAATTTGGTTTACTCCAGCCTTTTGCAGAATCGCCCGGATCTCGCGAAGGCTGTGCGGATGGAGCTGATTACTCACATGATTGATCCCAAATCCCCTGTATGGACGGAGTGTGATCGAAAAGCGAAGAATGATCTGTTTGTGCTGATCGACAAGTCGAAGAAAGGCGGTGGATCATGAGCCGGTACACAGGACGCGGGAAACGCCGCAGCCGGGTCCTCCCGGTGCTGACTCTGGCGGCCGCCGTGGCTGCCGTGATCCTTCTGACGGTAGCGGCCAAGGGCATGGCCCTATGACCGCGCCTCCGTGCCTAAACTGCCCGGATCGCCGGATCGGATGTCACGATCCGGCGGTCTGCCCCCGGTGGGCGGCCTATGATGAGGTCCATAGGGCAGAGCTGGCAGCCATGCCGTCCCGTAAGGAGTGGGTGGACATGGTGGAATACATCCATGATCGGCGGCGACGCTATATGCCGGGCCGCTGGAAAAAAGGAGACAAATCATGCTGAATCATATCGTACTTATGGGCCGTCTGACCCGCGACCCAGAGCTGCGGCACACCGGAAACGGAACCGCCGTGGCGTCCTTCTCTCTGGCTGTTGACCGGGACTACAAGGGCCAGTCCGGCGAGAAGGAGACGGACTTCGTGGACCTCGTGGCGTGGCGCTCCACGGCGGACTTTGTGAGCAAATATTTCACCAAGGGCCGCATGGCCGTGGTGGAGGGCCGGTTGCAGCTCCGGGACTGGAAGGACAAGGACGGAAACAGCCGGCGCTCTGCCGAAGTGGTGGCGGAGCATGTGTATTTTGGTGATAGCAAGCGGCCCGAATCGGACACGCCGTCTGCGTCTGGGGACTTCCGGGAGATCCCGGAGGATGAGGAAGGAGAGCTGCCGTTTTGAGAGATCAAGAACTCGTAAATGCCTTGAGATGTGTTTCAACAGCTGGCGGGCCAATAGGCGACTGCAAGAAATGTCCGTTTTACAAAACGGAGCCGGTCCCGGAAGATCTGGCGGGAAAAGTCAATTTGACAGAGTAGTCCTCCTGCGATGTTGACGCGGTGGGGCTTGCCGCAGCCGACCGGATCGCCAACCAGATCACCCACATCGCGGCGCTCCAGCAGGAGATCGAGAAGCTGCGGGGGCAGAATAGACAACTGATGCTTGAACGCAACTATGTTATGTCGATAATTGCGGATGTCAGAAAAACCGGAAAGACGTGGATGTGCCAGTATTGCGCTCATTGCAAGGGCATCGTAAGCGGCATGGCTGACTGCGATTCGAAGAAGCTGTGTGTTATGCCATATAGTCAGTTTGAGCTAAAAAGGACGGAACCGCCGGAGGTGGAATGATGGATGCTCTTAAGTATTTGAAAACGTTGCGCAGAATGTGCAACGGTGAGTGCCGCGAATGTGAGTATGAAAAAAGAAGTGGATTTGACCCTTGCACGGTCTGGCAATACGACCACCCGGAGGAGGCCGTTGCCATTGCGGAGCAGTGGGCTGCTGAGCACCCCGCTAAAACCAGGCAGAGCGTGTTTCTTGAGCAGTATCCGGAGGCGATGCTGACTGAAGACGGCGTCCTGGCGCTATGCCCGATGGCAACTTCTTCCGAGTACAGAGGTGAAAACGATAGTTGTGTGTCCTGTAGCCGAAAATGCGATGACTGCCGCCGGAAATTTTGGCTTGCGGAGGTGGAGGACGCATGAAAGTATTGATAGCCTGCGAGGAATCGCAGGAAGTCTGTAAGGCGTTCCGGGCGCTGGGCTATGAAGCCTACTCGTGTGATATACAGGAGCCGTCCGGCGGGCATTTTGAGTGGCACATCTTAGGCGATGCGCTCAAGGCCATTGAGGGGGGGCAAGTGACCACTATGGACGGACAGACCCATGATGTGGGGCGGTGGGATATGATTATTGCTTTTCCGCCCTGCACTAAAACCAGCAACGCCGGAGCGCGGCACTTGTATAGGGGCGGCAAGCTCAATATTAAGCGGTATTATGAGGGCTTGTGCGGCAAAGCGCTGTTTTTAGCTATTTGGGCAGCGGATTGTGAAAAAGTTGTGATTGAGAATCCGACGCCGAGTAAAGTCTTTGAGTATCCAGAGCCAACCCAAGCCATACAGCCCTATCAATACGGGCACCCGTTTAGCAAAAAAACCTTGCTGTGGGAGCGTGGTGTCCAGCCGTTGGAGCCGACAAACATCGTTGAGCCGACAGCAACATGGTGTCCGAGTGGCAGTTACAGCCATAAGCATGGGGAACAGCACAAAGGTATGTTTACCACGGATAGGGCGAAAAACCGCGCAAAGACCTTCCCCGGCATCGCCAGAGCCATGGCGGAGCAATGGGGCGGAGACATAAGGGAGGATAAGTGATGAAAAAATGCACCGGTGAAAACTGCCCCATGCAAATGGGCTATGACTTTGAAAACTGCGCCGCAATCGAAAAGTGCCCGTATCGCACGTGGCCCGTTACCATTGCCGACCGGATTCGGAGCATGACGGATAAAGAGCTGGCCGGGGTGCTGTACAAATTCCGGATGGATTGCATCACGAAAGACTTTTCTGGTGTTTCGACAATGCCGGAAGATTGGCATGAAATTAAAAAATGGCTTGACACTCCGTGGGAGGGCAAGCCGTGAGCGAGGCTCAGAATGGAGGCGATGAAGGATGCTAAATAATAACAACCGGACATGCCGCCTAAAACTCCGGCGCGGGGATGTTGCAGACATTTTAATTATGCTGGCAACTCATTACGATGCTGGAGAAAAGTGGCGGCTTCTGCATGACGAAATTAAAAGGCAATTCGATGAACAGGAGGCGAAGCGGGATGGCTGAATATAAAATCTGCTTTAGCGTGGCTGGGGCGTTTAGCGCTCAAATCAGATTTGAGGCAAAACTTGGCGTATCCTATGAGGACGCTGCGGCGGCCCTTGACAAAGACAAACTGGCGGAGCTGATATGCCTCGACACCTTGGGCTACTCCGCAAAGGATATTGAGATTATCACGCCGGAACAGTACGAGGCGGAATTTGGAGGGGATGAGGATGGCTGAATACATTGAGCGGGAGGCGCTGCGCGAGATTTTAGATGGCTGGCGCGATGCTCATGCTGACGTTGATGACGTACACGGTTGCGGCTTGCTGGAAGATGTGATATGCGAGGTAGACGCACAGACGGCCGCCAACGTGGCCCCGGTGGTGCATGGGCGGTGGGATGATTCTGGGCGGTATACATTTCCGGGCGGCGGGACTGCTGTCAGGTGTACCGAGTGCGGCTGCGCACTGACGGTGAGCGAGTATCACCTGAACAACTGGAATTACTGTCCTGTATGCGGGGCCAAGATGGACGGCGAGAGAAAGGACGGCGGGGATAGCTAAACAATCCGCTTATTTGCAGCGGCGGGAGGCGGAGCTGATCCGTTTTCCGGATCGGTATCCAAACGCGAAAAAGATCAAATACGGGAGGTAAGGCATGGAAACTGGAAAAATGAGTTATGAACCAATGGAAATTGACCGTGTACCGTATATGGGCTTGCCAGATTGCAAGGACTGCCCGGGAAAACGCTCAACGGTCATTGAGCATCGGTTGTATGGTAATTCTGGCTGTGTGGCAGTTCATACGCATGTGGAATGCGCAAAACTGAATCTTTGCCTCAAACTCAAGCAGCGTTTGATGGAAAGACTTCGAGATGGGATCATCTGCGGGGAGGGCGACAGTAAGCCGCTGGGCCTGAGCCGTGCGGAGCCTCCTGCCGATGGCTGATAAACAATGGAGGGGAGTAAATTATGAGCGCACTGGCGTTTTTTTTAGTTCTGGTAGCACTGATTATTGATGCCGTATCGTTTTTTGCTATAGGCGCGATTTATGGGCTTGCTACCAGAATCAATCAACTTGAGAAAATCGGCTATAAAGTAACAAAAAACGATGAGTGATCCATATGTATGCGTCCGGCAACGGGCGGGGCCGTTGGTCAAGGCGCTGGTGACGGACAACTACGGATATCTTCGTCGCTACGGGCCGGGGGCGGTGCGGGGCCGGTGCGGGCCGGCCCTCAGCCGCACCACCGTTGACAAGCTGGAACTCCGGCTGGCGCTCTTTGGCTATGACGGTATTTTTTACACGCTGACTTTTGACGATGACCACCTTCCGCCGGATCGGGCTGGGGTGGATCGGATCTGGGACGCATTCGCAAAGCGTCTCAGGCGGTGGAAGCGCGGGCCGGTGGACTACTACGTTTACCGGGTGGAAGGCCTCCACGGTGACCACCGGCTCCACATCCACGTGTTTCTGCGGGATCAGGACTTTCCTCCGGCCGTGGTGCAGTACCTCTGGCGGGCGTGGGGCAGCGCCTACGATGTGCGCTGGGACCGGGCGCGGGTGCTGTCAGAGGGCGGCTACCGTGGGCTGGCGATCTATTTTACCAAAGAGATCCCGGAGGTGGGGCGCCACCCGTGGGGCTGCTCCCGGGCGCTGAGCAAGTACCTACCGTTTCCGGAGGTGACCACTTGCAAGAGCGGCATGGTGCGGCTGCCCAAGGGTTCCACACCGCTGCCCATGCAGGGCCGGGACCGTCCTCAGCTGGGCGGATGGGGGCTGTATGGGTACAGCCGGTATCTGCTCCCGGAAAAATAGCGCTTTTATTTTAATAACAAAGTTTAGTATTATCTATCTATAGATAGCGTATCCTCTTGAAACCTAGGGTATATATACGGACAACCGCAAGAAAGTGAGGGAAAAGCCTTGCAAACGATGAGAAAAGGTGATAAACTTGCCATAAAGGATGGATATGCAGTTTGCCCGGTCTGCCGACACAAGACCAGTCAGGCAATCAGACCGGACACTGTGGCGGACAATCTCCAGCTTTGGTGCCGAAACTGCAAAGCAATCCATCTCGTGAAAATTGACCGTGGCCAGTGCTCGATGATTAGCCGGTGCCGATGATCCCCAGCGCTGGGGGCGTCGGTACCGGTTTTTGTTTTGCATTGTTTTTTGGCCTGTGCTCTTGTAGCCGGTGCTAATGCTCCGCCGTTGCGGCGGGTATTGGCATCGGCTTTTGTTTTTGCCCGGAGGTGATAGCCCGTGGAACAGATAGCCGGTGCCGGTATCTCCGGCGCGAGGCTTCGGGAGCTGGTCTCGCTGCTGGCGGCGGGCCATGAGTATAAATTTTATTCTTGGCCTGAGTGGCGGGCACTGCGGCTGGAAGTCCTACGGCTGGATCGGTACGAGTGTCAGCACTGCAAGGCGGCGGGGCGTTACCGCAAGGGGTACATCGTGCATCACGTCAAGCACCTTCGGCAGCGGCCTGACCTGGCTTTGAGCGTGTTTGACCCGGATACGGGCCAACGTCAGCTTGAGACGCTGTGCAAGCAATGCCACGAACAAGA
>ERZ791906.623-NODE-623-length-37889-cov-4.448380_pt1 | contig 37889 bp, 29 predicted proteins | sample MGYA00510146_ERZ791906 | MGnify/ENA primary metagenome ERZ791906 (study PRJEB30046, sample SAMN00792096) | human gut metagenome | study: EMG produced TPA metagenomics assembly of the A metagenome-wide association study of gut microbiota in type 2... | reverse complement strand
ATGTTGGGTCTTCTTCTGCAAGCTTTGCAAGAGCAATACCCATCTTTTCCTGACCTGCTTTAGTCTTTGGCTCAATAGCTACACGGATAACAGGGTCAGGGAAATTCATTGATTCAAGGATGATAGGATTGTTTTCATCACAAAGAGTATCACCGGTTGTTGTGTTCTTTAAACCAACAGCAGCAGCAATATCACCTGAATATGCAACAGGAATATCTTCTCTGTGGTTAGCGTGCATAAGAAGGATTCTGCCCATTCTTTCCTTTTGGTCCTTAACAGAGTTAAGGCAAGGAGTACCGGCAGCAATCTTACCTGAATATACACGGAAGAAACAAATCTTACCAACGAATGGGTCAGTAGCAATCTTGAATGCAAGAGCTGAGAACGGTTCATCATCTGAAGAATGACGGAACTCTTCTTCGTCTGTATCAGGATTTACACCCTTGATTGACTCTACATCGGTAGGAGCCGGCATATAGTCAACAATTGCATCAAGGAGTGGCTGAACACCCATATTACGATATGCAGTACCGCAGCATACAGGAACCATTGAGTTAGCAATGGTAGATTTACGAATAACTTTCTTGATTTCATCAACTGTAATAGCATCTTCGCCCTCTTCGAAATATTTTTCCATGAGGTCTTCATCCATTTCAGCTACATGTTCAACAAGTTCAGTTCTGTATTTAGCAGCAAGTTCCTTCATATCATCAGGAATTTCTCTAATTTCAAATTTCATACCCTTTTCTTTATCAGGATCGATATAGATAACGGCATGGTTTTCTACAAGGTCAATAATACCTTCGAAAGTATCCTCACTTCCGATTGGAAGCTGGATAGGAAGAGCATTACATTTGAAACGGTCTTTAACCATATCAAGTGCCCTGTAAAAGTCAGCACCCATAATATCCATTTTATTAACGAATATCATACGAGGTACTTTATATTCATCAGCCTGACGCCAAACGGTTTCAGACTGCGGTTCAACACCGCCCTTTGCACAAAGAACAGTAACTGAACCGTCAAGTACACGAAGTGAACGCTGAACTTCTACTGTGAAGTCAACGTGACCCGGTGTATCAATAATATTGATTCTATGCTTTTTCCAGAAACAAGTAGTTGCAGCAGATGTGATAGTAATACCACGCTCCTGCTCCTGCTCCATCCAGTCCATTGTTGCAGCACCTTCGTGTGTTTCACCAATCTTATGGTTTACACCTGTATAATACAGAATACGCTCGGTGGTTGTAGTTTTACCTGCATCAATATGAGCCATAATGCCAATATTTCTTGTCATCTCAAGAGATACTTGTCTTGACATAATACCCTCCTATCAATATCTGAAATGAGCAAATGCTTTGTTTGCTTCTGCCATCTTGTGTGTATCGTCGCACTTCTTAACTGCTCCGCCTGTCTTATTAACAGCGTCCATAATTTCAGCAGCAAGACGCTCTCTCATAGTTCTCTCTGAACGCTGACGAGCGTAAAGAGTAATCCAACGAAGACCTAAAGTCTGTCTTCTTTCAGGACGAACCTCGAGAGGTACCTGGTAAGTTGCACCACCTACACGGCGTGCCTTTACCTCGAGTACAGGCATTACATTTTCCATTGCAGCTTCAAAAGTTTCTAATGGTTCGTTGCCTGTTTTTTCCTTAATGATGTCGAATGCGTCGTAAACAATCTTCTGAGCGACGCCCTTCTTTCCATCAAGCATGATGCTGTTGATAAGTCTGGTTACAAGCTTTGAATTGTAAAGCGGATCAGGTAATACATCACGCTTAGCGATTTGGCCTCTTCTTGGCATCTTCGCTTCCCTCCTTCATAATTTTTAATGAGTTCATAGGTACTCGGTTTTTCCGTGGAGTCAACAAAAGGTCATATACGCTTTATATATAGGTATATAAACTATTGTTATCCATTAAAATAAGGCTTATTTCTTAGCAGCCTTTGGCTTCTTTGCACCGTACTTAGAACGGCTCTGCATTCTGCCATTAACACCCTGTGTATCAAGTGTACCGCGGATGATGTGGTAACGCACACCAGGAAGGTCCTTAACACGACCGCCACGAATCATAACAACAGAGTGTTCCTGAAGGTTATGACCAACGCCCGGAATGTAAGCAGATACTTCAATTCCGTTTGTAAGACGAACTCTGGCAATCTTACGAAGAGCTGAGTTAGGCTTCTTAGGTGTAGCTGTCTTAACAGCAGTACAAACGCCACGCTTTTGAGGTGAGTTGTTATCTGTAACAACATTTTTCTTAGTGTTTAAGCCCTTTAAAAGTGCAGGTGTCTTTGACTTCTTTTCGATAGTCTTACGACCTGTTCTTACGAGCTGATTAAAGGTAGGCAATAGTTTATCTCCTTTCAAGTATTATTTATACGCAATGTGCGTATAAGTCATATGCCGAAAAATCAGCATATCAATTAAACGCACATCTCGGGGCAAGCACAAGGCTCGCCCCTAAATGTTGTATTATTCACTAAAATTCAAGGATAAAGTTTGTAATATTTGCACAAACACCTATCACACGATTTAGCATTATACCACTACTGCATAGTGTTTGTCAAGAGTTCTTGCAATTGTTCAAGATTTAAAATTTCATCGCTGTTTTCTGCTGAAAAATAACTTGGAACAACATCAACCTTGCGGAATACATCCATACCGGTACCTGCCGGAACAAGTTTACCGATAATAACATTTTCCTTAAGACCGATAAGCGGATCACTCTTACCTTTGATAGCAGCTTCTGTAAGAACTCTTGTTGTTTCCTGGAATGATGCAGCCGAAAGGAATGAATCTGTTGCAAGAGAAGCTTTTGTGATACCCATAAGAATAGGAATATAAGTTGCCTTCTTAAGATTTTCTTCACCGGCTTTAATTCTTGCTTCAATTTTATCATTTGCTTCATCAACTGCTGAAACATCAACCATTGTACCTGCAACAAGATCAGTATCGCCTGATTCATCAACAGTGCATTTCTTAAGCATTTGACGAACAATAACTTCGATATGCTTATCGTTAATATCAACACCCTGTGTACGATATGCAAACTGAACTTCTTTAATAAGGTAATTATAAACAGCTTCTTCGCCAAGGATAGCAAGAACATCATGAGGATTTACAGCACCGAGTGTAAGTTCTGTACCTTTTTTAATATGTGCACCCTCTACGATATTTTCGCAAAGTCTTGCACCGTAAGGGATAAGATATTTCTTTTCTTCTGCTGTTTCATTATTATAAACAATTACATGGCGACTCTTCTTAATTTCTTCAAATCGAACATCACCTTCGATTTCAGAAAGAATAGCAAGTTGCTTTGGCTTTCTTGCTTCAAAAAGTTCTTCTACACGAGGAAGACCCTGTGTAATATCTGCACCGCCGGCAACACCACCGGTATGGAATGTTCTCATTGTAAGCTGTGTACCAGGTTCACCGATTGACTGTGCTGCAATAATACCAACAGCTTCACCAACCTGAACCGGCTCGTTAAATGCAAGGTTTGCACCATAGCACTTGCGGCAAACACCGTGGCGTGATTTACAAGTGATAAGTGAACGAATTTTAACTGATTCAATACCTGCGTCAGCAATACGCTTAGCATCATCAGCAGTCATCATTCTGTCAGCTTCCATAAGAACTTCTCCGGTCTTAGGGTCAACAACAGGTTCAACTACAAATCTGCCTGTAAGTCTTTCTTCAAGTGTTTCAAGTACACGGTTGCCATCCATAATTTTGCTTACAACAATACCGTCGTTGCATCCGCAATCATCATCACGAATAATAACATCCTGTGATACATCAACAAGACGCCTTGTAAGGTAACCTGAGTCTGCAGTACGAAGCGCTGTATCGGCAAGACCTTTACGTGCACCACGAGAAGAAATGAAGTATTCAAGAATATTAAGACCTTCACGGTAGTTAGCACGAATAGGAACTTCAATTGTTTTACCGGCTGTATTAGCAATAAGACCTCTCATACCGGCAAGCTGACGAAGCTGTGAAGTACTACCACGCGCACCGGAGTCTACCATCATATGAATTGGGTTATGGGCACCGTCGAAGTTACTTGTAAGCTCGTTAGACACTTTGTTTGTACAATCTTCCCAAGCTTTGATTACTGCTGAAGAACGCTCTTCATTAGTAATAAGACCATAGTTATAGTTATATGTGATTTCATCAACGCGTTTTTCTGCTTCAGCAAGATATTCTTTCTTCTTATCAGGAATAAGAGCATCACAAACAGCAACGGTTGTACCGGAAACTGTTGAATACTTATAGCCCTGTGCTTTAATAGAATCAAGAACACGAGAAGCGATTGAAACACCGTGAACATTGATACATCTTTCAGCAATTTGGCCAAGCTGTTTCTTTTTAACTACAAATGAAACTTCAAGGTCAAATTCATGAGCCGGGTCAGTTCTGTCAACAAAACCGAGGTCCTGCGGAATTGGGTTATTAAAGATGATTCTACCGATTGTTGTAATAATAATAGCCGTCTTGCTTTCACCGTTAACTTCACGAGTTACACGAATTTTAGCAGGTGAATGCATACCGAGTGAACCCTCTTGATATGCCATCATAGCTTCATCTTTATCCCTATAAAGTTTGTATGAACGGTAGTAACCATATTTTTGTGCAAGTTCTTCTTCAGAAATTTCGCAGAGAATTGCAGGGTTAGTAACATAATCACGAGGATCATCATAATCCTTATTTATATCAGCTTTAACATCCTTAAAGCTTACTTCCTGTGTTCTTGCTTCATCTTTGAAGAACTTTGGCTGGCCAGGTTCACCCTCTTTAATCATTGTAAGATAGTATGAACCGATAACCATATCCTGAGTAGGAACAGTAACAGGCTTACCGTCTGAAGGTTTAAGAAGGTTATTAGCTGCAAGCATTAACATTCTTGCTTCAGCCTGTGCTTCGGCAGAAAGAGGAACATGTACAGCCATTTGGTCACCGTCAAAGTCAGCGTTAAATGCAGTACAAGCAAGCGGGTGAAGCTTAATTGCTCTACCCTCTACAAGAACAGGCTCAAACGCCTGAATACCGAGTCTGTGAAGAGTCGGGGCACGGTTTAACATAACCGGGTGATCCTTAATTACAACTTCAAGGCTATCCCAAACAGCAGGATTATTGGCTCTTTCAACCATCTTTCTTGCTGATTTAATATTAGATGCAACACCTGTTTCAACAAGACGCTTCATAACAAACGGTTTGAAAAGTTCGATTGCCATTTCCTTAGGAAGACCGCACTGGTGCATCTTAAGTTCAGGGCCTACAACGATAACGGAACGGCCTGAATAGTCAACACGCTTACCAAGAAGGTTTTGACGGAAACGACCTTGCTTACCTTTAAGCATATCTGAAAGAGATTTAAGAGGTCTGTTATTAGGGCCTGTTACAGGACGGCCACGGCGACCGTTATCAATAAGTGCGTCAACTGATTCCTGAAGCATTCTCTTTTCATTTCTTACAATGATTTCAGGAGCGCCAAGCTCAAGAAGTCTTTTAAGACGATTGTTACGGTTAATAACTCTTCTGTAAAGGTCATTAAGGTCAGATGTAGCAAATCTACCGCCGTCAAGCTGAACCATTGGGCGAATATCAGGCGGAATTACAGGAATGGCATCAAGAATCATCCACTCAAGCTTGTTTCCGCTGTGATAGAAAGCATCAACCACATCAAGTCTTTTAAGAAGTCTTACTCTCTTCTGACCTGTTGCACCATCAAGTTCTGCTGTGAGTTCATCACGAAGCTGAGCAACATCAATACCCTGAAGAAGCTCTTTAATTGCTTCGGCACCCATACCTGCTTTGAAATCGTCTTCGTATCTTTCTCTCATTTCCGCATATTCTTTTTCATTAAGAATCTGCATCTTTTCAAGTGGTGTATCACCGGGATCGGTAACAATATAAAGTGCAAAATAAAGCACTTTTTCAAGGTATCTCGGGCTAATGTCGAGTACAAGACCGAGTCTGCTCGGAATACCCTTAAAATACCAAATATGTGAAACGGGAGCTGCAAGTTCGATATGACCCATACGCTCGCGTCTAACCTTTGAGCGTGTGATTTCAACACCACAACGCTCGCAGACTTTTCCTTTATAGCGAACTCTTTTATATTTGCCGCAATGACATTCCCAGTCTTTCATAGGTCCGAAAATTCTTTCGCAGAAAAGACCGTCGCGTTCAGGTTTAAGAGTTCTGTAATTTATTGTTTCAGGCTTTGTAACTTCGCCGTAAGACCATTCACGAATCTGCTCCGGTGAAGCAAGGCCGATTTTTATTGAACTGAATTCGTTTTCATAATTATCCATATGGAAGCACTCCTTTGTATTAGTTAGTTGTGGAAGTCTTATCAGAATTATTCATCGTCTGAAGAAATGTCACCGAAATCGAAGCCGAAGTCATCATCTGACTCGCTTTCATTATCAGCAAACAAATCATCAAAGCCATCTGACTGACCTGCTTCCTGCTCATTCTCTGCATTTTCTACTCCGAAGCCTTCCTGACCTTCAAAGTCATTTACGGTTGTAAATGCCTGTTCGTCAATCGGCTGAATTCCTGAACCGTCATCAAGATCTTGCTTAAGTTCAATTTCATTACCGTCTTTATCAAGAACCTTGGTATCGAGACCGAGAGCCTGCAATTCCTTAAAGAGAACTTTAAATGATTCAGGTGTACCGGCTGACGGAATGTTTTCGCCCTTAACGATTGATTCATAAGTCTTAACACGACCTACAACATCATCAGATTTAACAGTCATAATTTCCTGAAGAGTATATGCTGCACCGTAAGCTTCAAGTGCCCAAACTTCCATTTCACCGAAACGCTGGCCACCGAACTGAGCTTTACCGCCGAGTGGCTGCTGGGTTACAAGGCTGTAAGGACCGGTTGAACGAGCGTGAATCTTATCATCAACAAGGTGATGGAGTTTAAGATAATACATATAGCCTACTGTTATACGGTTATCAAACTTTTCACCGGTACGGCCGTCGATAAGTTCAGTCTTACCATCAAATACCTTCTTGCCGTTTTCATCAATGTAGTAGCCGATATTTGCTTCTTCAAGGCAATCACGAATATCTTGTTCGTGTGCGCCGTCAAATACAGGAGTCATCATCTTCCAGCCGAGAGCCATAGCCGCATAGCCGAGATGAACTTCAAGTACCTGACCGATGTTCATACGGGAAGGTACACCAAGAGGGTTAAGAACAATATCAAGAGGTCTTCCGTCAGGAAGGAATGGCATATCCTCCTGTGGTAAAATTCTTGAAACAACACCCTTGTTACCGTGACGGCCTGCCATCTTATCGCCGACTTGGATTTTACGCTTTTGTGCAATATAAACTCTTACTACTTTATTTACACCCGGTGAAAGTTCATCGCTGTTTGCACGGGTAAACACCTTAACATCAACGACAATACCGTATTCACCGTGAGGAATACGCATTGAAGTATCCCTTACTTCTCTTGCCTTTTCGCCAAAGATTGCTCTTAAAAGTCTTTCCTCAGCTGTAAGCTCTGTTTCACCCTTTGGTGTAACCTTACCTACAAGAATATCACCCGAATGTACTTCTGCACCGACACGGATAATACCATCTTCATCAAGGTCACGAAGAGCGTCTTCACCTACATTAGGAATATCCCTTGTGATTTCTTCAGGGCCGAGCTTTGTATCACGAGCTTCAACTTCATGTTCAACTACATGGATTGAAGTATAAACATCATCTCTTACAATCTTTTCGTTAATAAGAACAGCATCCTCGTAGTTATAACCTTCCCAAGTCATAAATCCGATAAGTGCATTCTTACCGAGTGAAATTTCGCCGTTACAAGTTGCAGGGCCATCGGCAATAACCTGTCCGTCTTCAATCTTCTGATGAAGAGAAACGATAGGACGCTGGTTAATACAAGTACCTTGGTTAGAACCCTGGAACTTAACAAGTTCGTATTTATCAACTTCGCCCGGCTTTACAGTGATTTCGATAGTATCGGCATCAACTGCTGTAACAGTACCGCCACGCTTTGCGATTACTACTACGCCTGAGTCATAAGCTGCCTTATATTCCATACCTGTGCCGACAACAGGGGCAACAGTTTTAAGAAGAGGAACTGCCTGACGCTGCATGTTAGCACCCATAAGAGCACGGTTTGCGTCATCGTTTTCAAGGAAAGGAATCATTGCAGTAGCAACTGAAACTACCATCTTCGGTGATACATCCATATAATCTACTCTTTCAGGTGGAAGAGTAAGGAATTCATCACGGCAACGGCAAGTTACTCTTGCATTTGTAAATCTGCCGTTTTCATCAAGAGGTTCGTTAGCCTGAGCAACAACATAATTATCTTCAACATCAGCAGTCATATAAACTACTTCGTCAGTAACAACGCCTGTTTCCTTATCAACCTTACGATATGGTGCTTCAATAAAGCCATATTCGTTAAGTCGGCTGTAACAAGCAAGATAAGAGATAAGACCGATGTTAGGACCTTCAGGTGTTTCGATAGGACACATACGACCGTAGTGGGTATAATGTACATCTCGAACTTCGAAACCTGCACGGTCTCTTGAAAGACCGCCAGGACCGAGAGCTGAAAGTCTTCTCTTATGTGTAAGTTCTGCAAGCGGGTTATTTTGGTCCATAAACTGTGAAAGCGGAGATGAACCGAAGAACTCTTTAATAGCAGCAACTACCGGGCGGATATTGATAAGCGCCTGCGGTGTAATAGCACCGTCATCATCTTGTGCCTGAAGTGTCATGCGCTCACGAATAACTCTTTCCATTCTTGTAAAACCGATTCTAAACTGGTTTTGAAGAAGTTCGCCGACAGCTCTGATTCTACGGTTGCCGAGATGGTCAATATCATCAGTAGTACCTACACCATTTGCAAGGTTAATGAGATATGATACACTTGCAAAAATATCATCTGTTGTAATGTGCTTTGGAACGAGGTCATCTGCTCTTCTTTCAATTTCTTCTTTAAGAGCATCAACATCATCGCCGCACTTTTCAAGTATTTCGGAAAGAACTCTATATGATACCATTTCGTGAATGCCAAGTTCTTTGCAGTCAAAATCAACATACTTGTAAATATCAACCATACCGTTAGATACGATTTTAACTTCCTTACCGTCTGCATCGACATATGCAACCATAACACCTGCATTTTCGATTTCAACAGCTCTTTCTTCGCTGATTTTTTCGCCTGCATCTGCAAGAAATTCACCCTGTGGTGAAATGATAGGCTGAGTAAGAACTCTGTCTTTAAGCCTATCGCTTAATGAAAGCTTTTTATTATATTTATATCTGCCGACTCTTGAAAGGTCATAACGGTGAGCATCAAAGAACAAACCGTCAAGATGTGCCTGTGCAGTTTCAAGTGTAGGCGGTTCACCCGGACGAAGCTTTTTATAAACTTCAAGAAGAGCTTCTTCCTGATTTTTAGTAGTATCCTTGTCAATTGTTGCAAGAATCTTGTCATCTTCACCAAAGAAATCTACGATTTCAGAATCTGTGCCAAGACCTAATGAACGAAGGAATGTTGTAATATAAATCTTTCTGTTTTTATCAATACGAACATAGAAAAGGTCATTGGCATCTGTTTCATATTCAAGCCAAGCACCGCGGTTAGGAATTACAGTATTAGTGAAAAGTTCCTTACCTGTTTTATCGTGGTCCATATTGTAGTAAACACCCGGTGAACGAACAAGCTGGGATACAATACATCTTTCAGCACCGTTAATAACAAATGTGCCTGCATCTGTCATCCAAGGAAGGTCGCCCATAAAAATAGTGTTTTCTTTGATTTCGCCTGTTTCTTTATTAACAAGCCTTGCTCTGACCTTTAAAGGACGAGCATAAGTGGTGTCACGAGCCTTACACTGTGCAATTGAATACTTAGGTTCGTCGTCAATTGAAAAGTCAACAAAATCAAGCACAAGGTTACCTGTGTAATCACTGATTTCACCAATATCCTTGAATACTTCTTTGAGACCCTCTTCAAGAAACCAACGGTAAGAACTCTTCTGCACTTCGATAAGGTTAGGCATTTTCATAACCTCATTGATTTTTGCAAAACTCTTTCTCGTTGTTGTGCCGAGCTGGACATCCTTAACATTTACCATTAGAGTCACTCCGATCGTTTTATTTTCGTAATATGTTTATATTCACAAACAGCTAATTGCGCATTGCATATGACCTGAAAACCAAAATTTTCCGTTACATATATATAAGCAATAATTAAAAATAAAGATTTTATAATTTGCAATAGAAAGCCATTTTAAGATAGCTAATAATATAAACTACCTTAATCAATATGTCAACACCTTTTATAAGATTTTATCAAAGAAAGTAAAAAGTTTTTGGTACACTGTGCCACGCGTTTTGATAATTCGGTAAAAAATCACTAAAATTAAGTATTTTTTCATTGATTTAGTAGATACACTTTGTTATAATTGCAAGTAGACTATAATTTTATATTTATTACATTACTATTAGGTGAAGAAATTGAAAACTGCAATTAAACGACTTTGTGCTGTTTTTATGTGTTTTATCATTACAGCAACTATATTTTCCGGCTGTTCATCAAACGGCGGTAAAATTGATTTTATATACCCTTTTTCAGGCAAAGTATCAAGCTTTGACCCACAGGTAGCCAAAACTGCCGATGAATTTTTAATTGTTGAAAATTGCTTTGAAGGGCTTGTCAGAGTAAATGATGACGGAAAAGTTCAGGCAGGCGTTGCGAAAACTTGGGATATAAGCGATGATGGAAAAGTGTACACATTCCATTTAAGACAGGGTGCAAAATGGAATGTTAAAAACACATCGCAAAGTGCCGACAGCAAAGAGCTTACAAAAGCGCAGGAACTTATGGGCGAAACCTTTAATCCGGATATTACTGCAAATGATTTTGTATTTGCACTTCAAAGAGCGTGCGAAAAGAACACTGACGCTCCCCTGTTTTCTTCAATATCAAATATTGTCAACGCTTCAAAAATACATTCGGGCAAAATGAAATCAAGCAAGCTTGGTGTAAAAGCAATTGATGATTACACTCTTGAAATTAAGCTTAAGTCTGCCGACAGCGGATTTTTAAATGTGCTTTCAACAGCAATTGCAATGCCTTGTAACGAAGATTATTTCAACGCTACAAAAGGACGATACGGTTTAGGGCTTGATTACAGCATATTCAACGGTCAATTTTATGTAAGCAACATTCTTGAAGCTTCATATCTACTAAAAAACAATTCGCAGTATGTAGGCGATTATAAATCACAGGTAACAGATGTAACATTAAAAATAACCGACGGCAGTGAAGATACCGTAAAAAGCTTAAAATCAGGATATTATGACAGTGCATATATCACAGGTCAGGAATATGACAAACTTAAAGACAGCGGCATTACTGCTATTAGCTACACAGACACAACACTTGCAATGATACTTAACAAAAATAATGTTATCTTTTCTAATGATAAGCTCAGGCAGGCGGTATGTTTAAGTATATCTGACCTTGATTCAAAAAAATACGATTACTTAAGGCGTGCAACCAACTTTACCCCGCCAAGCTGTGTTATTGAAGCAAACGCGGCTAACAAAGAAATGGGTGCTACGGTATATAAGCAAAATATAACTAAAGCGCAGGAGCTTTGGAGAATGGGGCTTAGCGAACTCGGTGCAACCCAAGCAAGCTTTACCGTAATTGCAACAGAAGAATACAAAGATGTGGTAAAAGAACTTGTGCAGGGCATACAGGCTGGTGTCGGCTCAATATCATCATACGGTAATGATGATGAACACAAGATTAGTTTTTCACTAAAAATTGATATATTAAGCGAAAGCGACTATCGAACCGCTTTATCAAAAGGTGATTATGATATTGCACTGTACAAATTTACAGCAACCAACCAAAGTGCTTTAAACTTTTTAAGCAGTGTTATAAACAGTAATCTTATGGGCAATGCGCCTGCTGCTGTTTCTGCTTTAAAAAGAGCGCAAAACGGAACTGCGCAAAATCTTGCGCAAAATGCAAGAAACTGTGAAAAAGCAATTTTAGCTGATTACAGTATTAAACCTGTGTTATATGAATCATCATATTATGCACAGGCAAAAGGGGTTGCAAATGTACAATTTCATCCCGGAAGCGGAAGGATAAGTTTTGTAAATGCAACAAGAGAAGAAAAATAATAAAACAGTTACTATATTAAGTTGGTTTCTTGTTTTAATATGTATGGCTGTGATATTTTGGCTTTCATCAAGAACAGCGGATGAATCCGCGGCGCAAAGCGGTGTTATAGTTGAATGGATAATTAAGCATTTCGGCGATAACGGCGTTACTGATTTTATTGTAAGAAAATCAGCTCATTTTTGCGAATATATCGGGCTGTGCTTTTTAATCAGCAATGCAATATATCAAACAAAGAAAAAAATTATACCCCTTTATGCCTGCACACTGACTTCGTTATATGCAATAAGTGATGAATTTCATCAGCTTTTTGTAAGCGGACGCTCGTGTGAATTAAAGGATTGGGCAATTGACACGGTAGGCGCATTTGTAGGTGCTGCGGCATTTTTTATAATTCACACCATAGCCGGAAAAGCGGCAAAAAGCAAAAATAACATTGACACATAGATTTATTAGTTTATAATATATAAGATATTGATTTATAAAACGGAGGAAAATATTATGAATGTACTTGTATATGATAATGAAGAGCAAATTGGTATTGCGGCAGGTAACTATATGTGCGGCCAGGTTCTTGCAAAGCCTGACAGCGTGCTTGGACTTGCAACAGGTTCAACCCCACTTAAGCCATACGGCCATATGATTAAGCTTTATGAAGCAGGTGCGGTTGACTTCAGTAAGGTAACAACATTTAACCTTGATGAATACTGCAAGCTTGATGTTAATGATGTTAATTCATATCATCGTTTTATGCACGATAATCTTTTTGACCACATCAACATTCCTGAAGAAAATATCAACTTTCTCAACGGTAATGCTGAAAATCTTGAAGAAGAATGCAAAGCATATGAGGAAAGAATTAAGAAATCCGGCGGAATTGATATTCAGCTTTTAGGTATCGGTTCAAACGGTCACATTGCTTTTAATGAGCCTTCAGACAGCTTCCAAAGATGGAGCCATGTTGTAGCTCTTAAAGAAAGCACAATTAAAGATAACAGCCGCTTTTTTAAATCAATTGAAGAAGTGCCTACCCACGCCGTAACAATGGGTATTGGCTCAATTATGCAAGCGAAGAGAATACTTATTATCGCAATTGGAGAAAATAAAGCAAAAGCAATTAAGCAGCTTATTGACGGAAATGTAACTCCTCAATGCCCTGCTTCAGTTTTACAGTTTCATACAGATGTTACACTTATGCTTGATAAAGGTGCTGCATCGCTTCTTTAATATCGGAGGTAAACAAAATGGCTGAAAAAGAAAAATTTTATATAACTACACCTATTTACTATCCATCAGGCAACCCGCATATCGGTCATTGCTACACAACCGTAGCGTGCGACTCTATTGCCCGTTTCAGAAGAATGCAGGGTAAAGATGTTATTTTTCTTACCGGTACTGACGAACACGGTTTAAAAATTGAGCAAAAAGCAAAGGAAAAAGGAATTACTCCAAAAGAATATGTAGACGAAATAGTTAAAGTATTTAAAAAACTTTGGAGCTATATGAACATCAGTTATGACAGATATATTCGTACTACTGATGATTATCATATTGAAACAGTACAAAAAATCTTTAAAGAGCTTTATGACAAAGGATATATTTACAAGGGAACATATAAAGGAAAATACTGCACACCTTGTGAATCGTTTTGGACTGAAAGCCAGCTTGTCGACGGAAAATGCCCTGAATGCGGAAGAGAAGTAACCGAAGCGGAAGAAGAAGCATATTTCTTCAAGCTCTCACCTTTTGCAGACAGAATTGAAAAACTACTTCTTGAAACAGATTATTTACAGCCGAGAACAAGAGCTGTTGAACTTGTAAACAACTTTATTAAACCGGGACTTGAAGATTTGTGCGTATCAAGAACAACTTTTAAATGGGGCATTCCTGTAACATTTGATGACAAGCATGTTGTTTATGTTTGGGTTGACGCTCTTTCTAACTATATTTCCGCACTTGGCTATCTTAACGATAAATATGATGATTTTGACAGATTTTGGCCTGCCGATTTGCATATGGTTGCAAAAGATATAATGCGTTTTCACGCAATCATTTGGCCTGCAATGCTTATGGCACTTGACTTGCCGCTTCCAAAGCACCTTGCAGTTCACGGCTGGATTACTTTCAACGGTCAAAAAATGAGTAAGTCAATCGGCAATGTTGTTGACCCGATGGTATTGGGTGAAAGATACGGTGCCGACGCAATAAGATACCATATTTTAAGAGAAATGGCACTTGGCGCAGACAGTTCATTTTCTAACGAAATTATGATTAACAGAATTAACTCTGACCTTGCAAACGACCTTGGAAATCTTGTTTCAAGAACAGTAGCAATGGTTGAAAAATATTTTGGCGGCACACTCCCTACTGAAAGGGAAAGCGCACCTGTTGATGATGAACTTATCAATATGGCAACATCTTTAAGAGAAAAGATTGCTGAATTTATGGATGAAACCCAACTCAACAATGCACTTGCCGAAATATTCAAAGTTATTTCAAGAGCTAACAAGTACATTGATGAAACAACACCGTGGATTCTCGGCAAAGATGAAAGCAAAAAAGCAAGGCTTGCAAGCGTACTTTACAATCTTCTTGAAGCTATCAGAATTTCCACCACACTTCTTTCTTGCTTTATGCCGACTACAATGCCGAAAGTATGGGAGCAAATTGGTGCAGATAAAGAACTCATCACATATGAAAACGCCGGCAAATTTAATGTTCTTCCGCTTGATGTAACAGTTCACAAAGGCCCTGCCCTTTTCCCGAGAATTGATGCTGATAAAGAAATTGAAGAACTTAACGAGCTTATTAAAAAGCAGGCAGAAGAAGCGCAAAAGGCACTGCAAAAGCCTGAAATTGAGGGACTTGCAGAAATTCAATTTGACGATTTTGCAAAGGTTGAACTCAGAGTAGCTAAAATTGAGCAGTGCGAACCTATTAAGAAAGCTAAAAAGCTTCTTAAATTGCAGGTTAATGACGGCTCAAGCGAACTTAGGCAAATTGTATCGGGCATTGCACCTTGGTACAAGCCTGAAGATTTAATCGGCAAGAGCGTTATTATTGTTGCAAACCTCAAGCCTGCAAAGCTTTGCGGTGAAATGAGCAACGGTATGCTTCTTGCAGGTGATGTAAGCGAAGATGATGTAAAAGTACTCTTTGTTGACGGAATGCCGGCAGGAACAAAAATAAGATAAGAAACGGTAGGAACGAAATGTATCACAATATTTTTGATACACATTCCCACTATGACGACAGTAAGTTTAACCCTGACAGAGAGGAATTACTTGATAATCTTCAAAGTCAGGGTGTTTCTTTAGTTGTCAGCTGCGGATGTGACATAGATTCAACTCAATTTAATTTTGACCTTGCACAAAAATATGATTATATTTATTTTGCCGCAGGCCTGCACCCTGAAAACTTAAAGGGCGCAAATCTTGATGATTTAAAAATCATTGAAAAATTTGCAAAAAATAAAAAATGCGTTGCAATCGGTGAAATCGGACTTGATTATTACTGGATGGAATCGAGCAAGGAGGAGCAAAAAAAGTTTTTCAAAGCTCAAATTGAACTTGCAAAAAAGCTTGATATGCCGATAATCGTTCACGACAGGGACGCACACGGTGACACCCTTGATATTCTTAAAGAAACAAAACCAAAAGGTGTTGTACATTGCTTTTCAGGTTCAAAAGAAATGGCGAGAGAAATTATTAAGCTTGGTATGTATATCGGCTTAAACGGAGTTGTAACCTTTAATAATGCAAGAAAAAGCCTTGAAGTTGCAAAAGAGATACCGATTGAAAGATTGGTACTTGAAACCGACTGTCCATACCTTGCCCCTACCCCAATGAGAGGCAAGCGCAACGATTCGCACTATATTGCGTATATTGCTGAAAAAATCGGCTCGCTTTTGGGCATAGACGCACAAGAGCTTTTAAATATCACAAACGAAAACGCAAAAAGATTATATAATTTGTAGTCAAAATGCATATTAACAGCAAAAGCAGTCAACATACAAAAAAAGTATATTGACTGCTTTTTATATTTCTATAAAACAAGCGGTGATTATTTTTTATTTTTCAAAAGAGGTTTGATATTTTCATATATTTCTTTTCCTCTTTCACCAAAGATTTTTACAAGATTGTTATGTATCGCACTCTTGGTAACATATTTATCAATAGTTGCCTGCACTCTTTTTACTTCATCATTTTTAACTAATTTGTTCAGTTCATTTCCGGTACTCTCCGGCAAACCACTTTTGATATTATTAGGTTGTACAATATTTTGAGAAATTGATTTTATTTTTTCAACTGAACATTTGTAATGACCTGTTATATATTTTATAACATTATCATAATCGCCGTCCTTTGATACAACATAAAAATGTTCGTCAGGATTTTGGGTGATAAACCTACCCAAATCGCAAACTAAAATAAAATCAAGCGCATTTTTGCTTTCGCTGGTAATTTTGCGATATTCGATTTTTGCATTGGTACGCATAAGTTCATTATGCAGCTCAAAAGTTAACGAATTTGCACTATTACTATAATAGATTATAACACTGTCATTTTCCGTTAATTTTAATTGATAAACTCCGTTTACCCCTTTTTGATTTACATTTTCATAATCCACTAAATAGCAAGCCATTGTATTTCTCCTTAATCATATAATTTATAAAACTATAATGCCATAAATTCTGCCAAATGTCAATGGCAGAATTTATGGCATTATATAATAACTTCGGTGATTATATGAAATACGAAAGAATAAGAAATTTAAGAGAAGACAAGGACCTAACACAGCAGCAAGTTGCCGATATGCTCTTTGTCAATCGCCGAACTTATGCAGCATATGAAAACGGAGTTAATTCTATGACACCGGAAACACTTATTAAAATAGCAAAGCTTCACAATGTGAGTGTTGATTATCTGTTAGAGCTTACCGATAATCCAAACCCATACCCCAAAAATAATCAGAAATTATAGGTCAACTGTTTATACAGTTGATTTTTTTCTTGATATACACTTAATAATATGATATTATATATATTATTTTTATTTAAAAGGGTGGCGCTGAATGGATAAGTTTACTCAAATAGTTAACAGCATAAATGACTTTGTTTGGGGACCTGTAATGCTGTTATTTCTCGTAGGAACAGGTATCTTTTTAACAATAAGATTAAGATTTATACCTTGGAAGAATCTCGGTTCTTCACTTAAAAAGCTTTTTAGTAAAGAGTCAAGGCAAAAAGACGGTGAGGGTGACATTTCGCCATTTTCCGCTTTAATGACAGCACTTGCGGCTACGGTAGGAACAGGCAATATAGTCGGTGTAGCAACCGCGATGGTACTCGGCGGCCCGGGCGCTCTTGTATGGATGTGGATTTCGGCGGCTTTCGGTATATCCACCAAATATGCAGAATGTGCGCTTGCCGGCAAGTACAGAACCGTTAATGAAAAAGGCGAAATGTGCGGCGGACCGATGTATACGCTCAAATACGGTCTTAAGAACAAAAAACTCGGCTCGTTTCTTGCAGTAATGTTTGCTATATTTACTCTTATGGCTTCATTCGGTATCGGCAATTCGGCACAGGGTAATTCAATCACTACTGCTGTAAGTTCAACATTTAATATTCCTAAATGGGTAGTCGGCATTGCACTTGTTATTTGTGTGGGCGCTGTTGTTTTAGGCGGCATTAAATCAATTTCAAAGGTATCAAGTGTTCTTGTACCTGCAATGGCAGTATTTTATATAATTGCCGGAATTGTAGTAGTTTGCATAAATTACAAAAATGTTCCTGACGGAATTGCAAATATTTTTTCAATGGCATTCGGCGCAAAGCCTGTTGCCGGCGGACTTGTGGGTACAGTTACTGCAAGTATGATGAATTCAATGCGTTACGGTATTGCAAGAGGTGTATTTTCAAACGAAGCAGGACTTGGCAGTGCGGCAATTTCCGCTGCAAGTGCTACATCCGACCACCATGTAAAACAAGGCTTTATAAATATGTGCGGCACATTTATTGATACAATTATTGTTTGCACAATCACAGGCCTCGCAATAGCATCAAGCGGTATGCTCGGCACAACAAATGCAGACGGCAAAATGCTTGAAGGGGCTGAACTAACTATTGCGGCATTTGATACAGCACTCGGCAAAGCCGGTGCTGTATTTGTAACAATCAGTATTATCCTTTTTGCATTTTCAACAATTTTGGGTTGGGAGTACAATGGCGAAAAGGCACTCGAATTCCTTTTCAAAAAGCCTATTTTCTGCTACATTTACAGAGTTGTATTTTCACTTTTAACTTATGTTGGTGCAACAGCAACACTTGGTGTTGTTTGGAGCTTTTCCGATATTGCAAACGGTCTTATGGCAATACCTAACCTTATAGGCTTAATTGCCCTTTCAGGTTCACTTGCAAAGGAAACTAACGATTATCACAAAAAGCTAAAAGATGATAGAGTAAAAACAAAATAGAAACATAAAAGGAAGCACTTTAGCCACTTTATTGACAATCTGAAGAAGGTTGATTCAAATGAATCAACCTTCTTTTGTTATTTTCCAAATATCGTTGCAGTATTCTTCAATCGTTCTGTCACTTGAAAAGTAGCCTGCTGCACAAGTGTTTCTGAAGCATTTTTCGGCAAAAGCATATTTATCTTTATAATCCAAATTAAGCTTAAGTTTTTCATTGAGAAAAGGTTCAAAATCAAGAAGAAGATAATAATTATCAGCCTTATGCCACGAAGCACCCTTTAAAAGTGAATTATACAATTCTTCAAATATTCCCGTATTGTTATCACTGAGCGTACCGTCTACAAGGGCATCAAGGCAGCGCTTAATTTTAGCGTCATTTTCATACAGTGATTTAGGATTATAAGAGTTTTGAATTTTTCGTATATCTTCAACTCTTGCGCCAAAGATATAATTATTTTCTTCCCCCGCCCTTTCAACTATTTCTATATTTGCCCCGTCATAAGTGCCGAGTGTAACCGCACCGTTTAACATAAATTTCATATTGCCTGTGCCCGACGCTTCAGTACCCGCTGTTGAAATCTGCTCTGAAACATCGGAAGCCGGTATAATTTTTTCGGCATACGATACACTGTAATCGCTTACAAATATAATTTTAATAAATCGGCTTACATATTCATCTGCTTCCACAAGCCGCTTAACTTCATTTATAAGTTTAATAATACCCTTTGCCCTATCATAACCCGGTGCAGACTTTGCGCCGAAAATAAATACGGTAGGTGTAAAATTCTTTAAGCTTTTTTCTTTGATTTCAAAATAAAGTTCAAGTATTACAAGAATGTTTAAAAGCTGCCTTTTATATTCGTGAAGCCTTTTAATTTGTGAATCAACAATAAAATCAGGCGAAAACGAATCATTATCTCTTAAACGAATATAATTTGCAAGCTCTCTTTTATTTTCTTTTTTTATTTCAATAAATCTATCTAATACATCTTTGTTTTGAGCATATTTTTCAAGTTCTTTGAGCTTTGATAAATCGTATATCCAATCGTTACTTCCAAGCAATTCTGTAATAAGCGAGCTGTATTTAGGATTGCAAAGGCGAAGAAAACGACGCTGTGTAATTCCGTTTGTTTTATTTTGAAACTTTTGCGGATATAAATTAAAAAATGACGAAAGAACATCACTTTTTAAAAGTTCTGTATGAAGGCTTGCCACACCGTTAATATATTTGCAAACATAGCAGGCAAGATAAGCCATATTAACCATTCCGTTTTGAATAATCTGAACGGATTTATCCTTTAAGCCCTCATTTTGCTGCTTTTTATCAATGTTAATTATAATTCGTGCAATATCGGGACAAATGCTGTCTATAAGCTTTAAATCCCATTTTTCAAGTGCTTCTGCCATAATTGTGTGATTAGTATAATTAAATACCTCTTTGCAAATATCAAAAGCATAATCAAAAGTGCAACCGTCAAGTGTAAGAAGCCTTATAAGTTCTGCAATAGCAACTACGGGATGAGTATCGTTTAACTGAATAGTAATATATTCTGGAAAATGGCAATAATCATCACAATGATATTTTTTATACTTTTTAATAATATCCTGAAGTGAAGCAGATGTGAAAAAGTATTGCTGTTTAAAACGAAGCTTTTTACCGTCATCGGTTGAATCATTAGGATACAGCAACCTGCTGATATTTTCTGCGTCATTTTTTTCTTTCAAAGCCTCTGTATACTTCTGCTCATTAAAAAGCTTAAAATCAAATTCATTTACGCTTTCACTTTGCCAAAGGCGCAAGTTTGAAAACTTTTGTGTTTTAAAAGATATAACAGGCATATCAAAAGGAACTGCAAGCACATCACCGTCAGCAAAATGAATCTTTACCTTATCTTCTCTGCAAGGCACGCACCAAGGGTCGTTATATTCAATGGAATCTTCAATCTTCTCTATTTGAAATCCATTTTCAATAGTTTGCTTAAATAAACCGAAGCGGTATCTGATACCGTATCCATCAAGTGCAACACCAAGATTTGCGGCACTGTCCAAAAAGCAGGCGGCAAGTCTGCCGAGTCCGCCGTTACCGAGAAGTTCATCCGGCAATGATTCAAATTCTTTAATTGAGCGTTCATATGAATTTAAAGCATCTTCAATTTCTTCTTCAATTCCGAGGCACAACAGATTTTTATAAACAGGTTTACCAACAAGATATTCGGCACTGAAATAGCAGGCACGCCTGGAAGAATAATGCGCCAAATTAGATTTTCGCCATTCTTGTGATATTTGAGATATTACATAAGTTCCCACAACATCATAGAGTTCTTTTACAGATAAATTTTCAATGTCGTTATTATATTTTCCTAAAGCTAAAAGCTCTAACTTTTCTTTAATATTTTCCATAATCAGTACCTTTCGCTTTGTTTGGTAAGTTCAAGTAAACTTTTGGAAAGTGAAAATGACAAATCATCTTTTTTCATTCTCCACTTCCAATTATTGCCAAGTGTTGACGGTGTATTCATCCTTGCCTCACTTCCCAAATGCAGTAAATCCTGCATAGTTAAAATACAGGTGTTTGCATCACACTTCATTGCACATTCATTCATCTTATCTATTAAATCGTATTTATTTAATGCATTAAGGTATCGCATAGCATAAGCAACATCTTTTTTATCGGCATTTTGTGACCAGCCGAGAATCGTATCGTTATCGTGCGTGCCTGTGTATACAACATTATTCTTTTTTATATCATCGGGCAAGGTTTTGCTGTTTTCATCTCTTGAATCAAAAGAAAACTGAAGCACTTTCATACCCGGAAATCCCGTATATTCAAGAAGCTTATCAACCTCATCGGTTAAAAAGCCTAAATTTTCAGCAATTATTCTGTCATTAAACTCTTTAGGCAAAGCATCAAAAAATGATTTTCCGCCGCCTTTTCGCCACGCACCCTTACGCGCGGTTTTACTGCCTGATTTAATACTGTAATAAGATTCAAAGCCACGAAAATGGTCTATACGAACAATATCATAAATTTTGAAGCTGTGATTTAACCTTTCAATCCACCAGGCATATTTTTCTTTTTTAAGTTTTCGCCAATCATATACAGGATTGCCCCAAAGTTGACCGTCAGGCGAAAAATAATCAGGCGGGCAACCGGCAAGGTCGCTTGCTTCAAGATTTGAATCAAGCTTAAATATTTCCCTGTTTGCCCACACATCAGCACTGTCACCCGCCACATAAATCGGCATATCGCCTATAATTGAAATACCGTTATCGAAAGCATATTTTTTCAAACCGAGCCACTGCGAAAATGCAAAGTATTGAAGCATTTTATAATAGAGTATTCTTTCATTGCAAATATTTATATATTCTTCAATTGCCAATTCTTCACGATATTTTATATCTTCATTCCAATAATAAAAAGGCTCACCGCCGAAATAATCTTTAACAGCGCAAAAAAGTGCGTAATCATCTAACCAATATGAATTTTGCTCACAAAAGGAATTAAAATCATTTGGAATATTGCGCTTAAATCTGTCAAACGCTTTATATAATACCCTGTGCCTGTTAGTATATAGTAAAGAGTAATCCACCTCATCTTCATATTCAAACCATTTTATATCTTCGTATTCTTCTTTTTTTAAATAACCGAGACGGCACAGGGCATCTAAATCAATAAAATATTCATTAAGTGCAAAGGTGGAAATACTCTGGTATGGTGAATCACCGACTGTTGTGGGGCAAAGGGGTAATATTTGCCAATAATGTTGCCCCGCTTCTTTCAAAAAGTCAACAAAAGCATATGCACATTCATCAAAACAGCCGATTCCGTATTTTGACGGTAAAGATGATATATGCAAAAGCACTCCGCTTGCTCGTTTATTAAGCATTTAGGTCATTCCTTTAATCACAGATGAGAATTTCACTTTCAGGGTCAAAAAGGTGTGCTTTTTCAACATCAATATAAAGCTTTATACTGTCGCCTGATGAAATATAATTTTCGCTTCGCACTTTTGCGATAATTTCTTTATCATCAATAGTGGAATAAATATACACTTCGCTTCCCATCATTTCAGCAAGGTCAGCCTTTATAGCCAGTTCGTTTTGTCCGTTTTCAAGCCTGTAATTTGGGTTAATATGCATATCTTCACACCTGATACCGTAAATCACACGCTTGCCGATATATTTTTTCACATTTTCATCATTTTGCATACGCGCCGGCAAAGGAATAGTTAAATCATCAACAATTGCACAAATATCACCCGAACAGGTGGTGAGAGTTGCATCAATAAAATTCATCTGCGGTGTGCCGATAAATCCAGCCACAAAAACATTGCAAGGGTGATTATATAAGTTTTTAGGGGTATCAAACTGCTGAACTATTCCGTCTTTCATTACAACAATTCTGTCCGCCATAGTCATAGCTTCTGTTTGGTCATGTGTTACATAAATAAAAGTAGTTTCAAGCCTTTTGTGAAGAAGTGCAATTTGAGAACGCATTTGAGTACGAAGCTTTGCATCTAAATTTGAAAGCGGCTCATCAAGAAGAAATACAGACGGACTTCTTACCATTGCCCTGCCAAGTGCAACCCTCTGTCTTTGACCGCCTGAAAGTGCCTTTGGTTTACGGTTAAGGTATGGTTCAAGCTCTAAAATTTTAGCCACTTCTCTGACTTTTTTATCAATAACATCTTTGGGTTCTTTGCGCAGTTTCAAAGCAAAAGCCATATTTTTATAAACCGTCATATGCGGATAGAGTGCATAGCTTTGAAACACCATTGCAATATCCCTATCTTTTGACGGCATATTATTAACCGTTTTTCCGCCGATAATAAGTTCACCCGAGGATATATCTTCAAGTCCGGCTATCATACGAAGTGTAGTTGACTTTCCGCAGCCTGACGGGCCTACAAAGATAACAAACTCTTTATCTTTAATTTCAAGGTTTAAATCAGGAATAACGGTTATTCCGTCATCAAATGTTTTGACTATATGATTTAAGGTAATTGACGCCACACAAAAAACTCCTTTAATTTATCCTTTAACAGCACCTGCAACAACACCCTTAATAATATATTTTTGGCAAAATACATAAAAAATAATTATCGGTACAATTGCAAGTACAAGCATAGCCATAAAACCACCGTAATCAGTAGAGCCATATGCGCCCTGCATTGCAAGCTGAATGGCAACAGGTATTGTTTTATTATCAGAACCTAAAACAAGATAAGGCAACAAATAATCGTTCCAAATCCACATAGTGTTTAATATTGCAACTGTTATAGCAGTCGGTTTAAGCATAGGAAACACAACTGTAAAAAAGCTTTGAAGCGGCGAACATCCGTCTATCATTGCCGCCTCTTCAATTTCAAGCGGAATGCTTTTAATAAACCCGCAAAGCATAAATACAGACAGCCCTGCGCCAAAGCCGAGATACACAAGCGTTATTCCCAAAACATTATCAAGATTAGCGCGGTTTGTAACATAAGTCATCGTATACATTACCATTTGAAACGGTACAATCATACTGAAAACAAGAAGATAATAAATCATTTTAGTGATTTTTGAATTAACTCTGACAATATACCAAGCCGCCATAGAAGCAAAAAGAACAATAAGCACCACGCTTACAACAGTAATAAAGAGTGAGCGAAAAAATGCCGATAAAAAATCAGAAGAAGCAATACCGTTAATATAATTTTCTAATCCTACAAAGGTTTCGCTTGTGGGAAGCTTCAGAGGTTCACTTGAAATATAAATTCTTGATTTAAACGAATTTATAAAAACGATTATTATCGGCACTAAAAAAAGAATACTTAAAACCGACAGTAAAAAGAAAATTGCATTATCTTTTATTCTTTTTGAATTTTTCATCAAGCGTTCACCTCTTTACTGCTTGTGATTTTCAACTGCAAAAATGCTAATAATCCGACTATAATAAAAAATATCACCGCTTTTGCCTGTCCTACTCCCTGCCAGCCTACCCTACCATAAAAGGTATTATAAATATTAAGAGCCAGCATTTCTGTTTCACGCTCGGGTGCGCCAGCCGTAAGAGCAAGATTTTGGTCAAACATTTTAAACGAATTGGTTAAAGTTAAAAACATACAAATTGTAATTGACGGCATAACCATTGGAATTTTAACCGAAAAGAGTGTTTTCGCCGGTGATGCACCGTCGATTTGTGCGGCTTCTATAAGGTCGTGCGGAACATTTTGAAGTCCTGCAACATAAATCACCATCATATATCCTATAAGCTGCCAATTTGTTAAAATTACAAGCCCCCAAAAGCCATATTCAGCTTTATATGTTATATCTACACCAAATGATGAAAGAACTGCATTTATAAGCAAATTCCAAATATATCCAAGCACAATACCGCCTATTAAATTAGGCATAAAAAAAACCGAACGGAAAAGATTTGTACCCCTTATACCACGACTTAAAAGCAGAGCCAAAGCAAAGGAGAAAACATTAACCGTCACTACTGAAACAACGGTGAACAGTGCTGTAAAACCGAGAGCGTGCAAAAAATCACTTGATGAAGAAAAAGCACTGATATAATTTTGAAAGCCTACCCATTTAGCATCCGTTACAGCAGTAAATTCGGTAAATGAAAGGCCGACACCCATTGAAAACGGAATAACAAAAGCAAATGCAAATGCAATCGTTATCGGCAATAAAAAAATGGGAAAATACTTTTTGATATTTCGTTTCATAACAGTCCCCTTTTCCATTTTGTATGTAGCGCTCAAAGAGCGCTTTTATGATTTTGACGCCTTCGCTTCGCTTTCCCAATCTTTAACGGCATCCTCTTTAACCTGCTGCCAGGTTTTATTACCCTGTGCATATTTTAAAAGCGAAGAGCCGAAATTATCTTTAAAAGTTTGTGACGGAAAAACTGTGAAATACCATGGAATTGTAGTAACACTTTGCTTATTCATCCAGTTATTAACTTCCTGTGCAAGCGGGTCACTCGGCACTTCGTTATCATTAAAGGTGTCAAAAGGAGCAATAAATCCAAGCTCATCTGTAACAAACTTTTTGCCTTTTTCGCTTGAATAAAGCCAATAGATGAAATCTTGTGCCGCCTTTTGCTCTTCTTTACTTGCTTTAGAGTTAATTGCATAGTAGTTTTCAGTACCTATGCAAAGGCCTTGTGTTTCCTCGCCCTCAACGCCTGTATAAATAGGCAGGAATTTTACATTTTCGCTTTGAACTTTATTTCCTTTTACTTTACTGATTTGGCTCCAAGCCCAATTACCGTTTTGCACCATTGCGCATTTTTCAAGTGCAAATTCAGCCATTGAATCAGTTACGGTTTTAGTACCCGTTTTACCCTTATCAACAGTTGAGTTATTCAAATAAAGGTCAAATATATTTTTATAATTATCTGCATATTCAAAAGTGATTTTTGAAGTATCATCTGATGTTAAATCTATTTTATTTTTTATAAATTCATAAAACAGAGGTACATTTGCAAGGTGGGTTTGATAGCGCCAATTTTCACCCGATTTTAATGAAGTTGAAGCAAAAACTCCGTCAATACCGAGCTTTGATTTATTCTTTTGCATATCTTCAACAAGAGATTTGAGCTTATCAAAAGAATCAATATCTTCCATTGATTTAAAATCGGTTGATTTATCGTCGAGTTTAAAATATTTATCGCAAATTGCTTTGTTATAAATGATTCCGTATCCTTCAACAACATAAGGAATACCGTATACTTTTCCGTCAGAACTTGTAACTGCAAGTGATTTATCCTTTAAATGTTTATAAAGTTCACTGTCTGATAAATCAGCGCAATATTCTTTCCAATTTGAATATCCTTTAGGCCCGTTAATTTGGAAAAGAGTAGGTGCACTTTTGGTTGACATTTTTGCAGCCAAAGTAGATTCATATTCATTATTTGCCGCTGTTTCAACAACTACTTTAACACCTGTTTCCTTTTCATATTCCTGTGCGATTTTTTGGTAAACATCTGCTACTTCAGGCTTAAAGTTCAAATATCTTACCGTCACATTTGCCTTTTGGGCACTGCTTGTACTGTCTAAAGTATTATTATTGCTGTTATTTTTACCGCAGGCAGTAAAAGCAAGAACGCTTGAAATGCTCAAAATGACGCAAAGAAAAATTGACGCCGTTTTTTTAGTTAAATTCATTTGAATTCCTCCAATTATTTTCTTGTTTGCGTTTTCAAAGATATTATGTTCACATATAGAAAATTTATACAAAAATATAGACATTGATTTTTTGATAATGTATAATGATAATTGAAATAGTTTTCATTTTAAGGGGAATAAAAGATATGAAACTTAAACACAAAATTGACAAGGTTGTTTCCACCATATCCGAAAGAATTTCAAGCGGCGGGGTATCGCAGCTTGAAGTGAAAGCAGAGGGCGAAAGGGATATATTCGGAAATATGCCAAATCTAATCAGAGAAGCTGCCGGTGAAGGAATAGTCCTTTTAAAAAATAACAATGCCCTGCCATATAATAAGGATACAAAAATTTCTGTATTCGGCAGGTGCCAGCTTGATTATTTTTATGTAGGGTACGGAAGCGGCGGTGATGTAAACGCACCTTACTTTGTAAATGTGATTGACGGAATTAAAAATGCGGGCGGTAAAGTTAACGAATGGCTTTTGAATTATTACAAAGATTTTTCAAAAAACAATCCTGCACCGCACGGCTTTTGGGGCCACTGGCCGATGAGCTTTGAAGAGCCTCACCTTGACGATGAAACGGTTAAAAGAGCAAGCGAAGAAAGCGATGTTGCACTCGTAGTAATCGGGCGTGCAGCCGGTGAAGACAGGGAAAACACGCTTACAAAAGGCAGTTACTATCTAACAGACGAAGAAAGAAAACTTTTAGACCAAGTATGCAACAATTTCAGCAATGTAACAGTTTTACTTGACTGCGGCAATGTAATTGATATGCAATGGGTACTTGATTATAACGACAGATTAAGAGGCATAATCTACGCTTGGCAAGGCGGAATGGAAAGCGGCAATGCAATTGCCGATGTACTTTACGGTAAAGTAAACCCATCGGGAAAACTTACAGATACAATCGCAATTAAATACGAAGATTACCCAAGTGCTAAGCATTTTGGCAATAAGCTTTTCAATGTGTATGTTGAGGATATATTTGTAGGTTACAGATATTTTGAAACATTTGCAAAAGAAAAAGCACTGTTTCCTTTCGGTTACGGTTTAAGCTATACCAATTTTGATATTGAACTGCTCGATTTTAAAGCAGATAAAGAAAAAATGACAGCCGAGGTTCAAGTTACAAATATCGGCAAATATGCCGGCAAAGAAGTAGTTGAACTTTTTGCAAGGGCGCCGCAAGGCAAGCTTACGAAACCGCTTATGAGCCTTGTATCTTTTGCCAAAACAACCGAACTTGCACCCGGAGAAAGCCAAAAAATAGTTCTTGAAGTACCGGCATACAATTTTGCTTCATTTGACGATACGGGAATAACGGGCCACAAATATGCTTACATTTTAGAAAAAGGCGAATATAAATTCTTCCTTGGTGAAAATGTGCGTGATGTACAAGAAATAGGTTCATTTGAATACAGTGAAGATACAGTACTTGAAGAACTTGAAGCAATATGCGCGCCGAAAGAATACATTGACAGAATTATTGCACACAAAATAAACGGTTCATACATACCGAAAAAAGTGACGGTTAAACCTGAAAAGCCTTATCTTCGTGAAAGAATAATTAAAAACTTACCTAAAGAAATAGGCCATATTGTTCACAATTATAATTTTGAGCTGGTAAAATCAGGTGAAATCAGTGTTGAAACATTTGTATCAAGTTTAAATAACGAGGAACTTGAAGCACTCACCCGCGGGCAAGGCGGAATGGACAGCAACTACGGTGTTGCCGGAAATGCAGGTGCATTCGGCGGAATTATTCCAGAATTAAACAAAAAGGGTGTTCCGCCTGTAATCACAACAGACGGGCCTGCCGGAATAAGAGTAAGAAAATATACATCACTCATTCCTTGCGGCACTGCACTTGCAAGCACATTTAATACAGAACTTGTTGAAAAACTTGCAACAGAAATGGGCAGAGAACTCCGAAATGCAGGTTCTAATGTGCTTTTAGCGCCGGGTATGAATATTCACAGAAATGTACTTTGCGGCAGAAACTTTGAATATTTCAGTGAAGACCCGCTTCTCACCGGTAAAATGGCTGCTGCTTATGTAAAGGGTATTCAGGCAAGCGGAGGTTCTGCCTGCCCTAAGCATTTTGCGTGCAACAATCAGGAATCTTTCAGAACTGTTAACAATTCGATTGTTTCCCAGCGTGCACTTCGAGAAATTTACCTTAAAGGCTTTGAAATCTGCGTAAAGGAAGCAAAGCCGCTTAATATTATGACAAGCTATAACAAAATAAACGGTGTATGGAGCCATTATAACTATGACTTGGTAACTACCGTATTAAGAAAAGAATGGGGATTTGACGGTTCTGTTATGACTGACTGGTGGATGCAGCATTCACAAAGCCACGAATTTCCAAACCTTCGTGATAATGCATACCGCGTGCGTTCACAAGTTGATGTGTATATGCCGGGTTCATTTAAAAAAACCGAAAAGAAATACAAGCCTGATAAATCACTGTTAGAAACAGTAGGACTTAAAAACGGACTTACAAGAGGAGAGCTTGAACGAAGTGCAATCAATGTACTTAATATGATTTTAAAACTTAAATATTAAATGATAAAAAAATCCTCACTGAAGAACTTCTTCAGTGAGGATTTTTTATGGTGCTTATTACTTTTTAAGCTTAATTCCGTCTGCTTCAAGTTTATCAATAACTGTATTTACAATATCCATAACTTCTTCACGAGTAAGAGTTTTTTCAGGATGAGAGAATGTTATACGGGTTGTGATAGACTTTGCTTCGCCGTCATTATAGGTGTCAACAACTTCAATTTTCTTAACAAGCTGGCTCTTGGCATTTACTATTGCATTTTTAATCGGAGCAAATTTATCTGTTATAAATGAAAGGTCAATTTCCATAGCAGGATATTTTGACGGTTCTTCATAACTGATACTTGCATTTGCAATTTGAGCAAATGATTTAACATCAATTTGAGCAAATACAACCGAAGCTTTTTTATCAATCTTTTTAGATACAACAGGGTGAACAATGCCGATTGTACCGATTTCATTACCGTCGCAAATAACGGTGTTAAGATTTCTTGGATGTTCATATGAATGCATTTGCTTTGCAGGTTCAAAATCAAGTGATTTATGCTTAATATTATCTGCCAAAGTTGCAAGCATATCACGAAGTTCAAAGTAAAGCTTTTCAACGCTCTTGGTTTTGCTAAAGAGTGTAACAGCAAGCATTTTATGCTCATCAACAAGTCCGTCGTCCTTAAGACCGTTTGCAACTCTGCCGATTTCAAACACACCGAAATCAGTGCTGTATGAAGTATTATATTTAACTTGGCAAAGTTGTGTAGGAATTACCGAATTACGAATAGTTTCAATATTAGGATTTGTAGCATTAACGAGTTTAATATTATCTTCAACTTCAATACCCAATGCTTTATATTCATCATAATAAGCCCAAACATATGAATGAAGCTCATGAAGATTAAAATGATTTACGAGAATATCCTTAATCTTATCCTCATCTGTTTTTTCAACAGCAGGGCGCACAGGATAAAGCGGCGCAACCGCTGTATGAACAGCGAAGTTATCATATCCGTAAATTCTTGTGATTTCTTCAATAATATCAGCTTTGATTGTAACATCCTTTGTAGCTCTCCAGCTTGGTACAACTACGCTGAAATTATCATTTTCAACTTTTGCGTCAAATCCAAGTGAAGTGAGTGTTGAAATTATGGTATCATTACCGATTTCAATACCGGTATATTTATCAACAAAAGCTTTATCAAAATCAAGTTCAACGGTATCATAATGGAAAGCATATTCATCTGTAAGTGATGATACAACTTTTACACCGCCGTCAATATCAGTCATAAGCTTAACAAAACGGGCAATGGCAGGTACTGTCATTTCAGGGTCAAGGCATTTTTCATATCTCATAGAAGCGTCTGTTCTGTGAGCAAGGCGAACAGTTGACTTACGAATTGAAACAGCATTAAAAGTGGCAGATTCAAGGGTTAATGTGTGAGTATCATCAATAATCTCACTATCAAGTCCGCCCATAATACCCGCAATTGCAACAGGGGTATTATCGTTACAAATCATAAGTGTATTTTCGTCAATATTTCTTTCTACACCGTCAAGAGTTTGGAAAGTAAACGGTGTATCAAAACGCTTAATTCTGATTTTTTCAACCTTGCGCGAATCAAATGCGTGCATTGGCTGACCCATTTCAAGCATAAGATAGTTAGTAAGGTCTGCAAGGAAATTGATAGCTCTCATTCCGCAATAGAAAAGACGGATACGCATATTAACAGGCGAAATATTTGTGTTGATATTTTCAAACTGCAAGCAAGAATACCTTTGGCAAAGCGGGTCTTCAATCTTCATGTCAATCTTCGGTAAATCGTTATACTGTGATAAATCAACAGTTTCAAGAGGCTTAAGTTCCCTGCCGGCAAGGGCTGCAAATTCGCGGGCAATGCCATAATGGCCCCAAAGATCAGGACGGTTTGTGAGTGATTTATTATCAACTTCAAAAATAATATCATCAACCTGATATGCATCCTTAATATCGGTACCATTTGGCAAATCGTCTGTTATTTCCATAATGCCGCTGTTATCATCAGAAATACCGATTTCCTTTTCACTGCAACACATACCGTTTGATGTATAGCCGGCAAGCTTCCTCGGTGCAATTTCAATTTCACCTATCTTTGCACCAATTTTTGCAAAAGCTGTTTTAAGGCCGACTCTTACATTAGGAGCGCCGCATACAACATCTGTAAGCTGACCGTCACCTGCGTCAACCTTAAGAAGATGAAGTTTTTTAGAATCAGGATGATTTTCAACAGATTTAATTTCTGCTACAACAATTCCGCTAATATCTGAACCTTTGAAGAAAATTTCGTTTTCAACTTCGGCAGTAGAAAGAGAGAAGCGATGAATAAGCTCAACCTTATCAAGACCTGTAAAATCAACAAAATCTGAAATCCAATTCATTGATAAAAACATATTTAATTCCTCCCCTCTTAATTTTCATCGTCTGTAAACTGTGATAATGTTTTAAGATTACCGCTGTTTAAATCACGAATATCTTTAATGCCATATTTCATCATAACAAGTCTTGTAAGGCCTAAACCAAATGCAAAACCCGTATATTCATCAGGGTCAATTCCGCCTGCTTTAAGAACTTCAGGGTGAATCATACCGCAAGGGCAAAGTTCAAGCCAACCGCTGTGCTTACAGCTTGGGCAGCCCTCACCGCCGCAAATAAGGCAACTGATGTCAAGTTCAAAACCGGGTTCAACGAATGGGAAAAAGCCCGGGCGAAGCCTAACCTTAATATCCTTTTGGAATACTTCGGAAAGCATTGTTTTCATAAAATAAATAAGGTTTGAAATAGAGATATTCTTATCAACCATAACACCTTCCATTTGGAAGAAAGTATTTTCGTGGCAAGCGTCTGTTGCTTCGTTTCTAAAGCATCTGCCAGGGAAAATAGCTTTAATCGGAACACCGTCATTTACAAGCGCATCTCTATATTTTTTATAGATAGCATTTTGAGCAGCTGAAGTTTGGCTTTTTAAAAGCTGACCGTTTGTAAGATAATAAGTATCTTGCATATCACGGGCAGGGTGATGCTTAGGAATATTAAGTGATTCAAAACATTCATAGTCGGTTACAATCTCGCTGTAATCTTCAACGGTAAAGCCCATTGATTTGAATATTCTCTCACATTCCCTTTGCACAAGTGTAATAGGATGATATGAACCCCTATTCATAACCGGCGGCATTGATAAATCAAATTCCGGCATAAGTTCAATTTCTTTTTGAATTTCCTTTTCTTTGAGTTCATTTGTTTTTTCTGTAATTTTTTCGTTTACAAGACCTTTGAGTTCATTAACCTTTTGGCCGAAAGCCTTTCTTTCATCATTTGAAAGTTCTTTCATACCTTTAAGAAGGTCTGTAACACTGCCCTTTTTGCCAAGATATGATACCCTGATACTTTCAATATCAGCAAGATTATCAATCTTATCAAGTTCGGACACAAATTTTTCTTTCAAACTTAAAATTTTGTTATCCATAATTCCCTCCAATTAAACAATAAAAAAATCGCCTCATAAAAATGAGACGAATTATATCCGTGGTACCACTCAAATTGCACATAAATATGTGCCACTCAAAATCCTTAACGCAGAAATACGCCCTGCTTTTCACAGGAAGCTCGTGAGTCGAAATTCATTGATAAAAGCAATACTGTGATTTCAGCAAATACACAGCTCTCTAAAATGCAAAAATATCAACTACTGCGGCAAACGCCCTCAGTCATAGCATTTAATTTATACAAAGATTTTAAACCAAAATGCCTATTAAGTCAAGCGTTTTTGAAATGAAATTTAAAAAAGGTATTGTAATTTTGAATAATTATGTATATAATTAAGATATAATGCTTTACAGGGAGGTGACTTTACCATGACTGATAAAACTATGACTTTTAGAATTGGTGACGATCACGAGGATGTTATGAAAGAAACCTTGACTGAGGTTTTTGACGCATTGCAGGAAAAAGGTTACAATCCTATTAACCAAATAGTAGGTTATATTTTGACCGAAGACCCGACATATATAACCACTCACAACAATGCAAGAAGTTTGATAAGGCGACTTGACCGTGATGAGCTTTTGGCTGCAATGGTAAAGTCCTATCTCGATTAAAATTAAAGGAGGGTTATCTTTGGCAGAAAGCAAAAAGGAAAAAATCCTAGAATACAAAGGTAAGCCTTTGGTAAGATGTGGCAAAACTATCTATTACGGAAGTATGAGTGAGGCATATGTAGTTTGCCTTAATATTCTCAGCGATGAAGATATTAAAGGATTAAAAGTATCAGGTAAAGTTGCAATACAGCTTATTGATACCGACCCTTCAGTTACATCACCAAAGGAAAAGATTATTAAGAAGAGTGAAAAGCAAGGCCTTTTCAATGCACTTGATTTAGGTGCAGTATGGCTTGAAAGAGCTTTAAAAAAACAATAATCTAATTTTAATCACCGGTTGGTAAACCTAATCGGTGATTTTTATTTAAGGGGAATTTATGTCAAATATAATTGTAAGTATTTATAATTTTCTTTGGGGAGATTTAATAACACTTAATTTCAAAGGGACAAGCATAGGCATACCTTTACTTGTCATTCTGCTTATTCCGACAGGAATATTTTTTACGATAAGAACTAAATTTATGCCGATAAGAAAGCTGCCCACAATGATTAGGGCGCTTGGCGAAAAAAATGATGATAAAAAAAGCTTATCAACTTTTCAAACGCTGATAGTTTCCACCGCCACAAGAGTAGGTATGGGAAATTTAGTAGGTGTAGTAGCCGCCATATCAGTCGGCGGTGCAGGCGCTGTGTTTTGGATGTGGGTATCGGCATTTTTAGGTGCATCAACAGCATATGCAGAAGGCACGCTTGCTCAGCTTCATAAAAAGAAAGACCCGCTTTACGGCGGATACCACGGCGGCCCTGCTTATTACATTCACGATTATGTTGAAAAAAAGAGAAAGAAGAAAATTAAGAAATCATTTATCGCTATTCTCTTTGCAATATTTGGGCTTATTTGCTGGTGCGGCATAAGCCAAGTTATCAGCAATTCCGTAACATCCGCTTTTAAAAATGCATTTTCAATACCGCCGATTTATACAACGGTAATTCTTGTAATAATATCAAGCTTAATTGTTTTAAGAAAAGATGCAACGGTTAAAGTGCTTGATGTTATTGTTCCTATAATGGCGGTTATATATTTTGTTGTTACAATATTTATAATAATTAAAAATATCAGCTTAATGCCCGGTGTATTTGAAAGAATATTTGAAGAAGCGTTTGGTATAAAGCAAGTTGCCGGCGGCGGATTCGGTGCTGTTTTAATGAACGGAATTAAAAGAGGTTTATTTTCAAACGAAGCAGGTTCAGGCTCTGCGCCTTGTGCTGCTGCCGCTGCCGAGGGCAAAAGGCCTGAAACAGTAGGAATGGTTCAATCGCTCGGTGTTTTGATAGACACAATTGTTATTTGCACCTGCACAGCTATGATTATGCTCCTGGCTCCGGAAAGCGTCACAAAAGGTAAGCAAGGTATGGATTTGCTTCAAAGTGCTATGAATTATCACCTTGGCAGTTTCGGTACAATATTTGTTGCCGTAATTCTGTTTCTTTTCAGTTTTTCTACTTTTATTGGAATTCTGTTTTATGCAAGGTCAAATGTGGCATATCTGTGCGGTAACAATTGGTGGAGTCAAACACTTTACAAAATTATCGCTCTTATTATGCTGTTTATCGGTGGGCTTCAGGCATATACAATTGTATGGGATTTAGGCGATGTGGGAATAGGCTTAATGACAATTATAAACTTAATAATTCTTATTCCTATGTCAAAAGAAGCAATCAGCTTACTTGATAAAAAGGAATAATAAAAGGCGTCATCAAAGGATTTTTCCAATGATGATGCCTTTTTTTATGTAACGATTTCTAATCTTCTAAAATCTAATCAAATAAAATTTCTTCTTTTGAGCTTTATACAGTTGCAAAATTTAATAATAATATACCCTACTCCGTGTCGTTGTCATAAATATCAATTTTAAAAATAGGCTCATCCTTTAAAATTGAATATTCATTTGATGAAAGCACCGCTTGCTTAAATTCATCAACATTTTCCATCCAGTCGGTGCGTGAAAGCTCACTGATTCGATTTGTAGGCGGGTAAATAACATCAATATGAATTTGGTTGTATCCATCATTCTCCGCCTCATACTGCCTTACAAGCGAAAAATAATATTGCTCATCACAAGTGAATGAAAACACGCCTGTTTCAAAAAGTAATTGTGATTCAGGCAGTTCAACTTCACACATTTTGCAAAATACATCTAAAATTTTACTAAGCGGAGTTTTAGTTGTAATGTTTTCATTTAAAAAAGTTAAAATATCCATATTGTTTTAAGAATTGCTCCTTAATTTCCTTGCAACGCTTTCTGCGTTTAAAATTTCATTAGCCATTTTAATTTTTGTGTAATAGTAATCGTCATTTCTGTTTATTTATAATGTATCACAATGTAGCGATAAAAATAATATTAGAATCAACGATTTAAAATTATAATCTAATATTTTAGCCACGCCATTGATATTTTTCTAAATTAACTCTGCCGTCAATTACTTCGATACCCTCGCTTATAAGCAAATCAGACTGCACCTTCAAACCGCCAAAGGCGAAATTTTCTGTCAGCTTGCCTTTACTGTTTACAACACGATAGCAAGGTATTTTTTGAGGGTTTGGATTTTTATGTAACGCATTACCGACTGCCCTTGCATAATAAGGATTACCGCAAAGCGTTGCAATTTGCCCGTAAGTTGCAACCTTGCCATACGGTATTTTCATAACAGTTTTGTATATTTCTTCATTTAATGTCATAATTTTAATAATGTTTAAGATTGCCTGTCCATTTTCCACAATAACTACAAGACCAACACTCATATCCAGAAGGTACATTTTTATAATATTCATCATATGTTATTTCTTCATTATCTATCTTTTTATTCCACTTGCTCACTTCATTATTATAATATGCTACTAATTCACTTCTACAGTTAAACCACTTTCCCATATTTCCGCATTTTATGCTATGATTGTTATTGTTTGTACAATGGTTTTCTATTTCTTTTTTAATATTGTCTTCTTTGCATTTTGTCGTTTTCGGAGTTTTTGTACTCTTTACCTTAGACCAAGGAGAATATATTTTTTTATTATTTGAATTTTTATATGTACGGATTCGCACATAATATTTTTTCTTTGATTTTAGTTTTTTTATTGTTGCTGTAGTTGTTTTTTGTTTTTTCACAACAACAGTTTTAGCATTTTTCTTAAATTTCTTATCTGTTGCCACCTGAATCTGATAGCCTGTAATGTTTGCTCTTTTCTTCCACTTAACTTTAATTGTTTTATTCTCTACTTTTACTGATGTAATTGTTGTAGTTGAAATAGGAACAGCAAAAACATTTGTAGGAAATGTTATTGATATTAACAATATAATTGTTGTTATTACTATAAATATACTCCGTTTCATCATTTTTCTCCTGTATAAAATTTTTAATTATATTTAAAATTACCTGTCCATTTGCCACAATAACTGCAAGACCAACATTCATAGCCACCTGGTGACTTCTTGTGATACTCCTCAAAAGTAATTATTCCGTCCAGGTATTGCTTATAGTAATCATTATCTACTTGCACCCAGTAATCGTCAACTTCATCCCTGCTATTAAACCATTTTTTCATATTGCCGCAGCTTATACTATGATTGTTATTGTTTGTGCAATGTTTTTCTTTTTGGATATTATCTTTGGTACATTTTGACTCTTTCGGAGTTTTTATACTCTTTACTTTAGACCATTTTGAATATTTTTTTCCTTTATATGTTCTTATCCGAACATAGTATTTTTTGGCTGCTTTTAGTTTAGTTATCTTTTTTGATATTGTTTTAGCATTTTTTATTTTTATTGATTTGTTTCCCTTTTTAAATTTACTGTTAGTAGAATACTGAATTTGGTATCCTGTAATACCTGATTTTTTCTTCCATTTAACTGTAAATGCTTTGCTTTGTGCCTTTACTGATGTAATTGTTGTTGTTGGCAATGTTGCAGCTAAAATATTACAAGGATAACAAATACCTAATAAAATAAATATTGATAATATAATTGCAATAATTTTTTTCATAGAATTCCGCCTCCAGCAATTTAATAGTATCATATTATTAAATCAATATCAACCAAAAAAATAAACCACCTACATAAAGTAAGTGGTTTATAAGTGTCGGCATTACCTATTTTTCCGAGGTTCGTTTGCGACTGCTGCCGGTGGCAGATAAAAGGAGCAAAAAGAACTTAGTAGTGGTCAAAATATCAGAGTTTGTAAAAAACGAATGATATTTTGGGTACCACCCTGCGGTCCGACCGGAAATAAAAAAATTATAAAAAGAAAACCACCTACATAAAGTAAGTGGTTTATAAGTGTCGGCATTACCTATTTTTCCG
>ERZ791906.603-NODE-603-length-38787-cov-3.926314_pt1 | contig 38787 bp, 30 predicted proteins | sample MGYA00510146_ERZ791906 | MGnify/ENA primary metagenome ERZ791906 (study PRJEB30046, sample SAMN00792096) | human gut metagenome | study: EMG produced TPA metagenomics assembly of the A metagenome-wide association study of gut microbiota in type 2... | reverse complement strand
AATCCTCTTGCAAGCAAGCTTGCATCGGCTTTCTGACCTTTTGACCCTGGTATCAAATCATTATATTATTACAAAAACATGACTATTTCTTGTTATAACTTAAAAAAGTTAATATTTTCCGTTATTGGTAATGATTCACGTAATGCTTTGTCAGATACAATACTTGTATAAGATAAAAAAGTCTAAATAATTAGGAAGGGCAGATGAAAACTGACATGAATAAAAAGCAAAAAAATACAAGAACTTTTTTAATAAAAATCATGGATCAGCAGAACGGTACCTGGCAGGGCAGCGTTACCTGGGTGGAAGAGCAGCGAGAGCAGCATTTCCGCAGTGCCCTTGAATTATTGAAGCTGATAGACGGAGCACTTGATAACAATTATGAAGTCAGAATTGAGGAATAGAAGGAGGACGCCATGAAAAGTAAAACAAAGAAACGTTTAATAGCATTCATGCTTTGCATGGTATTAGTGCTTAGCAGTGCGATATCAGCATTTGCTGATGATTTGGATACGCAAGCCCAGGATCAGACCACTACAATGGCAGATGAACCGGTGGCTACATCCATGGATGACTCGACTGACGAGCAACAACCTGTAGCGGAAGCAGAAGAAAATCAAGAACAAGCTGTAGAAACTCAAGAAGAACAGCAAACGGAAGAAAATGTATCAGAAGAACCTACTACCGAAGATAGTTCTGCTGTAGCTGAGCAGGAAGCCATTGAAAAAGAAAGCGATGTTTCTATTCAAACAACAGTAAACGGAACCACTATTACAATGTCTGGTCCTCATTCTTCTTTCCCAGAAGGTACTACTTATGAAATTTCCGCATCTGAATTAAATGAAGATGAAACAAAAGATGTTGAGATTGCATTAAAGAAAAAAGAAGATGAAAATGACATCAAAATTGCTACATATAAAGCATATGACATCAAACTTTTAGTAGATGGTGTTGAATCCCAGCCAACCGGAGATGTTAATGTTAAATTTGAAGGCGGCGAAGTCACTGAGAATATTACAGATTCTGAAAAAGTAGATGTATATCACGTAGATGAACACAATCAGGTTGCAAATACTGTAACTGAGACTGCAACAACTGAGACAGTTACAATGACTACCAATCATTTTTCAACTTACGTAATCACAACCACAACAGATGCAGGTGTTAAAATTACTGTTCAACATTATTTACAGAATCCTAAGAAACAGTTATATAGAGATTCTACAGTTCATTTGGCAAAAGGACAGAAAATTGAAGATCTTAGCTCTCTAATGAACTATAAAGCTGAAAAAGTAGTCAAAATTAACACCAATGGTTCTGAGGGGGATGAATTAAAGGGTGATGAAGTCATCACTGAAAAACAGACCTATCGAGTATATTACTCTGCTACGACTGGTAATTCTGATGAATCAGTTCAGATGTTTGACTATCAGGTAAAAGGTGATAACAATGTAAGCATTAACGATGCAAACAACTATAGTTCTTCATCATCCGATACAACACGATTTGCAAGTGGATTGGCAAATAATCAGTATTCTGGAAACGGATATAATACAACAATAAATGTAAATGGTTCAACTGTTTATATTAATACTTGGGATCAAAAATCTGGTGGTGGCAAAAAAGTAAATCAATTGAATGGTAAAGCTTTTGGTGATGGTAATGCTGCTACCGGAATTATAAAAGGTGTAAACTTTGATACCGGCGCACTGATTATGGGAAAAAATTCTTCTAATGAGCAAATGTATGAACCTGGATTTTTCACCAACGACCCAAAACCTGGAAAACAGATTTTATCTGAATATAAATTAAACTTCAATAGGAATGGTGATACTTATACTTTAACAGGTGTAAACAAGCCGGACGGAACTCCTGCTTTATCTGGTTATGATTCAAACAAAGGTTCTAATTTCTTTCCTCTTGATTCAATACGCGACCTCCATAAAGATAAAGCAAATGACCCTGATTATCATAATTGCTTTTTTGGTATGCGTTATGACATCGAATTTACGATCGGTGATTATCTTGGTGATTTGAATTATTCTTTTACCGGTGATGATGATCTTTGGGCTATTTTAGATGCAAAAAAAGATGGTGGCCAAGTCGTAATCGATCTTGGTGGTATCCATTCTGCTTTAGATAAAAAAGTAGATTTATGGGAGATTCTTTTAAATAAAAAAGATTATAAAGAGAAAGACAAACTAGAATATGCAGATAGGGATAAGAAGCATACATTAACAATCCTTTATATGGAACGCGGTGCTTATGAGTCTAACTGTAAAATGAACTTTACTCTTCCTAATAGCCGTATTGTAACACCTAGTACTATTCCAACAGCTGATCTTAATCTAAAAAAAGTAAATACTTCTGAAAAAGGTATTGCAAACACTACTTTTAAGCTTGTAAATGATGAAAATTCAGAAGATATAAAAACAGCTACATCTAATCTAGATGGAAATATTACTTTTGAAGAATTAAGAGAAGGAACCTATACCTTATCAGAAGAATCTGTTCCTAAGCCATATGTAAAAGAAACTTCTACCTGGAAAGTAAAAGTAACGAAATCTGAAGGAACTGCTCTTACTGCAGTATTATATGATACTACTGTGGAAACTGCTAAAGAGAAAAATACTGATGGTACATATCATATTGTAAATCTTACCCAAGGAGAGCATACTCAGCAGTTAATGGAATATAATAAAACTGCTCATGTAACAGATTGGGATAACAGAACATATGACATTGATATTACTGCTTCTTCAAAAATGACGAGCCAAACCACTCATGAAACCGGCGGTGAAGCGAATGTTATGTTAGTATTGGATACATCTGGTTCGATGGGCGAAGCATTACCAAGTCAAGTTGAATATAAGTTTTTTGGAAAAAATACACCTCAAACAAGAGAAAAAATGTCCACATATAGCGATTATTGTTTAAAAATAAATGATGAGTATTTTGATATTAATTATAGAGGGTTCTTTTTATCTGGAAATTGGTATGTAAACAACCAAAAATTAAGTACTTACCCTTCAGACTATGAAATTTATACAAAAATTTATACCAAAACTACTCGAATGGATGCCTTAAAAGCAGCTGCTAATCAATTTATTGATAACACCGCTGAAAAATCACCAAATAGTAAAATTGGTATTTCTGTATTTAGTTCAGAAAATTATGGTTGCAACGGTACAAGCAAGGAATTACTACAAGCAGGAACTAATAAAGATACTCTCAAATCATTTATAAATGATTTATCCGCTAATGGAGGAACCAAGCCTGCAATCGGACTTAACGATGCATATAACAAATTAAAAGCAGCAAAAGATAGTGGCGATGCATTACCTCAATATGTAATTCTTTTTACAGACGGTGCTCCTACTGGAAACAATCTAGATAGCTCTTGGGATAGCAACGCCAAAACAGCTTCTGAGACAACAGCTAAAAATTTAAGGGAAATGGGTGTAACTGTATATACCATTGGTTTTGCATTAGACAACCGTGCTCAAACCTACTTGGCCGGTGATCCAAATAATTCTAAAGACTATCCTGGAATTGCCTCTCCTGGATGTGCAAAAACTGCAGATACCGCAGATAGTTTGCTTGATATCTTTAATAAGATTTCTGAAACAATAACCAATAGTCTTGAAATCCACAATGCAACGATAGTCGATGCGATTGATTCTAGATTTGTAATTTTGGATGATAACGGTAAGCAAATTACACCTGAATATTTAAAAGATAAACCTGATAATCAAGTAACATTAAAAAATGGTGGCACTGTTTACTATGAAAATGGAATTCAATACATCAAATGGACGAACCAAACTATTCCAAAACACAGTGAAAATAAACCGTGGAAACAAACTATTCACATTCAAGCTCAGACAGATTATATCGGTGGAAATAATGTACCTACTAATATTTCACCTAATTCCAAAATCAACACTAAGGAATTTGGAGACACCCCTCTTCCACAGCCTAAGGTAAATGTAAAAGCAAAACTAACATTAAAGGATAAAGAGATTACTATTTACAAAGGTGATGATGTTCCTACTGCTGATACAGTATTAGCTGATATGGTTCAGAATTATACCAAGAACACCACAAGCTATGATATATCAACAGAAAACTTTACAGTTCAATGGTACTCTAGCGAACAGCTTGAAGAAAATAAAAAAATAGATACTGCGGTAATCGGTACAAAAGTTGAAAATGATACAACGTATTATCTGACTGTAACTTATAATGCCGGAGCTCCATCACCTGAAAGTAATACCAACACAACTATTACAAACGCTGATGGATTGTCAGAGCCAAAATATGCAGGTAACGAGACGACGTATCAAGTAGTTGCAGCCGGTGACCAAAACAGAGGATATGGTATTTACACTATTCATGTAATCTCTGGAACAATTAAGATTACAAAGAATTTGACAGACCCTGCAAAAGAAGATCACACTTTCTATTTTGAAGTAAAATGTGGGGATAAGCAAATTGCAGAAGTTCCAATAACCGTTACAGAAGGCAGCAAAACTGCAACCATTACAAATGCAGACGTTCGGAACAAGCTTACTGCTCTTCCGAGAGGTACCTATACAGTTACTGAGAAAGAGAATAGCAACACAGGATATATCTTGAACGGCTCAGCAGTTAATGAGAACACAAATTGCGAAAATAGTTCAAAGAATAACTCAGTAACGTTTGTATTAGGAAACAGTAAAGACAAAGAAAATGTAATTGAGGACTATACATATGCTCCTTCCTCAGGTGGAACTCTTGGAAATGTAACTTTTACAAATGAAAAAGTAATTAAAAACTGGGATATTGTAAAAGTAAGTACAAGTAGTAAAAACGTAAAACTTCAAGGTGCAGAATTTACATTAACTGATTCAAAAAATACAACATATATTGGAATATCTGATGGCAATGGTAAAATCACATGGAAAGACGCTGATTCTAATCCAGTTGATGTTTTACCAGGCGGTACCTACACATTTAAAGAAACAAAAGCACCTGTAGGATATGCTGTAAACCCAGAAACCTGGACCATAAAGATTTCATCTACTAATGGATATTTAAAATCTATTACAAAAGCAGATGGTGCAGAAATTACAGGTACAAAAACAGATCCAATCGTTCATTACTATTTTGAAGATGAAGCTGTATACGCCCTCCCATCAGCCGGAGGCACCGGAATTTACTTGTATATGATTGGCGGCATGTTACTTATGTTTGCAGCCGTATGGATCTTATATAAAAACAAATGCAAGGAGGTGCTGGAAAAATAATTGTAAGAATTAATTTTTCAGTGGCTTCTTGCCACACAAAAACGTTATTATCCCATATGAGGGGACAATAAAAAATGGGCAAAGCCCTTAAATGAAAAGGAGACAAAAATATGAAGAAGATGAGAAAAATCTTTGCAGTGTTATTAACACTGGCTATGGTGCTCGGAATGAGTATGACATCGTTTGCAGCAGATGCAAAAGCAACAATTATACTTAAAAACTTTGACAAAGCTAATAAAGTTGAGTACATGCAGATTATCCAGAAAGATGAAACCAAAACTTCTGGTTGGGCATTTACTAATGGTGCAGGAGCATGCTTTACAGAAGCATTCGAACTTACAGATTCAGATGATGCACAGCAGCAGGTTATCTGGGGATTAATTAAGTACAATGATAATAATGTTAAATTACCAACAGGTGTAACTGCAGCAAATGCTACAGCAGCAAGAATTGACTTGGCATTAAGTAAAGTTGCAGCACTTACAGGATTCACTGAAACAGCAGATAAAACAAAAATCGAAGTAAGCGCAGCTGGTATTTATGCAATCAAAGCAGAAGAAACAGGATTTACTTATAAAACAGCAACAGCATATGTAGGATTTGGAGAACCATATCCAGCATTAACAAATGCAGAAGTAACAGCTAAAAAATCTCCAACAACTGTAGACAAAACAGTAGCTGATGACGATCATGTAGTAGCAATCGGAGATATCGTAACTTATACAATCGAAGCATATGTACCATTTCTTGATGCAGCTAATACTGAAAACAGAACATTTACAATTACTGATAAAATTAAAGGTGCTGAATATTATTTAGCAGGTCCAAATGCAGTTAATAGTGTAACTATGGAAGGCAAAGATGGGCAAGTTGGAGAAATCGTAGTAAATGAAGATGGTAAAGGATTTACCGTTAATTTAAACACTTTAGTTGCTGATACAGACAATCCGAACGCTGGAAAGAAAATCACAGTTACCTATACTGCAAAAGTAACCAAAACAACAGTAGAAAACAAAGCTGGTAGTCATGCAGCTGGTGTAGACTACGGTGCTGATAATGTCCCAGTTAAGTTATTTACTGGAGAACTTGTTTTACTGAAATATGGTGATGGCAATGTAAATAATGCTTTAGCAAACGCTGAATTCGTATTGTATAAAGATGGCGAAGAAGTACCATTAACATTCACAAAGCAGGAGAATGGAAAATATAAATATGCTCCGGATGCAGAAGATGCTACAGCAACACTTGTAACAGATGAAAACGGTATGATTGATGTAGAAGGTTTAGATGTTGGTTCTTATCATTTCGAAGAAACTAAAGCACCAGAAGGATATTCTATCAATACAGATGGTAAAACTCTTACACTTACTGTAAATGGAGATGTTGCTACAGCTAAATTATATAATGAAGGTCAGTTAAATGATACAAAACTTTCCGCATTACCATCAACCGGTGGCATCGGTACAACAATCTTCACAATCGCTGGATGCGTTATCATGATCGCAGCAGCTGGTCTGTTCTTCGCAAGCCGCAAGAAATCAGACAACAAATAATTGCAATAATTATTTATAATCAGATATTGAATCCGGGGCAGGTCGCCCCGGATTCCTAAAAAATAATACAACAGCAAGGAGAGTTCGGATGAAAAGCAAAGCAAACAAACTTATTATTGGCATCATATTTTTAGCCGGGTTGTCCTTACTGCTGTATCCATTCGTTGCAAACCAGTGGAATAACTACAGGCAAAAGCAATTGATCAGCAGTTATGAACAGACTGTATCCGAAAAGGATGCAGCACATGAGATTGATTATGACGCAGAACTGCAGAAAGCAGAAGCTTACAACGAAGCATTACTTCCAAGTATCCTTCCTGACTCATTTGCAGTTGCCGCAGCCAGTGACAAAGAAGACCAGTCCTACATGGATGCTCTGAATATTGCCAGTGACGAGATGATGGGAATCGTGGAGATCCCGAAGATTGACATCAAGCTTCCGATCTACCACACTACCGACGAAGATGTTCTCAAACAGGCAGCTGGACATCTGGAAGGAAGCTCTCTTCCAATCGGCGGTAAAAGTACACACGCCGTTATCTCCGCACACCGTGGACTTCCGAGTGCGTCTCTTTTTACCGATCTGGATCAGCTGGAAGAAGGCGATCATTTTCTGATCCATGTATTAAACGAAACATTATGTTATGAAGTCGACAAGATTTCCGTAGTAAAACCGGAAGAAACTTCCTCTCTTGCAGTAGAAGAAGGAAAAGATCTTGTAACACTTCTTACCTGTACTCCATACGGAGTCAATACCGAGCGGCTTCTGGTCCGTGGTCACAGAGTACCTTATGTGGAACAGGAAGTTGCCGATGAGAAGACACCGCTCAGCGGAATCAGTCTTCATACAAATTATCTTTTATGGGTAATTATTGGTCTTGTAATTACCACAATCTTCATCCTTGTGTTATACTTAAAGGAGAAGAAGCTTCAAAAGAAGAAAAATGAGACCTCTTAAAAAGAGAATAAGAACGAGAAAGGGAATATGCCTATGAAAAGAAAAATCTCAACCTTCCTTTTCGGTCTGTTATTCTTGATAGGATTTGGGATTCTGATCTACCCGACGGTATCCAACCAGTGGAACACCTACAGACAGAATCAGCTGATCAGCAGCTATGACAATACAATACAGGACATGGAACCGGAGGACTTCACCTCTGAGTGGGAAAAGGCAAAAGCTTTCAATGATACCATTCAGCAGAACAACCTCTACGGAGATGTATTTGGTGAAGATGAAAATGACATCAAAGACACCGAATACTGGAAGATCCTGAACGTTGCAGATGACGGAGTAATGGGATACCTTTCCATTCCAAAGATCAACATCAAGCTTGCCATTTACCATGGCACCGGTGACAAGGATCTGCAGACCGGTGTCGGACACCTGAACGGATCAAAGCTTCCGATCGGCGGGGAGAGCACACACAGCATTCTTGCCGCACACCGTGGACTTCCAAGTGCAAAGCTTTTTACCGATATCGATCAGCTCAAAGCCGGTGATAAATTTTACATCCATGTACTGGATGAAGTCCTTGCCTACAAGGTAGATCAGATTCTTCCGATGGTAGACAAAGACGATCATGAAACACTGGAGAAAGCACTCCAGATTGAAGAAGGAAAAGATCAGGTAACTTTATTTACCTGTACACCATACGGAGTCAACTCCCATCGTCTTCTCGTAAGAGGAACCAGAGTTCCATATAACGGCGAAGAGGATGCTACCGAATCAGTTACAGATTCTATGGTAAAAGCCATTCAGAATTATTATATGCTCTATTTAATTTTAGGACTTTCAATCACGATTCTTGTGATCATTCTCTTGCGATTCCTTTCCAAGAGAAAAGCTCACAAAGAATAACCAAGATTTTTAAGGAGGACATGAGGCGATGATGAATAAACGATTAAAACAGGGAAGTACTTTTCTCTTAGCTGTCGCTCTTACATTTCCACTGCTCACTCTTCCGGGTGCGAAAGCCGCAAGCGCGATCGATACCGATGCAGAGTGTTCCATCCAATTTGACATTGGTGGAAACAGTGAACTTCTAAATGACGACGTTACTGTTCAGGTCAATCTGTACAAAGTTGCATCAGTTGATGTATCCGGCAACTATACCGCAACGGATGCATTCACCGGACTGGATCTTTCTTCCGTAAGTGCTGATAACCTGGATACGGCAGCTGCTACCTGGGCAGAACGTGCCAAAGAAGCACAAGGTAAGTTGACAGATTCTGAGGGAAATACGGTTGTTGATCCAACCGAAACTGTTACACTGCAGAACGGAAGAGGCTACCAAAATAAATTGGATACCGGACTTTACCTTGTAGATACACCAAAAGTGATTACAACCAATTATACTTATACCTTTACTCCTTACCTTGTATCACTTCCGACCAATAACTACTACAGTGGTAACGGTGCAAGTGATGACTGGATCTACGATTTGACCAAAGAATACAACAGTGCAGTTGGCCTGAAACCGGAACAGCACGTAAGATACGGTAATCTGGTGATCAATAAGGAACTGGTAGATCACAATGCTACCTTCGGTAACAATGCAACGTTCGTATTCCAGATCGATATCACAACACTGGATAAGAAAAAAGAAACCAGAATCGAAGAGCTTACCTTTAGCGCAGCAGGCAGCAATTCTGTAACGATCGAAAAAATTCCTGCTGGATCTCATGTCAAGGTAACGGAGGTTTACAGCGGTGCAAGCTATGAACTCGCTTCTGCTAAAAGTCAGGAAACAGACATCATTGCTAATCCTGAAAAAGAAACCGAAGTAGAATTCAAACCGGCAGAGGTTTCATTTATCAACAAACACGATGGACGTACCAATGGCGGATACGGCGTAAAAAATAATTTCAAACTCGATGAAAATGATCAGTATCAGTACACCAAACCGGCAGCAAAGAACTAGAAAGGGGGAATCGGAATGAGAAAGTTACATAAAAAACCACTAATCATGGCAGCAGCAACACTTGCTCTTACCGGAACCCTGGCAGTTGGAAGCGCGATGGCGTATTTTACAACTTATTCGACAGCCGGTGGCGGTGTGAAAATGAATATGGGATTTACTGAGACAGTCCCGAAAGAAGAAGTTGATGAAAACGGAAAGCACATTACAATTAAAAATACCGGTGATTATGACTGTTTCGTAAGAGTCACAGCATTCGCACCGGTAGAGCTTACTTATAACGCACCAGGCGGTGGATGGACAGCAGGTGATGCGGGCTACTGGTATTACGATGAAGTACTTCCGGCAGGAAAAGAAACGGAAACGGAACTCAACATCAAATACACATTCCCGTCAGGCAATGACAAACCAGAAGAATTTAACGTCATAGTTATCCAGGAATGCACACCGGTTCTTTACAAGGAAGATGGTACACCATACGCCGACTGGAACCACGTAATCAAAGACGACAGCACACAGACGACAGAGTAGGAGGTAATGAGAATGAAAAAGAAAAAGAAATCATTTCCAAAGAAACCTGCCCTGGTTCTGACAGCCGCAGCACTCCTGCTGGTTGGAAGCACTGTCGGCAGTACACGCGCCGCACTCACTTACTACAGTGAGAATTATTCCGCACAGATGAATATGCAGAGTATCGGCGTATCTCTTCTGGAAAATGACAAAGTAGTCAGCAGCCGGGATTATGTATCGAACAATGAATGGAAGGGAACCTCACAGGGTACACTTCTCACAAACCTTCTTGGAAAGGATGAGACATTTACACCCGGCAAGAAATATAACGAAGCAATCAGCGTCAAGAACAGCGGTACGATCGACACCTTTGTACGTGTGATCATCACAAAGAGCTGGCAGGACGAAAAAGGCAATAAATACACGAACCTTTCACCGGATCTGATCGAGCTGAACTTCCTCACAGACAACGGATGGCAGGTTGCAGGTGCACAGTCCACGAAAGAGCGTACCGTTCTTTATTATACCAAGGCAGTTGCAGCCGGAGATACCACACCGGCATTATCGGATACACTCCGAATCAATCCTTCGATTGCATCGGATGTAACAAAGCATGTAACCGAATCTGAAAAAGGCAAAACCATCACTTATACTTACAAGTACAATGGCTACACCTTCCACATTGACGCAGAGGTGGATGCAGTTCAGACACACAACGCAAAGGACGCGATCAAGAGTGCCTGGGGCGTGGACGTAAATGTATCAGACGACGAAACAACAATGAGCTTACAGTAGGGAGGTACAGAGTATGAAAAAGAAAATTTTGTGCCTCGCCATGACAGTGATAATGGCAGCAGGGGTACACACAACTGCATTTGCAAAGGATTACCAGGGAGACGACGGATGGCAGGTTAATTTCACCGGCGGCAAGATGGAAAGTAATTTTAAAAGCTCCGATGTGACTGACGAGCTGGCAAATATCCAGCCGGGTGACAGCATCGAGCTCAAGGTTCAGCTTAAGAACTCCGACAGTACGGATACCGACTGGTACATGACCAACGAAGTGATCCAGACACTGGAGGATGCACAGTCTTCCGCAGAAGGTGGTGCTTATGAATACAAGCTGACCTATGTTGGAAGTGATAATGCCGAAAAGGTACTCTATGACAGTACAACTGTCGGAGGGGAAGGCGCTTCCAAAGCAGGAGAAGGTCTGAAGCAGATCGATAGCTCAACCCAAGAATATTTCTACCTCGGAAGACTTGCTTCCAATAATACCGGAACGGTACACCTTACCGTCGGTGTTGAAGGTGAGACACAGGGCAACGGTTATCAGCTCACACTCGCAAAGCTCCGCATGAACTTTGCAGTAGAAAAGGTTTCAGCCGGCAAAACCATCACCAAGAATAAGATTGTTAAGACAACCAAGACCGTTAAAACCGGTGATACTGCAAGAATTCTTCTCTTCTGTGTGCTTGCACTCATCAGTGGACTGATCCTTCTTGCATATGGTATCTACACACTCAATAAGAACACAAAAAGACGCAGACAGAAAGGAGAGTAAGCAGATGAAAAGATGGAAAAGATTACTGGTTTCTCTTCTGACTGTATCCATGACACTCGGTGCATCCACAATGAGCGTTATGGCAGATGATACTACACCGTATACCTACAAGGTAACATTATCCGCAGGTAACAAAGGAACAATTAACGGACAGAACAAGATCGAGCAGACAAACATTGCTTCCGGTTCTACCGTTACTTTCAATCTGAATGACATCCAGGTAACAGACGACAAGTATTATGTCAAAGGAATCCGTCTCAGCGGACGTGACAATAACGAAACACTTGCGGCTCCTTCCTTTACCGTTGATAAAGATGCCGACTATGTAGTCGCTTACGGAATCAAAGGCAACATGGTTGCCTATACCGTAAATTATCAGGATGCATCCGGTAAATCACTGGCAGAGAGCCAGACCTTCTACGGAAACGTCGGCGACAAGCCGGTCGTTGCTTACCGTTATATTGAAAATTATATTCCAGATGCTCTTGCACTTACCAAGACTTTGAGTGATAATGAATCTGAGAATGTATTTACGTTTACCTACACACCGGGAGCTACAGACCGTATCGTTGAGACAACAACTACCGTCACAATAACAGTTCCTGGAACCGCAACTCCTGCCGGTGCAGCAGGTACAACCGGAGCTGCCGGTACAACAGGTGCTGCCACTGGTACTGGTACTACAGCAGGTGGTACTACAGCAGGTGGTACTACAGCAGGTGGCACTACAGCGGGTGGTACTACAACAGGCGGTACTGCAGGTGGTACAACGAATGCAGACAATTCTCAGGATACGACAGACGATACAACCACCGAACCGGATGAACAGACACCAAAGTCTCTGGTAGATCTGGATGATGAAGACACTCCAAAAGGAAATATCGATGCGAAAGACAAGACGAGCAAGACTCCGATCGCAGCAGGGATCGGCATTATCGTTGTTGCGGTAGCAGCTCTCGCAGGACTGATCGTATTCTTGAAAAAACGTGCAAAATAAAAAAGCGCGGCACTAAAGGAGAAGTCTTTTTTGAAGAGAACGAAGAAAAAGAAAAGCCCGGTGGCTGCATTTTGCAGTGCACTGGGCACTGTTTTACTGACAGTACTGATTCTTGCCTGTATTCCGCTGACGCTTCCGAAAGCTTTTGGTTTTCAGATGTACACCGTGATCAGTGGGAGCATGGAACCGGCGATCCCGACGGGAAGCCTGGTCTATGTCCGGTATGAAGAACCAGACACGATCGTCAAAGATGATGTCATTGCTTTTTACAGCAACAATGCAGACGGCTCGATCATCACCCACCGCGTAGTATCCAACAGCCCGGCGATGGGACAGTTTATCACCAAAGGGGATGCCAATGAGGAAAAAGATATGAATCCGATTCCTTACAACAACTACATCGGAAAAGTAAAGCTTTCTGTTCCGGTTGTCGGCGGTATCGCACAGGCTGCAACCGGCACTGCCGGAAAGATTGCCGCTGCATCTATGATCGGTCTTGCTGTGATTCTTGAAATCGTTGCTGCCATGCTTGACAGACGCGATGACGAAGACGAATAAGAGAGAACGTTTTTCATTTTAGCTTGCTAAAGTGTGAAACATTTGCTAAAATAATATCAGATTGTATTGTCAGAAGAAGATGGGGGAATTTCACAATTCTCCCATTTGTCATATATTGAAAAGAATGGAGAGGTGAATGGATTGTTATCCAACCAGATTTTACAGAGAACAATCAATGAAATAGGGGATATCATCGAGTGTAACTGTTCCATCTGGAACACAGACGGAGTGATGCTTGCAGCTGTAGGTAAGGAGAAACCTTCAGTGAAAAAAGCAGTTTGCTCATTTTTAAAAGAGCTGGAGGTTACCGGCGTATCGGAGGAGCACCTGGATGAATGCTATGGTCTGTTTCCGGTTTATGATGATGATGAACTGACTTATATTTTCGTGATCGAGCACAACAATGAGATTGATGTGCATACCAGCGGACGCTTAAGTGTCTGCCAGCTGGAGAGCCTTTTAAGATCCGGAAGCGAACGTCTTGACCGTAACCGTTTTATCCAGAACCTGCTCCTGGATAACCTGCTTCTCGTAGATATCTACAACCAGGCGAAAAAGCTTGGTATCACAGTGGAGCAGCGCAGAGTCGTCTATCTGATCGAACCGAAGAATCCAGATGACACGATCGTCCTGGATATGATCCGTGGGATTTATTCCTCGGGAACCGGCGATTTTGTTACTGCCGTAGATGAGGGACATATTATTCTGATCAAGTCCCTTGACAGTACGGATGATTATGATACGATCCGTTCGACTGCCGATATGCTGGTGAATGCGATCAACACCGAAGCTATGGTCAATGTCCGGCTTTCCTTCGGAACCATCATTCCCGAACTCAAAGAGGTCTCACAGTCTTACAAAGAAGCAGGCATGGCTCTGGATGTGGGACGTATCTTCTATCCGGAACGCAATATTTTATCCTACCGCGAACTCGGTATCGGACGGCTGATCCACCAGCTTCCCGTTTCCTTATGCGAGATGTTCCTGGAAGAAGTATTTGCCGGAAATACCGTTGATCAGTTTGACGAAGAAACCTTATCCACAGTTGATAAATTTTTTGAAAACAGCCTGAATATTTCGGAGACAGCGAGACAGCTTTTCGTCCACCGGAATACGCTCGTCTACCGGCTGGAGAAGATCCAGAAACAGACCGGGCTGGATGTCAGAGTGTTTGAGGACGCCCTGACATTTAAGATTGCTCTGATGGTCGCAGACCACATGAAATTCATAGAAAACAGAAAATAGGAGGACATGATATGGTGAAATTATACGAAGGCGGTGCCTATCTTTTACACGGTACTGAGGTAATTGCAGATGCACCCGATGCACTTGCTGCCGTAAAAAGCAAGACAGGGATTGAGACAACAAAAGAAGCTGCTGCAAAAGAGACAATGGCTTATGGGATCTTAAGTGCGCATAATACTTCCGGTAATATGCAGCAGCTTCAGATCAAATTTGACAAGCTGACTTCGCACGACATTACCTTTGTCGGAATCATCCAGACTGCAAGAGCATCCGGACTAGAGAAATTCCCGATCCCTTATGTTCTGACCAACTGCCATAACTCTCTGTGTGCAGTCGGCGGTACGATCAATGAAGATGACCACATGTTTGGACTGACCTGTGCGAAGAAGTACGGCGGTGTCTATGTTCCGCCTCATCAGGCCGTTATCCACCAGTTTGCCCGTGAAATGCTCGCAGGCGGCGGCAAGATGATCCTTGGTTCTGACAGCCACACCCGTTATGGTGCACTCGGTACCATGGCAATGGGAGAGGGCGGACCGGAACTTGTAAAACAGCTTCTGAACAAGACTTATGATATCAAGATGCCGGGCGTTGTCGGAATCTATCTGGACGGCGAACCGGTGAAAGGTGTCGGACCGCAGGACGTTGCCCTTGCGATCATCGGCGCAACCTTCGGCAATGGCTATGTCAATAACAAGGTCATGGAATTTGTCGGACCTGGCGTTGGCAAATTAAGTGCAGACTTCCGTATCGGAATCGATGTTATGACGACAGAGACAACCTGCCTTTCTTCTATCTGGAGAACCGATGACAAGATCAAAGAGTTCTACGATATCCACGGAAGAAGTGATGACTTCAGGGAACTGAATCCTGGCGCAGTCGCTTACTATGACGGTCTTGTATACGTCAACTTGAGCGAGATCAAGCCTATGATCGCCATGCCGTTCCATCCGTCCAATGTCTACACCATCGAGGATGTCAATGCCAACCTTGCAGATGTTCTCCACGATGTAGAGCAGCGCGCGCTGGTAAGCCTGGACGGTGCTGTGAATTACTCTCTTCAGGACAAGATCGTAAATGGTAAGCTTTATGTCGATCAGGGTATCATCGCAGGCTGTGCCGGTGGCGGTTTTGAAAATATCTGTGCTGCCGCAGACATCATCCGTGGCAAATACATCGGATCAGATGAATTTACCTTCAGTGTTTACCCGGCAAGTACACCGATCTACATGGAGCTTGTGAAAAATGGTGCGGTTGCTGACCTGATGGAAGCCGGTACGATCGTGAAGACTGCCTTCTGCGGACCATGCTTCGGTGCAGGGGATACTCCGGCAAACAATGCATTTTCCATCCGTCACTCTACCCGTAACTTCCCGAACCGTGAAGGAAGCAAGCTGCAGAGTGGACAGATCGCATCTGTTGCCCTTATGGATGCGCGTTCCATTGCCGCAACTGCTGCGAACAAAGGTTTCCTTACTCCGGCAACAGATTTTGATATTGAATACAAGAACCCGACCTACCACTTTGATTCCAGAATTTACGCCAACCGTGTATTTGACAGCCACGGCGTTGCTGATCCTTCGGTTGAGATCAAATTCGGACCGAACATCAAAGACTGGCCGGCAATGAGCGCTCTTCCTGAGAATCTGATCCTGAAGGTCGTATCTGAGATCCACGATCCGGTTACAACGACAGACGAACTGATCCCGTCCGGCGAGACTTCTTCTTATCGTTCCAACCCGCTTGGACTTGCTGAATTTGCACTTTCCAGAAAGGATCCTGCCTATGTAGGACGCGCAAAAGAGGTCCAGAAAGCCCAGAAAGCGATTGAAGCAGGTACTTGTCCACTGGATGTACTGGACGAATTAAAACCGGTGATGGCAGCAATCCAGAAGTCTTATCCGGAAGTCGGCAAAGGAAATATCGGTGTCGGAAGTACCATTTTCGCGGTCAAACCTGGTGATGGTTCTGCCCGTGAGCAGGCTGCTTCCTGTCAGAAGGTCCTCGGCGGCTGGGCGAATATCGCGAATGAGTACGCAACCAAACGTTACCGCTCGAACCTGATCAACTGGGGCATGCTTCCGTTTATTACCGAAGAGGAACACACAAAGCTTTCTTTCAGGAACGGTGACTATCTCTTCGTGCCGGATATCCGCAAAGCAGTAGAAGACAAAGCTTCCACGATCAAGGCTTATGTCGTAGGCGATGATCTGAAAGAGATCGATCTGAAACTCGGTGATCTGACGGATGCAGAACGTGAGATCATCCTCAAAGGATGTCTGATCAACTATTACAAAGGTTAATTTTTCTCAGAAAATGATATGATTTCAAAGGGACGGAAATTTTTCTGTCCCTTTTTGCAACACTTCCGACTTTTTTATACTCTTATATACAAAGAACCGATTTTGAGAGGAGGGACTTTATGATCGATGCAATTGCATTTAAAGAATTATATAAGACGGTTTATCAGGATCTGTATCGTTTTGCGCTCTGCATGATGCATCATCCGCAGGATGCAGAAGACGCCGTCAGTGAAGCCGTTCTTTCCGCCTATGAGAACATACATAAATTACGCAAAGAAGAAGCATTCCGTTCCTGGATCTTTCAGATTCTGGCAAATGTGTGCCGCCGGAAGTTAAAGAGCCGTGAACGGACCGAGACTGAGCTGAAAGAAGATCATGCTTCTGCCACATACTGTGACGGACTCTGCACAGATGTTGAGCGTGCTTTTCTTATTCTCGATGAAGACGATCAGCTGATCATCGGTTTATCCGTCTATGGCGGTTACAACAGTAAAGAGATCGGAGAAATGCTAAAAATGAACCCGAATACAGTCCGCTCCCGCAGAAAGCGTGCCCTCGAAAAGATGAGCTGGCTTCTGAAAGAGTAGGATAAAAGAGTAATAGGAGGTGTTTTATATGACAGATCACGAAAAAGAAATACTGGATAAAATAAAACAATCTACGGAAAAAACTCCTGTTCCGGAAAGCCTTGCGCCGGATCAGATTATGAAAATGCTGGAAGATCCTAACAGCACTCAGGCTTCCGGACATATCCCGAAAAAGCATGGATTTTTCCGCGGCCACTGGATGCGCGGAGGACTTATCGCTGCCGCACTGATACTGGTTGTCGGCATTGGAGCCCACATCCGCCAGCAGAATCTTTCTTCAGACTCAGCCACTTCTTCCGCAAAAGGCAGTTCTTCAATTGGTACATCCTCCGGTAAGCTTGCCTCTTCCGATACTTTAGAGACGGCAACCGATTATGATGAAGTCTACACATACCTGCAATCTTATCAGGATGAGCTGGATTCTTCATCCGCTACCGGTTCAACCGACAGCGGAATTGTCATGTATTCAAATGAAACAGCCGACAGTGGTGCACGCACCGATAGTTCCAGCTCCTCTTCGGATTCTTCAACAGCCTCTGCACGTGCTGTGGATACTTCATTTTCCGATACCAACATCCGCACAGAGGGTGTCGGTGAAGCAGACATTGTAAAAACGGATGGAAATTATCTTTATACACTGAAAGCAAACTCACAGGAGATTTCCATTGTAGATATCCGGTCTGATCAGATGAAGGTTGTTTCCGGCATTTCGCTGAATGAGAATTTTCAGGCATCCGAATTTTACTTAAGTGACCAGAAGCTTTTTGTCCTTGGCAACATGCAGAACACGCAGGTTGATTCTGATAGCAAGACGTTGTACCGCGGCAGCTGTACCCGTATCCAGACTTACGATCTGACAGATATCAACAATCCGAAATCCATCGGAACCGTGGATCAGAGTGGTTACTACCGCACTTCACGTTTTAAAGACGGATACCTGTATGTATTCAGTGACTATTATATTTACGATACGATCACCAAAAAAGATTATCCTTCCTATGTTCCGCTTGTTGGTGACAATCTTCTGAAGCAGTCGGATATCTATCTCCCAACGAACCATGCAGCAGACCAGTACCTTGTTGTCAGCTCTATTTCCGCTTCCAGTCCGGATAAGGCAGCAGACCAAAAAGCAGTCATGTCTGAGAATGGTGAAATCTATGTGAGTGAGAACAACATTTATATTTACGAATATACGAACAGCAGTATCCTCGCAGATAATCTTGCGGCAAAAAATCAGACGATCCTCCGCAAGCTGTCTTACAATAATGGAAAACTTTCCGGCTCTGCCCAGGGCAAAGTAAAAGGATATCTGAACGATTCCTTCAGCATTGATGAGTATGACAATACGCTGCGACTGGTGACAACGGTTACGCACAATGCCGGAAACTCTTCACAGTCCAATGCAGTCTATGTGCTGGATGCAGATTTGAAAACAATCGGTAAAATCGAAGATCTTGCCAAAGATGAACAGGTCTATTCCGCAAGATTTTTGGGCGATACCGGTTACTTTGTAACTTATGAACAGACAGATCCTTTATTTTCCGTAGACTTTTCCGATCCGGAGAATCCGAAGATCCTTGGCAAGCTGAAAATTCCCGGCTTTTCGGAATACCTGCATTTTTACAGTGATAACCTGCTTCTTGGCATCGGTATGGATACCGATGAAAATGGCATTACAAACGGGGTAAAGATCTCCATGTTTGATATCAGTGATCCTTCGGATGTGAAGGAAGTCAGCAAGTACACACTGGATCAGTACTATTACTCGGATGTCTTTTCTGACTACCGTGCAGCACTGGTTGATCCGGAAAAGAATCTGATCGGCTTTCCGCTTTCCGGATCTGCCAACCAGTATGTGATCCTTTCTTACGATAAAGATCAGAGCTTCCAGGTACAGATGCAAGAGGAAGTCAACGGTAATTCTTATCTTGGAACCCGCGGTGTGTATGCAAACGACAAGTTCTATGTGATCAATGGAAATGCAATTGAAGCATACCGGATGGGAGACTATGTGAAGATAGATGATCTGCTGCTGTAGCGCAGATTTGCAGCCGGAGCTGCCGCTCCGCATACTTTGTACACCATCCCACCTCATTGTATACACCTAAATCGTATATAATCGAGTAGGCTGACTCCTACTCGATTCTTATACTTTGTACATCATCTCGCTTAACAGCTCGATGATGTACATTCGCCAAATGCAGATCCTTGTGCAAGCACAAATCTGCACTTGGCTCATCGTATACACAAAAACAGGTGCCCACTTGGATATATCACTAAGATATACTTACGTGGACACCTGTTTTCTATTTTCATTTACCTGTTATTCCACACCGTTAAAGCAATAGGTACATACCTGGCATGCATCAATCCCGATTGATTTGATCAGATCATCCAGTCTGTGATAACGAAGGGAAGTGAAATTCTGTCTCTTGCGGATTTCCTCCAGCATTGCTGCATACCGGTCACTGTTCGGATCTGCATATTCATCCAGTACATTGACATCATTGTCGCCTTCCCACTCACGGATGATTCTTCTTGTGATCAGATCCAGGTCTGATTTGGAACGCGAAAAGTTCAGATATTTGCAACCGTACAGAAGCGGTGGACATGCCGGGCGGACATGCACTTCTTTTGCGCCACTCTGATACAGGAACTCTGTCGTCTCACGGAGCTGTGTGCCACGCACGATCGAATCATCGATCAGCAGAAGGCTTCTGTCTTCGATCAGACTATGTACCGGGATCAGTTTCATTCTGGCGATCAGATTACGCTGACTCTGTGTTGTCGGCATGAAGGATCTTGGCCAGGTCGGAGTATATTTGATAAATGGTCTTGCATACGGAATACCTGATTCATTTGCATAGCCTATCGCATGAGCGATACCCGAATCCGGAACTCCTGCAACAATATCCACGTCGATCGAATGGTCATCTCTCTGTGCTAAAAGCTTTCCACAGTTGTAACGCATTTCTTCTACACCAACCCCTTCATAAGAAGAAGTAGGATATCCATAGTATACCCACAGGAACGAACAGATTCTCATCTTTTCACATGCAGGACTTACAGTCTCCACAGATTCCGGTGTCACGTAGACGATTTCCCCAGGTCCCAGCTCTTTGTAATCTGTGTATCCAAGGTTGATATATGCAAAGCTTTCAAAGGAAACGCAGTATGCATTCTCTTTCTTTCCGATCACAACCGGTGTACGTCCGAGAAGGTCTCTGGCTGCATAAATTCCATTCTCTGTCAGAAGCAGAAGTGTCATCGAGCCTTCAACTACTGACTGCACATAACGGATTCCCTCAACAAACGAATCCTTTTTACAGATCAATGCCGCAACCAGCTCTGTAGAATTGATCTGTCCATTGGTCATAGACTGAAAATGTGTATGTCCATTTTCATAAAGATTCCGGATCAGCTGATCCGCATTATTGATCTTACCTACTGTCGTAATTCCAAAGCACCCCAGATGCGACTGGATCAGAATTGGCTGTGGATCATAATCTGAAATACATCCAATTCCAATATTTCCCTTCATTGTATCAACATCTTTTTCAAATTTTGTACGGAACGGCGAATTTTCAATATTATGAATCGCTCTCTTCCAGCCATCACTTCCGTAAGTAGCCATACCTCCGCGGCGGGTTCCAAGATGCGAATGATAATCTGTTCCATAAAAAAGATCCAGATTACATGCTTCTTTTGATGCAACGCCAAAAAATCCTCCCATATCTGTAGGTCTCCTTTCTTTATCCCAATGCCATAGCCTGTATTTTTCATCTATTTTTTAGTGTATCATGCATTTATGGGCGGAAACAATAGCAAAACCCCGAATATATTGCAAATGGCTATAACTATTTCTAATCGTATTTATAATTGCCGGAATTTTCTGATATATATATTACAATTTCAAATCTTTCTAATTTTACCAAAATTATTTTAAAATTATATTGACAAATAAGTTTTTGAGTGTTATTATTAAGTCAATCCAAAAGAAAAGAAGTTCCTGACGAGAAAGGGAATTTCAAAAAGATATTTTTTTAATCTGTTACATAGTTTCATTTATACTCGCCAAGAGTATAAGATGAAAAACCGGATCAGAAAAGGGTAACAAGAATAATTGTTATTTGAAGGTTAGAAAGTTTTAAAAAAGCAACTATACATTTTGGTTATGAGCGTTTTGTAAGTGGAGTGTGTAGAGAACAATTTTTAAAATTGATAATTTATAATAATAAGAGAAAATTGATATCTGACTTCTGAACAGAAAAAAGTATAAGAGAAAAAGAATATCCGGATAAAATTTTGGAACGAGAACGAAAGGAAGGAGGCTTTGACCGTTGGATATTTCATCATCTAAAACTCAATATGTTAATGGTATGGCAAATGTAAATTCCTGTGAGATGAGCCTTAACCATAGATTATAATCCGGTAAGAGAAAAGTTAATGATAAAAAAGGTCGGAGTCGTAGATAAACCGGAAGCGATTATAAGATATAAAAAGATTCAGCATTTGTTGACATATTGAAGTAAATACCACAGTAATTCAAGATCAGAAAATGTGTAAAGAAACATTCATTGATAAGTAAATTTAACAGTGACGAGAAAGCTGATAAATACCAAAATTGGATTACCTGATTATATAAAATAACGAACGATCAGAATTGATCATAATCGATTCATATGATTTCATTTTTATAAATTTTATAAAATCTGAATATCATATGAAATGCTCAAGGAACTTACAGGAATAAGAATTACTTAATTCCTCCGATATAAAAATAAAAATTATAAAATAAAAATTACAATTGAATATTCCGAGACAGCCATTTAAAAGATGGCTGTCTCCTTTTTTTCTGTTACCAGCTCCCAATTTGTGAATTTTTTGTAATATTTTTTTAACATTTCTGAAAAATATCAGCCGTAATTTTTGACATTGACAACGCTCTATGATACACTTAGTAAGTAAAATTATAAGACTTTTGTTTTCCGTTTCTGGTACAAAAGTCAGACTTACTGAGGAAAAGTAAAATAATTAATAATAATCATATGAGGTGAGAAACGTTGGATAAATATGAATATCGCGCAAAGACAGAGCAGATGCTTGCGTATGCCGAACAGAAGTCTTACCAGAAAGCGATGTCGATTGCAGATACGATCGACTGGCGTAAAGTAAAAAATACCGCCATGCTCTCTACCGTAAGCGAAATCTATGAAAATGCGGGGGAACTTGGTAAAGCACGTGATACCTTATTTATTGCGTATGATAAAGCACCTTCCAGCAGAAAGGTTGTATACCGCCTGGGAATTATTTCTCTGAAGCTGGGACATTTCGATGAAGCAGCTGATTGCTACGAAGAATTTGTCAAGCTTGCTCCGAAAGATCCAAACCAGTACATTCTCCGGTATAAGATCTTAAAAGCACAGAAAGCGCCAGTCAAAGAACAGATTGAAGCTCTTGAAGATTTCAAGCATTCTGAATACGTTGAAAAATGGGCATATGAACTTGCCAGATTATACGCTGAAGCCGGTATGACTTCCGAATGTCTTGATGAATGTGATGATCTGATTCTCTGGTTCAGCGAAGGTACTTATGTATACCAGGCAATGGAACTTAAAATGAAATACAAACCGCTGACTCCACTTCAGCAGGAAAAATACGATCATCGAAATGATGGTATCGGCCGTAAGGATTCTTCCAAGAGAAAACCTTCCTTCCGAAAATCCAAAGAACGTCCGGCACCGAATCCACGAATTGCAGATAAGGTCCGCAAAGATGTACATGTCACAGACAGTATTGATCTTCCGGATCTTCCAGAGCCAATGGCCCGGACACATGCTTCCGAACCAGAAGCTGAGTCACAGCCAAAAACCCGGATTCGAAGCACTTCCGATATTTCCACAACCATTTCCGGTGCTTCCCTTTCAGATGCCCTGAAAGCCGGTGTTGCCGTTGCAAGTGGTGCAGTTGCTCCTGAATCTGCTTCAGACGATTCACAGATGACCGGTAAGATGAAGATTGAAGAAATTCTTGCCAACTGGGAAGCAACCCAGCGTGAAAATGCAAAGATTCTTGAAAAGAGCCAGGAGGAAGCTGAGAAAGAAAAAGCCCTGCGCGAGAAGAAGAAAGAAGAAGAAGAGGAAGTTCTTGGAGCTACAAAACCAATCCTTTCTGATGATATCCGCAAACTGATGGAACAGCTTGAAAATGGTGAAGAGCCTGAAATCACCGATGAAGATGCTGAAGATTTCGTTGATGATGAAGAGGATGAAGCGACTGAAAGCCCGGAAGATTCATCCAAAGAAGCTTCAGACACTGACGAGGAAGAGCCGGAAGAAAATGATTTTGAAGAAATCGTTGACTCCGAAGAAGATGATGAATCGGATGCGGTTTACGATGAAGAAGCTGAATACGAGGATGAGGATGATTCCGAGTATGATGACGACGAGGAATACGAGGATGAGGATGATTCCGAGTATGATGACGACGAGGAATACGAAGATGAAGATGATTCCGAGTATGACGACGACGAGGAATACGAGGATGAAGATGATTCCGAGTATGACGACGACGAGGAATACGAAGATGAGGATGATTCCGAGTATGATGACGACGAAGAATACGAAGATGAAGACGATTCCGAGTATGACGACGACGAAGAATACGAAGATGAAGACGATTCCGAGTATGACGACGACGAAGAATACGAAGATGAAGATGATTCCGAGTATGACGACGACGAAGAATACGAAGATGAAGATGATTCCGAGTATGACGACGACGAGGAATACGAGGATGAAGATGATTCTGAGTATGACGACGACGAGGAATACGAGGATGAAGACGAAGATGACTACCAGATCGATGATGAATTAGATGAAGATCATAAAGAGGATTTTGATTTTGAAAAAGAATCTGCTCTCGATATCGATGATCATGATTCTGACGAAGATGATGGTGATTTTGCAGACCTTGATTCCTTTGAAGATGAAGAAGAATTAGATAGCAGTGATGATTATCTTGATCTTGAATTTGACGAGAAACCGGCTCCTGAGCCAAAGAAAGAAACTTCAAAATCAGCGCCAACTCCTGATATTGACGAAGTTCTTGAAATTGAAGAGCCATCAGAAGATGAGATCACCGAACGCATGGGTAAATTCGATACCGGATTCGTTGTACAGGGCCGTTACGATCTGAGTGCAACGAGTGAGATCGGACTGAAGCTTGGACTTACTGAAGAGCAGAAGCAGCTGTTCTCTTACTTCGTACCGATCCGTGGTGTCAGTGAACAGCTTGTTGAAATCCTTGATAACGATAAACGTTGCCGTAACCGTTATGGAACTTCCCGCACAGGCAACATCCTGATCCTTGGCCGCAAGGGAAGCGGAAAAACAGTCCTCGCAGTTGATATTGTAAAAGCAATCCAGAAGCAGCGCAGACTCAAACAGGGTAAAGTTGCAATCGTAACCGGTGATTCTCTGAACAAAAAGGACATCGGAAGTATCATCGATAAGCTGAACGGTGGCGCACTGATCATCGAAAAAGCTTCCAAGATGAATGACAGAACCATCCGTGAACTGAATGACATGATGGATGAACAGACCGGCGAACTTCTCTTCCTTCTGGAAGACCAGAAGAAACCGCTGGAAAGAATGTTTGCATCCCATCGCGAATTCAAACGTAAATTTACTTCCAGACTGGAGCTTCCGGTATTCATCAATGATGAACTGGTTACATTCGGTCAGACCTATGCTAAGGAAAACGGATACCGTATCGATGAAATGGGAATCCTTGCATTATACAGCCGGATCGATATGATGCAGAGAGAAGATCATGCGGTTACTGTTGCAGAAGTAAAAGAGATCATGGATGAAGCAATTTCACATTCCCAGAAAGCAAATGTAAAACATCTTGTGAAACGGGTATTTGGAAGAAGCACTGATAATTCAGACCACATCATCCTGAAAGAAGATGATTTTAAATCATAAGATTTCTACAAAGAACGCGCTTCCGGCGCGTTCTTTTGTATATGCAGACCAAACCGATAACTATAAACAAAGAGTTTTAGACATCTTACATAAGAAGTGTATAAGTTGTCCAAAACTCTTTCTTTTTATCGCTATTTCTAGTATAATATTCCTAAATATCTTTGATAGAAGGTGAATGGGATGGCAGTAAAAAAAACAACAGCACAACAGACCAACACGACCCACAAGACGGCCGTAAAAAAATCTACTGTAAAAAAACCGGCAGCTGCTAAAACTGCTGCAAAAAAGTCTACAGCTAAAAAGTCTGTAAAAACTGTAACAAAAGATAAACCCGCTGATTACAGAATCGGCGAATTAGATCAATATTTATTCGGACAGGGAACCCATTATGAAATCTATAAAAAAATGGGTGCACATTTTGTAAAAGATGGCAAAAAATCCGGCGTATATTTCGCAGTATGGGCTCCACATGCCAGATCAGTTTCCGTAATCGGTGAATTCAACGGCTGGAGTGAAGATGCAAACGTTATGAAGCGTCAGGAACCGCTTGGAATCTATACCGCATTTGTTCCGGAAGCACAGCTCGGACAGCTTTACAAGTACTGTATCGAGACACAGACCGGAGATAAGCTTTACAAAGCTGATCCATTTGCGAACAGTGCAGAGTTGAGACCGGGAACTGCCTCAAGGATTGCTGATATCTCCCATTTAAAATGGAGTGACAGTGTCTGGATGAAGCACCGGGCAGAATGGGATTTCCATTCCTCACCGATTTCCATTTATGAAGCACATATCGGTTCCTGGATGCGCCATCCGGGACGTGAAGATGAAGGGTTCTACAGCTACCGTGAATTTGCGCATGCAGCTACAGACTACATAAAAAAGATGGGGTATACTCATATCGAATTGATGGGAATTTCAGAATACCCATTTGACGGCTCCTGGGGATATCAGGTGACCGGATATTATGCTCCGACCTCCCGTTATGGTACGCCGGAAGATTTCGCATATATGATCAATTATTTCCATAAGAATAAGATTGGCGTAATCCTTGACTGGGTACCGGCACATTTTCCACGCGATGCACACGGACTCGCTGATTTTGACGGCACAGCTACCTTTGAATATGCAGATCCTAAGAAAGGGGAACATCCGGACTGGGGAACCAAGATCTTCGATTATGGTAAAGCAGAAGTTAAGAACTTCCTGATTGCCAACGCACTGTTCTGGATCGAACATTATCACATCGATGGTCTCCGCGTAGATGCTGTTGCTTCCATGCTGTATCTTGATTACGGTAAAGAAGACGGTCAGTGGATCGCCAACAAATACGGCAGCAATGAGAATCTGGAAGCAATCGAATTTTTCAAGCATCTGAATTCCGTTACTACCGGACGTAACCCTGGCGCACTGATGATCGCAGAAGAATCCACTGCATGGCCAAAAGTAACGGGCAAACCGGAAGATGATGGTCTTGGATTCAGCCTGAAGTGGAACATGGGATGGATGCATGACTTTACCGAATACATGAAGCTGGATCCATATTTCCGCAAAGGCGACCACTACGGTATGACATTTGCCTTAACCTATGCATACAGCGAGAATTATATTCTTGTATTATCACATGATGAAGTGGTACATCTAAAATGTTCTATGCTCAATAAGATGCCTGGTCTTGGATTTGAGAAATTCGCCAACCTGAAAGTCGGATATGCTTTCATGATGGGACATCCTGGCAAGAAGCTTCTTTTCATGGGACAGGATTTCGGACAGCTCCGTGAATGGAGCGAGGCCAGAGAACTTGACTGGTATCTCCTTGCAGAGCCGGAGCATCAGGCACTCCAGAATTTCTACCGTGACCTGCTGCATCTTTACACACACAACAAAGCCATGTATGAACAGGATACCTGCATGGAAGGCTTTGAGTGGGTCAATGCAGATGACAGCTCACGAAGTATTTACAGCTTCATCCGTCATTCAAAGGGCGCAAAAAAGAACCTTTTATTCGTATGTAACTTCACACCGATCGAACGACCGGAGTACCGTGTCGGCGTACCACGCGGCAAACAGTACCGCCTGGTACTGAACAGTGATGAATTGCAGTATGGCGGAAGCGGAAAAGACCGCCCGGCAGTATATAAAGCAAAGAAACAGGAATGTGATGGAAGACCATATTCATTTGGTTACGATCTTCCGCCATACGGTGTTGCTGTATTCGAATTTTAACATAGCAAGTCAATGCAACCTGCGCAAAATATTCATCATACGAATAATTGATTCCACCAATTATTTTCTTAACATTTCCCGGATTCGTTCTTCCAGAGTTTCTTCTGGAAGAACTCCGGTTGTATATCCACAGATTTTTCCATCTCTGTACACCACAAACGTCGGTACGATCTCAATGCCTATATACTCTGCAATCTCTTTCGATATATCAATATCAATCTTATAAAAAATCCATTTTCCCTGATACCGGCTGGCAATCCTTTCCACAACAGGATACATCATTCCGCACTTTGGACACCATGATGCGTAAAACTCCACAATTACCGGCATCCTCTGCTTTCCGACTGTATTTTCATAATCCTTCGTGATCAATGCGATACCCATACACTTTCCTCATTTCTGCCATCTCAGGCTATGTAAAAAGGACTGGATTAGTGGCATCCACATTTCGGGTTTAAGATTTTATAGACTTCCTGAAAAGAATTTCTGAAACAGATCAGCTTTTTATTAAATCTTGGATTCTTATAGCAAAACCCCCGCATACAATTCTGAAAATGATGCTTTTTCCGCATATCTGTTCCTTCCTGACTTCCTCTTTCTACAATATATGCAAAAAGACAGCCGATGTGCGGATTGCTCCGTATCTGCTGTCTCTTATATTGCCAGGGATCATCTTACGCACTCAGCGCCTTTATGATCTGCCTGTTGCATTTTATTCAATTGTCTTACTGGCGCATTGCGATCAGTTTATGGATCGGATGTCCCTGCCCGGAAAATTTCTCCTCGTACTCAGTCATAACATTCCCTCTGCTGAGTGTCGGATCATTGTGAAGATCATAGGTCTTCGCCAGAAGTACCCAGCCTGCCAACTCCACCTGCTCCAGTGAAAAGTCAAACAGCTCTCTGTTGTCTGTCTTAAATTCAACGACTCCGTCAAAGGCAAGGATCTTGTCATACCGCTCAAAAAACTGCTTGGAAGTAAGTCTGCGCTTTGCATGACGTGCTTTCGGCCACGGATCTGAAAAATTCAGATAAATCTTGTCAATCTCTCCGACAGCAAAAACCTCCGGCAGATTTGTCGCATCCATACAGATAAAACGAATATTATTGACATCCTTGTATTCCTCGTCATTGTCAAAGCGTTCCAGCGCCCGAAGCAGTACGCTTGAATAACGTTCGATACCGATATAGTTGATGGATGGATTCTCCTTTGCAAGTGTCAGAAGGAACTGTCCTTTTCCCATCCCGATCTCAATATGGATTGGATTCTCCGGATTCTGAAAAGTCTCTTTCCAGGTACCGCGATATCTGGTCTCATTTTTAATTACAAGGGGATGAGCTGTCAGATAAGCATCTGCTCCTGGTACATTTCTTAACCTCATATATCTTTCTCTTCCTTTAGTGAAAATATGTATAACCTTATTTATTTTATACTATTCTGAAATATTTGAAAACCCAAAAATACATTTTATAAGTTTTGTATAAAATATTCTTATGATATTCTCTTATTTTTTAGTAGAATTTTCTAATTTAAAGTAGTAGAATATGTATGCATTATTAAAAATGTATAAATAATTTTTAAGAAAGGAGTCGGACAATGGATCATATTGTTAAAAAGCTCTCCGAAATCGAACACGCAGCCGAAGCTGTTGTGGAACACGCGGAACTGGAAAAATCAGAACTGGAAGAACGCATTCAAAATGAACGCAATCAGTTCGACAAACAACTTGAAGATCACACCCAAAAGGAGCTGAACGATATCCACAAAGGATTAAACCGTCAGATGGATGAGATTCTTGCAAGGCAGAACCGTAAGAACCAGACAGCGATCGAAGAACTTAAAAAAGATTTTGAAGAGAAGCATACGGCATATGCCGAGAAAATTGTCAGACGTATCATAGAGGGATAGCATATGGGAAATTTACTTGCATACAGTGGCATCGTAACAAAAGTACGCGCCATGCAGGCGAAACTGCTCACTGATGAAGATTTCCAGAACATCGCCGCATTTCATACAGTAACCGAAGTTGCTGCTTATCTCAAAGAACATCCCGGATATCGGAATGTCCTTGCAGATATGGACGAAAACCGTCTTCACCGCGGTGAGATTGAGAAGCTTCTTGTGCAGTCACTTTACAGTGATTATACACGCCTGTACCGTTTTTCCGGAATGGATCAGAAAAAATTCCTGGAGCTTTATCTGAAGCGCTACGAGATGAATCTGATCAACTATTGTCTGCGTATTGTATTCAACCACTATCAGAAGCCTTTTGATCTGGATCATAAGAAAATATTCTTCGACAAATATTCGGATCTCTCCATCGATAAACTGATCACTTCGGGGAATATCGGTGAGCTGGTGGAAAATTTAAAGGGCACAGAATACTATGCACCGTTAAAACGTCTGGAAAATGCGGAGAACCCTACCCTTTTTGATTACGATCTGGCACTGAATCTGTACTATTTTACAACCATGTGGAAGAAACGCAAAAAGATTCTGAAGCATAAGGAACTGGAAATTTTCACCAGAGATGCCGGATCAAAGATCGACCTGCTGAACCTGCAGTGGATCTACCGTGCAAAAAAATATTACAACATGCTTCCGCCGGATATTTCCACACTGCTGATCCCGATACACTACCGGATTCATGTAGATCAGCTGAAGGATCTTGTAGAAGCACCGTCTGTCGATGAATTTTTAAAGCTGGTTACCAGAACGCCTTATCTGCGTCACACCGATACTCAGACACCAGCGTCCATCGAAACGATTTACAAAGACTGCCTGTACCGTCTCTACCTGGCAGACAGAAGAAGTAACCCTTATTCCATCGCAACCGTGAATACCTATCTTTTTCTGAAAGAGGAGGAGCTTGATAAGCTTACAACTGTGCTCGAATGTGTTCGCTACGGACTTCCTGCACGTGAGACATTAACTTATATAGGAGGAACAGCGAAATGATTGTTAAGATGAAGTTCCTGAGCATTACCGGACCACGCGCCGACATCGACCGCATGACAAACCGGTATCTTTCCAAATATGAGATGCAGCTTGAAAATGCACTCACGGAGCTCAAGACAGTAGATAATCTGATGCCATTTCTGGAAATGAACCCTTACCGTGATCCACTCGCAAAAGTGACACAGTTTCTGGGATATATGAAAGACATGCCAGCAGAGCCATCCTTTGATCAGAGCGAAGACGAGATCCTTGAGATGATTCGTTCTATCAATCATGACTACATGGATCTGCAGCAGCAAAAAGAAGAACTGAAAAAAAAGAGAGAGAATATCCAGGCACGTATGAAAGTCCTGGAACCTTTTACTTCTCTGGATTTTGACCTGCATGAGATCATGCAGTACAAATACATCCGCACAAGATTTGGAAAAATCAATGTGGATTATTATCACCGGCTGGAAAAAGCGCTTCTTGAAGACATTGATGCATTATTTCTGGAAGGCTCCAGAGATGCCTCTTATGTCTATGGCGTTTATTTTGTATCGGATGCTGATGCAGGAAAGGTCGATTCGATCATGCGGTCTCTCCACTTTGAAAAAGTCGATCTGCTGGAAGACTTTGGCGGAACCCCGCTGGAAGCTTACCGGAGCCTGGATAAAGAAGTCCAGAATCTGACCGATGAAATCCAGGCAGTGAAGGATAAACGTCAGGAGATGTTTCGCAAGAACGCTTCCAGACTACTCGGTGCAAGAATTCAGCTGGAACGTTTTTCCGATAACTTTGATATCCGGAAATTTGCGGCACGAACCGAGACAGACGAGCAGGAAGAATACTACATCCTCTGCGGCTGGATGTCCGAAGAAGATGCAAATGCATTTATCAAAGAGGCACAGGGAGATGACAAGGTTTATATCGTAGTAGAAGAGGACCGGGAACAGTATTTTGGAGAACCTCCTACCAAGCTTGAGAATCCAAAGCTTTTCAAACCATTTGAAATGTTCATCAAGATGTACGGACTTCCCAAGAGCGGTGAGATGGATCCGACCATTTTTGTAGGTATCATGTACAGCTTTATCTTCGGCGCCATGTTCGGGGATGTCGGTCAGGGGCTGCTGCTCTTTATCGGCGGTGCGATCCTGTATTTCACAAAGAAAATGAACCTTGCCGGAATCGTATCACTTGCCGGAATCTTCTCCACCTTCTTTGGATTTATGTTTGGAAGTGTGTTTGGATTTGAAGACATTATAGAAGCCAAATGGATCCGACCAATCAATCATATGACCACCTTACCGTTTATCGGAAAGCTGAATACTGTATTTATCGTATCGATTGCTTTTGGTATGGGAATCATCCTGATTTCTATGATTTTCCATATTATCAACGGCATCCGTGCCAAAGATACCGAAGCAACCTGGTTTGATGCAAACGGCATGGCAGGGCTGATATTCTACGGGGCAGCAGTTACCTGCATCGTTCTTTTCATGACAGGTCACTCTCTGCCGGGTGGAATCGTTCTTGCAGTGATGTTCGGAGTACCGCTTCTTCTGATCGCACTGAAAGAGCCGCTGACGAACAAGATCAAAAAGAAAACCGAAAAAATGGAACAAAGCAAAGCAATGTTTGTCACCCAGGCATTCTTTGAATTATTTGAAACCCTGCTCAGCTATTTTTCAAATACGCTTTCCTTTATCCGTATCGGTGCATTCGCAGTCAGCCACGCTTCCATCATGGAGGTTGTACTGATGCTTGCCGGTGCCGAAAGCGGGCATATTAACTGGGTAGTGATCGTACTCGGCAACCTGTTTGTATGTGGATTCGAAGGACTGATCGTTGGAATCCAGGTTCTGAGACTTGTCTATTACGAGATGTTCAGCCGCTTCTACAAAGGCAGTGGCCGCGAATTTAAACCTTATACAGGTACTGCAAAAAATTAGTTTTTCATTTTAGGAGGAAATTATCATGACTTTAGCAACTAAACTTATTCTCATTGCCGCACTGGTTTTAAGCATTTTCATTCCATTCGGATATTACCTGCTCGGAGAAAAAAATAAAGGACGTTATAAATGTGCACTTGCCTTCAATGTTCTTTCTTACTTTGGAACCTTCCTTGTAGCAGGGATCATGCTCTTTGGAAGTGTACCGGTACATGCGGCAGACGCCGCTGCCTCAGGCGCAGGCCTTGCAACCGGTCTTGGTTACATTGCAGCAGCTCTTGTTACCGGTCTTTCCTGCATCGGTGGCGGTATTGCCGTAGCAAGTGCAGCAAGCGCAGCTCTTGGAGCTATCAGCGAGGATTCCAGCGTCCTTGGTAAATCCCTTATCTTCGTAGGTCTTGCAGAAGGTGTATGCCTGTACGGTCTTATCATCTCCTTCATGATCATCAGCAGACTGTAATCATGAAAATGTATCTGATCAGTGACAATGTGGATACTTATACCGGAATGCGGCTTGCCGGCGTGGACGGTGTCGTAGTTCATGAAAAGCAGGAGCTGCGTGATGCGCTGGAAACTGCCATGAACGACAAGTCAATCGGTATCATTCTTCTGACGGAACGCTTTGGAAGAGAATTTCCGGATCTCATCGATGAGATCAAGTTAAAAAGAAAGATGCCTCTTCTGATCGAAATTCCGGACAGACACGGAACAGGACGTAAAAAGGATTTCATTACCTCATACGTCAATGAAGCGATTGGACTGAAACTTTAACTAGAAAGGCATAGAAGGTGAGACAATGACGCTTGAAGAGAAAATAGCGCATTTACAGGAAACGGTCATGACTGAAGCCCGTTCTGAAGGAAATGCGATCATTGACAATCACAAAAAAGCGCTTGAATCTTTATTTGAAAAGCATAAAAAAGAAGCGACCGCACAGTCTGAGGTCCGTATCAAATCCGAGACCTTAAGAGCCAGAAGGCAGGTAAATCAAGCTGCGGCAAAAGCCGAAACCGAACTGAAACGTGCTCTTGGCAAAACACAAAATGAATTAAAAGTCAGGCTGTTTGATGAAGTAAAGGAGCTTCTTTCTGACTTTACAAAAACAGACGAATATCTGGACTATCTCTGCAGCAAAATCCGCGAAGCCGCACGCTTTGCAGATGGCGAGGAGATGACCATCTATATTTCTCCTTCTGATAAGGAGAAACAGGCAGAACTGGAAAAACGTACCGGCATGACGATCACCATCAGTGAATATGATTTTATGGGCGGTATGCGTGCTGTAATCCGAGGCCGTAATATTCTGATCGATCACAGCTTCCAGGCTGCAGTCGATTACGAATATCATCAGTTCAGTTTTGCAGCAGGAGGTGCAGGAATTGAATAAGACAGCAACTATTTATGGAATAAACGGTCCGGTCATCTATCTGAAGGGTGACACCGGATTCATGATGTCGGAAATGGTCTATGTAGGAAAGGAAAAGCTGGTTGGCGAAGTCATTTCCCTGGACAAAGACATCACGACTGTTCAGGTCTATGAAGAGACTTCCGGGCTGAAACCGGGAGAAATCGTAGAGGCTTCCGGAAGTCCGGTATCTGTAACTCTGGCACCTGGAATCCTGAACAATATTTTTGACGGAATCGAACGCCCGCTTGAGCAGATCGCAAATGTGGGCGGTGGTGCATTTATCACCCGCGGCGTCAGCGTTGATTCGCTTGACCGCGACAAATTATGGGATACCCACATCACCGTGGCCAAAGGAGATTACCTTCATGGCGGAGATATTATAGCGGAGGTTCCGGAGACCAGTGCGATCGTACACAAATGTATGGTTCCGCCGGATGTGGAAGGTGAAGTAATCTGCTGCGCGTCGGACGGAGAATACCGGATTGAAGATACACTTGTCACTCTGCGGCTTTCCGACGGAACAGAAAAACAGCTCAACATGATACAGCACTGGCCGATCCGTAAGGCGCGCCCAACAAGCTACCGTTTCCCGGCAAGTGTCCCTCTGATCACCGGACAGCGGATCCTGGATACCATGTTCCCGATCGCAAAGGGTGGAACTGCCGCAATCCCAGGCGGATTCGGTACCGGAAAAACCATGACACAGCACCAGATCGCCAAATGGTCTGATGCCGATATTATCATCTATATTGGCTGCGGCGAGCGTGGAAATGAAATGACACAGGTGCTGGAAGAGTTTTCAGAGCTTGTGGACCCAAAGAGCGGCAATCCGCTGATGGATCGAACCACTCTGATCGCCAATACCTCCAACATGCCGGTAGCTGCCCGTGAAGCAAGTATTTATACCGGGCTTACTCTGGCTGAATATTACCGTGACATGGGCTATGACGTAGCAATCATGGCAGACTCTACTTCCCGCTGGGCGGAAGCCTTACGTGAGCTTTCCGGCCGTCTGGAAGAGATGCCGGCAGAAGAAGGTTTCCCGGCTTACCTTGCCAGCCGTCTGTCTGCTTTCTACGAGCGCGCAGGCATGATGCATAACTTAAATGGCAGTGACGGATCCGTGACCATTATCGGCGCCGTATCGCCTCAGGGAGGCGATTTCTCCGAGCCGGTCACACAGAACACAAAACGTTTCGTCCGCTGCTTCTGGGGTCTGGACAAGAGCCTTGCCTACGCAAGACATTTTCCGGCGATCCACTGGCTGACCAGCTACAGCGAGTATCTGACCGATCTCGCCGCCTGGTACCACGACAATGTATCACCCAAATTCGTTGACTACCGCAACCGCATCATGGCACTTCTGAACCAGGAGAGCAGCCTGATGGAAATCGTAAAGCTGATCGGAAGTGATGTACTTCCGGACGATCAGAAACTGGTTCTGGAAATTGCAAGAGTCATCCGTCTCGGATTTTTGCAGCAGAATGCATTCCACAAGGATGATACCTGTGTCTCTCTGCAGAAGCAGTACAAAATGATGGAAATCATTTTATATTTATACAAACGCTGCCGCGAACTGGTAGCCATGAATATGCCAATGTCTGTCCTCAAGGAGGAAAATATTTTTGAACGTGTCATTGCAATCAAATACGATGTTCCAAATGACAATCTTCAGCTTCTTGACCAGTATCTGGCAGACATTGATGCTTTCCATGACCGCATCATGGAAAAGAACGCGTAAGGAGGGAAAACAAAATGGCAATTGAATATTTAGGCCTCAGCAGCATTAACGGCCCTCTGATCGCGCTGGAAGGCATTCAGGATGCTTTTTATGATGAAATCGTAGATTTTGTCGTAAACGGCAAAGAACACAAAATGGGACGTATTGTGGAGGTCTACAAGGACAAAGCAATCATCCAGGTATTTGAAGGCACGGAAAATATGTCTCTTAACAATACCCACACCAGACTTACCGGACATCCGATGGAAATCGGTCTGTCCGAAGAAATGCTTGGAAGAACCTTTAACGGAATCGGCGAACCGATCGACGACCTTGGACCGATCACGGTTGAAGAGGTGCGCGATGTCAACGGACTTCCGTTAAATCCGGTCAGACGTGAATACCCTCGTAACTATATCCGCACCGGAATTTCTGCGATTGACGGACTGACCACACTGATCCGTGGACAGAAGCTGCCGATCTTTTCCGGCAACGGTCTTCCGCACGACCAGCTTGCCGCACAGATCGTAAAGCAGGCTTCTCTGGGTGGCAGCACGAATGAGGATTTCGCCATCGTATTCGCCGCAATGGGTGTCAAGCATGACGTAGCTGATTTCTTCCGCAGAACCTTTGAGGAGAGCGGTGTTGCAAACCATGTGGCAATGTTCCTGAACCTTGCCAACGATCCTGTCGTCGAGCGTCTGATCACCCCAAAGGTTGCGCTGACCGCCGCTGAATACCTTGCATTTGAAAAAAATATGCACATTCTGGTCATTCTTACCGATATGACTTCCTTTGCCGAAGCCATGCGTGAGGTTTCTTCTTCCAAAGGAGAAATCCCAAGCCGTAAAGGATATCCGGGATATCTGTACAGTGAACTTGCCACCTTATATGAACGTGCAGGAATCGTAGAAGGAGTAAATGGTTCTGTCACACAGCTCCCGATCCTGACCATGCCAAATGATGACATTACCCACCCGATTCCTGACCTGACCGGTTATATCACCGAAGGACAGATCGTACTTGACCGGAATCTTCACGGACAGGCAATCTCCCCGCCGATCAGCGTTCTTCCGTCCCTGTCCCGTCTGATGAAAGACGGTATCGGAAAAGGATATACCCGGGAAGACCACCAGGACCTGGCAAACCAGCTTTTCTCTGCATATGCTAAAGTAGGAGAGGCTCGGAATCTTGCTTCCGTTATCGGAGAAGACGAGCTTTCTCCGATTGACAAGAAATACCTGGAATTCGGAAAGGCATTCGAGGAGCGTTATATCGGCCAGGGACCGAATGAAAACCGTACCATCGAGGAAACCCTGGATCTTGGCTGGGAACTGCTTAGAATCCTTCCAAAAGAAGAACTTGACCGTGTCGATACCAAGATTCTTGACGTATACTACAAAGGCTAAGGAGGGAAGTCTATGGATCCACGTTCATTTCCCACCAAGGGAAATCTGATACTTGCGAAAAATTCACTGACACTTGCCAGACAGGGATATGAGCTGATGGACAAGAAGCGGAACATTCTGATCCGCGAGCTGATGGGCTTAATCGACGAAGCAAAGGATATCCAGGAAGAAATCGATAAAACCTTCACCTATGCCTATCAGTGCCTTCAGAGGGCGAATATCGAGCACGGGATCAGTACAGTAGAAGAACTTGCCTATACAGTTCCGATCGAGGATTCTATCCGCATCCAGACGCGAAGCATTATGGGAACAGAAATCCCGAAAGTGAAGTACGAAAAAGAAAATACCAGACCAACCTATGCATTCAGTACTTCCAGAGAATCCATCGATATCGCCCGTGATGCATTCTGCCGTGTTAAAGAGCTGACACTCAAGCTTTCTGAGGTAGAAAATGCAGCGTACCGGCTGGCTTCAAGTATCAAAAAGACACAGAAAAGGGCAAATGCCCTGAAAAATATTACGATTCCGATGTATGACAATCTCGTATATACGATTACAAATGCACTGGAAGAGAAGGAACGGGAAGAATTTACCCGACTGAAAGTGATCAAACGAATGAAAAACAAATAATATTTCTGAAAAAATCATAAAATATAGAAAATATATTGACACTACACCCGTTTTGTTATATAACTTATAGAACAAATAAGATTACAAAAGCAATAGATTTTACAAATCAGGGGGTGAGCATATGACTTTTTGGAAAGTATCCGACACCAGAATGAACTGCCTTATCACAGAAGCAGAGATTGCCGCACTTGGCTACTCACTGGAAGATCTGACACAGGACAGGGAGCGTACCGAAGAATTTTTGAATCTTCTTCTCAAGAAAGGGAAAGAAGTCCTTGGGCTTAACACAGACAATGGAATCCAGGGATTTTACGGTGCATTTCTTCCTGACCGGAGCCTGATGCTGTCGATCTCCTGCCAGGCTGAGAATTCTCTGGAATCCATCCAAAAAGATGGTTCTGAAGCTTCCGGTATGCTGATTGAGCCTGACAGCAGTGAGAAAGAGACCGTTCGCTGGCAGATTCTCTTTCCAAGTCTGGATAATGCAATCGACTTCTGCAAGATCCTTGGATACGACCAGGCATCAGAAAGCCGTCTGTATAAAGATGACGGTGTCTACTACCTGATGGTAGACTTCCCGAATACAGAAGACGGCAATAAAAAGGCTCAGCGCATCGTATCCGCCGGTGAATTCGGTGGCATGGTCGAAAAAGATGCAATTTCTGAAGCTTATCTGAATGAACATGAAAAATGCCTCCTGAACAAGGATGCAATCAATATTTTATGCAAGATGTAGTAGAAGGGGACTAAAATAGTCCCCTTTTTAGTACACGAAATAGATTTTCCTTTATTTTTCCACAGATCCAGTAACTTTCCACAAATGAAATAAACGATTACTTTTACATATGTCTCCATCTGTAGAAACAGATTCTAAAAAAAGAGCACCGTCCCCGATGCTAATTCATCAAAAACAGTGCTGATACTGCGCCTTCAGGGATTCGAACCCTGGACAAATAGATTAAGAGTCTACTGCTCTACCAACTGAGCTAAAGG
>ERZ791906.594-NODE-594-length-39162-cov-5.653591_pt1 | contig 39162 bp, 33 predicted proteins | sample MGYA00510146_ERZ791906 | MGnify/ENA primary metagenome ERZ791906 (study PRJEB30046, sample SAMN00792096) | human gut metagenome | study: EMG produced TPA metagenomics assembly of the A metagenome-wide association study of gut microbiota in type 2... | reverse complement strand
GGCGGATGCCCAGCGATGCCTGTGCCGCCCTGTGGCTGGCCGAGCTGGAACAGCTGTTCCCCCAGAAGGATGCCTGAGCCATGAAGCAGAAAAAAAATCTCTGGGTCAATTTACTGTTTGCCGCTGTTGTTCTGGTGATCGCGGGGGTGCTTTTTTACCTCCGCAGTGCCGGGCAGAGCGGCAGCACCCTGGGCGCGGAGCTGACCTACGGCGATGCGAACACGGTGCAGAAGATCTCTCTGGACAAGGATGCCGTCTATGACATCGACACCGGCTATCTGACGGTGCACATCGAGGTCAAGGACGGCGCGGCACGGTTCATTGATTCCCCCTGCCCTGACCACATCTGCGAAAGCTTTGGCTGGATCTCGCAGGAGGATCAGACGGCCACCTGCCTGCCGGCACGGGCCGTTCTTACCATCGTGCCCCTTGCCTGAGGACATGTCAAAAAGGAGAATTCCTATGTTTGATGAAACTTCCCGTTCCCACACGGACGATGACAGCACCCGGCACATCCACCGGGGTCACCGCCCACCGGAAGAAAAGACTGTGGAGGTGGACAGCTCGGCCTTTTTTGCGCCGGAAACTGCCGCTCCCACCCCGCCGCCTGCACCGCCCAAGCCGCCGAAGCATACCGGCGGGCCTGCCCCGGAGTCAAAGCCCCCCCGCCGCAGGCCGGATGCAGATACCGGCGCGGCCAACCCGAAACGAGGTACTGTTTTGCTGATCGTACAAGCCATTCTGAGCATTGCGGCCTTCTTCCAGCTCTGGCGCACCCAGATGCTGCCCGCGCTGTATCTGGTCATCATTGCGGCGCTGCTGGCGCTGTTCTGGCTGCTGGTCAAGCGCTGCCAGGAGTACAGCGCCCCCCGCAAGGTATCCCGGGTATTCTCGGTGTTCCTGTGCGCCTTTCTGGCACTGGGCTGTGTCTGGGCGCAGCAGGGCCTGAGTGCACTGGATAACGTGACCTCCGGCCTTGTCACCGGCACCGAGGCCAACAAGATCACCAAGGAGCCCTTTGTGGTCTACCTGAGCGGCGTGGACAACCGCGGCGAACTGACCGAAAAGGCCCGCAGCGATGTGAACATCCTTGCCGTGGTCAATCCCTCCACCAAACGGGTGGCGCTCATCAACACCCCCCGTGATTACTACGTTGATCTGGCGGGCACCAACAGCAAGGACAAGCTGACCCATGCCGGTCTGTACGGCGTGGAGACCAGCATGGCAACCCTGGGCAACCTGTACGGGGTCAATGTGGACCAATACCTCCGCATCAACTTTGCGGGCTTCATCAGCATCATCGATGCCGTGGGCGGCGTGGATGTCTACTCCGATCAGGCGTTCACCTCGGTGGGCAGCCCCGGCTATTATGATCCCACCACCTTTGCCGAGGGCTGGAACCATCTGGACGGCAAGAGCGCTCTGGCCTTTGCCCGTGAGCGCCATGCCTTTGCCTCCGGCGATATCCAGCGCGGCATCAACCAGATGAAAGTCATCGATGCCATGATGAACAAGATCAAATCCCCCACCGTGCTGATGAGCTTCTCCAAGCTGATGGATGCTGTGTCCGACTGCTTTGTGACCAGCCTTTCTCAGGAGCAGATCTCCGCGCTGGTGCGGATGCAGCTGGCAAGCCTGTCTGACTGGGACATCCAGAGCTATACCGTGACCGGCACCGGCGGCAAGAGCTCCCAGTGCTACTCCGCAAAGGGTCAGAGCCTCTATGTGATGAAGCCGGATGAGAACTCCGTCAACCAGGCCAAGGAGCTGATTGCATCCGTTCTGGGCGGCGAGGGCACCGTGAGCGATACCCAGCAGACCCCCGAAAAGACCGAGGTATACACCCCCACGGCTGACCCCAACGCGGGCACCTCTGTGGAGGAATCGCCCGACAGCGTCATTGTGGAGGAACCTGCCGAGAGCGTGCCTGCGGAACAGCCTGCCGATGAGCAGCCCGCAGAACCCACCCCCGAAGCGCCTGCCGAGAGCGAGGCTTCCACCGAAACACCTGCCGAGAGTGAAGCCAGCAGTGAATCCACCGGCGGAGCAGAAGCACCTTCTATCTCCCTGCCCACGCAGGAGCAGGTGGAATCTGCTGCCAACTCCCTGCATCAGGCCGCTTCCACCGTGCTGGATGCCCTGTTCGGTTCCAGCAGCAGCGGAGAATAAAACAGGATAAAACAGCACAAGCCCCGGGCCTTGCAAAAGGTCCGGGGCTTGTTGTCTGCTGATCTTACAGGGAAGCGCGATTACTCAGCGTCGCCCAGCTCAAAGGTCTTGACAGAGACAGTGCCGTTGCGGCCAGCCTTGTCGGTGCGCAGATACTGGCGGGTGGTCTCGCCGTTGCTGGTCACGTCAGCAACATAGATCTGCTCGGCCTCGGCCTCGATGGGGAACTCCTCGGCCATGCCCTTCATGGGCAGAGCGCTCAGGTCTGCGTAAGCGTCCTTCACCTTCCACAGCTTCATGGTGTCGCCGTTGGACAGGGTGAACTCGCCGTAGCAGTCAGCGGAGTAGGTGGTGCCGTTCACGTCCAGATCCTCGGTGCTGACAACGCTGGCGGCAGCGGCCTCGCTCTCGGCAGCTTCGCTGGAAGCGGCCACAGAGGAAGCAGCCTCGCTGGAAGCAGCAGAGGATGCGGTGGAGGATGCACTATTGGAGCAGCCAGTCATGGCAACAGCCAGCACAGCAGCGGTCAGTGCCAGACCCAGAGTACGATTGATTCTCATGTGATAGTCTCCTTCTATTCTGAAACCATATCAATTCCTGCGCCCGGCGTAAACTTTGTACGCACCGGGCGTGCATGTGCTAGTCTACCACAACTGACTATATTGTTCAAGACTTTGCACAAAAAATAGCCCTCTCGGTCACGCTGTCGCGTGACTGAGAGGGCCGATATTACTTCAGGATCTCCTGCAGCACGCTGTGGCCGTCCAGGCTGGAAGCATCCACGCCCAGATATTCACACACGGTCTGTGCAATGGTGCCAAAGCAGAGCCGGGTGCCCAGGTCCACACCGGGCTTCACGCCCTTGCCGCAGACCAGATACGGCACATACTCGCGGGTATGGTCGGTGGTCTTGGTGTAGGAGGGGTCGCAGCCGTGGTCGGCGGTGATCATCAGCAGGTCGCCCTCCCGCATCCCGGGGATGAAGTCGGCCAGGAAGCGGTCAAATTCGGTGGCGGCGGCGGCATAGCCGGGCACGTCGCGGCGGTGGCCGTAGAGCATATCAAAATCCACCAGATTCACAAAGGCCAGGCCCTCGAAATCCCGGGTCTGCAATGCCTTGGTGAAGGCGATGCCATTGGTGTTGCCGGTGGTCTTGATCTTTTCGGTCACGCCCTGCCCGTCAAAGATATCAAAGATCTTGCCCACGGCGATGACATCCCTGCCGGCCTCCTTCAGCAGGTCGAGCATGGTGGCACGGGGCGGCTTCAGGCTCAGGTCATGGCGGTTGGTGGTGCGGTAGAAGGTCTCGGCGCTGCTGCCCAGGAAGGGCCGGGCGATGACACGGCCCACGCCGTATGCGCCCTTCAGCATCTCACGGGCGATCTCGCAGTAGCGGTAAAGCTCGTGCACGGGCACCAGCTCCTCGTGGGCAGCCACCTGGAACACACTGTCGGCGCTGGTGTAGACGATGAGGGCATTTTCCTTCATGGCCTGCTCACCGTAGTCCTTCAGCACCTCGGTGCCGGAATAGGGCAGATTGCAGAGGACTTTGTGGCCGGTTTTTGCCTCAAACTCCTGAATGAGCTCCTCCGGGAAGCCGTTGGGGAAGGTGGGCAGCGGGTTCGGGCTGACCACACCGGCGATCTCCCAGTGGCCGATGGTGGTATCCTTGCCCATGCTCTGCTCCTGCAGGCGGGCAAAGGCACCGGCGGGCGCGTCGGTCTTTTCGCCCGCGGTCACACCGTCAATGTTGAACAGGCCCAGCTTTTTCAGGTTGGGGCAGTTGAAATTGGGATGCCCTGCAATGGCCCCCAGCGTGTTGGTGCCCTCGTCGCCAAAGGCGGCTGCATCCGGCTCCGCGCCGATGCCAAAGCTGTCCAGTACGATCAAAAATACACGCTTTTCCATATGTTTTCACTCCATTTTCCTCCGGGGCTGCCCCGGAACAGTCGCACTTTTGCTTACCTTCATTATAAGCAAATCCCACCGGTTATGCAAGCGCTTTGTGGTGGAAAGATTTTTGTTCAAACCTGATGAAATCTTAACAGTTTCTTTGCAAAGATTTTTCTTGCGCTATTGTATCCAAGAGCTTATAATGTATAGCAGTATGGTTTGTTGAAACAGCCATATTGGCGTATACTGTCGCCGCGGGCGCAAAGCAATCACTGCCCGCCAGAGAGCAGCCAGCTTGGGCTGCTGCGTCAAGATAGAGAGCATTATAGCGTGAACATTGGAGGTATTTTATGAGAAAAACGAAGATCATCTGCACCCTGGGCCCTTCTACCGATAAGGGTGATGTCCTGCGCGACCTGATTGCAAACGGCATGAACGTGGCCCGTTTCAACTTCTCCCACGGTTCCTACGAGGAGCATGGCGGCCGTCTGGCAAAGCTGAAAGCGCTGCGTGAGGAGCTGGGCAAGCCCGTTGCCGCCCTGCTGGACACCAAAGGCCCCGAGATCCGCCTGAAGGAGTTCAAGAACGGTGTGGAGATGCTGGAAGCCGGCCAGACCTTTACCCTGACCACTCGCGAGGTGGAGGGCACCAAGGAGATCTGCTCCGTCACTTACAAGGATCTGCCCCAGGACGTGCAGCCCGGCGGCACCATCATGCTGGACGACGGCCTGATCATGCTGCACATTGAGCAGGTCACCGACACCGACATCATCTGCACTGTGCTGAACAGCGGCAAGATCAAGACCAAAAAGGGTGTCAATGTGCCCGGCGTGCATCTGTCCATGCCCTACCTGAGCCAGAAGGACCGCGAGGACATCATCTTTGGCGTGCAGAACGGCTTTGACTTCATCGCTGCTTCCTTTGTGCGCACCGCACAGGATGTGTACGACATCCGCAACCTGCTGAATGAGTACGATTCCAACATCCGCATCATTGCCAAAATCGAGAACCGCGAGGGCGTGAACAACATCGACAGCATCCTCTCCGCAGCCGATGCCGTCATGGTGGCCCGTGGTGACCTGGGCGTTGAGATCGACTTCACCGAGCTGCCCGGCATCCAGAAGGACATCATCGACCGCTCCTTCTCCTTCGGCAAGCCCATCGTCACTGCCACCCAGATGCTGGACAGCATGATGGTCAACCCCCGCCCCACCCGTGCTGAGATCTCCGACGTGGCAAATGCCATCTACGATGGCACCTCCGCCATCATGCTGTCTGGTGAGACCGCTGCCGGTGACTACCCCGTGGAGGCCCTCAAGACCATGTCTGCCATTGCAGAGCGCACCGAGAACGAGGAGCACTACCGCCCCCAGCGCCACGCCGAGATCCAGATCAGCGTCAGCGATGCAACCGCTCACGCTGCCTGCCTGACCGCCAAGGACGTGAACGCTGCCGCCATCGTCACCGTGTCCGAATCCGGCAACACCGCCCGCCTGCTGAGCAAGTACCGCCCCAAGCAGCCCATCATTGCCTGCGTTATGGACGAGCAGGTGCAGCGTCAGCTCTCCCTGAGCTGGGGCATCACTTCCCTGCTGATGGGCCCCGCCCACAGCACCGATGAGCTGATTGAGATGTCCACCGCTCTGGCCGAGAAGAACGGCTACCTGCACAACGGCGAGCTGACCGTTGTGACCGCAGGCGTACCCGTGGGCGTTTCCGGCACCACCAACATGATCAAGATCCACATGGTGGGCAACTGTCTGGCTACCGGCGTGGGTGTCGGCCCTGAGAACAACGATGTTGCCAGCGGCAAGGCCTGCGTCTGCCGCACCATGGACGAGGTGCGTGCCAAGTTCAAGCCCGGCATGGTGCTTGTAGTGCCCTCCACCAGCAACGAGATGCTAAGCTTTGTGCGCGACGCTGCCGCTCTGGTGGTAGAGGAGCCCGGCCTGAACAGCCACGCCGCCATTGCCGGTAAGGCACTGCTGAAGCCCACCGTTGTGGGTGCCGCCGGTGCTACCAGCCACATCCGCGATGGTCTGATGGTGGCTGTGGACTGCGCACACGGCAGTGTGCAGCGCCTGCAGGGCTGATAAAGGAGAACTGTAGTATGGAACGTATCGCAAGCTTTTGCGTGGATCACACCCGGCTGGAGCGCGGGATGTATCTGAGCCGTCAGGACGGCGATGTGCTCACCTGGGACATCCGCATGAAAAAGCCCAATCAGGGCGATTACCTGACCACCGCTGCCGCCCACACGCTGGAGCACCTGTTTGCCACCTACGCGCGCAACAGCGCCATGAAGGACGGGGTGATCTATGTTGGCCCCATGGGCTGCCGCACCGGCTTTTACCTGCTCACCCGGGGGCTGACCCCTGCGCAGGCATTGCAGCTGACGGTGGACGCCTACCGCTTTATGGCCGATTTTGAGGGCGCTGTGCCCGGTGCCAGCGAGGTGGAATGCGGCAACTACCGCGATATGGATCTGCCCGCCGCCAAGGCCGAGGCAGCCGCCATGCTGCCGGTGCTGGAAGCACTGACCGCTGACCAGCTGCACTACTAAGCGATACAGCAAAAGACCTCCCCATGCAGGCAGCACCTGCACGGGGAGGTCTTTTTGCGTTTCAGGAAAGCTCTTTTGCGGAGTGCTTACTCCACGATGATGCTCTTACCGGTCATCTCAGCGGGGACAGGCAGGCCGATATAGGGCAGCATGGTGGGGGCGATATCTGCCAGGCAGCCGCCCTCGCGCAGCTTCACATCGCCGCAGCCAACGGCCACAAAGGGCACCACATTGGTGGTGTGGGCGGTAAAGGGAGTGCCGTCCGGGTTCATCATCTTCTCGGCGTTGCCGTGGTCAGCCGTGATAAAGGCGCAGCCGCCGGCGTTCAGCACAGCGGTGACCACCTGATCCACAGCGGTATCCACAGCCTCAACGGCCTTGACAGCGGCATCGAACACGCCGGTGTGGCCGACCATGTCGCAGTTGGCAAAGTTCAGGATGACCACGTCATACTTACCGCTCTCGATGCGCTTGACGCACTCAGCAGCCACCTCAGGGGCGCTCATCTGGGGCTGCAGGTCGTAGGTGGCAACCTTCGGGCTGGGGATGACGCAGCGGTCCTCACCCTCGTAGGGAGCCTCCACACCGCCGTTGAAGAAGAAGGTGACGTGAGCGTACTTCTCGGTCTCGGCAATGCGCAGCTGGGTCTTGCCGTTCTCAGACAGGTACTGGCCCAGAACATTCTTCAGCTCCACGGGAGGATAGGCGACCTCGCAGTTGGGCATGGTGGCATCGTACTCGGCCATGCAGACATAGTTGACCTGCTTGCGGCCGCCGCGGCGCTCAAAGCCCTTGAAGTCGTCATCGCAGAAGATGCGGGTCATCTGGCGGGCACGGTCGGGACGGAAGTTCATAAAGATGACGGTATCGCCATCCTGCACGCGGCCGCCCTCGCAGGTGACGCAGGGCAGAACGAACTCGTCGGTCTTGTCGTCGGCATAGGATGCCTCGATGGCCTCCTGCGCGTTGGCGGCGTGGTTGCCCTCGCCGTAGACGAAGGCGGCGTAAGCCTTCTCCTCGCGGTCCCAGTTGTTGTCGCGGTCCATGGCGTAGTAACGGCCGGAAACGCTGGCGATCTTGCCAACGCCCAGCTCATCCAGCTTGGCCTGCAGGTCAGCCAGGAAGCCCTTGCCGGCGTGGGGGTCGGTATCACGGCCATCGGTGATGCAGTGCAGGTAGACTTCCTTTGCGCCCATGTGCTTTGCCATTTCCAGCACGCCGAACCAGTGGTCAGCGTGGCTGTGGACACCGCCGGTGCCCACCAGGCCCATCAGGTGGATGGCCTTGCCTGCCTCAATGGCAGCCTTCATGTTCTTGACCAGCACGGGGTTCTTGAACATCTCACCGTCCCGGATGGACTTAGTGATGAGGGTCAGCTGCTGGTAAACGATGCGGCCAGCGCCCATGTTGGTGTGGCCCACCTCAGAGTTGCCCATCTGACCATCGGGCAGGCCGACAGCCATGCCGGAGGCCTCGATGGTGGTCATGGGATATTTTGCCATCAGGGCATCCAGATGGGGGGTCTTTGCGGCGACCACAGCATTGCCGTAGGTCTCGTTGGGCACCCAGCCAAAGCCATCCATGATGCACAGAAGTACAGGTTTCTTGGACATAACGTTGAATCTCCTTTGATTTAGAACAAATAGCGCCCGGCACAGCGCTGGAAAACGGCGCAGCCGGGCGCTGGGAAAACAGGTCAGAGGGCTTTCTCAGCCGTTGGAAGCGGCATTGACGATCACAGCAAAATCAGGAGCCTTCAGAGATGCGCCGCCGATCAGGCCGCCGTCCACATCCTTCTTGCTCAGCAGCTCCTCGCAGTTCTTGGCGTTCATGCTGCCGCCGTACTGCACGGTGGTAGCCTCGGCCACAGCCTCGCCGTACACTTCACCGATGACCTTGCGGATCTGAGCGCAGACCTCCTCGGCCTGGTCAGCGGTCGCGGTCTTGCCCGTGCCGATGGCCCAGATGGGCTCGTAGGCAATGACCACATTTGCCATCTGCTCGGCGGTCACGTCGCGCAGGGCGATCTTGGTCTGCATCCGCACCAGCTCCTCGGTCACGCCCTCCTCGCGCTGCTGCAGGCTCTCGCCCACGCAGATGATGACCTTCAGGCCCGCATTCAGGGCAGCCAGAGCGCGCTTGTTCACGGTCTGGTCGGTCTCTGCAAAGTACTGGCGGCGCTCGGAGTGGCCGACGATGACGTACTCCACGCCCAGATCCACCAGCATATCGGCGCTGATCTCGCCGGTGAACGCACCGGACTTCTCAAAGTGGACATTCTCAGCACCCACATGGATGTTGGTGCCCTTGGTCTTTTCCACGGCGGTGACCAGATCGGTGTAGGGGGTGCAGATAACGACCTCACAGGAAGCATCCTTGACAGCGGGGATCAGCTCGTTCACCAGCTTGGCTGCCTCAGTGGCGGTCTTGTTCATCTTCCAGTTGCCTGCAATGATTGCCTTACGCTTTGCCTTATCCATTCTAACGATCTCCTTATCACAAAATACCTCTCCGCCGCCTTCGTTGCCGCCTCTCCCGGCAGGAGAGGCAGGATAAACAACATCTCCTGCCTCCCGGATGGGGGCTGGCGAACGTCGGCAATGCTGAGAGATCTTATTACCCAAAATAAAAAGTGCGGCGGCGTATATGCCGCCGCACCTCAGTGATGCTGGTTCAGATGCTTATGCGTTCTGGATCACAGCGATACCGGGCAGCTCCTTGCCCTCCAGATACTCCAGAGAAGCGCCGCCGCCGGTAGAGATGTGGGTCATCTTGTCGCCCAGGCCCATCTGCTGCACAGCTGCTGCGCTGTCGCCGCCGCCGATGACGGTGGTAGCATCGCTCTCAGCCATAGCCTTAGCAACAGCCAGAGTACCGGCTGCCAGAGTGGGGTTCTCGAACACGCCCATGGGGCCGTTCCAGACAACGGTCTTGGAAGCCTTGACAGCGTCAGCAAACAGCTTCATGGTCTCGGGGCCGATGTCGCAGCCCTCCATGTCAGCGGGGATAGCGCTGATGGGCACGATGGTCACATCCACGGGAGCATCGATGGGATCGGGGAAGTCCTTGATGCAGGCTGCATCCACGGGCAGCAGCAGCTTCACGCCCTTCTCCTTGGCCTTGGCCATCATTTCCTTGCAGTAATCCAGCTTGGTATCGTCGCACAGGCTCTTGCCGACCTCGTAGCCCTGTGCCTTGACGAAGGTGTAAGCCATGCCGCCGCCAATGATCAGGGTATCGACCTTCTCCAGCAGGTTGGAGATGACGTTCAGCTTATCGGCGACCTTTGCGCCGCCCAGGATGGCGGTGAAGGGACGCTCCGGGTCGTTGACGGCATTGCCCAGGTACTTGATCTCCTTCTCCATCAGGTAACCGACAGCGGTATCCTTGATGTAGTCGGTGACACCTGCGGTGGAGCAGTGTGCACGGTGGCAGCTGCCGAAGGCGTCGTCCACATAAGCGTCAGCCAGAGAAGCCAGCTCCTCGCTGAACTCGGGCATGTTCTTGGTCTCTTCCTTGCGGAAACGGGTGTTCTGCAGCAGAACGACGTCGCCGTTGTTCATGGCAGCAACAGCAGCCTTTGCGTTCTCGCCCACAACGTTGTCGTCGTCAGCAAACACAACGGTCTTGCCCAGCTTTGCGCTCAGAGCCACAGCAACGGGAGCCAGGCTGAACTTTGCCTCGGGGCCGTTCTTGGGTTTGCCCAGGTGGCTGCACAGGATGACCTTTGCACCATCGTTGACCAGCTTCTGGATGGTGGGCAGAGCCGCATTGATGCGGTTCTCGTTGGTGATCACGCCGTCCTTCATCGGGACATTGAAATCGCAGCGGACAAGGACCTTCTTGCCGCAGTAATTCTGATCGTCGATCGTTTTCTTACCTAAACCCATGGTAACAAACTCCTCTCAAATTCTTTTCGTTCGGAATCGAATTTTGCTCTTCATCGGGGGCCGCGCACTGCGAACTTCCCCGTACATCCTTATTATAAACAAAAAGCGTGTGTATTGCAAGGACGGGAGATGGATAATTTATTAACAAACATTTGTTGCAGAAGCAAAGAAATGTGGTGATTTTGCCGGAACGCACCAAAAAACGCCGTTTTTTCCAAAAAGGACCCGCCGCAGGGAGTGTTCGCCCCCGCAGCGGGTCTGTTCATTCAGGATGTTCTCCGGAGCTTCTGCTTCGCTTTTTCCAGATATTCCAGCACCAGCGGATTTTTCATGCCCAGCAGGATGGCCGCGTATGCAGCCACCGAGCCCAGAACCGCCGCCAGAATGGAGACGAGATTGGGCAGAGCCAGTGCCTTGACCCCGGTACAGACAAGAACAATGCCCGCACAGCCGCAGAGCACCGAGCCAACGGTGCGCCGGTCAGCAGAGACCGCGACCAGGCCCTTGGAGCACCGGATACAGAGTATCATGGAGCACAGCTCTGCCAGCAGGGTGGTAAAGGCCGCCGCATTCTCCCGGAACCGCGGGATGAGCAGGATGTTCAGCCCCACGTTCAGCAGACCGCTGACCAGCGTGATCCAGAACAGTTCCTTTTCTCTTCCGCAGGGCAGAAGCGCGCAGGAATTGTACAGCCAGCCAAACAGACAGACGATCAGGGCAAGGCTCAGGATCTGCAGGGGCATCACCGCATCCAGATAGCTTTCCCCGGAAATAAAGAGGACGACCGCCCGGCTGAGGGCAAACAGTCCCACCACAGCCGGAGCCACCACCACGATGAGCGCATTGAAGATATTGTTGAACAGCTTGTTGAAGTTTGCCTTGTCCCCCACGCCCGCATAATGGGACAGCCGCGGGATAGACACAACCAGCACCGCCGAAAGCAGGTTCTTTACAATGCCGTAGATCTTACCCGCCACCGAGTAAATGCCCACATTGTAATCTGTTCCCAGAATGCCCAGAATCGTGGTATCCGAGCTGACATAAAGGGTCGTTGCCAGCGTGGATGCAAAGATGATGAGGATGGGCTTGAGGTGCTTTTTCCAGTCGATCTTTCTTACCAGCCGGATGGTGCAGTACCGCCAGGCCCGGAAAAAATTGAGCACATTGGCACCTACCGCCGCAAACACCGTGATGCCTGCATAGATGCAGTAGTCATCCCGGGTCTTGACGAAGGCAAACAGCATGAAAATAGACAGCACCTGAAACAGCAGACCTCGGATGGTGATATAGGTATACTCCTCAAAGATCGTGAACACCCATTCGGTACCGATGGTCGTAAAGAAGATTTGTAAACTCAGCACCAGCATCAGGTCGGTATAGGCATGGAGCTTTGTCCAGAAGAGCATCGTCACCGCCAATGCCGCATAGGTCAGGGCCGTGGAGATCATGTTGATAGTGAACATCTCCGAGGCAAAGGCCGACAGCTTTTCCCGGTCATTCACATAGCGGGAACCTTCACGCACCGCATAGGAGGAGATGCCAAGGCCTGCAAACAGCAGAAAATACCCGCAGACGGAGCATGCAAAGTTCACTTTGCCCAGGTTTTCCACCTGAAGAACATTGGAAGCGTAAGGGAATGTAATGAGCGGGAAGATAATATTCATCAGTGTCTTGAACGCACTCATCGCTGCATTGAAGCTAAGTGATTTTTTCATCTAGTTATTCACACTGCCCCTTTTTAACATCTTTTTTGCAGTCCGTCTAACTTTACAGCATAGATTATTCTCATGGAACCACAGTTCGTACCAAACAGATGCTGAAAATTCTTTTTGTTTCATAATAAGATTATAGTATACTCTCTGTCGCCAGAACATCTTTGAAAGAGCTTCTGAAGAAAGATCTGCACCCCATTGGGCGATTTTTGATCTTATTTCTTTTCTCTCCTCTTCTGTCATCTTTTTGGACGTATGCAAATCCTCCCATGCATAGGTTGTCGTTCTCGCCTTTGCATAGTCTATCTCTGTTTTCAGTTCCGGGTAGTTTCGCTGAATGTCTGAGTAGTTTTTTTTCAAGCCTTCCAGATAATTCAGCATGTTCTTATAGCTCTTGTTTTGCAGAATTCCACTTGCGTTCTGACGATAATAGTAATACACCGCATCCAGACTAACGAATGTATTGCACTTTCCAGACAGCTCTGCCATCACATAAATATCTTCGTAATTTTTTCCCTTTGGAAATATATCATCCGGTACCAGTTCTCTTTTATACAACCGCCGCCAAACATGATTGCTGATTTCTTCATCCCGAACAAGTTTATCAAACAATTCTCTCCGTCCATATACAGCAGCATCTTCTCCCGCAGAAAACCACTTTACTTCACGACCATCTGGAAAAACCTTTGCGAACTGGCACAGCACCATATCGGCATGATATGTTCTCATAGCCAATTCCATTTTCTCGGCCATCTCCGGTGCGATCCAGTCATCCGAATCAACAAACATCACCAGTTCTCCACTGGAAGCACGCAGGCCCGCATTTCTCGCATCAGATAACCCACCGTTTTCCTTGTGAATAACGCGAATACGCTTATCTTTCTTCTGCCAATCATCACAGAGTTGCGGGCAGTTATCTGGAGATCCATCATCCACAAGAATGATTTCCAAGTTTTTATAGGTCTGGTTTACAATGGAGCTCACGCATTTTTCCAAATACTGTTCCACACAATATACCGGAACTATTACAGAAATGCAACTGTTTTCCCTCATTCTTTTCCTCAATCCATTTTATTCTGCCGCCGGGCCGTTTTTCAGCAGGAACAGTTTTGTATACAGCCTCCGGCTGCATCTGAGCAACTGATACTTCCGCTGGCTGCTGGTGCAGAGCAGCTTTGCCGCCGCCGGGTCGCACTCCTGCAGAAAGGCCTCCATTTTTGCGCGGCGCACCGTGTCCTGCATCAGATACGGATAGCAGTGCTCCACCACGCTCAGCATGGCGGCATCATTTTCCGACATTCCCGGGTATGCTTCCCGGATGGCCTGATATTTCTGATAGCCCATATCCAGCTTATCCTCGTAGAACTTCATGTTCCTGCGGTGAAGGATGCTGTCCGGGCGCTGATAGTAATAATACAGCGGCACCGGGCGATACGCGACCTTGCTGCACTGCTGAAAAATGCGGTATGTCGTGCCCTGATCTTCCATCATCCGGCCCAGCGGATAGCGGACATCCCGGAACAGCTCCCGCTTGTAGAGCTTGTTCCAGGCAAAATCCCCCAGCTCATCCGAGACAAGGGTGCTGCGGATGGCTTCCCGGCCTGTCATACACTGCACCGGTACGGTGAGTTCAGCCGGGGCAAGCTCTTCCTCCCGTTCAAACATCCGGAAGCCCACCACAGCAACATCCGCATTCTGTTCCTGCAGGTCACGGCAAAGCGTTTCCAGCATCCGGCTGTCCAGAAAGTCATCACTGTCCACAAAGCAGAGATACGTTCCCTGTGCCCGTTCGAGCCCTGTGTTGCGTGCTGCAGAGAGTCCCCCGTTTTTCTGGTGGACTGCCGTTACGCGTTCTTCCTGTGCGGCATATTCGTCGCAGATGGCTCCGCTGGCATCGGTGGAACCGTCGTCCACCAGCAGGACCTCAAGATTCTGATAGGTCTGGTGCAGGATGCTGTCCACGCAGCGGCGGAGATATCGCTCCACATTGTAGACCGGGACAATGACACTGATCAGCTCTGTTTCCATGTTCTGTTCCCTCAGAAGAATGTTTCTCTGCCGATGTGGAGGATCTCCGAGGTGTACGGGCAAATAGCATTGTTGCCCTGAATATACGCCTGATAGATCCAGATGATGACCAGCATTCCCCACATGGCAGCCTTCAGCAGCTTGCGCAGACGCTCATCCTCCACGCACTTGACCACACGGCCAATGGCGAGATAACGGAAGAACGCAAAATACAGGCAGATGCGGTAGAGCGGCACATTGATGTTGCGCAGCTGGGCCGTTGCCATCTCGATCAGGATCATCACGATCCAGAAATCAGCATCCGAGCGGGTAAAGCGGCGGCGGCCCTCCCCTTCCTCTTTTGCGTACCAGCGGTACAGCACAATGGGCAGGATCAGAAAAGGCAGACGCACAATGATGGGATTCAGCGTGAAGCCGCCCGCATTGGCATCATAATAATATCCGTAAAGTCGATCAATGAAGTCAACATTCAGAGCCAGCCTGACCACAGCCTTGCTGAAGAAGGCAAGGTAGACCGAAAGTGCCGCCAGGCCACCCTTGACCCACCAGTTGTCGAAATGCTGAAGCAGGATATAGATCAGCAGCGCACCAAACGAGATAAAGGTGGCATTGTGGAACAGGCAGGAGACCGCCAGCAGTAGGACCGCCCAGTGATACTTTTTCTTCCACGCAAAGCTGAACGCCAGAAATGCCACACCCAGCGCCACAGACTGCCGCTCGGCATTGTAGGTATCGCCATAATACAGGCAGAGGTAAGCCAGCCAGCCATAGGGCACAGAGACATACTCCTTATACTGCACCAGCCCGATCATAAACAGGCCGCAGGCCAGCAGGTCCACCATAAAGTAGAGCCAGTGGACATCGCCAAAAACATGGGCCGCCAGATAGACCAGCGACATAAACAGCGGCTCTGTTTTGTGCCGCTGCCGGATGCAGGCCAGCAAACCATCCTGCAGCTTTGCATCCGCCACCCATCCCTCATACACCACGCTGTCCGTGCCAATGGACGGGTCCCGCAAGCCTGCCAATACCGCCATCACCAGCACCGCCAGCGCCAGGCAGAGATAAAAGCCCTTCTCGTTGTTTTTCTTCGTCCGCAGGTGCTCACCATAGGCGGCAATGCCCACAGAAGCAGCAAAGGTCCCCAGATAAATCAGCATAACTTCTCCATTTTATTTTTCGACTGTGTGTTTATTTTTCCATTCTCCCAGACCATAGACGGCATAAAACAGCCGCTTGCTGATCAGAAGTGTTTCCACCTTGATCCGGTCTGCTCTTTTGGCCCAGGGCCGCCGGGCAAGCGCCCGGTGTTCCTGCACAAAGCGGCAGATCCGTGCCTGAGCCTCCGGATAGTTGGCAAAATCGCCATCCAGAATGCCTTTCAGTGTCTTCAGGTATGTAACCAGCTGCAGGTATTCCGCTTCTGCTTTCAGCACAGGGACCGTTTCCGCAATAAAGCGGGTCACGTCTTCGCCCACATCCAGAATGACCAGATTTCTCTCGGCAATGCCGCTCTTCATGGTCGAACCGGTATGGATGCGGTAATCGTACATCGGTTCCGGAAACACTTCCACTTTTGTACAGCGGGCAATGGCCCGGTACATCACCGCATAGTCCTCGTACAGAATGCCCACAGGAAACTGCAGATCTCCCCAAGCCTCCCTCCGGAAGAAAACGCCGCCTGCCCCATGCCCGATGCCCTGATGCAGCAGCATCCGGCGCATGGTCTCTTCCCGGTTCAGCAGCTCTGGGATCTGGTGCGAATTTTCCGTCCGTCCCTCCGGCTGCTCTGTCGAGAACATCTCCAGCGGGGTAAGGGCCGCGTCAGCACCATCCGCCTCACAATGCTCCACGAACTGGGCAAGGGCCGTGGAGCGGATCAGGTCATCGCTGTCCAGCAGGTAAAAATATTTTCCCTGCGTCTGTTGCAACCCAACGTTCCGGGCATCAGACTGCCCCCCATTGGGCTTATGGAACACCCGGATGCGGCCATCCTCCACAGCCAGTTCATCACAAAGTTCCCCGCTGCCATCGGTGGAGCCGTCATCTACCAAAAGCAGCTCCCAGTTCTGGTATCTCTGCGCCTGCACGCTCTGCACACAGTCCCGCAGATACGGATAAACATTATAGACCGGCACAATGACCGATACAAGCGGTTTTCTTTCCTCCAACCGGATCCCTCCACTTTACTTTTTTCCACGCCATTGCGTTTTTTCATAGACCCGTCGGGTCATGGCATAGCCGCTGTAGGAAAGTGCCGCCGCCAGCCGGGCCTTTTTGCGGGCCTGCGGGTCCAGCAGAACGTTCCGGCGGTATTTTTTCACTTCCTGCCAGAGAGCCTTCTCTATTTTTTCATGCTGCCTGTCCCGGATCTGGAACAGGATATTGCAGACATTGCTCAGATAGCGGCATTCTGCCGCACGGCTCAACTGGGGGAAATCACGCTTTACGTTTTCCATCAGCGCGTGGCAGTGCCGCACGCTGTCCAGCTTTCTGGGGTTGAAGGCCATATTCTGGATACTGCTGCCCCGCTGGAAATAGTAGTAATCCCGGTTTGCGATATGTGCCGCCTTATGGGCACGCTTTGTCACCTCGTAGGCGACCGGGATATCCTCATAGAGCTTGCCCACCGGGTAGCGCACGCCCTCAAACAGTGCACGCTTATAGAGCTTGGTGGGGGTGGTCACCTCCATGCCCTCCTGATACAGGATGCGGCGCAGGCATTCCTCCCGGCTCAGGATCTCGAATGCTTCCAGACGCTCTGTGGGCACGGACTGCACCGGCTGGTCCTCGAACACCTCTTCAAAACAGCTGGCTGAAAAATCCGCACCCGCCTGCTCCAGTGCCCGGTACAGGTTCTCGATGTAATAGGGAGACACCCAGTCATCGCCGTCTACAAAAGAGAGATATTCCCCCTTTGCTGCGTCCACACCGGCGTTGCGGGCATCGGACAGACCACCATTTTTCTTGTGGAGAACCCGCACCCGGGCATCCTGTGCAGCATATTCATCACAGAGGGCCTCGCTGCCATCGGTGGAGCCATCGTCCACCAGCAGCAGCTCCATGTTCTGATAGCTCTGCCCCAGTAGACTGTCCACACAGCGGTTCAGATATGGCTTTACATTATAAACAGGAACGATGATGCTTACCAAAGGGTCCATCTTATCTCCTCATTTCAGCAGGTCGAAGTAAAACTCTTCCAGCTTCTTCGCCTCGGTGACGATATCAAAGCCGCCTGCCCGCATCTCAGCAGAGGTATCCCGCCGCCGGGCATCTTCTGCAGCCCGGATCGCCGCATCTGCCCAGACTGCCGGGCTTTCCCGCAAGCTCAGGTACTGCATCTCGGGCAGGACCTGAGCCTCCTGCGGCACCTCTGTGGAACAGATGACCGGCAATGCCGCCGCTTGTGCTTCGATCAGCACGATCCCAAGCCCCTCATACCGCGAGGGCAGAACAAAGGCATCCATGGCCTGATAGAACTTTGCGGGATCGCTTTGGCGGCCCAGAAAGCGGACATTCTCCTGCAGCCCCAGTGCCTCCGCTTTCCGGCGGGCAGCAGCTTCACTTTCTCCTTCTCCGATCAGCAGTAAAACGGCATCCGGCCGTTGCTTGCAGACCTCTGCCATTACATCCAGCAGAAATTCGTGATTTTTGGCATAGCAGAACCGCCCGACATGGCCCAGCACCAGTTCATCCCCCAGGCCAAGCTCCTGCCGGACGGCTTTCCGTTTGGAGGCATCATAAGTAAAGCGGTCGAGCTCAATGGCATTGTTGAACACCCGGAAGGGCTTTTCACCATAAAGCCAGCTGCCCGCCGTTCTGGAGCAGGCACAGAGCCGGGTGGGATACACTGTGGCAAAGGGACGGAGCAGGTACTTCATCACATTTTTTGCCCCTTCTCCCCTGCCCACCGTAGAATGGTTATGTGCGATCCGGTTGGGCACCCCTGCACGCTTTGCCCCCCAGAGGGAAAGCACGCTCAGGGTGTTCATGTGGGAGTGAACGATCTGGTACCCGTTCTGCCGGAACAGCCGCCCGATCTCCCGTTCATACTGCGGCAGGTGGGTATATTTTGGCACCACATACACCCGGCCGCCCAGCTGTTCGATTTCTTCCCGCTGGGGCAGGGTCGAGCCTTCCAGCGCGAAAAAATCAAACTGAACTCTGGAACGGTCCATGTGGCGGTAGTAGTTCATCACCACCATCTCCACACCGCCGTAGTTCATATCCGTCATCATCTGAGCCACACGGATGGGCTGTGTGTTCTGCTCCATGGTCATACCAGCTCCTTGCGGTCACAATCCTCGAACCAGTCCCGGAAGCTCTCCTCCAGCGTATAGTGGAACTTGTAATCAGTGGCGGCCAGCTTCCTGCCGCAGACATTGGTGGATACCATCAGCTTCCGGACACGGGCGGGATGGATGCCCACCTTTTTGCCCCCGATGGGTCCCAGAATGCCCGCCGCAAACAGCAGCAGGCCGGCGGGCACCAACGGCACATGGCGGTGCAGGCCGGTCGCCCTCTGCATTGCATTGCAGATTTCTTCAATGGTATAAGCCGGCTCGTAAGTACAGTTATAGATCTCTGCTCCGGGGAAAGAATGATCCAGCATCCGGTACTTGAAGAAGCGCACCAGCTCCTTGACATAGATGCACGCCTTGATGGTGTCCTTCCGGCCGGCATAGAAAAAGTAGCCCTTCTTCTGCCCCCTGTACAGGCGGGTCATGTTTCCATGCTCCCCTTTGCCATAAACGATGCCCGGCCGCACGATGGTCAGCTCCCGGGCCGGATCACGGGCCTGCCAGATCTGGTGGATCTTTTCTGCCACCAGCTTGCTGATCCCATACGGCGTGTTGGGAGTTGGCAGAGTTTCCTCCGTCTTAAGGTCCTCAGACGCGCCATAGGGTGCGATGGAGCTGGTGAACAGGATCTTCCGGATGCCGTATTTTTCCGCAAATGTGGTCACATTTTCCGCACCCCGGATATTTGTTTCAAAATAGGCTTCTTCCGGGTGGCCGGGGGTGCGGTGGACCGCTGCCAGATCAAAGATCACGTCCTCCGGAGTCGGAACGAACTCAAAATCGATGGGCTTGCGCACATCCAGCCGGATATACTGCACCCCATCGTTCTTTTCCACAACGCCCGGCACCACGCCCTCTTCCCCGGGCATAACAAGATCCAGGTCGTAGATCACATCGCCGGGTCTGACGCATTCCCTCAGCAGCAAATGAATGAGATGGGTGCCGATAAAACCGGACCCACCAAAAAGAATATAATTCATTTTGCCCCTTTCCGGTCAAACACAACGCCCACCGTCCTGAACAACAGGTAGATATCCATCCAGATAGACCAGTTGTCGATATATTGGACATCCAGCTTGACCACTTCTTCAAAATCATCAATATCGCTGCGGCCGCTTACCTGCCACAGGCCGGTGATTCCCGGCTTCATGGAAAGGCGGCGCTTGTGATGGCTCTCGTACTGCCGGTACTCATCCAGCGTGGGCGGGCGGGTACCCACCAGGCTCATGGAGCCCCGCACAACGTCAAAAAACTGCGGCAGCTCATCGATGCTGGTGCGCCGGATAAAGCGCCCCACCCGGGTGATCCGGGGATCATCCTCCATTTTGAACATCAGGCCGTTCATCTCGTTCTGGGCCATCAGTTCCTTTTTGCGTGCTTCCGCATCCACATACATGCTGCGCAGCTTGTGGATGTAGAACACCCGTCCATTCCGGCCCACTCGGCGCTGCTTGAAGATCAGCGGGCCGGGGCTTTCCAGCTTGAGCGGAATGGCCACCAACGCAATGATGGGGATGCTGATGATGCACCCCACGATGCCGCCCACGATATCCATGGTCCGCTTCAGCACCTGATCCCGCAGCTTGAGTTCCACCGTGCCCATCGTCACAACATTGCCGCCCGCACAGCGGCTCAGTTCCCGGCTGATGCGCACTGCACTGGTCTCATCGCAGCAGGCTTTTTCGATCCGGTCCAGCACCGGCAGGCGGAAATGGACCGTCAGGCCCATGCTCTCCATCTCCTCGAGGTAGGGCAGCATGTTTTCCTCGCTCTCCTGCGCAATATCCAGATACACTTCATCCAGCGCTGCCTGCCGCAGCCAGTCCATGAAATTATCGAAGTTCGCCTCGATCTTCACCCCATCGATCTCAGTGTGAAGCTGCCCCGGGGCAGCTTCCAGAATGGCAAGGCCGGTCACACGCTTGGACCAGTCCTTTTTCAACTCTTCCAGGATAGGGCTTGCGTTCTCCTGCGTGGTCACCACCCCCACAAGGCTCTGGATCCCCTTGGTATAGCGGGAGCGCACCAGCATCTTTTTGAGGACAGCATGAGCGCCCGTCATCACAAAGACATCGATGACGGGCACAAACACCAGAAAATAGCGGGAGTGCAGCATGGAAGCCTTGGTCAGCGCCAGGCAGGCCGCATCAATGAGGGTCAGCAAAAAATTGAACCGCACCGCAATCTCAACTTCACGGATCGGAGTGCGGTTCACGATATTCTCGCTCTGATCAAATGTAAAAAAGGTCAGAATATAGGCCAGCAGCAACAAGAAACAGGCCTCTACCAGATCGTCCAGCTGGAAGTCCCCCATCTTGTGCAGAACACCTGCGGTCAGCCCCCACGCCAGCCCAATGCTGAGAACCAGAGAGAGCAGATCAATCAGAAACAGGTATCCATACTGCAGTTTTTCACGTTTCGTAATCATACTGTTTCGTTGTCTCCATTTATTTTTACCATTTTATCATATCGGGAGAAGGGTTGCAATAGATGGAGATCGAATGCGTGCTGCTTTTGTCGGATCACAACAAATGGATCGTGCCATTTCACAAACGCGCCTTATCGCATCCAAAATGGTCAGCAAAAAGCGCCCTTTCTCTCGCATCACACAAGAGAAAGGGCGCAGTCAAGCTTTATTCAGCTCAGGAGAAACTCCGATCAGCAGTTCTCAGCGAAGTACTTAATGGTACGAACCATCTGAGAGGTGTAGGAGTTCTCGTTGTCGTACCAGGACACGACCTGAACCTGATAGGTGTCGTCGCAGCTACGCTGAATTTTTGCACTTTTCCAAGTAGTTCTTCTCAGTTTCGTAACAACAGTTACAGTACCAGAACATACCGTTGTCGTATCAAAACCGGTTTGTTCGTACCACAATTATATCACGTTTCAGCGTCATTTGCAAGGATTTGATTCGTTTCACTTATGGCCTGCATTTTTCAGATTTCAGCGTATATTTTTACGACATTCCACGGTTCAAACGCCCTGGGTCTAGGGCTTCCGCCGGAGCAGCAGCTCTCCCAAGCATTCTCCTCAGAAGCGCTATGACAGCTAGATTGCCAACATGTTCCTGCTGATTAACTGAAATTTCACCGGACGTGATTTGGGGCCATGGTGCGGGAAATGTAGCCGTTTGTGTTCGATATGGAGCAATTCTATTCATTCCGAGTCACACCAATTACCATTTATATAAGGAAACCGTGTGAACTGCCAGAGCTATAACTCTACGCTCCGACTGATCCACACGGCTCTAAAATATTTATTTCAGCTTTGCGAGGATCTCATCTGCGCTCATGCCGCTTGCCAGCAGCTTTTTCAGCACATCCTCAGCTTCGGCTTTCTTTGCCGATTCCGCTGCTTTGGTTTCGGCTTTGACCTTCTTGGCCTCGATTCTGGCGATTTCCTTGTCGATGGATTTCAGCTCAGCTTTCTTGGTTTTCAGGTCGGCTTTCAGTACATCGATATTAGCAGTGATAGATGCAATTTCAGCGGCAGCGGCTTCTTTTGCAGCCTGCTTTTCAGCGAGCTGTGCAGCAAAATCCACGGTTGCTTTTACGGTCTTGGGCTTGTTCTTGCTTCCTTTGGGACGGGGCATAAGGGACACCTCCATTCAGTATTTATAACATAAGTATAGCATTACAAATATTGGATGGCAAGAAATATCGATCAGCAGAATATGCGTTAAACAGCGTAGCCCTGTGCCTTGATGACATCCACCACCTGAGAAACGTACCTCTGGCAGGTGTCATGGTCGGGAGCCTCCACCATCACACGCACAACAGGCTCCGTACCAGATTCACGGACAAGGATACGGCCAGTGTCACCCAGTGCCTCGGCTACGGCTTTGACTGCTGCCTGCACTGCTTCGTCATCCTGTGCGGCTTTTTCATCGTTACAATGTTTTCAGGTATTCCATAAAATTATTCTTGTTTTCCAGCGCCGTTGTCGTGGGACGTCCGAGATCATCTCTTGCACCAATAGAACACTTCGCTTCAATGAAACTGAGCTCGTTCCGAGACTTTGCGGCCTCCAGCTCGTCATCTAAATCCTTAAAATTATCAACACTCACCACATTAGGATATCCACAAGCTTTTGCAATAGCTACAAGATCAATCTTAGAGGCAACTGTAGGCATACCGCCAACCGTCTCATGCGCACCATTGTTAATGACAATATGAATCATATTTTTTGGTGCATTGGTTCCCAAAACAGCCATTGAACCCATGTGCATCAAAACCGCACCATCGCCATCGATGCACCACACTCTCGCATCCGGTTTATTGATTGCAATGCCAAGTGCAATACTGCTGCTATGCCCCATAGAGCCTACCGTTAGGAAATCATATTTGTGACTCTGTCCATTAGCTACACGTGTTTCAAACAGTTCCCGGCTGGCTTTTCCAGTAGTGCTTACAATGGGATCTTCTCCGCTGGCATTCACTATATGCTGGATAATCTCTTCCCGAACCATCGCGTTATCATTCGCATACTTCACTTTCTCATCATAAGAAAGTGCTCCTTTACGAATAACAAAAGCCACATCTTTTCCGTCTGCAAGAATTGTCTTAAACTCCTGCATAGCGGACTCTACCTCTTCATCGGTTGTATCATTACCAATGATGAACGATTTGATTCCCATATCGTCCAATAACTTAACAGTAACTTCGCCCTGATAAATATGCTGCGGCTCATCATGGATACCCGGTTCGCCTCTCCAACCAACAATAAACACAACCGGAATTGCATAGACCTTGTCATTCAACAAGGATGCAACCGGATTGATGATATTACCTTCCCCAGAATTCTGCATATACACTACGGGTATTTTACCGGTCGCAAGATGATACCCCGCAGCAAGTGCAGTACAATTGCCTTCATTTGCAGCAATAATATGATGCTTCTGATCAATTCCATACTCTTTGATCAGGTAATTACACAGTGCCTTCAGCTGCGAATCAGGGACACCTGTATAAAAATCCGATCCAATGATTTCAACCAGTTTTTCTACTTTCATAGTTCACCTCAAATTTCATCAATTAACGTAATTATCTGCTTAATGGGCATTAGCCGATCATCAACTTCCTTCGCACGATGATACTTCAAAATATCTTCTGCCGTTTTCTGCATTGCCGGGAATGCACTTCTGGTCAGTTGATTTGCATAGATGACGACGTTTACACCATGCGCAGCAAGTTCTTCCTCCGTAATAGTGTTAAAACTTGAAGGAACAACAATAATCGGCGTTTTCTTATCCTTAATACGGAATTTATCGCAGAATTCCAAAATTTCATCGGGTTCTTTTCTACGACTATGAATCATAATACCGTCCGCTCCAGCTTTAACAAATGCCTCTGCTCGTTTCAAAGCGTCCTCCATACCCTGTTCGAGAATTAGACTCTCAATACGAGCAATGATCATGAAATCATCCGTGAGCTGTGCTTGCTTTCCTGCAGAAATTTTCGCACTAAAATTTTCAATTGTATCCTGCGTCTGCTGAACTTCCGTGCCGAAGAGAGAATTCTTTTTTAAACCAGTTTTATCCTCGATAATAATAGCAGAAACTCCCATTTTCTCAAGAGTACGAACCGTATATACAAAATGTTCCGTAAGTCCACCAGTATCACCATCAAAAATAATGGGCTTGGTTGTCACCTCCGTCACATCATCTATAGTGCGAAAACGTGATGTCATATCAACAAGCTCGATATCGGGTTTACCCTTAGCTGTAGAATCACAAAGAGAGCTTATCCACATCGCGTCAAACTGGTCTAATTTTCCATTGCTCTCTACAACAGTTTTTTCAACAATCAAGCCCGTAAGGCCATCGTGAACCTCCATAGCTTTTACAATAGGTCGGATCTCAATCAACTGCTTCAATCTCTTCCGACGGTACTCCGGCATGGACAGTTTTTCTTTCAGCTGTCGATCCACCTTTTTAACATGGGAATTATATGTGTATGGTACCTCAATCAACTCACCGCCATATTCTTTTAAGAGAGTAAGGACATTTTCTCGAATCGATGCTTCCGGCCCTTCTTTCCAGTTATCACCATGTACAACATAATCCGGGTGCAGTTTGTGGATTACATCATCGTACATCTCGCTATCCTGAACCACAACCTCGTCTACACCATCCAAGTTTTCATAAAGTTTGACTCGATCTTCCAGGGAAATCGTCGGAAATTTATTATAGCGAATTAATGCTGCGTCACTTAGTGCACCAACCACCACTTTTCCATATTTATGCGCTTGGTTAATAATGTTTAAGTGTCCTTCGTGGATAATGTCTGTACAGAAACATGTATAAACCGTCTTCATATTAATCTCCTTTTATTAATTATTATATTGAATTGGCACTTTAACATCATAAAATGCCAGTGCAGCCTTAAAGATTTCAAAAAATTCCTTTATGTCGCTCTCATCAATAGCTCCTAATGCACACAAGCGGAACGTATTTGTAGTTGAGATTTTTCCCGGGTAAATTGTAAAGCCACGTTTGTAACAGTAATCATGCACTTTCTCAAAATCCCAGTTTGGATCATCCGGATAGATAACGGAAACAACAAGGCCAGACTGCCACTCTCGCTTAATTACATCTTTAAAACCAAGTTCATCTAATCCGGCATGTATTGCATTAAATACCCGTGTATGTCGAGCCCACTTTGCACTTTCTCCTTCTTTCCAGTATTCTTTCAAGGCTTGAATTGTTGCATAAATCGTTTGTACCGGAGGCGTGAAGTGCATTTCCCCTGTCTTTTCAAAAAAGTCGTATTGAAGATATAAATTACAGTAATAGGACCTCTTTGGAAATTCCTTAGATCGTTCAATAATCGACCTGTTCCCCACAACAAAAGACAAGCCAGTCATTGCCATTAGTCCTTTTTGTGCAGAAGCCATACAGAAATCAATATTATCCTCTTCGATATTGATCGGACGCATAGCATAAGTCGAAGTTGTATCGACTGTAAAAATTGCGCCGTATTGATGCGCCAATCCACCAATTTCACGAATAGGATTCAAAATACCTGTTCCTGTTTCATTATGAGTTGTATGTACAAGACCAATATCCGGATTGCATTTCAGTGTTTCTTCAACCCGTCTAAGATCTGGTCTTTGGTCTACCGGGAATCTCAAATCAATATATGGGAGACCATAATATTGACAGATTTCAACCGCGCGTGTACTGTATGCGCCATTATTAACAATTAAAACTCTTTTTCCTTCGGGAAGAAGAGAATTGATACATACATCAATATTCAAAGTTCCAGACCCGCAAAACAAAACACTTGTATATTTGTTCAAGTTCCCGTGTACAATCTTTACTAAGTCCTCCCTCAGTCCCTTCATTAACCCCGCAAATTCTTTTTCTCGGGGACAAATATCTGGAACCACTTGTGCCAATTTTACAGTGTCTGTTGTTGTCGACGGCCCCGGGTTCAACAGCACATTTCTTTTTACTGTGATTTCATAAGCCATAAAACGTCCTCCTGTTCATTTCGTAAACTAAAAAGTAAATTCGCTGCCTGCTTTGGAATACTTTAGCACCATGTAGGCATAGCAAGACACAATAACAAAAATAACAAGTGCACCCCAAACCATCGCAATAGCTACACCTGCTACACCTAAATTTGGCAAGAACTTCTCACCCAGATTGATAAATGGTTTCTGCCAACGACACAGCCAAACGCCAACACATAAGCATGGCTTAGCTGTTGTTTCAGGCTTGTTTTTCCTCACCTCATTTCCAAATTACACATCGTAGGTTTTGTCGATTGCTTTCAGTTCGCGGAATGTGTCAATCTCAACAATATCCTCGTCTTTGCAAGCACGAACTTCAACTTTATAATGATCCTTTTTATAAGTCAGCGGAACCTGTTCCCAATAACGCTCCTTGCCACCCGGTGCTGCATAAACATCCGGAATATCCTGAGAAAGACGATGACCATCATTTTCATTCCAATAAGAAATACCCACCATCTGCCAGCAATCTTCGCCGCCGACCTTTTCATCCGTGATGATGCCATCCTTGACCTCAAAGCACCAGTCATCCGTACGCTCCTTCTTAATCGCAAGGAAGTCGGAGGTATAATGATACTTTGCAATGATTTTCGGATTGGAAATCAATAAATCTGCCTCAAACACATAGGCATTCGACAGCATATAACGTGCTACCAACGAAGAAGAAATGTTATTTGCTTCGTTGTAAACCGGGTTTTCCAAAAACTTAATCATCGGATACTTGTAGAGCAACTGGTCGAACTGGTCTGCCAGATAGCCGCGTACGATATAGATTTCATTGATACCAGCTTCCAGACAAGCATCAATCAGACGGTCGATAATACGAACACCATGAACACGAACCAGTGGTTTAGGGGTATTAAATGTAATGGGAACCAAACGGGAGCCAAATCCCGCTGCAATAAAGATTGCACGCTTTGCACGGTAAGGCTCCAGCGCAGCCAATCCCTCGTTCGTGATTTCTCCCTCATTTACATATTTGAGTTCAGTGAGTTCCTTCATCACGCAGTTTACGGTACCAAGGGAATGATTGATTTTTTCCTCAATCTGACGCTGAGAAAGAGGACTTTTTTCTTCTGCTAAAAGTGCTAAAATGTCGAATTGTATTCTTGTGAGCATCATAATTTTCCTTTTTCTGCTTTCCTCATCGTAATATCTTCTATATGTTTATTCGAACAAAATATATTTTTTGAAAATCAAATAAAGAAGCGTTTATGTTATTTCAAAATATTTCAAAATATTTTTTGCTGCATTATACATAGTTCCTTCATAAAATATAGGAATCAACTGCTCCCTTTTATTTTTATAGTAATCTTCTCCCTTTTCGACTTCCTCAATCGCTGAACAAAGTTCTTTTTGATTATATACATGAATACCAACCCAGTAATCAATTGCATTTGTGGGCAAAAAACCTCCTCTTGACTCCTTGTATTCCTCATAATCATCCAATGTAAAAATCATTGGCCGATTTAGCAGAATATAATCTGTCGAAATAGATGAATAATCTGTAATGAGTGCATCCGTTAGGGAAACAAATTGATATAGTTGTACATTAATTTCGTGAAGGTTCTCGTCTCTTAAAAAGAGAATATTGGAATATTTTTTTTGGAATATTGGGAGATGTCTTTGCAATGGATGGATTTTCAAAACCACTAAAAGATTGCGTTCCCGCAAAAACATATTAAGTTGATTTAAATCTTTATCTGTCTCTATAATTGGCAAATGAGTCTCTGTTTTCAAATATTCTTCAGAAATCTCTTTATGATTAGATTCGCGAAATGTCGGCATCCACAAAAAAACCCTTTTATATCGAGACAGTCCATACTTTTCATCTATTCTATTTCGAATTTCACCATTGTCGCTCTCGAAATAATCCAACCTCGGCATTCCCAATTTTAAGAATTTTGCTTTTCCCAAATCAACAAAGGAGGGATATAATTCTGCAGATAACTTGCACGTCACCATCACATAATCTGGATAGGTAATCTCTTCTTTCTTGGATCTGCCCTTCCCTGCTTTATAGCCAGCAAATCCATGCGTCAGGTAAATAATCGTCTGTTGTTCTCTCTTTTTCAAGTCATGCATTACATTACTATGGTCATAAAAATAATACTTGCAGGTTGCTAGAGTTTTGCTCCACCTCAAATCAATGTGTTCTGGAAATTTCTTAGCGAAAGTCGTATTAGGAAATCCTCCTTCGCGTTTTGCATAACCTAGTGCATTCGAAATATCATTTACCAACCAGACTGTCTGATAATTTTTCAAATAACCTTTTTTGTTCATATAATCATACAATGCATACGAATTATCCGTTAAATCACCTTCGCTTTCAAACACCAGCAACTTCTCATTTATGCGTTGGTATTGAAATGCTCTATATAGTATTTTATTTATCGCTCCCACCAAATGTGTATTTACTGTTTTTAAAAAACCCATGCAACCTTTTTCCTTAAGTTTGCTACATATTTTATATATAATTTTCATATTACCTGCGTCCTCTTCGATGTATAACTTTACATAAAATCAGTTGAATATCTTTTAAATAAAGTAAAAAGACAAGTCCAAATAAAAAAACATTAATCCCATACATTAGAAAATTTTCCGGCAGCGTAAGCAAGACTATCGATTGAAGCACTAAAAAGATATAACTAATGCTATCCCGCAATACATTAAGTTTTAGAGAAATATATTTTTTACTCTGTAAATAGCGAACAACAAAAACTTCCACATAACAAATAGTTGTTGCAATCGCAGCTCCCATTGGTCCCATAAAAGGTGTCAAAATCAGGTTCAACGCTATGTTGCTCACTGCTCCAACCAACGTACTGGTCGCAAAAATCCGGCTATCTTTTACAGCTGTGAAAAAACCTCCCATATAACCGCTTAGCGCTCCAAATAAAATTGCGATTGTAAGCCATGGTACATATTTCCATGCGGAATAGAAATCTTTTGCATATAGAAATCGTGCGAGAAATCGATCACAGACAATAATTGCAGAGCAAATCAATGTCATCGCACAATTATATGCACGATATGTACTAGAAAAAAATCCAGATTTATCCTCTGGATCATAATCTTTTACTGCTGACAACTCCCATGCCTGATTAAAAATACTCTGAAACACATTTAAAATTGCTGGAATTTTTCCTGCAACCGCATACAGCCCATTTGCTGCCAATCCACAAAAAAAGACAACAACGTATCTATCAAACGCGTTGTTTATCCACCATGCAAGTGAATTTGCAACTAATGGTTTAGAATATGAAAGCATTTCTTTTTGCTCGATACTATATTTTTCTTGTACCTTTATTCTCCATGATATATGTCCTCGTACTATTAAATAAATGCTTTGTGCCAATGGTCCGAGGCTATTTGCCAGAAAATATCCTGCTAGACCCATCTGAAAATTCACAAGAAACACAATGTTTAAAATGATGGTAGCCAATGAAGCAATTACACTTGAAATTGAAAGATCTGTGACCCGATTAATTCCTCGAATGTAACAGGTTACTACTCCAGACAGTGTTTGTGCCAGAAACATCAAAAGCAAAAAGATTGTGTATTTCTTTACAATCAATGAAACATTAAAAACAAAGTTTAGACATAGTCCTACAGCTAAAACACAGTTAGCACACATGACCAATCTCATCCCGATTGTTACAACTGCATCCTTTGAATAATTTTTATCTAGTGCAAAACGAATCACAGCGTCTTGAATATTAAATGTCAGTAGTGGAATCAACACTCCAATTGTTGTAGTGAAAAGATCATAGGTTCCATAATCCGTTGTTGACAGAATATTAGTGTATAATGGAACCAGAAAAAAGCTCAATAACTTAGTGGCAAAGCTAGACAATGTAAGAAGTCCAACATTTTTAAATAAATACTTATACTTTTCATTCATGTTATTTCGGTTTTGTGCCCTTTTCTATCATATTTCTAATGCCTTCTCAAAATCTGCCACAGCCTTTTCCCATGAAAACTTGACAACAGACTTTTTTGCCTCCAAAACCAGCGACTCTCTCAATTTTTGATCTTCAAAAACACGTTCTACATTATGAACCAATTCTTCTACATCTTTCACTGGACTTAGTAACGCATTTTTTTCATCTTCGGCATACTCCAAAACTCCTGTGTACCGTGTAGATACCAACACATCTCCACATGCCATCGCCTCAAGACCTGTAAGGCCATATCCTTCATCTATCGTTGCACAAAGCCATACTGAAACCTTGTTATAGATTTCCACAGTTTGCGTTTGTGTCGCTTTTTGGGTATAATGGATCCACTCTGGATATTCCTTTGGCCGTTTCGGAACGCCAAACATGTAGACTTCCAAATCCAGATATTTTTCTTTTAACTGATAGACTGCTTTCATCGAATACTGAAGGCCTTTATGCGGCATCTCATGGTACAAAAGTCCAATTGTATGCAGCTTTCGTTCTTTGATTGGTGTGTTCAGACGATACACATGAATGTCGACTGGATTTCGAACTAGAATTGACGGTTTTCTACTATACTGATCTACAATATTTTTCAGCCATCGTGAAACCACAATGTTAGTCATTTCGTACTTGTATGTATTCTGACAATATTCATCTGAGACCCGCCAATTCTCATAGTCCTGAATAAAGTAAGCCAGCTTTTTTTCGAAAAATCGTTCTTTTATAGATTCTACAGTTGTAACTTCTGTTGCAATGAAAACATCGGTTTCCTTCACTCTTTCATCTAAATCAGCTTGATAATAAGATAGTGTTTCGATTTTTTTATCCTGCGGAAACCACGAGGGTGAAAAGTAAGTCATTCTGGAAAGCATCCACTGGCGCAATTTCTCCGGCAGATGATATTTTTTCCATGAACTGCCCATCAAGTATAAAATCTGTACGCTGTATCCCCTATTTTGTAGACGGTTTGCATATTCAAAAATCATTTTTGCGCCACCAGTCGGCACAAAAGAAAGGCTGTCCATTACAAAACAGATTTTTTTCATTCAAAATCTCCTCACGTTCTATTCGGATTTTCTCCCATGGCAACGCACAGAAACATCGTAAACATTATAAGTGATGTTGGAAATTGATGATAGAGAACACTTGTCTCTCCAAAACCGTACAACAAATTAAACGCAAAACAACTCAATACTGCTACTGTCATTGAATCATCTGTTCTCCTCCGAATTTTCTGAAAAAGCTTTCCAAAAAAGGCAAAAAACAAAACCAAACCTACGATTCCAATTGTCATTAGAAGATAAACATAGTAATTATCCAAATGTCTCGAGAGAGGTTGTCCATCGATAACAAGTTTATCGACGGCACCTGGATTCAATATTCCAAGGCCGATAAATACTCGAATTCCTTTCAAATATGTCAAAATCTGATATGCCTGATTTCTGCCCGAATCCAAGTAAACTGTCATAAATTTATTTGTAATTAAAAACATCCCTGCACAACTAAAAGAACACATCAGATATAAAAGAGTCTGACGCATTTTTTTGGAAAACCATCGTGGATTATTAATAAACACGAAGAATACATACAATAAATATCCAGCTGCTACGGCAATCACAGCTGTTCTTGAGCCGCTTTCAACTAAAATCAAGAAATCAAACAGCATCATAATGTAAATAAGAATCTTTTTTATGGCTGAGTTTTCCCTTGTTTTTAGGAAAGTTAATAGTGGGAGAGCTATCATCACCAAACCTGCTGCCAAACTTCCCGTTGTATTGGGATTCGGAAATCCTAAATTGAATCGAGTTCTCAGTGAGTAATTGCTAGAGAAGAACGCTGCTAAGTTCATCTGGGCTATATTCTCAATAATATTAATTTTATTTATCATATAATTTAAAAGAGTCGCTATATTGGGAATCAAAAAATTGATCCATAATAACTCTTTCAACCCATAATAACGTGCAAATTCACAGCCCGTCGAAAAAACCACAACCAAAAACACAAACATAACTATCCACTCTTTTACATCTGTGTAGTTATTAAGCAGCTGTACACCCATTACCGCTAAAATCAACCACAAATATTTTGTGATAGACAAATCCTGAATTACTTTGCGATTTTTTGCATATTCCATAACATATCCATATAATATTTGAATTATGCTGAGGAAGGCGTAGCCCGCCCAAATTGCTGCACGTTCCTTCAGAAGTGGATTTTCAAAACGAGCATCAACGAAGGAAAAAAGATAAATTGTATATTCCACAATTAGGATATTCTTCATCATTTGTCCTTTCTTGAAAAATTCATTACAGCAGTCCCAAAATTGCTAACACGCTGTAGCGAAGCATTCCAGAAGATGGATAAAGTTCCTTATCCTTCAGTAGTTGTACTGTTTGTTTCAAGCTATTTTTATAGGTCGAAAGTTCCATTAATTTTTCATACTCTCTCGGATGTGTATTTTGCAGGAATTCACTATACTTCGACAATACTGCATCAGCATTTTTTCGTCTTGGTTGCCGATTTCTGTCAAGGAGTCTCTCCATATGCTTGAAATATGCTGTAACAGGCTTCTTGTCAAGGTATGTGCCAATGGAATTGTCTCCATGCTGACGATAATCTATATGCGGTTCAAAGTCATAAATCACATTTCCGAATATTGACGCAATAATATAAAGAAATGCATCGTGCATGGTGAATTCATCCGGGATTCTGTTATGTATTAATTCTGCCAATGCTCTATTGTAGACAATTGTACAGCCCGTAGCCTTCATGTCTGTGAGATATTCGTATTTATTTCTACATATTGCAGGCATTTCATGCGAATTTCGATAAAAAACATCCTTTTCATCTACAATTCTAAGGTTGCTATAGTAGAGTGCCGGGATCTCTTGCGAGTATCTTTTCAGTCGATCAATTGCTGTTTCCAATTTATCGCAATCCCAAATATCATCTTGATCTGCCAAAGCATAATATTCCGTTTCTGGTGCATTCTGAATTAGATAGAAAAAAGACTTGCATGGCTTAAGATTTTTTCCATCCGTCCAAATTTCCAAATCAGAATATTTCTGTCGATACTCTTGCAGAATCTGCATTGTGTTATCTGTTGAGCCATCATCTCTGACGAGCAGCTTTAATTTTACATTTTTTTGCAAAAAAATACTGTCCAACTGTTCCTGTAGATATTTTTCGCCGTTATAAGTGGACATCAATACAGTTATTTCTTCCATGTTTTTCCTAATTATCGTTCGATATACTCAAATTATGCTGTTCCTAAAAGAACTTTCAGTACAAATACAATATTCCGATAGAAACTATCCGACCAAAGATCTCTATCAAAGATCAAACTAAGTTTTGTTTTCAGACTTTTCTTATATTCCAAAATTTCATCAAACTTTTTTCGATCTTCATTTGTTAGTCTGTTATTAAATTCTTCATAAAGAATTTTTGCATTTATAGATATGGTATTCTGATTACGTGAGATAATATAATTTAATTCTTTCTTAATCTTTCTCCAACTTACTTTTCTTAAAGATGCTCCTACAACATTGCCGGTGTGTTGGCGATAATTAATATGTGGTTTAGAATCATAAATCGTAGCTCCAAAAAGTGTCGCTACACGATATAACCACACATCATGCATAGAATATTGGTATGGTTGAATTTCCCGTGCAATTTGTGCCAATTTCTGATTATAAACTACCGTACAACCTGTAGCCAAATTTTCTATCAAGCATGCGTATCGATTTTTTGCTATGTGCGGAACAGAATGTGATATGCGCTCTACTTCATTTTTTTCATTTACAATTCTTAGATTCGAATAATACAATACTGGGATGGTAGGATTTTTCTCTTCCTCCTGCTGAATTTTGTTTATTGCAGTTATTAATTTATCCGAATCCCATATGTCATCTTGATCGGACAACGCAAAATATGAACCTTCGGTATAAGTACGAATCAAAAAAAAGAATGACCCACATGCTCGAAGATTATTTTCGTCCGTAATGACAACCATCTCGGGGTGTGCCCTTTGGTATTCCTTCAGGATTTTAACGGTCCCATCAGACGATCCATCATCCCGTACTACAAGTTTTACGCATACACCAACCTGAGAAAAAATGCTATCTAACTGTTCTCGGATATATTTTTCTCCATTATATGTAGACATCAAAACAGTAGCTATCATTTATTTCCTATCTCCAATCTTTCACGGCCTCTTAATAATTGCATATTCTTCGTATGATTTATTCAAATCTACAAACCTTGCATGAATCGCAGCTTGTCGCTCTTCTTCGGGGGGTAATTTCATATAATTTCCATATGAGATTTGTAAATAATTCTCGTAATCCTTTACCACAGAGAATTTTCTTCCTTCGAATATAATTTCTGTATATTCTTCAAACATGCTTCGAGGATAAATACTAACATCTCGCTCTACCGATGCTCCCATAAAAATATGAACATTTTTACTCTGCTTTTGCCTTCTCGCTTCCACAAAGTAAACCAATATTTTTTCTGGAGAAATCCTTGCAATCAGCATTGCAATTTTTTTGCTCAATGAATTTGTATAATATCCACGTTTTTCCAAACACTTCGCGGCTAAAATGTGAAATGCATTCCACTGGATGTGTGCCATTAATACACTATCATATAAATTATCAACTGGGAAAATATCAATATAGATTCCTTGATGTGATCCTTTTAGTTTGTTTGGATACTTCTCTATGAATGTTGTGCCATCCTTTCTAACTTTTGAAAAGAACATTGGCCATTCTTCCGTAAATGCTCTTTGAATAGTAAAGCCGTACCTTTTGAATTCCTCATCAGGAATTTGAAGAAAACGTTCGTACTCACCGCGGACCAACATGATATCCAAATCATCGTCCCATGGAATAAAACCACCATGACGCACTGCGCCCAAAACGGTTCCAGAAGATAAAGAATATTGAATTTTGTATTTTCTACAAATTTCGTCAATCGCAACCGCCATTTCCAATAGTGCTAATTGTAACTCGCGAACTGTTGTGCTCATAATATTCCCACCCTCACTTTAAGAAATTTCTATATTTCAGATAGCCGTTTACTGCGTACCAGCATTCATAGTATAATGCTTCCGCCATATTCAATCCTATATACCGATATGTACTCCAGTTCATCTTCGCGGCCTTGATCTTATTGCCTGACTTCGACGATTTTGCTATTCGGTAAATGAGCAGCGGTTCATCCACGCCATATGCTTTTTTCCCTTTTTTCAGGATACTGAGCCAGATTGCAAAGTCCTCGTGCATATCATCTCCAACGGCATAATGCTTTGCATACAGTTCCTTACGCACCAGCGCAGAAGAATTGGACAGCACATTCTGTTTCAGTAACTGTCGATAAGTCACCTCAGCCGGAGCATGAAGATACCAATCGATTGGCTGCCCTTCCAAATCCATAAAAGCAGAACCTGTAAAAAGGAGATCAGCATTGGTTCTTCTCTGAAGGTCAATCTGCTTTTCCAGTTTTTCCGGTGCCCATGCGTCATCACTGTCAAGAATCGCGATCCATGAACCTTTCGCCTCTTCCAGTCCATGCTTGCGCGTATAGGACACACCGCTGTTCTTTACATTAGAGATAAGACGGACACGACTATCCTTGGCCGCAATACTTTTGACCAACTCTGCCGTTCTGTCTGCTGAGCAATCATTGACCACAAGAAGCTCAAAATTCGTGTAAGTCTGGCTCAAGACTGAGTCAATCGCCTGCTCTATTGTTTTTTCAGCATTGTACGCTGCCATAATGATACTGATCAGACCAAAATCATTTTGCATCATTCTTCCGTCTCCTGCCCCATCGCCGTAGTTGCGCCTTCTGCCACACCTTCCGTGCTCTCCGGCATAAACAGGATCTTCACCGTTGCCAGCATGATTTTCAAATCCTCGATCAGGCTGGGATGCGCAATGTACATCAGATCCATCTGCAGCTTATCGTAGGGGGTGGTGTTGTACTTACCGTACACCTGTGCATAACCGGTCAAGCCAGCCTTTGCTTGAAGCCGCAACGCAAACTCTGGCATCTCTTCGCAATACTGGGCAGCGATCTCAGGGCGTTCCGGGCGTGGGCCGACAATGGACAAGTCTCCCTTCAAGATATTGAGAAGCTGGGGCAGCTCGTCCAGACGGCAGGCGCGGATGATATGGCCGACCTTCGTGATACGATCATCTTTGTCACCAGTGGAAAGACGCGCCACACCATCTTTTTCGGCATCCACACGCATGGAGCGGAATTTCAGGATTTCAAACTGCTTGCCGTCTTTGGTCAGGCGAACCTGCTTGTAAAAAGCAGGACCACCATCGGATTTGACTGCAATGGCCGTAATCAGAAACACCGGACTCAGGATAACCAGTGCCACCAGCGAGATCACAATATCCATGGCACGCTTGACAAACAAGAACTCCGGGCTTGCCATGTAGCGGCCCACACGTAGCATGGGCAGATGGAACATATGCATCGGCTGGGCACCGCTCATAATCACATCGCCCACACGAGGGATCACGAACACATTGATACCCTGTCCCACACAGTATTTCAGGATGATATTGCGCTCATGGCTGTGGACACCGCTGATGAACACGCTCTGCATTCCATCCAGCAGGCTCAGGTCGTTCAGGCATTCCTCAACGTTCAAAGTCATCTTGACATCGTATTTTTTTGAAAGACCGTACTCATTGATGAGCTTTTCCAATCCATGACGAACATCATAAACGACTGCAGTCGGCTGGGTCTGGAATGTATTAAAGTACCATCCATGCGCCAACTTCGCCCAGATTGAGGCCATCAGGATCTGTCCGGCAATCGCTGCGATGCCCGGCAGAAGATTGCAGAGCCGCCGGGCCATCAGGCAGATGACAATGTACAGAATGCCATCGGTTGCCATGGCTGCCAGTACCTGTCCGTAAATCAGCTCTGAGATGCGCTGCAAAGACATCCAGAACGCATCGTAGACTTTACCTAACAGAAAGAACAACACCGCAAACAGACCGATCATGGCCCAGTTGCCCTTCCAACCAAACTTTGCATAGACCTGATACGAATAATACAGCTCCCAACAAAGTGCAAACGGAATTGTAATCATTACCAAATCGATGATTTTTACGATCTTCAACATCACATCATGCTGAAATTTTGACATAATACCCCAATAACTCCTTTAGCTTTTTCTTTTGTTCTTCGCTCAACTTTTCAGGCTCGCCTTGCAGCAACCGCTTCTGGTTGTATATCCACCGGCCAAGCCAGATGCCATCCGCAGTCTTGTATTTTGCCGGAATATCCAGATTCCCATGAACTCTTTTATATTCCTGCGCCAGCTCGTACCGGTACTGCCACGAGTCCGTTTTCTCCCACTGCATTCCAACGGCATCCAGCAACTCAATGCGCTCTTGTGATAAGATTGCATTGCTCTTCTCCGGATTCCGATATGCATACTGCTGCCGCCGCACCCATTTTCCAAGAGCATAGCCCTCCGGTGAAACATAGGCCACCGGGACATCAAGGTCTCCATTTGCCTCAAAGTACCGTTTCGCTGCCTGATAAACCTCATTCCACTGTCGGTCATAGCGACTGCCCCACTGCATTCCTATGGTTTCCAGTCGTTTGATCTGATCCGCAGACAACTTTTTCTGCTCATAGGCTAGTTCTTGATTTTGAATCCAGCGACCAAGCGTTTTTCCATCTGCTGTTTTATAATCTCGTGGAACATCCAGATTTCCATACTCCTGCGCATAGACTGCCGCAATTGCATACCCCTGTTCCCATCGGACGTCAAATACCTTCCACGCCATCCCCAACTGATTCAACTGTCGGATGCGCTCTTCCGTCAGCTTTCCATCGTTTCGGCGTTTCCGCGCATTGTTGATCCACTTTCCCAGAGGATAGTCATCTTTCGTTTTGTATTTCGCCGGGACCTGCAAATTCCCAAACTGTTCCCGAAATTTTCTCGCTTCTTCCAGACCACGTTCCCATGCGGCATCGTTGCGGTTGCCCCACTCCATCCCGATGCTGTCCAGCCGTGCGATTTGCTGTTCGGTCAGGTTACCAGAAATCTGTCCTGCACGGACACGGCGCTGGGTCGTCAGCCATTCGCCAAGGCTCAATCCCGCCGGTGTGGTATAACGTTTTGGAATATTCAGGTTGCCATGCTCCGCATAGTAAATGCTTGCTTCCGAAAAATAATGATCCCAACTGGAAGAAAGGCTTGCCTGCAACTGCTCAAACAGTACCCGGCAGTCATGCACCTGCTCGATGACCTCAAATCGCTCGGTGACGATCTTATCACCCTCGCCGTTGGCATAGAGCCGGTGAACGGCCTCCTGCATCTCGCCCTGTAACCCCGCAATGCTGCATAGACCCTCGAAGTTGTTGACTACATCGAGGATAAGCGGTGTAGAATTTTCCCCAGCGGTCAAAGCGCGTCCAATCTGCTGCTTGTAGATGGTGGGTGAAATGGTGGGCCGGAACAGGATGACACCTGAAATGCCTTCTACATGAACGCCCTCGTTGAGCATGTCTATGCAGAACAGCAACTTCAGCTTGTCGCTCTCATCCGTCTTGAAGTCTGCAAAAGCCTTGTCTGTACCAGGGTCATCGGAATAAGCTTCGTGCACCGCCACTTCCGCATTCACCTTTGCAAACCACTCCGGCACGTGAGAGATCATTTCGTCCATGTGCTCCTTGTTGGCGCAGAACACGATGTACTTTCCGGACTTGTTCGTGATATGATGTTCAAAAACCTTGTCTAATCCATCTGCTTGTTCCAAGGCGCGGCGCAGGGCATCCAGATATTTTTGATTTACGTCCTGAATCCCAGCAGAACGCAGATTATCCACTCTTGTCTGATAACGTGCCAAGTCTTTCTGGTACTGATAGACGGTAGTCACATAGTTCGGAGCAGGCAAAATACCCCTGACGATTGCTTCGCCAAGGGTCATGTCGCTCGCAACACGGCCATCAAAAAGCTCTTCGGCCATGTCACGGTTATTATCCAGATACCGGACGTTTGTCGCCGTCAGCCCCAGCAGTTTTGCCTCCGGGCATAACTTTAACAAAGCCACCGTGCTTTCGCCCCAGCATTCCGCACCGGCACGGTGGAATTCATCGAGTATAATATAG
>ERZ791906.578-NODE-578-length-40242-cov-7.324384_pt1 | contig 40242 bp, 36 predicted proteins | sample MGYA00510146_ERZ791906 | MGnify/ENA primary metagenome ERZ791906 (study PRJEB30046, sample SAMN00792096) | human gut metagenome | study: EMG produced TPA metagenomics assembly of the A metagenome-wide association study of gut microbiota in type 2... | reverse complement strand
AGCTGTACCTCCTGAAACAAAAATGCTCTAAGTGATTGCTTCACTAACCATGACACAATCATGATTAAGAAGTCACTTAGAGCATATATCACCGGTGCGGACAGGGAGTTTTCTATTGTATGGCGCGGGAAATTACTCCACCATATACTCAAAATCAATACGGCCCAGCGCCACATCGGCGGCCGCGACCCGGATCTTCATGGAAGAACCCAGCATCCAGCTCTTGCCGGTCAGCGGGTCCAGCATGCTGACGCCGTCGATGACCTGCGGTTCACCCTTGCAGAGCTGCGCGGCAGGGACAAAGCCCTCCACCGTGTTGTCCAGCTCGACAAAGACGCCGCGGGGCGTGATGCCGGCCACCGTGCCGGTATAGACCTCACCGAGATGGTTGTGCATATACTCGGCCTTGTACAGGTCCTCGACATCGCGCTCAATGCGCACGGCGGCGACCTCCTGCTTGCTGGACTTCTCGCTGGCCTGCTGGGCAAACTCGTTGAAGTCGCGCTGCAGCTGGCTGGCGGAGACGCCGTTCAGCATCTCGGTCAAAATACGATGAATCGCCAAATCGGGGTAGCGGCGGATGGGGCTGGTGAAGTGGGCGTAGTCCGCCAGCACCAGACCGTAGTGGCCCAGGGGCTGCGGGGCGTAGCGGGCCTTCTGCATGCTGCGCAGAATGCCGGTGTGGACGGGGATCTGGATGGGCTGGCCGCGGGTCTCGTCCAGCAGGGCTGCCAGCTCGAGCTGCGTCGGGATGGGGTTCTTGAACTTGGCGTTCAGGCCGCAGGCCAACAGCGTGGCGGACAGCTTCTCCATCTTCTCGGCGTCGGGGGCCTCGTGCACGCGGTAGACGAACGGGGCCTTATTTGTGCGGCCCGCGTTGGCGGCGCACTGGTTCGCCAGCAGCATGAACTCCTCGATCATGCACTCGGACGTGCCGCGGTCACGCTTGACAATGTCGATGCAGCGTCCGTTCTCGTCCATGACGAGCTTAGCCTCGTTGGACTCGATATCCATGCCGCCGCGGGCCTTGCGCAGGACCAGGCGCTTGCGGTACAGCTCGTCCATCGTGGGCAGCTGGTCAAGCACGGCCTCATATTTCGTCTTGAGGTCGGTCAGGTCGGCGTCTGTTTCAGATTCCGGGGGCTCCAGCAGGGCGTTGATCTCCTTGTACACGCCCTTGACACGGCTGCAGATGACGCTCTTGACGAACTTGTAGCTGCGGATCTCGCCGTTCTCGTCCAGTCGCATCAGACAGGAGAACGCCAGGCGGTCCTCGCCCTCGTTCAGCGAGCAGATGCCGTTGGACAGCTGGGTCGGCAGCATCGGGATGACCTTGTCGGCGTAGTAAATGCTCGTCGCGCGCTCGAACGCTTCCTCATTCAGCGCGGAGCCGGGGCGGACATAATGGCTGACGTCGGCAATGTGAACGCCCAGCTCGTAGCCGTCGTTCAGCCTCTGCAGGCTGATGGCGTCGTCGATGTCCTTCGTCTCGGCGGAGTCAATCGTGAAGATGGGAATGCCGCGCAGGTCCAGGCGCTTCGCGGCCTCGGCGGGGTCAATCGTGGCGTTGTCGTAGGCGTGGGCCTCCTCCAGCACCTCCGGCGGGAACTCCTGGCGGACGCTGCGGCCATACAGGATGGCCTTGGCACACTCGGACGCATAGTCGGAGGAACCGAATTTCTCGACTACGGCGGCGCGGTGGTCGCTGTGGCGGTTGCCGCGGTGGGTGATGAGGAAGCCGACCTTGTCACCCAGGTGCACGCCCTCGCTCCCCTGCTTGGCCAGCAGGAACTTCACGTCGCGGCAGCCGTCCGGCTCCACGGCCATGCGGCCATCCTCGGACAGGCAGACCGTGCCCGCAAAGCGGTTGTTCGGGACCGTGACCTCGACGACCTCGCCCTCGGAGGAACCCTCCACGCGCGGGTGGTCGAACAGCTTGACGTTGATCTTATCGTTGGGCATTGCGCCGTGCAGCGCGCGGCCCGGGATGAAGATGTCGCCCTCGCCGTCGTCGCGGCTGGCAAAGCCGAAGCGCGCGGCCAGCTTGACGAGCGTGCAGGGAATCGTGTTGGGGGCTGCAGCATTCTCATAGGTCGCAAAGCCGGGCACATAGGTGCCGTTGCGCATCGACAGCTCGCCGGTGGCGACCATAGCGGAAACGGTGGTGCGCAGGCGGGAGTTGTCCACCTGCAGGTTGTTCTGCAGTTCGCGCAGCGTCATGGGACGGCGCTTGACCGCGTTTAAAATAGATTTCTGTAACGGTGTCATAGTTGCTCCTTTAATTTACGTCGCACCGCCATCCGACGGTGCCCTACCTTTATATACATCCACAAAAAACGGCCCGCCGGGGCGCTGCTTACAAAGCCAAAGCGCTTGGCGGACCCTTTTCATCTTTGTTACCCTGCCAAAATCACAGGCGCGCGCTCAAAACGCAGACGACCAGCGTGACGACAAAGAAAACGACGCCGCAGATCTTGGTCAGCTTGGCCAGCTTGGCGTCCACGCCGCGCTCACGGCCTGCTGCCATCGTGGCGGAGCTTTCGCCCATGATTGCGCCGGACAGGCCCTGGCCCTTCTGCTCCTGCGCGAGGGTGAAAACAACGATCAACACGGACACGGCGATGAGGACGACGCCGAGAACGATCTCATACCAGTTCATTAGATTAGCACTCCTTCTATTTCTATCCACGCCGTCGTGACGTGAAAAGTCTCATGCACCGTACAGTATAGCATAGTTTGCCGCACGTTGCAAGCGCTTTTTTCACGTTTTGGGTGTAAAATCAGTTTTGCAGCGCAATTTGTTCGCCCTGCACCAGCGGATAGCGGACCAGCCTGTCCCCGTCAAGGTTTTCCCGGTGCATATCGACGGCAGTGATCTGGTGGTTGCCGTAGGTCGTATAGTAGTAAATGCCCTTGTCAGCGTTGCAGCAGCTTGTGTAGAGCGTGATCTCGTACTTGCCGCCGTCCAGCTCACAGCAGCCGCGCTGCTGCTCGACAGCGTGCAGGATGTGGAAGAACTGCCCGACGCTCTCGGCCTCGCTGCTGCCGGATTTCGCGTTCATCCGCACAAAGGCCGCACGCACAAAGCGGGACTGGCTGGACAGATCGCCCGGCAGGCCCAGTGCGCCGAGACCGCGGCTGTAGACGGGCAGGTCAAGGCCGTCCGCAAACGCAACCGCAGGCGTGCGCGGCGAGAGTGCGCGGTAGTTGTTCAGTGCGAAAAGCTGCTGCGGGAACGGCGGATTGTTCGTCAGTACACCGACGGGGTTATCGTAGATGTGCAGGCCGTCGGCGGTGGACTCCACCACGATGCTCCCCGTTTTGTCGGCAATGAGCCAGTGCAGCTGCGCGAGGGGCAACTGCTCACTGAACGGGATATTGACGATGTTGGTTTTTGCAAGCAGCGTGCGCACCTCGGCCAGCGTCGCACAGCTGCCCAGCAGCCAGGGGATCAGCTCAAACTGAGCGACGTTGCTTTTGCCATCCTGCGCCGGGTGGTAGACTGCATTGCCAACAAAGTTCAGCCCTGCGATGCCCAGGCCCTTCTCATTGACGGCGTCATAGTAGAGCGGGTACTCCCCCGCCACGTAGGCCATGCCGATCATCGCATATTTTGTGCGGAAGTCCCCCATGCAGCGCAGGCTAAACGGGTAGGCGCGCGGCGTGATCGTGACCTCGTCACCGTAGGAAAATTCATAATCGAGATTGCGGCCAAAGTAGAAACTGTCGGTTGTATAGGTTGCAGCTGTACACATGGTAAACACCCCTTTAATTATAATAGATGCAGCGCGGCCTTCCTGCGTCGAGAGTGTAAGGGCGGACATGGTTCGCCCGCGGCACATAGCGGCCGCCGTAAGGTTTACGGGTCGATGGTGAGCATCGCCCCCTGCATTTTCAGTGTGGTTTATATTGTACCACACCCTGCGCGGGATAATCCACCGCCAAATTGTAAACAATGTGTCCTTGCCGAATCCAACGCCATCACAAAAAAGCTTGCGGCGTATAAAAATCTCCCGGTAACAGAAGCAAAATTGCCGGGAAATGGAGGAACAAAAAACGCTGCAAGCCCCGAAAAAAGGCTTGCAGCGGTGCTTTCTGGCGTCCCAGAGAGGATTTGAACCTCCGGCCCCACGCTTAGGAGGCGTGTGCTCTATCCAGCTGAGCTACTGAGACAGGTAACAGTTGCTATTATACCTGTTTTCCGCCCGGATTGCAAGTGCCCGCTGCAATTCTGTGCCCGGTTTCTGATTTTACAGGATGGGCATGAACCACTCCACGGTTTCTGACTGCGGGGAAATTTAAGGCAATACCGCACAATTCCCGCCTAACGGCTCAAGCACCGCTCCGGCGGCTGCCGCACTTAGAATTATGCGGTATTGCCTTAACATTCTGAAAGCAACAGAAAAGGTTGGCAGCAAAAAAATCCAACCGCCCGGAAGCAGTTGGACATCTCAATAAAACGCACTTTGAAAATCGGTCACTGCCTTTGCCGATTTTGTGCGATACAGCAAAGAAAAAAAGCCGTGGCAATATCTTTGCCACGGCTTTTTGTCTGAGTGTTACAAAAAAGATACCCTGTTGTGAGACTCTTCGCAAGACGAACCATTTACATATTATCCAGAATTTCTTTCAAGGATCGCACAAACGGATTCATGTCCTCATAGACAACTTCCACAATGATAGACCAATTGATTCCATCATAATCATGTACCAACCTGTGGCGCAAACCCGCCACCATATTCCAAGGCTGTTCCGGATAGGATTGCTTAAATTCAGGGCTTAGCTGATAGACCTGTTCCCCGATATTATAAAGCGGCGTTGTAACCGCCCATTGGGAATACTCATCCTCCAAGAGTACTTCTGCTGTTATCTCATGAATTTTCATTTGCTTTTGCAAATCTTCCCATGTGGTTATAATTTTCTTAAGACGCTCTTTGTCAGACTTTTTCATGCGATGCGAATCCCCTCATTCATAACCGATTCATAAAAAGGAGTTCCCTTATTCACTTCTCGGATTTCAAAGGCATCCACATCTTTGTTTGTCATCTGGCGGAGATCCTCACCAAAAGAAAAGATGTCTCTTGCCTTGAAGTTTTTTCCGCCAACAACCACCACATCAATGTCTGATTCTGCCGTTGCTTCACCTCTGGCATAAGAGCCGAATAGTAATGCGTATTCCGCATTATACTTGCGGAGCAGCATTTGAATCAGTGTTTTTACTTCTTCCATTGTTAACGTATTCATCCTTACGCCCCCTCACGATTTTTTATATTTTTATATTTTTATCTTACCATAAAGCGTGGTTTTTATCAAGTTCCATTTTACCTTCAGATTTTCAATCTTCTGTTATCGGCAAGTTCAAGGCATGTTACATTTATTTTTTTGTTGTTTTCACAAAGTAAAAGATATGGTACACTGATAAAAAGTGTAAACGAGGAGGAGTTCATATGGAAATCAACCGCAAGGAACTCGAGGAAAAGACATTCCAGTGGTTCAATAGTAGCATAAGCGATAAAGATTATAATAGTCTATCCATGTCTTACTTAGCGCATCGCAATTATCGACTGTATAAATACCAAAGCCCTCTTGCTTCCTTAGATACCCTCAGCCGTTTCTTTGAGCATCTGAAAACAAATACACTATCATTGTCTGCACCATCTGTGTTTAATGATCCTTTCGACTGTCAATTTTCCTATCCTCCTGCATTTGGCGAAGAGACTTTCGGTGAAGTCTACACTCTCATCGATTCTGTGTTCAGAGTTGGCAGTCTTACAGAGCAGCCTGACAATTTATTAATGTGGGCCCATTATGCTGGAGCATATCGCGGTGTATGTATAGAATATGACTTTTCAAATTTTTCAGAAGAACACACAAAATGCTCTTTAATTCCAGTTTCTTATCGGACCGCACGCCCTTCTTTACCGAAAAAACTTCTAACTTCATCGCATCAAGAACCAACAGATGAAGATTTGAAGAGACTTAGTGAGGCTCTTTTTATCAAGAGCGAATGTTGGCAGTACGAGTTCGAATGGCGACTTTTAAAAGCCATTGATGGCGAAAGTGCAAACTCCAAATATTTGAAATTTGAAATGCCACCCATCAAAAAAGTATATTTGGGCGCACGCTTTCGAAATTCCATAACTGAGTCGAACTGGATTTATGATACTCTCTGTGAAATCTGCAAAGCAAAAGATATCGAAATTATAGAAACTCACTTAAACACAGAATTATATAAAGTTGACATTCCAACCTGATCTTTCTTTTGTACATTTTTTACAGTAGCATCATCACTTTCTCACATCCGCCAATGAACCGAATCAGAATTTCATTGCGCGACCTCACCGTGATTTTCTCAACGATTCGTGCAGTCAGCGCATCGTCATATTCTTGGATTTGTAAGTCCTTGGCTGACAGCAGCATCTCCGGCTGGCTGACTTTTTCCTGTCGGACGGCACTATCCTCGATAGCCTTTTTCAGACTTTCAATTTTATTATTCAGCTTTTTCAACCTGTCATCCAGAAACGGAGTATCCTCATCGAAGTCCAAGGACATTTCCAGCAGGCGGTCAAATTCCTGTTGGGTCTGCTCCAGTTGCTCCTGCAAATTTGGCTTTGTGTTTTCGCCGGTCTGGATGTCATGCAGGATGCCGTTGATCTGGGCAGCAACTTCATCGGTAAAGTTTGCCGCCAAATCTTGCACCGCTTTCAAAATGGCACGGTGCAATTCTTCTTCCGGGACGGACGGCGAGCTGCTGCAGAATTTCGTTCCGTACTCGATGCGGTTTACGCACCGCCAGACGATTTGCTTTCTGCCGTGGATATTCCAAGTCACCCGCTTGTAAGGGCTGCCGCAGTCACCACAGAACAGTCGCTCGGACAGGGCGTACTTGCTGTTGTAGCGCCCGCGGCGGCGCTTGCGTTGATTGGCAGCCGACTTGCTGTTTCGGCGGGCAATCTCGGCTTGCACCTCTCGGAATATCTGCTTGCTGACAATGCCCTCGTGATAATTTTCAATGTAGTATTGCGGAAGCTGCCCGGTGTTTTTCTTATGTACACCTGTCAGCACATCCTGGGTAAAGGTCTTTTGCAGCAGCACATCACCGCAATATTTTTCATTTTGAAGGATTCGTAGAATTGCCTGTGACGACCAGGTGGTATTCCCTCGCGCAGTAACCGCTCCGGTAGTCTCTAACTTTTTCTTGATATTTTGCAGGCTGTCACCTTGTAGGTAGCTGTTATAAATCAGCCGGATCACTTCTGCCTGCGCCGAAATAATTTCTGGTTTGCCATCGGCACCTTTTCGATAGCCAAGCATCTGACCATAGGGAAAAGGAAACTTGCCTTGTTTGAATCCCATGCGCTTGCCGCGAGCCACGTTTTGGGAGATAGACTCGCTCTCTGCCTGTGCAAAGGCGCTCAGTACGGTGAGGATCATCTCGGAGTTCATAGTGGCGGTGTTGATGTTCTCTTTTTCAAATACCACCGCGATTCCCATCTGCTTCAGCATTCGGACGTATTGGATACTATCCAGCGTGTTGCGGGCAAACCGTGAAATAGATTTCGTCAGGATAAGGTCGATTCTGTGCTTCTTGCAGTCCTGAATCATCTGGTTGAAACCATCGCGCTTCTTGGTATGTACACCGGATATGCCGTCATCCGCGTAGATGCCCGCGACTTCCCATTCCGGGGTGGATTCGATTTTTTCCGTGTAATACAGCTTCTGGATTTCAAAGCTGCCCTGCTGTTCTTCTTCCTCGGTGCTGACGCGGCAGTAGGCTGCCACCCGCAGCTTACGCACCGTGTTTTTCCGTCCAGCGCTTTCCCTCATAGAAGCGGGAATCTCAATGATCCTCATGTTGCTCATGGCGTTTCCCCTTACACAATTTGTCCGTTCTGCAGTTTGAATTCAATATGAGTGTCACGGTACAGGATGACCTTGCTGACGACCTCCTTATAAAAGGTATGTGGGAAGCCATCTGTCGGCTTATACTCGGCGCAAGCTTTTCGTATTCGCATAGTTGCCGGATCGGCATCTCCTGCAGAGCAGAATTCGTATTCCAGTTCCGCCCGGTGCAGGATTGCAGCTACAAGGTCATCTTCGTCAAACTTATCTGTTGCGATTTTTCGTTGAATTTCTCGGTCAAGGCGAGCAGAATCCATGGATCTAACAACAGAGTGGGGATCAGGTGCTCGAATCTGAAGGCTATTTTCCTGTAGCCATTTTAACCTTTGAATGATTTCTTCGGATAACACCACTTCTTCTATCGGTGCGCTCCACATTCTGCACTGTCGGCAATGCCACTGATTTGTTTTTCCATGCCAATACAGCCTTTCGCCACAGCAGCCACATTGTATATCCTTGCGAAATGGCGCAAGTGCTACAGAGTACGCCGATGCCTTGGCAGACCGAACTTGTGCCGCTTGCCGGAATATTTCTTTCGTGACAATTGGCGGATACCTGTCTGTCCCACAGTAAGTCTCGTTTCCCAAAATGCGGCTTATAGTATTTTTATTCCATTCTGCATCATTCTGGTGGTACTCTATGCCTTTGGAGATCATAGACTTAGCGATTTGCTGAAACGTATTTCCTGCAAGGTACGCTGTGAAAATGTTTTGCACTATTGTCCTCTGCTCTGTGTCTACCACAATGTTGCCGTCTCGAACCGCGTAACCAAACGGAAGGTATCGTTTTTTCATTATCGCTTCTCCTTCAGATGTAAACCGTTCGGCAGTTCGAATACAAAGGCTTCGTTACTGACAACAATTTTCTTTACAATTGTCCTCATAGCATCTTCATCAAACTCCGTCAATGCCGTATGGTTTTGCATATAACGGTCTATTTGTTTTGTTTGATAGAGCGCCTTTTCTGCAGTTCCATTCTGTTTCTGGCAGGTTAGGCACTTTTTCTTTTCCGCAAGCTGTTGTTCTATTCGGATGCGGCGTTCTTGGTAGACTGTTTCCTCTATATAGCCCTGTGCATGGATACGTGCCAGGTTGTGCAGTTGCTTTGATATCTGTAATATTTCTGTATGCACCGCGTTACTTGCTTCATTCTGCATACTCTTGATGTCCTGTATTCGCTGCAAGTCGTTAAAGATTGGGAGAAACAGTGTCGTTCGATTTTCGAAAAGTTTGTTGTACATTGACAAAAATGCCCCATAAAGCTCCGTTTCGTAAACAGGCTTTATGGGGCATTGGGTTGAATCCACGATATGCGTCTTGCAGTTCCAGACCCGCACACCATTTGCACGGGTCTTGGGCGAAAGCATTTTTCCACAAAATTGGCAGACAGCCATTTTTGTAAGCGGATAGCTGTGCATCTGTGAACGATGTGTACGCTTTTGTGAAAGCAGTGCTTGTACTTTCTCAAAATCTGTCGGTATAATAATGGCAGGATGGCTTTCTTGAATATAATATTTTGGGAGTTGACTCTTATTGCGTTTCTTTTGCAGGGGTAATGTATCCGGTGTATAGCGTTTTTGGCAGCAGGTATCTCCACGGTACTTTTCATTGGTAAGAATACTCTGTACTGCGGGAGAATTCCATGCTCCGGCTTCTTTGGGATATTGACTATTCAGCAATTTTGTGATTCTTGCTACACTCTCCCCTGCCAAATACTGCGCATAAATAAAGCGAACAGCAAGAGCTTCAGGTTCATAGGGAATCACTTTTCGGTTTTCTTGTCGATAGCCAAACGGTGTGGATGCAGTTACATAGGTTCCGTTCTGCATTCGTTTGCGTATACCCCATTTCATGTTCTTGGAGATGGAGAGTGATTCTTCCTGCGCAACGGAGCAGATCATACTGAGAATCATTTCGCCGTTGGATGTCTCGGTGTCAAAGCCTTCTTTTTCAAAAACAACCGTTACGCCAAGGCTTTTCATTTCGCGCACCGATGCCAGCGCATCCGCCGTGTTGCGGGCGAAGCGGGATGCCGATTTTACCAGCACGCGGTCAATCAGCCCGGCGTGGCAGTCATCCAACAAACGGTTGAACTGCTCACGGTGTTTCGTGCTGGTGCCGGTAATGCCTTCATCGGTGTAGATTCCGGCGAAATCCCAGTTTGGATTTTCCTGTATCAGATGAGTGTAGTAATCCACCTGCACAGACAGCGAGTTCAGCTGATCCTCGGAATCACTGCTGACACGGGCATAGGCCGCCACGCGCAGACGCTTCGGCTGTTGCTGTATTGGCTGGATGACTTGGACTTGTGGCATGATGTTCACCTCTAGATGTGACGCTGTGACATTCTTTTTATCACATACAGCATACCCGAAAGGCAGGTCAAAAGCTATTCACGAGAACCACTAAACTTCTCGGCGCAAAACGCCGCATTTCCGGGCATAACCAACATTCGTGCGCTGGCAGATGTCCCTAGGCAATCTTCCGTTTGCGGCAGCGGATACCAGCGCGGCATAGGCCAGTGCATATTTCAGCTCCTGTTCCAGTCTTACGGGAAACGGGTCAATTTGCATCGACAGCCACCTCCCACGGCACTCTTTTTCCGGTTCGCGCGGTACGAGCCAGGATGCGACTCTCCAACCCTGTCAGATAGAGTTCATATTGTAGATTGGTTTCGGTCGTAATCAGTACGGCACTGTAATTTTGCAGAAAGCGTAGGATGCGGTACAAGATTGTAATGTCGTGGCTCAAACGGTCAAGGCTCTGCACCATGACGGCATTGACACGCCCCTGCTGCACAGCGGTGAGCATGGCAAACAAATCAGGTCGCCAGAACTCGGTGCCGTACTTCTGCTCCATGCAGGAGTTGACGATGATGTAGCCGCGCCTGTCGGCTTCGCGCATGACATCGGCAAGCTGTTCTTCCAATGCGGGCAGGTTCGGTGCGGCACTGCGGGCGAACGCCCAAATTTTGTATTCTTTCATGGGCGCACCTCAGAATTGATCCATAAGTGGGAGACGGACATCAAAGCGGGGCTTGCCAAAGGAGGCCCGCGTGAAGCGGTCGCCGACAAAGCGTTCCAGACCGCTGTTGATGAGTTCGGCGTTTAGGTCACATTCGGTGGTGATGAGATAGACATCATTCTGACGCAGAATTTCAATAACTCCTACCAGTATGTAGCTGTTGCGGCTGATTTGCTCCAAATCGCGCACCATCACGGCTTCAATCCGACCGTTCTCTACTGCGTCCAACATAGAGCGCAGACCAATGCGGTCTTTCAAGGTGTTGCCGCTGCAATGGTCAAAAGATGTGCCGCGTACAAGGAATCCATGCCCTGCCGCTTCGTCGATAAGGTCATACAGCCGGTCAAAGGCAATGCGCGGATCGCTGTTGGCGCAGCGCACATAAATCCAGACATCGTGGTTTCGCATAAGGTACATCTCAGGTTCCTCTTTTCACAAAAAGTAATCCGGGCTCTTCTGCTCCCGGATGAATTGCTGCACATCTTCAATTTTCTCGATGATTGGGCAGGTCGGCAGCGCTGCCAGCGCGGCATCATGGTACTTGCCGCCGATGCCCGCACGTTCGTCCAGAATCGCCACCACGCAGGAGTCCTGCTCGGTACGGATGGCACGACCAAAGCCCTGCCGCAGTTTTTTCTGCATTTCGGGGATAATTTCGGCGTTTATGTAGTCGCGCAGATTCGGGTACTGCCGGCGTTCGTAGTTGCTGACCGGGTCGGGTATCGGAAACGGCAGCTTGGCGATGATCAGCAAAGACACCATGTCACCGGGAAAGTCGATGCCCTCCCAGCAGGAGCCTGCCGCAAACAGAACGCCGTTGCCGGATTGCTTGAACTTCTGGATGATTTTGCCGCCGTTGCGCCATGCCTGATAGGTCGGGTATTGCCACTGACCGTCCGTCAGCGCGCGGACTTCCGCCATCTGGCGGTACGCTGTGAACAGCACCAGCGCATGACCGTGACAGGCACCAACCAACCGAACGATTTCTTCTGCCATTCGGCGGTTGTCCATTCGCGTTTTTGTGCGCGGCGGAAAGTATAACAGACATTTTTTCTTGTAGTTAAACGGAGAATCCGCGCGGAAGTGGCGCAACGGCCGGTAGGTTGTCAGCCCCAAAAGCTGTTCGGTGTGGCTGAAATCTCCGGCTGCAGCCAGCGTGCCGGAGGTCAGAATCGCGGGTTCGCGTGTGTTCCACAGGGCGCTGCGGAGCAGCTGCGGTACGCGGTTGCTGGCTGCGCAGAATGTGGGCTGGCCATCGGCATCGTAGTCGATGTATAAGATGCGCGTCGGCACCTCCAAAAGAAAAAGGCGCAGGAGGCTTTCTGCTTCTCCCAGCCTGTTCAGCAGGTATCGCGGCACATCCGGCAATCCGCCAGCATTTTGCAACAGTGCTATACAGTCGATGAGAGCAGCGCGGCGGAACGGTGTAAGCACGAACGGTTCGCTCACTTTTCTTCGCAGCTTGGAAAACCCCTGCGTGCAGGAGAACGACAGCGTAAGGAACGTCGTCCGCAGCTGTCTGGCAAAATCCTTGTAGTGCGCCTGTTGTAATAAAAGGCACAATTCATCCATGGCGCGCGAGGATAGTGTTTCCGTGTACATCTGACGGGCGGCATCGGGCAGTTTGTGTGCCTCGTCCACCACCAGCGCCTGATAGCTGCGCAGGAGCAGCGGCCTATCTTCAAGTCGGTGCGATGCGTCTGCCAGCAAATAATTGTGATTGCAAATTTGGATGTCGGGTTTCATGGAATCCCGCAGATACTGCTGGTAGCGGCAATCCAAGCGCATAAAGCAATCTCGCGGGCAGGACTGCGGCACACAAATTCGGCAGCGGTCATACCGGGAAAGTTCCGGGATATGATCCATGTCCAGAATATTTTCTGCAATGCGCAGGCTTCTTTTCTCCCGCGTTCGTTTCGGATGCACCAGCGATGCTCTCTCAGCAAGGCGGGCATCGCAGACAAAACGCTCTTTGCCCTTGCGGACAACGGCTGTGGTGGGTGCGGTGATGATACCTTCGTCCAGCAAGACATCGGACAATTCGGGCAGATACTCTGTAAGGATAGCGTCCTGCAAGGCAACGCTGGAAGTGGAGATAACGATGGGCAGTTTCATCCGTTCGGGGCGATGCATCTGCCAAAGGATACAGCCCACGAGGTAAGCCAGCGTTTTGCCGGTGCCTACGCCTGCTTCGCACAGGGAAATCTCCTTATTATATAAGGTATCTAAAACTTCATGGCAAAGCGCGATTTGTCCCTCGCGCACCGCCATGCCGTGCCGGGGTAAAATCTCCCGGAAAATTTTCTCGGCTATGCGGTGGGATTCCGCATAGCCTGTCGGATAGGTTTGCATAGGTTTTACACCTCTGTTTTTCCATCCCGTTTAAAGCAAAATGATGGGCAGTAGGCGCTTGGGGTCCTGCTGCCCACGATTTGCCCTAAACGGCAAAAGTAGATAGTTAAGTAAGTGTGCCACATTTGCCGCTCGCACCCCTGACACCGGGAACATAACAGGCAGGGTGTTGGCACACCCGTTCACTGACTCCGCCGGAGTCTTACTGCTTACAACTCCGGCTCGGTCACCCCCTCTGACGCGGGAGGCTGCTGGCGTATCATTATGGTCTTTCCCGCCGCAATTCCGGTTTGCCAAACCGCCCACTGGGGCTTGCCGGGAAAGAAAAGTACCTGTTATGCTGGGTATTCGGTTGTCAAGGTGCAAGACGATGACTATTTATCATCGATCAGAGCCAAGTCTCGAAGGATTGACCGTATGTAAACGCGTTCTTCTTCTGGAACTATATACATAATTCTCAATAACGCCGCCGTTTCATCCGGGTCAAGGAATCTAAGGTTTTTTCTTTTAGTTTCCAACTTAATTCCACCATTCGGCCCAGTTTGTGACGATATGCGGTAACTCAGTGATAATACATCGACATCATTTCGGATTGTCGCGTAAGATACTCCAAACCGCACTGCCAAGGGTCGTATTTTGACATAATCATCTGCGAAATATAAAATTCCAATGATTTCACGGCGGCGTGCCGGAGTATCTATCACTCAGTCACCTCCTTCCTGCTGGCTCTATATTCAGCCTACTACCGATTGTGCTAAAAACCCCCGCACAATCCTAAAATTTTCTGAAATTTTTCTGCTCTGCTCATATCCAAAGAAAACAGGTCATGCGTTTGCTATAAACGCATGACCTGTTTTCTTTACTAGATGTACGGTTTCTGTTTTGAAATGGTTACAAGTTCTTTTCTTGTATTTCTATCCCTATGAAGTTTCTTTCACGACCTATTTTGTATAAAAAAAGCCCATAATAAACACTCATGGGTCTATTTATAGCACTATTTAGCCCTCAAATATTGCGTTCGAAACTGATACCCTTATTTTGAGGTGATTATTATGCAAGATATTTATATTTCCATCGGCCAAAACATCCGCCGTCGGCGTAAAGAAAAGCACTTGACTCAGGAGTCCCTAGCCGCAAATGTCGAAACATCTGCACAATATATCAGCCGTATTGAGCGCGGGCAAGTTTGTCCATCTCTCGAATTTTTATATAGACTATCTGCCGCACTGGAATGCCCTATTTATTCTTTACTGCCATCCACTGCACCCAGCGCTTCTACCAGTTTCTTTTCTCAGGAGCTTGCCAGTCAACTCAACAGTTGTACTCCGCAACAGCAACAGTTTTTGATGAGCTTTATTTCTTGGTTTCTCCAACAGTCAACTCCGTTTAGTGAATAAACCCATTTTATAGAAGGAATATTGATGCTTGCACTATATATTTCTCTGCTGGATACCGAAGAGCAGATAAGTAAATTTGAACATATCTACACAAAATATCGTGGGCTCATGTTCTATACTGCCAAAGGTGTCCTGCAAGATTCTTATTTGGCAGAAGATGCTGTCCATGAAACCTTTTTGGATATAATACGGATTATAGATAGTATACGCGCCAACAATGAAAAGGAACTATCGCAATTTCTAAGAGTTCTGAACCATCACAAATCTGTTGATATGGTTCGCAGGTGCAACCGTCAAAGGAAGTCTGATGCTGAAATTGAAAATCTCGTTCTTTCAAAGTCAGATGTAAATGCGGAAACCATTGTACTTGATAAAATCGACTTTGAAAAGATGCTTTTGCTTGTTCAGTCTATGAACGAAAACTACAAGACACCGCTTCTTCTAAAAGTTCAAGGCTACAAGGTCAGTGAAATCGCTGATTTTCTCAACATTTCTCCTGAAAATGTAAAAGTTCGTCTGCACAGAGCGCGTAAAATCATTCTGACCGGATTGGAGGAAAATGGTAATGAATGATGACAAAATCCGTATTTCCCCTGACGCTCTTATCGCAATGATCGTAACGGAGGCACAGGATCGAGAACTTGCGCAGATGCCGAGCTTGGAAGAGATGAACGAAGACTTCCAGCCCTCAGAAAAATTCCAGCGAAAAATGGAAGCCCTTGTTCGTGACACAAAGCGTAAGGCCGAGCGGGAGAAGCAACTTTTGAATGTCAAACGTTTCTTCATCACACTTACTGCTGCCATTTCCATTTTTTCATGTACCATGCTCCCCGTCAAAGCCGTGCGCGAGGCTGTTATCACAACGCTTATTGAGTGGCACGATAAGTTTGTATCGATTATATATGTAAATGAAGAATCTCCTGTCTCCACATTCCATATTACGCCATCATATATTCCATCAGGGTTTTCTCAAATAGAATCTTCCGGTGAATCTACCGGACGTTACTACGGACAATTTCAAAATTCAGAAGGAGATTGGTTTTCTCTTCGAGTTCTTCCAGTAGAGAATTCTCAAGTAACTTCTTTGGATAGCGAGTTTTCCTCGTACTATTCTATAAGTTTTGATAACAATCAAGCCATCTGGGGTATCATGGATGATGATTCCAATACTCTACTTTGGGAAAGCAGCACCCTATCCTTTCAAGTACGCGGTAATCTTAGTATTACAGAACTCATCAAAATTTCCGAGGGCATAGAAATCCAATAATTTTCTTTTTCGTGTAACCTTTACGCCTATCTATGCGAATACTTTCACAAGAGGTTCGTACAAAGTAAAGGAGCAAATTAAAATGAAAAAGAAACTTTGGGCAACTCTTGTTGCATTTATTGCGCTTATGGTTTTTGCTACATCTGCATTTGCCGCAGCGCGATGGCGCAATGTTGCGTCCATCTCTCCCAGTATCTCCGCTGGTGACAACAACTACACATGTGAAATCAGTTGTCTTTCTGGCACAACCAAAATTGATTGCACCCTTGTCCTTTATGAAAAGGGGTTATTCGGAACATATTCTGAAGTTTCTCGTTCTTCCTCCACCTATTATGGACACACACATGAGTTTTCTGGTACAGCTAATATCAAATCCGGTACCACTTACAAGCTAGTGACTACTGCAACCGTCACACGCAATGGCTCTAGCGAAACCGTTAGTAACACCTTCGAAAAGAAGTGCTAATTTCCCCATCATAATATCAAAATAAGAACCTCTTAGAATCCTCGGCTCCTGCAGCCGAGGATTTTTTTGTTTATTCTGTAACCAAATGTCGATTGCAAGCGGATTACAGTGTACTTCAAGCAAAATGATTATTTCACGGGAGGAAAATTCGTGCTGGTTTTCTATCTTGCCGCAATCGATAGCGATGAAAACAAAAACAAATTCGAATACATATACCACAAATATTATCGGTTTATGCTGCGAACCGCATCATCAATCATTCGGGATTCCTCTCTTGCGGAGGATGCAGTACATGAGACCTTTGTCCAGCTTCTCAAGGAAATCGATTCACTAAGAATCGACAATGAAAAGTCTCTCCAATCCTATTTATATATCCTAACTCGTGAGCGAACGATTGACTTTCTTCGAAAATGGGAACGACGACGAGGTGTTCTGACTGACTACGAAAATCGCTCCACCAGCTTTGACAATTTTAAAGAGCCGGAAGAAATCGCATTGACAAATCTGCAGCTAAACAAAGCAGTCAGCATTCTTTCCGATATGCCTTCAATTTACCGCCGAACCTTAGTCCTGCGCGTAAAGGGTTACTCTATCCGCGAAATCGCGCAAATCACAAATTCGAGTGAATCAAACGTTAAAACCCGTATACACCGGGCGCGCGCCATTTTACTTAAATCGTTCGACACCTAACACAAAAATATTTTTGATTTCGGTTTACATTTGCAGATGATTTTTCTCTTTTCCCTTTCAGGAGGGGAAGAAGAAAATGAAATCATCTCTTTATACTTGCATTCAGGATATTCAAAATGGTGACCGTGAGCAGGCACTCGCTCTTTTGGAGAAGTTTTCTCCCCTACTCAAGAAATATGCATTCTTCCTGCAATCAGAGGATGCATTGCAGGATTTCCAATGTTTCTTACTAGCGTTCGCCAAAAATTTACAACTCAATGAGTTGACTATAAGCACAGACGGTGCTATCATTAGCTATATCAACAAGGCAATATATCATCATTATATCGCACTTTCTAAGGAGAAGCGCCATCAGCTTCCCACTGTTTCGATTGAAAGCCAAACGGACTATGATCCTTTGCAGTTTGACACTACGTTCAGCGAATCCGATACATACAATAACCTCTTGCTGCTTGATCTTAAACGTGCGCTAAGTACCGAAGAGTATCATGTCATTTATGACCATTACTTCCGTCAATATAGCATCCAAGAAATCGCCACACGGGATAAGAAGTCACGACAAGCCATAAACAAATCTAAAAAGACTGCATTAGAGAAATTACGTCATTATTGGGGAATCAAGCAATAATTATCACGTATACTGTTACCGCTTTTCAATTTTCCGGGCTGTTTCGCAGAGAAATTCAAAGGAGGTATCTGTTATGAAGCATCCGATTACTAAAATTGTTCTTCCGATTACTTAACGTTCATTAAGTAAAGAGAATAGGAAACACTTTTTGTAAGCCAATATCTGTGATGTCACCAATCTTTTTCAGGATGCTACGCTTTCACCTGCATACTTGCCTCTGAAGCTGCCCAAAGGATTTTCTACGTATCCTATGTGAGGAATAAGTAACTATGAAGAAATTAATTTTGTTATTTATTGGTAGTATTATACTTTTCAGTCTTTGGAAGTGTGTATTTTTTCCGTCCAAGGATTCCACAAGTAGTTCTGAAAATTTTCCTATCCCATCATCATCTTCAGATACCACTTCCAAAGAGCCAAATGAATCCGATGCCGTTTTGAAATCCTCCAATTCCATGCGGGAGTCATTATCGTCCTCTTCGAGTACATCTGACGAACCCTTTTCGACAGATGAGTCGAACGATTATAAATCCGAAGAACTTATTGATACAACAGCACAGAAATTCTTTTCAGTTCCGGAAAATCTTGCTTATTTCAAAATATATCTTGAAATTCTTGCATCTTATGTGTATGAGCCCTGTGAGATGTCAGGTCTTGCAAGTCATCAGATTATAGACCCAGCCATCTTTATGTGTAGCCGCAATTCGTTGATTATTGATAACTCGAATGGAATAATCACATTAAAAGAGTCGGATGTCGAAAATTGGGGAAAGAAACTTTTTGGCACTACAATCGACTTTAATCAGATTGATGAACAAAGGCCGTATGCCTTTTTTATGCAGTATGATAATGCGAATCACATAATTTCCGCACATTCTTTCTCCGATATTATCGCCGTCCGAGGCTATGGAGTAGATAGTGACAATGTTCAAATCCAAATAAATGGAACGACCATATATGTAATTGCTCCTATTTTAAAAATTGAAGATCGCGGTATTTGGGAAAATTACCACGTTTTGCGTTACACCTTTGAATTCCGAGACGCTGAAACAGATGCCCCATATTGTCTGCTTCAGAGCGTGGAATTATGTTCCTAAGATTGTGCTACGGGATCGTTCATTTGGGTTACTATTTGAGTTTTTCGCTTATAGAAAAACTCCTTCTGGAATTCTAACGCATAGCCAAAATTCCAGAAGGAGAAAGTTGTGGAACATTCTCAACAGAATTGAAATTGTTTTTTATCAATCTCAATGGTGTGTTTTATATCTTTTTAGTGCGTAATATAATTGAGCGGGTTCACCCAAATACCAGAATGATACAGTTCTTGAACAGTCGAGTTGTTGAAATAAGTCCCCGTTTTAACCTCAAAATGAAGATGAGATCCATCGCCATTGATAGCAACAACTTTACCAGTATTGCCAACATAGCCAATCAGATCGCCTTCCGCCACATATTGGTCGGCAGAAATCAAGCTAGTAGGCGCCTCGCGCAGATGGTAGTAACAGGTCATTCCGCAAGTGTTACCCTTGCTATCAAAATGTTCCAGAAAAACAGCATTGCCGATAGAGTCAACGGCAGCTTCGTTTGTGGATCCCTGCCAGCTATAGACGCGAATTACGCGCCCACTTGTTGCTGCATAAACAGGAGTACCCTTACTTGCAATATAGTCTACCCCGCGGTGCCCACCATCAACAAACTTCGTACTAATTCCGGAATAAGAAACAGGGCATCGCAGCGAGAGACCGTTGCCAGTTGCACTGCCGGGATTGGCACCGGGTTCCACAAAAGAGAAAATCTGGTCCTTCTCGTTAGTAAAAGCCATCCACTTCAGAGAAGAGCCTACAACGGTAAGATACAGATTACGCTGCGCCAGTTTCAGGCGATATACGCCACCGAAACTTACAGCCGGTTCCAGCGTAATAACGGTATCCTTGTCCGCAGCGGAGTTCAGGTGCCAAACGATACAATTGGTATTTTCGGTGTTGTAATTCAGGGCATACCAACCGCCACCGCGCTGAAGAACAATTCGCACCTGGTTATCACTGCCATAGCGTTCGAGTGCCCAACGCTGGTCGGGATTGTTCGTGCGGGCATATACGGTAACCTTCTCACCATTGTTGACCACATTGTTTTCATGGTCGCCATTCAGGTTTACATATTTGCCACTACTGGAGTTATAGATTTCATAGTAGTGATTGTACTGAAAAGCCATTTAATATTCTCCTATTCTTTTTTATTTGCTCCTCGTCAGGAACTTGTTTGAACGTTCATTAAGTAAAGAGAATGGGAACAGATTTTTGTAAACTAATATTAAAAAATCAACGCAAAATCTGTGATGTTACCGACCTTTTTCAGAATGCTATGCTTTCCCCTTCATACGCGACTCCGAAGCTGTTCAAAGAATTTTCTATGTATTTTATATGAGGAATAAATACAAAGTGTGTCGTGCTACTGCTTTTTTAACTTAATGATAATAGGATTTCTTGCCTAAAAGGAGGGTTTACTTATGAAAAGACCAAAAGCACTCGCAATGATTTCAATTACATTAACTGCTTTTGTGATTTCTGGATGTGGTATCACCATAGCACAATCTTCTTCCAACTCGAGCGATTCTGAAAGTAGCGCTCCTGCTTCAAACAGCCCCGAACAGAATGTTTCTGATTTACCATCTACACCTCAAATTATTTCGACGCCTGCGTCTTCTGCTTTAAGCGAAGCACTCAGTAATACATCGGAATCTTTTTGGCTCTTAGCTAATCATGAACAGTATTTGACAGGCGTAGTAGCTGATTGCCATTTTGAAACGTATCCGCAAAAATCATATATCTGTTTTACCTCAAACGGACAAGAATATCGGATAGAAGGTAGCTTAGGCCGAGAGGGCGAAGGCCTTTTACAATTTCATAATCAAGGCTCCTATTCTGGAAAAGATTCAGAGGAATGTCATTCTGGCTGGTATATAGTTACCTATTTTGAAGACGATTTAGCTACAGGACAAACCATAATTACGCAGCCTAAAGACATTTTTCTTTCGGCTTCCGATGGTGTTTATAATCAAATTTCAAAAGTGGATTATTCATTATCCGTGTTGCATAAAAATTTTGATGATATCAATGACAAAAGAGTTTTTATCCCATCTGAAGCAATGCAACGAGTCTCCGACTATGCTGGATTAAATGGTATGCAAAAGCAAAGCCTCTCCGCAGGCGTTTACATATATACCAATGGGCAGCACACATTATCTTTCCAAGGCCTTCATTATAACGATTATTATCATTTGGACCGGGAAACCGCCGCTAAGATATATTCAGATGACCCGACTTTATCTGTAAAGTATCGTGATACATCATTTCCTGGTGATGGTATTACATCACAACCATTTATCGAATATGAAATCATTGACAAGCATGGAGACAATACCGACTTTTACTATGTCACTATTAGTGGGGAAGTCTCTCCGCTTCAAACGCTTTACGATATGGACGATGGCGTTTTAATCAAAAAATAAGAAACGGGAACTGCCCGATGCAGTTCCCATTCCCGTTATTCGCCAGCCATGTATCCGTACGGACGAATCGTAGTTAAAGGATTACGAGGATTGCGGCTGGAGCCTGCGGGTCCAGTAGAACCCGCCGGGCGAATTTCAAAGTGAAGATGTGTAGCATCTACACCAGCATTACTCTGATAGCCAATAATCTGACCCGCATTCACAGTTTGACCCTCAACCACAGGGATGTTCTTCATGTGGATATAATTAGTCACGATATTGTTCTGAGATGGAACACGAATACTTACCGTACCGTAAGTTCCACCGGAATACACAACAGTACCACCGTAAAGGGCATAAATAGGAGCGCCTTCATAATAGTTAATATCAACACCTGGATGGAACTGCTGATTGGTGCCATTTGCAATGCGTTCACCATACAGATAGTAACATGTCTGCGAATCCGTCAAATTTGCACTACTGCCGAACACCTTTTTGATATATTTTTGGAGAACTTTTTTTACCGCCGTACCGGCGGCAGACGTATTAAAATTCGTGCCATCGCTAAAACCACATCCCGGATGGAACTCAACATCCATATCAAAGCCAGATGCCTGCTGCTTGTCAGGAATATTTGTAATGATGAAGGGTTTTTCTGCTACTGCGGACGGAACAGTCGTATCTTTGTTTAAAATACTGGTAGAATCTTCACCGCTAGAGCCGCCACTGGACTGTGATACGCAAAGCTGCCATACCTGATTATCTGCACCAGATGCACTTTCCCACGTCAGAGAAGCACCGTTCGAATTGGATGCCGGAGTCAGGTACAGGTTGTGGTTGATCATCTTGATGCGGTACAGGTTGTTGGTTGCATCGACAGTCAGCAGATCAATCAGCGCATCTCTTTCGTTACCAGAAACCTGAAAGAAATCGCACACGCTGCCAGCCCCGCGGCCATAGATGTTCAGACCATACGCATTGTTGAGGTCAGAAAGCAGTTGGCAGCCACCGCTAACCTGATGGATTTTAAGGCGTTGATCTGCTGCACCAGTTGCCGCATACAGCGTAGCTTTCTGGTGATCTGCAATGCTACCATTGCCATAGCGATTCAGCCAGAAACTGCTGTTGCCGCGATACGGGCGGAAATAGTAAACATTTTCAAAAGTATAAGCCATTTTTACACTCCTTCTTTGTGTTGTTCTTACACCTCGTCAGGTGCTTTTTGAACGTTCACTAAATAAGGAGAATTGTATCTTTATTTTGTAAACTTTATTTTGTTATTTTTTATTATTACTTATAAAAAGGAGTTGTTCTTTTATGACAAGCAACGGTCAAATTATTCGTAGCCTTGATGGTATTAAATGCATTTCCGAAATGCCACCGCATATGTATCTTTCGACCATTGTAGAGCCGTCTCTTCAAACCATCCTATTATCGAAATGGTCAACTTTTCCTCGCTTTTTATCGTTTATTATTTCTGCTATAATTGGATTTCTGTTCATATCCTATAGTACCGAAATTCCAATTCTTTTCGCATCACCTGAATATGGCTCACAATATGCGTTCATCTTTTTTATCGTCTGTGTTCTTCTTTTATCCATATTCTTATTATACAATTCACGATTTTATTTTATATGGGCAAATAACTTATGGTATAAATTTATTCTAAAAAGAAATTTTCGTCGCTTTTCTGCTGCTGACTCATACTGCAGACAGTATGTTGAATTCCGAAGCGACAATTCTATACTTCACAACCACTTGTACAGACCATTTAATGATCAGCCGCTCAATGTTCTTTCCAAAGAAAAACTTCTATGCCTTTTTATTGCCAGTGATTTTATAATGATCCTCGCACTTAAAAATCCTAAAAAGGTTACCGCTACGTTTTCAAATTTTGATATTCTGCAAAATTTATATAAAAGCAATCTTTCTTTTAGCGATAGTATTTATATTCCATCTTCGCTGTTTAGTCGTTCTGACTGGGATACTTTGCAAAGCGAAATCAAAATAATGGGTTTCCCAACAGTTGAGATTTCGTCACCGGTTTCTTCCACCAATGTATAACGTGGTTTACTGTGTAGTACAGCGAATTTGTTCATTACTCACCGTTTGCTTTACTTAATTTTAAAATTCTAAAGTTTTCCCTTTACTGCCGTACTTGAATTTCCTGTATTCGTTAGGTTAGACCATGTAAAACTTATAATGGGAAAGAGGAGCCACCGTCTTGTGTGGCTCCTCTTTTCAGTTTTGTTCGTTCAGAGCGCGCTTCTCTTATGCAAGGGCGGGAATCACCATAAGGAATGCCATAACTACAACAAGTAGCGCATTTGCTCGAACTTTTCCACTATCGAAATCATAAGCTTCGCTTGTAAAGAGAGCTTCATATATCGCACCTAGTGAACGGCCAACCCTTTCGGGTGCCTCTTTAAATGCTTCTAACAACTTTTCAGGATTCAGATTCTTTGCTGCATCCGGAGTATTTTCATCCTGCTGAATCTTTGAACGAAGGGTTACAGAAATTGTCTGAGAAAAACTCGTCGTCAAAGTTTCCGATACTTTCCAACTAGGGATGCCACAACTCAACGAAATCGTCACACTACCTTCACTCGTATTTTCCTTAATAGAAATGCTTGCTTCTCCTTGGCCAACAGAAATTGCCATTCCATCAAACATTTTGGAGATTGTGTTCTTGACATCCGAACTCACCTCCGAATCACTTACCGCTGCGAGCGCAGCCTTGAGTTCTTTTTTCCCTTCATCATTTACAGTTCCTGCTGTAATAGAAAAGGTTAGGTCACCATTTCCTCTTGAGTCCGTAACTCCAACTGCAACGGCGTATTCGATTTTGATATTGCCTGCGTCAACTATTGTATATGACCACTCACGTTCAATCGTAAGGTTTGGTAACAACCCCAAAATTGGGATGTCTTCCTGAAAGTCACATATCTTTGATCTTACTGCACTTGCAAGCCTTTCATTATCACTCACAGATTCTGTGTCTCCCAAACCAGATACACCTGTATCCCTGCCAGATGCCCCAACTTTATCAAACTCCACTCCATTTACTTTCGTAGAACCGAATTGGTCAAAAGCCCAGTTCTCCGGCATTTTATAGCCAAGATTTCCACTGAAAGCCGTAGACATATCTGCAACATAGCTAAATACTGCAAGGCCATTTTCACTCACATATGCGCAGGTATTTCTCGTTCCATAAATACCAACTTGGTATTTTCGATCCTCATTAAAGGCATTGTTAATCATCGTGAAGTATGGGACGATGCTACTATGAATTTGGGTTTCCAGCGGATCGCAATCAACAGCGAAATATATCGTTGCACCATTCGGAATTCCCAGTTCCGATGCAGCAAGGATAGCTGCTTTTGCATCAGCATACCCTCTCTTGGCCGTAAAATAACTAATCAACTGTCCACCATCTTGGTAAATCGGGATAATATTCAACCCCGCTGCCAAGATGCTTTCTGCCTCGGATCTCGTGATTTTTTTACTTACACGCTTTCCCTCTTGAGTTTTCACCATTCCCGTCAAATATCGACCAACATATTTGATTCCCATGTTTTTCAAATTTGTCAATACCGGCTTAGTTAAAATGGTTGCCGTGTCAAGTGCCGTACACAAGCGACTGGTGTCTCCGCAACTAGCCAGCAGACCTTTCATGACACGCGCATCAGCATACGTGGTTGTATTGCCCGGATATGCCATAAAAGTCTGAAATTTCTGCACTGCCTCCGAAACAGTTGCAGAATACGCACCGTCAAAATCACCTGCATACATTGCGTTCACATACAATGCATACTGCAAAATTTTAGTGATATTAGCCTCATTTTTTCCTGTCTCTTTGCTGTCACCTGTAAACGGAAGCGTCGGAAACAGGCTGAATGTGGTTTGACCAAAAGAAGGTGCGGAATTTTCCACGCTGATTCCTTCTTCTTTCTGGATTGCGTAGATCAAGGCTTTGTTGGTCGCCCTCGAATAAATTCCATCGCAGGGATTAATCCCGCTATACTCACTGTATCCATTGTTCATCGCCTGTTGGATTTCACGAATACGTGCATCCCCTTTGCTGGACAAAACATAACTATCAGTGTTAAACACCGCTTTCATAAGCAACGGCGTTACAACACCTGTCTGTGGCATTCCCATATCGGCTTGAATCTTTTTCACACCATTCGCAACATTCGCATTGAAAGAATCATAAATTGCAGTCGTCGAATAACCCTTGCAAAACATCGCATGGCAGAAAAGTGTCACCAATTTTTTGTTTCGTTCTGTGGTTGCCATCCCCGTCTGCATTGTAGGACATGCTGCCAACGTTTTTTCACCGAAATAGCCATACCCCTCATCATCCGTAGAGATATTAAGCAAAATCTTTTGCAGTGCTTTTACCAGTTCCATGCACAGGACAGTCCCCGCTTTTGCATCAATTTCGCAGGTGGACTGATAAAACTTGTGCAGGAAAATTTGTGCATCCAACTTTCTAATATCGTATGTGCTACGATATGGTGCCATATATTCAAAGGCCCATACTTGATATGCACTGTTTTCTGCTTCAGTTGCCCATACCACGTTACCATTGACCCGACCAACTAGATTCGTTCCGTTTACGTTCCCAAGCGCCGTCAAGAAATATGTGTTGCCATCATATTTCGTACCAACACGGATCTTGTAGTTTCCGTTGCCCACGCTTTCAAAAGCCAATGCCGAGTCTTGATCATTACTGGCAGTCTCTTTGTAAAGGTTCGCGTTAAATGTATTTGTATTGACGTTCAGAGAATAATACGCCCCGTTGGCATCCTTGATAATCGACGAAAGCTTAAGAACGCCTGTTGTCGTTTTTTGTACCCAAAAGACCTGACTCAGTTCAGCCGAAAGATCGTATTGATTGACATTTCGACTGTTGCCCACTTGATCAATACCCCATACATTGAGGTACTTGCCACTTCCAGTATTTTTAATCAAATAGATTCCATTTACTAACTCCGTACTCATTTTGTTGTCTCCTTTTTGTATTGGGTTTTATCTTGCTATCACTTTAGTCCATGATTTATCACATCCCCGCATCATTTTCTAAAAGGTTTCCCTTTATCTAGTAAGGAGAATCCTTTTCCCGAAATGTAAACTATAAAAGCATTTACATTTTTCTGCGGTAGAACTCTTTATAATATTGGGTGCCCATCAAAATTCAAATCGGAGGTATCAAATCATGTATTCTTTTTAGTTCTAATCCCATTGGCACACTTTGACTTCAATTATGAAAGGATTTTAATTATGGACATGGAGTCTATTGAAAAATACACCAGCGTCAGTGTTCTCACTGTCTTTGCGACCATTCGTGGTTGGATCGGCTGGCTCATCGTTCTTTACTGCGTTGCCATGTGTACGGACTGGCTGACAGGAACAATTCTGGCTATTAAAAACGCAGAGTGGAATTCTAGTAAAGCACGCGAAGGATTATGGCATAAATGCGGCTCTATCTTTTGTCTTGCTGTGGCTTTGTTAACTGATCTTTTACTTAGCCTTATTGTCAATAACATTCCCGGTATGCAGCTTACATTTCAGTATAAAGTTATGCTTTTCCCTCTGGTAACCGTTTGGTACATTTTGTCTGAGCTTGGCAGCATTCTTGAAAATGCAGCGGAAATGGGTGCTCCAATCCCCTCTTTTCTACGCCATGTGCTCGAAAAAGTTCAAGATTCATGTGAGAGTTCTGACAAACTTCAAAATTAAAGTTTGTTTCCCTTTTACAAATACTGCTTTTTCTTCTCTATATATACTGAACGTTCGGATGAGCGCTTGACGAAGCGCCTACTTTATCAAAATTATGGAGGTTTTAAGTCTATGAGTAATCTGCTGATGATTAACAAGCATGGCTCTAACATTCCCGTATACGACATCAACAATGATAGTCGTCAGATTGGTTATCTTAATAATCGTGAAGCATTCGTGCAGTATAGCACGAACGGTTCCAACCGGCTTTACATTTACTTTCTTGATGGCAGTGGCAATTTCACCAAGGGTGTTATTAAGGAAGATGCTGATAACAATCTTTCTTTTTACACTGAGTATCCCATCAAGAAAGAGTACATTGAACGGAATCAGTACATGCTTTTTAAAATGCGGAAGAGTATGCCTGTTTACTACTCTGATGGTCGCCGTTGGGGTACGGTAGCAGCCAATTGCTATGTTGCCACTGATCGGAATCTCTGCGGTTCCAGCCATCCTGACTGGGCCTACATCAAATATGTCCAGAGTAGTAGCGGCGACTGGGTCAATGTCGGTTATACATCTGACGGTTACGGCTTTGTTGATACTGGTATCCGAACCAATTCCTTGGCCTCTGGCATGGCTCTGTATGGTACATGGTAATTTTCCTATTTTTCTTTACCAACGTTCTTCTAGGGGTACAGTTTTTTATAAATAATTTCTAGCACAAAAGAGCGCACACAGTTTTGATATACTGTGTGCGCTTTTTATTATCTCTACTGTACTTAAATCAAATTTTTAGTACTATTTTATTTCTATTTGCAACTTTTTTTCTTTTCTTTACGGATAAGTAATAAGCAAGTTTTGGTGAGATGTATTCCACATTCTTCAAAGTATTAGTATGCATAACAATATTGCCTCTTTATATAGCGGCGATAGGAAGAATGGGCATCCCACTCATTAGAAGAACTTATTTGATGTGAGTGCCTTGCAGTTCCAGAAAGTTTAGAAAACAATGTTCGTATTAAAAATATATCCACCAACGTGCCCCAATTTCTATAAATCACACGGATTCGTGACATCTGATGCTGGCTTTTCTAATTGCCATTCACCAGAAATACTCATTGATACATTTTTCCCGATAAACATTCATAAAAAGGCCAAGAGGAGATAATCATGAAAATACTCATTTACAATTTTGTAAGAATACGTTCTCCGCCTATAATCAAAAATCAACCAAATCAACTACCCTTTTATGTTTGATTTGGTTTATACCACGGCTTCCATTCTACCGCAGAGTTCCCATAGTCATTATTCGGCACGTATTTCACCAAAAGTCACCTCGACTTTGCTGTTTTTTATTAGCTCATCAAATAATGATTGGAGAAATTCAAATGAAAAAAAACACACTAAAATTGTTCGTTTGCATATTCATGGCTACGCTTTTTGCTTTTCCTACCTATGCGGCAGACTATACTTTAGCTCCAACGCAGAATCAAAATAGTGTTCCTGATTATCTACATTTGTACTACGAAAGCGGCCCGTTAACAATTTACGCAGGTGAAATTGTTGAACTTGATAACGATAGCGAAATGCGCGCAGCCTATCATACGCGTCACTTCGATTATCCTTTTGAGGTTTACTTTAATAAAATCCACATTGCTACTCTTACTGCTCACCTCACCACCATGGGACTAGATAGAGATTGGTGCTTTGCTGATTCGGGGAGCTATACTTACACAACACATGTAGGTATGGTAAATGTTCTTTATTGGGAGCCGAATACGACAAGTAACACTTTTATTCAAGCTGCTGCCAAAATTTTATATATTAATAATGAAATCGGACCTTCTGCTTTTAGATTCTACGCAAACACTGAAAACGGATATGTAAGTATTTAATCAAAGTATTATCGCACAATTCTTAATTTTTCATTTTATGTCTGCATGATTATCTCGACATTTTCTCATACTATGGCTTTTAAGTAATCATATAAAACGCACAAATGCCCATCGGCTTATGAACCGATGGGCATTTGTGTATCTTATGGCTTTGTTGATGATAGCGTTAATACATCAATTTCTCCAAGTGTAGACCTCTGTATCAACCGTGCCGGCGCTAAGAGACGAGGAGGTAATCACGCGATTGTCACCGCTCTCCCACGTAACGTTTCCGTTCGCGTCCTTTTTGATGAACTTGAACTGGATTTCCGTTCCTGCTGGGACACTGACCGGGAGGAACCATTCGGGATAATTGGGATTCAGCAACGCTTCTGTGCATTTATCCGGGTCCCAACTACCCAACTCCGGCACATTACCTACAATGTAAATGTTTTCACCGTAGTTGGTTTCAGCTTTCACATGGAAAATGACTTGGTTCTGGTCACCAGACAAGACATTATAGGTAAACGAATTGCTGACAGCATCTCCCTTCGTAACCGTAATATCATTGTACCCTGCCACTGCATTGTCTGGAACATACGTCACGATTTCATTTGCGGTGTTGCCTTCAACCGTTGCTTCAGTTTCACCGAACTTGACCGAAATATTTCCATCAAGTCCATCACCGTAAATGTAAACACGGTTGCCTGCACGCCCCATCGTAGAAACGACATTTCCGATTTCGGGTGCGCTGGCTGCCGCATCGTACTGCCAAACGCCTACCTCACCACCATCCAGCGTGATCGATGCCGTAGTGTTGATTCCCGTAGAGGCATAGACGCTGATATTTTCACCGTTCAGCATACCACCGAGGAAGTCCACATACTCACCTTCCGGGAGCAGCGTTTCCACATTGTCAATGGTATACGCTTTATCCGGCTGGCGGTTTATTGCAACAAGTACAACATCATCATAGAACTTCCGCTCGTAGATAAGGACATCATCATTGCTGTAACGAATCGTGGTAGTACCATACGCAATGGCATCGTTTTGCTGACGCAGTTCCGACAGCTTGCCAATCAGCTTATAGGCTGTTGTATCTGTATCAAACGAACTATCCGTCTGCATGAAGATACGTCCAGAGACATCACTGCCATCTGCGGGGACAACATATTGCTCCGTACCGTAGTAGATGTTGGGAACACCACGAGATGTCAGCAACGTCGCCAAGGCTGCATTGTAGGTCTTTTGGCTTCTCTGCGTGTAGCCGAATCTCGTCACATCGTGGTTATCGAGGAACGTTACTGCCTGATTTTCGTAGTCATAATCGTCCTGCGTGTACTGCAGCATATTGCCAAAATCCGCCATCGTTGTCGAGAAGTCGCCAAAGGTCGTGGACGCTGCGCGATAAAACTCGAAATCAAGGTTGTTTATGCCCGTCTGCTTCGGGAAATAGACATACTCGTCATATTTGGGGTCAGGCCGCCCGATGAAAAACTCACCGAACTGGGTAATCGTATTATGCGAATCAACCGCATCTTTCAGCCCCTTTGCGAATGCCGCATCCATATGGAGCGTAGCATCATGGCGGATACCGTTTACACCCATATCCGCCCAGAACAGAGTTGCCTGTTCCAGATATGCCGCAACATCCTGATTTTCCTGTGAGAAATCAGCCAGCGAACCGAGGTCCTTATAGCGATAGCCATATCGGCTGCTATCATCACCGCGGTCACCCAAACCGTGGAACCATCCATTTGTATCATTCTGAGGATCGGCAATCAAGTTTTCTACCAAGCCATCCCCATTGTAATCATACGGCTCACCATTCTCATTGAATGCAAAAGTACCATCTTCTTTGCAATCCGGCTCGTACAGCTTGCCATCTTCCGGGATATTGTTCGCGGTAGGGTTCATTTCGCGGCTGGTGTGGTTGGTCACGAAATCGATAACCAGCTTAATGCCGTTGGCGTGCAGTGCATCCCGCAGTTCCTTGAACTCGTTCAGCGTTCCGAAATGCTTGTTTGTCGCAAAATAGTTGCGAACGTGGTAGCCGTGGAAACTCGTCCACCGGTTGAGACTGCCATCACTTTGGTAGTCGATGATTTCCGTATCACGGTTCTCATACGGTGCGGAGATCCAAACCGCCGTGACACCCATACCTTTTAAATAAGGGATCTTCTCGATGATGCCTGCCCAGTCGCCACCTTGGTAGAGCTTCAGATCCTGCCCGGTTCCATCATAGAGCGTTGCATCAAATCCTGCGGGAACGTTGTTGGATGTGTCTCCATCATAGAAACGGTCCGTGATGATTTGGTAGACGACATCCTTGGACGTAACTGGTCCCAGTTCCGGAGCCGATGCAGCGGAATCCGCATACACAGGGAATGCTCCGAGCGTCATCGAGAGTGCAACTGCTGCAGATCCGATAAGGCACGCTGCCTTTTTTGCCAAATGTTTAGCCATACTTACCTCCTTTACGGTAACTTCTTTGTCGATTGTCGTTCTATCAATATCGGCAGCGTGGTCTGCGATTGTACAAGATACTGCGGTGTCCGGATTCGCCGCAGAACAACTTTCGCAGCCTGCTCGCCCATATCATACATATCTAGGTTCACAACACTCAGTTGCGGTTCAATGATTTTAGAAAATGGAAAATCGTCAAATGTGATAACAGCCATATCTTCCGGGATGCGTATTCCGGAATCTTTCAGTTCATTTACACAGCCAAACGCAATATACTGGTTTGCGCAGATCACAGCGTTGGGCCGTGTCTGCAGTTCCAGCAGGGCGCGTGCGGCTGCTGCGCCGCCCTCACTGGTGGGCGGCCCTTCCCGCAAATATCCTGCCGGGATTTTCTCGTTCAGAGTGGCAAGTGCGCCGCTCAAACGGTGCGCAGAAATTGTATCTTCTTTGGGGCCACCGATGAATGCGATCCTGTCGTATCCGTTGCGCCACAGATGTGTAACTGCAATTTGCCCGGCCACCGAGTTATTGGTATCGATCCAGCAAAGCTGGTTGGAGAAATCCGGCGCACCCACAACAATGTAGGGAAGTTCCGTGTGTGCCAGACAAAGAGCCACATCCTTTGACACGACTGATGCGTGCAGAATCACACCATCCACATAGGAGCCCTGCAGCAGTTCATCGAAATGCTGCCAAAGATCAAGCGCCGTGCTGTGCTGCACAATTAGGCCATACCCTTTTTCGGAAAGCGCGTTCTCTACTCCGGCCATGATTTCAAACAGATGCGGGTTATCAAATCCTACACCATGCTGCATTTCCGCCAGAAAGAGAATCGTTTTTGTTGCGCCGGTAGCAAAACTTTGTGCGCGGCGATTCGGCTGATACCCCAGTTCCTTGATGACCGCATTTACCCGGTCACAGGTTTCCTGCGATATAGAATATGACTTATGCAGCACCTTGCTGACGGTTGCCTTGGACACACCCGCAGCTTCGGCCACTTCCTGAATCGTCACGCTCACGTTTTACACCTCCTGTGTGAATACGGCAAACCCCATAGGGGCAAGGCTGTTGTTCTTTTCCTCGTATCCCTGCTGCCACAAAATCTTTCCGTTTATCGGAGGAATGTCAGCAGCGGCTGATTGATTGTTGAGGAACACGGTGATCTTTTCTTTTCCATCGGTGCGCTCATACCCATACAGCCCATTTTTCTTTTCGGCCTTAATGGTATGGTAGCTGCCTCGGCAAAGGGCCGGGTGTTCCGTTCGCAGATGCATCGCATTTTTATAAAACTCTGCCAAGGCCGGCAGCTCCTGCGACCACGTCATTTCATGGCGATACTCTGCTTCCTGTAAGCCGTAAATACCACGCTCATCGCCGTAAAAGACGGACGGAATTCCTGTAAAGGTCATCTGGAAAAGCACGGCGAGCTGCATTCTTGCCGGGTCTTTTTCACACAGAGAATAGAAGCGGCTCACATCATGGCTGTCCAGCAGATTGAGCTGCGCGTACAGTACCGGGAGTTTATACCGCATCCGCATATTGGTCACGCGGGCATCAAATTCTGCTGCATCGATACTCTGCTCGGCAAAGAATCGGCGGCAGTGCTTGCGGAAATCGTAGTTCATGGTGGAGTCAAAGATATCACCGTTCAGCCAATGCTGGGCAGTCTCCCACACCTCACCAATAAGGATACACTCTGCCTTTTCTTCTTTCACCGCCTGCCGAAATGCCCGCCAGAATCCATCATTGATCTCGCTGGCAACATCCAGACGCCAACCGTCAATATCAAATTCCCGCACCCAATAGCGGCCCACCTCGCAGAAATACTCTTGTACCTCCGGGTTGCAGGTGTTGGTTTTCGGCATCATGCGCTCATAGCCGAAGCATTCATAGGTCGGATAGGTTTCGGGGTCTTCCGGCCTCTCTACAGGGAATTGCAGATGGTAAAACCAGTTTTTATATTTTGAGTTTTCGCCATTGCGTACCACGTCATCAAAAGCGAAAAAATTCCACCCCACATGGTTGAACACACCATCAATAATCACACGCATTCCCCGTGCATGGCAGTCGTTGACCAACTGTCGGAAATCTTCATCCGTACCGAAACAGGGATCGATGTGATGATAGTCCAGCAAATCGTACTTGTGGTACTCCCCTGCTACAAAAATCGGATTCATGTAAATGCAGGTAGCACCCAGTTCCTGAATGTAATCCAGATTCTCGATCACGCCGCGCAGCGTTCCGCCGAGTTTTCCGCGCGTGATTTGGCCGTTCCACTCTTTTTCGGATGATTTGCCAGAGATAAAGCGGCGGCCCGTGGCGAAACTGTCCGGGAAGATATTGTAAACTACTGCATCCTGCGCCCATGCAGGCGGTGCTGCAATGTCTGCCGGATGGTTAAACGGCAGCTGGTAGTATTCCGATCTGTCGTCCACGCGGTGATCTGCAAAGAAATCGCCGTAATACAGCAGCTTCTGCGTTCCGTCGTCAAGTTCAAAATAGTAACAGATCCGCTTATAGGGGCTTTCCAAGATGACTTGGAAGTAATCAAACCATTCGTCCTGCGCTTCCACCTGCATCTCCACAGACGAGAAAATAACCGGTGTCAGGCGGCAGGCTCGATCTGCATAAAACAGCGTGCAGTGCTTTAGATCATCGCGCCCGGCGCGCAGCCGGAACACGACATGGTTTGGGTCAATCCCGTGTGCCTGCTGCGACATCGGGATGTGTTGGATGGCTTCAAAATTCATTGTGTCATCTCCCTGTTTGGGGCAATCAACCTTTGACACCACCGGCAGTCAGGCCGGAGGTCATATGACGCTGTACGGCAAAGAACACAATCAGAATCGGCAGGCTGACTACCAGCGAGGCTGCTGCAAAAACGGGCCAGCTTCCGCTCATTTCTGTTGCCTGCAAAGAGTACAATCCGGCTGCCAGTGTATAATTCTCGGCACCTGTCATAAAGGTCGTTGCAAAGAGATATTCATTCCAGACATAAATCAAGATCATAACCGCCGTAACCAAAATACTGGGGCGCGCCAGCGGAAGAACGATGCGCGTGACAAGCTGGATGCCGCTTGCGCCGTCAATTTCCGCCGCTTCCTCGATTTCGCGCGGTATCGTATCAAAGTATCCTTTCATGTTCAACAGACCAAACTCAGCCATCGTTCCGGTATAAATCAGAATCAAGCCAACTTTGCTGTTGATCAGCCCCAGCGGGCGCAGCAGTGTATAAATCGCAAACATGGAAAGGACAGACGGGAAAGAGTACAGCAGAACCAACTGCTTCAATATCGGCTTGCGCCCCTTAAAGCGCATACGGGAAAACGCATAGGCAGCCGGAATTGCTGCCGCCAGCGAAATAACAACAGTGACTACCGCCAGCGTCATACTGTTTTTAAACCACAGCATGACAGGTTCTTCGGTAAAGACCGCAACATAATTCCGCAGCGTGAAGTTCTTCGGGATAAAACGGAAGTCCGAGCTCACAAGGCTGTTGTCGGCATTCAAAGAAACCGACAGTGCATACAAAATCGGGATCAGCGTCACGAAACAAATCACGATGAACAAAATATGCAGACAAATCTGCTTGGTTGCCTGCTTGAGCATACGCTTTTGATGCCGCGTCATCTGTTACCCCTCCTTTGCTTTCCGGCTGGTCACCATCGAGAACAGAATCAAAATAGCAAAAATCAAAATGGAGACCGCAGAGCTGTATCCGTAATTGTTTGTGATAAAGGCGTTCTCGTAGGCATAGGTCAGGATCGTGTGGATATTGGCACCGGTTTTCGCACCCGCCTGCTGTGTCAGCAGGTATATCACGTCGAATTGCTTAAATGTCGTAAACACGGTAATCAGCACCGAGGGAGCAATAATCGGGCGGATTGCGGGAATCGTAATAAAGTAGGCTCGCTGGAACCAGTTTGCACCATCGAGAATCGCACTCTCGTAGCAGCTATGATCCACCGCCTGCAAAGCACCATCCATAATCATAATCATAAACGGCAGCGCCAGCCAAAGGTTGACAACCGTGCAGCAGAGAAATGCCGAGACATCGTTTGCCAGCCAGCGCACTGTCGCCAGCCCCAGCTTCTGCATCCACTGGTTCAGCAAGCCGAACTGCGAATTGAAGATGCCGGTTTTCCAGAGCAGGATCGACACATAGCCCGGCATGGCCCAAGGGATCATAAGCAGTGTCTTGTAGACTCGCCTGCCCTTAAAATCCTGTATGTTCAAAAGACTGGCCAGCACAAAGGCAATCACAAGCTGCAGCACCATATTCAGCACAGTCCACAGGATGGTCCGAAGCAGTGCCGCCAAAAAGCCGGAATCAAAAACAAACAGCGCATCTTTATAATTTTTCAGCCCTACAAACGAGAAGTTGAACCAATGGTAAACATTCATGTTTGTAAAGGAGATGTACGCCGTGTACAGAATTGGGAATACAACGATCAGCAAAATCAAAAGCAACGAGGGGGCGCTGCACAAATAGGCCCAAAACGTTTCTTTTTTATTTTTCTTCATAGTGCGGCCTTTCCGCATCACTGCATCTGTTTGATAAGGCTCTCTGCCTGCTGCTGGGCGGCCTGTGCGCTGCTTCGGACGTCTTTTCCACTCATGTTTACATCCACAAGCAGATTTTCCGTAACCGTCCACATAACGTCCATTTCGGGAACGTTCGGCATGGGAACTGCATCCTGCGCCGTATCGTACATAGCCATAACCATGTCGTCACCGCTGATAACCGGGTCATCATAACAACTCTGCTTTGCAGGGGCGCAGCCGCTTGCTTTCGCCATCGCAATGCCAACGGAATCATTTGTCAGAACCTGCAAGACCTTTGCAATGGCATCGTGCTTGCGCTCAGCTGCAACTTTCAAGACATGGATACCCTGCACACCGGAATACGGTGCAATTTTGTTGCCGGTCTCATCTACAGTAGGCATCGGTGCAATGCCAAGGTCAATACCGCTCTCGCGCGCCGTAGGAACCAGCCAGGGGCCACCGATGGTGGAGTGCGCTTTGCCTTCGCGGAACAGCGTATTCACGGTAGAATACTCACCCTCGGTGGGCATAAGTTCTACGAATTTCTTGTGGTATTCCAGCGCCTTGATGGTGTTCTCATCATCGAGACCGGGTTCGCCATTTTCGTTCAGAATGTAACCGCCAAACGCATGGAGCCAGCCCGCAGCATAGTACGCCGTGCTGTGCTGTTCCACGAAGCCGTAATGTCCGCCTTTCGTGTTTTCCTGCATATATTTGTACAGTTCTTCTGTGGTCGAAGGCACTTCATCGTCACTCATATAACGTCTGTTGTACATATAGAGCAGCGTCTCAAAGTAGAGCGGGAGCTGATACACTTCCCCTTTGTAGGTGGCGGCCTCAATCGTCATCGGTATGTACTGATCCAAGGTGCTCTTGTCAACGAAATCCGTTATCGGTGCGAGGATACCCATTTCAGCGTAAACGCCAATTTTATCGTGGGCAAAGAAGTACATATCAGGGGCAGAATTCGGGTCATTGCCGACCATCTTCAGCGAATCGGTCAGACCGTCTTTCTTTTCCAATTTTACCACGATATCCGGGGCAAGCGTATCCAACTCTGTCTGCAACGCCTGCGCGACTTCATCTTCTTTGTCGTGCCAGATCGTGATGGTAACCGGGCCATCTGTCTGCGCAGTATTATCCGTGCCGCCCGACGAGCAGCCGGTCATCAGCAACGATACCGCTACACATACACTTAAAAATCCTGCTATCAGGCGCTTCATGGAATACCTGCCTTTCTGATTGTGTCAAATAAGGAGTACGGGCTGGTCAGCCCGTACTCTATGATTTTCTAAGGAAGATTACTTTTTCTTTTTGGAAACGACCACACCGCCTGCCACAACAGCAATCACCACAACAACGACAATTGCAATCGGCATCGCGTTGGACTTGGTTTCTGCGGGTTCCGCTGCAACCGTAGGCTCGCTCTCTGCAGCAGGAGCCTCTGCTGTTTCTACAGTCTCAGCCGGGGCTTCATAGGTGACTTCTGCATTTTCCGCATCGCTCACCACGATCCACAGATCCTTGCCTGTTTCCACACTGAGGTCACTAGTCTGAACGCTGCCATCGCTGCCATTCACGATAATGCTGTTGACCCAGCCGGGAACAGAAAGCGTCAGCCAGCCGTCCTCCCCTTCCTGCAGGGCTTCGCCGGGCCAAGAAGAGAATGCGTTCGTGCCGTCCGGTGCGGACCATGCCCACAGATGCGGCTCGCTCCAGTCAGCAGGAGCTTTTACATGAACGGTAATATCTTCTGCAACGGGAGCATTCGGATCATTGTAAGTAAAATCGGAAGTTCCGTCCTCAGAAACCGTAACCCACACCTCAGCTGCATCGATGGAGATATCCTCCGTCTGCACATCGCCGCTGTTGCCGTTGATAATGATGCTGTTCACCCAAACGGGAGCGCTGGCAGTATACCAGCCATCTTCGCCTTTGCTCATGGTCTTGCCGGGCCATGCTTCAAAAGCATTTTTGCCATCCGGTGCAGACCATGCCCACAGGCAGACATCCTGCCAATCATCGGGAACCTGCGCATGAATCTTGAATTTTTCCACATACTCCGGCAGATCACCGGTGGTCTGTGCATCGTAACTGATTTCTACATTTTCTGCATCGGTCACCGTGACCCAAGCATTCTTGCTTTCCAGCTTGTAGTCGCTGGTCTGAACCGCAGCGTCATTCGCATTGATAATAATGTTGTTGGTGGTTTCGGGAATCCAGCAGTAATACCAGCCATCATTGTTGCTGTCTGCTTCCATCTCGCCACCGGGCCATGCATCAAAAGCGTTTGTGCCATCGTCTGCCCATGCCCACAGGTGCGGGTCTGACCAGTCAGACGGGAGTTTTGCGTAGACGATCATTTTTCCATCGGATGCTTCCTCTGCAAACGCAGCAACAGGCATAAGCAGACACAGCATCAATGCCGCCAGCACAACTGCAAACAAGTGTTTTACTCTGCTCATATTTGTTTCCTTCTTTCCAAGCGGTGAAGAGTTTTTGAAATTTTCTGATGCGCATCCTTGACATCTACAGAGTAACACTCCCAGCAACCCACGTCAACAAAGAAATAGGGAAACGGTTTCCTTTCAATTTGTGCATATTCCATCATGCATTCACTATTCGAATGTGCAGTTTGCCAGTAATTTTTGTGTTTTTCTTCCGCATGTAACCATTTTGTAATTTTTGAAGTTCTTTATTTTCCTTTTGTTTCCCATTTCATTTTTGTACACTGCTTTAACAGCCGTCTAAGATTCTCTTAAATTTTATAGTGTAAAAAATTGCATTGCATCTGCACGATTGCCGTCAATTCTCACCTCCAGATGCAGATGGCTGCCTGTAACGCGTCCGGTATGGCCAACGTAACCGATGACTTGCCCGGCCTGCACCTGCTGACCGATGGTGACGCAGATGGACGAACAGTGGGCGTACAGCGTTTCCAGCCCGCCGCCGTGGTCGATTTGGATGTAATAGCCGTAGCTGCCGCCCCAGTTGTCAAGGCCGTTGGCAACAGTGACCACGCCATCTGCGGCAGCGAGGATCGGCGTACCCTCGGCGCAGGCAATGTCGGTGCCGGTGTGGGAGCCGACCTCGCCGGTGATGGGGTCTACGCGATGTCCGAACTGCGAGGTAATCGTACCCGCAACCGGCAGCGGCCATTGCAGGGTGCCTGTGGGGGTGCGAGTGCTGTCCGGGTTCATAAGTTCTCCACCGCCCTGGGCAAAACCGCCGAGCAATTCTGCCCACAGTTCTTCATACTGCGGGTCTTGCAACAGTTGCAGGTAGGTATTCTGTCGGATGGTAAAGTGGTAATCTGCCGCCATCTCATCGGGTGTTTTGTGGGTCAGCTCAATAACAAGGACGGTTTCAGTTATCTCTGTGGTGGTCGAGTTTCCGTCCTCATCGGTGGTTTCTATTGTGGTAGTCTCCGGGTGGGTGGAACAATCCACCGCATTCATCGCCCACATAGTTTCCCGCAGTTTATCTACCTGCTCCTCTGTCAGTGCCGCAACGGGTGCGCCTTGTTCATTTCCTGAAACATACGAAGAAAAGACCGCCAGGACATCTTGCCAACGAATGTAGTACACGTCATCGTTGGCGGTAATGTCTTGGCGGTCATGCTGTACGGTGTCGGAGATTTCTTCCAGTCTATCGCGGTATTCCGCCGTCAGCGTCTCTACCGCCTCTTGGACGGTGATGGTATCTGCACCGGGCGCATTGGCGGCAAAGAAGATGCCGTAGGCCGAGCCGGAGACAAATGCCACAAGGCTGATGACAATAATGATGCTAAGTGCCACGCTGATGCCTACGGCAATGGCCGCAACAAGGCTGTGGAGGCTGGCGAGAAAGTGTCGTATGGCCGAGCGCACTGCAGCAACCATCTTGCGGGTGTTTGCGGCGGCTTTCTGGATGGCAAGCTGCACTTGGCGAGTGTGAGTCTGCATTTGCGCTTGGGTCGTTATGCTCCGCACAGTTTCATTTGCGGCAGTACGCAGTTGGCGCTGACTTTGGGTCACACCGCGAATATCGCGCGGCACGGTCTTGGCGGTGACGGCTTTTTCTTTTGCCCGCTGTCGGGGCAAATCTGCCCCACAACGCGGACGTTGCTCTGCATCGGGGAGCGTGCCGCGCTCGGTCTGTTTCGGGCTGACATTGCGCTCACCGGCGGTGTGGGCGCGGGTGGTTTCGGTTTGCTCGGCGGAACGGCGTTCCCGGTATTTTTCTATCTGTTTGCGGGCAATCTTGCGCCCTTGCTGCACGGTGAAATCTGTGTTTTGCTTGATGACCGAATAGGATGTATCGGTTACCACCGAGCTGGTATCTTGCGCAGTTGTATAATCACCGTCTCCCTGCGTAGAAGTGCTTCCTCGCAGCATGGTTCGGCTTTTCTCCTTGGCCTCCGCCCACGCCTTTTTCAGCGC
>ERZ791906.547-NODE-547-length-42299-cov-7.565619_pt1 | contig 42299 bp, 40 predicted proteins | sample MGYA00510146_ERZ791906 | MGnify/ENA primary metagenome ERZ791906 (study PRJEB30046, sample SAMN00792096) | human gut metagenome | study: EMG produced TPA metagenomics assembly of the A metagenome-wide association study of gut microbiota in type 2... | reverse complement strand
GATATCTAATCCTTTTAGGAATAAATATCTTCTGCTTTTAAGTTAATGACATTGCGTAAAATCAAGGCTTCACAAAATCTTCACAAAATAATTAGCACTCACCACTTGACAGTGCTAACAATAAGTGTTATATTACAGCTAGAACAAAGGAAGAGGGATAAAGAGATAAGAAGATTGAAAGAAAATCTCTTAGATATCCTCCATACCAGCCGGGTTCAGTACTTAACAAGTTAGTTGATATAGATTATAAAGAAAAGGGAGAGATGACTTATGTTAATGCCTAGTATTTTTGGAGAAAGTTTATTTGATGATTTCTTTACACCGTTCTATTACGATGACAAAGATGAGAAGAAAGCAGAGAAGAAGCTGTATGGACACAGAGCACAGAACCTTCTGAAAACAGATATCAAAGAAACCAAGGAAGGTTATGAACTGATCATTGATGTACCTGGATTTAAGAAAGAGGAAGTTAAAGTGGCTCTGAAAGATGGTTATCTGACCGTCAGTGCAGCCAAAGGTCTTGATGAAGAGCAGGATGACAAGAAGACAGGACGTTACATCAGACGTGAACGTTATGCAGGAGCATGCGAGAGAAGCTTTTATGTAGGTGAAGATGTTACACAGGAAGACATCAAAGGTGAATACAAACACGGTATCCTGAAACTGTTTGTTCCGAAGAAAGAAGCAAAACCGGTTTCCAATGATCCGAAATATATTACCATTGAATAATCAGTAATTGATTTGATCAGATTCCCGTCAGACAATATCTGACCGCTAAAAAGCTCGTGGTGCTGCCCGGAGACTTCGGGCAGTACCCTTAAATATAGATTTGCAGGCAACAGTCGAAAGACTTGTATATAGATTTTTTATCATAAAAGGAGAGATGACTTATGTTAATGCCTAGTATTTTTGGAGAAAACTTATTTGATGATGATTGGATGAACTTCCCGTTTAACGATGAGTTTTGGGGCAAGAAGAATCCGCTTTATGGTAAACATGCACAGAACATGATGAAAACAGATATCCGTGAAACAGACGGCAGCTATGAACTGGATGTCGATCTTCCGGGATTTAAGAAAGATGAGATTAAGGTTCAGCTGAAAGATGGTTATCTGACACTGGCAGCAGCCAAGGGTCTTGACAAAGATGAGAAAGATAAAGAAGGCAATTACATCAGACGTGAACGTTATGCAGGAACCTTAAGCAGAAGCTTCTATGTTGGTGATGCAGTCAGCGAGGAAGATATCCACGCGAAATATGAAGACGGTATTCTGAAACTTTCCGTTCCGAAGAAAGCACCGAAAGCCGTTGAGAAAAATGGTTACATCGCAATCGAAGGTTAAACCTCCATTGCTTATTCTCCCCCCATATATACATGGCCGGGATCCGAAAGGATCCCGGTTTTTTGTGTGAGTTTACAAAAAGTTTCGTTGACCAGACGAGAAAGTTTTGTTAAGATTAGAACATAAAGAGCTAAAAAGAAAGGGCGATGCAGAAAAGTTATTTATCTGTACAGAAGATAAAACTTTCTGAATGAAACAGAAAGTGAAAATACATTCCGATAATTCCTTTAAGAAACGGTATTTAAAGAAGGTGGCTTATATGAAAGAATAATTTCTGAAATGGAGGAAAGAATTGGTATGTGTGATACATTGGATAAATTGAGTTTGGAAAGAAAGACAGAAGAATCTTCTGGAAAATGGGCATCATCAAATAAAGTTCTTGTTGCGAGAGATGTAGAGGGACATAAGTTTGTTGTAATTCCTCAGGTGATTTTTAAAGGAAAGCGAAGTATTTCATGGAAAGAAGTAGAGAAGTACTTGATTCGTTATATTGGATATATATTTCAAGTACTGGAAACGGAAGATTTGATTTCGGTTGACAGGATGTTTGTTAATGAGTATACAGGATCAAATTATACAAACAAGTTAAGAGGAGCATTACCTAAAGTAAAGGCAAATATGTCACAAGGGATTCCTCAAATGATTGAAATTGCAACAGACAGGCGTTGGAAGAAAGATTTCGAAAGTAAACATAAGAAACGAGCTATAAATGGCTGGTATCGTTATAATACACGCTTTGCAATGCCAGTGACAAATGAGCAGGGAGAAATTGTAGAATATAATGTATATCAGGCTGTGCTTATTGTCAGGTGCTCGGCAGATGAGAAACTATATTTGTATGATATCCAGAATATAAAAAAAGAAACGAGATACCCATCATGGATTGGAAAATCAGATGGTCAGAAACCCGTTTCTAGTATTAATATAAACTAAAAGAACAAAAGATGCAAGTATATATTTAGATTTTGAAGAAGAACCGTAACTGTTCACAGGTAGTATCCCGCGAGGTGTTTTGCCATGAATAATGGCAAAATCCCGAGACATACGGGGCAAAATGCCATCACCGAAGGTGATTTGGAATGCATTTTGACCAAGTTGCTGTGAACGGAGTGAACAGTAACGAAGAACCTAGGCTCTGTGGCTATGGGCAGTCCCGCATATATCATCTTTGTTTGATATATGCGGGATTTTGTGCTAAGATAATCCCCGGAAAGTGAGTGGATATAAATGAAAAAGAGTTCAACTTTACGGGTGATCTTCTACGTTGTGGGGCTTCTTGTCTTGGCGTTGGGAATCATTCTGAATACGAAATCAGGGCTTGGCGTTTCGCCGATTATCTCGGTATCTTATAGTATTTCTACTATATGGAATTTCAATTTTGGTAACATGACGTTTGTGCTGTATACAGTTTTTGTGATTGTGGAAATAATCCTGCATACGATCTGGAATCACAGGGAGGCGGCGAAGGAAAGCGCAGCATTAAAACCGGCGGCAAGGAAATCGCTTCCACTTATCCTTGGAATGGATCTTCTGCAGCTTCCGCTGAGTCTGATCTTTACCAGATTCATGAACCTGTTTTCTGCGTGGATTCCGGCACCATCACATGGATTTGCTTCACAGCTTCTTGTTCTGGCAGGAGGCATTATCTGCACAGGAATCGGAGCGGCAATGTCTCTGAATATGCGCATCATTCCAAATCCAGGCGACGGTATCGTACAGGCGATTGCAGATTTTATCCACAAACCGGTTGGTTTTACTAAGAATTGTTTTGACCTTTTTAACATCTGCATTACAATCAGTGTGGGAATGATCTTTGCACATAAGCTGGTTGGAGTGGGAATCGGAACCGTGGTTGCGGTACTTGGTGTTGGACGTGTGATCGCATTATTTAATCATTTCTTTATGAAGAAGATGACCGAGGCGGCAGGAGTTGAGTATTAAATATGATGGAAGGGAACATCAAAAATATTTCATAAAATAAACCTGAATTATTCACGGCTTTGTCGTGAAAGTGGCTGAAAGCCACATAGTTACTGTATTTTAATTGCACATTGCTTTTCACTTATTAAGTGAATGAAAAAAGAGCATCCATTTGTGGTAAAATTAAGGTGTTCAAAGTCTTAACAATCCCAAACAAAGGAGCCCTTTATGAGTATTGTAAACACCTTTTCACTTCAAAGCAATAGGCAAATTAAAATAAATTTTGATGGAGGTGATCTATCCTCCGATGCAGGTCTTCTTTTGATAAAAGAATTCGCTGCAAAGATCGGCTTTACAAAGCTGATCAAAAAGAAGTTTAAAACCAATGATAAGTCTATCCGGTTTCACAAAGACCATGAAAACTTATTACAGATGATCTATCAGATCATCTCTGCATATTTTCAGGATGACTGTGCGGATGAACTGACTCTGGATCCTGTTTTCAATGTCATTCTTGATAAAGAAAGTCTGGCATTGCAGCCAACATTATCAAGATTTTTCAACCGTATGGATGAAGATACTCTGGTACAGTTTGATGACATTGATAAAAATCTTAGGGATATCATTTATTTCATAAAATGCCCGGAGCATGTGCTTCTGGATTTAGACAGTACTCTTTTTGGTACTTATGGCAGGCAGGAAGGAGAAGGATTCAACTTCCATTATCAGGCACATGGCATCCATTACTATGCTATGACGGACTGACTGGAGACCTGATAAAAGCGGAACTCCGAGATGGAACGCTCCATTGCAGCAATGGGGCAGAGAGCGGCAGATCTTATTCTTGAAGATATAGAAGCTGCTAAAGATAATAAGCCAAGTGTTCAACATATGGTATTTGGTACGAAATTGATGGAGAGAGAGACGACATAAAATAAAAGAATCAGGAGAAGAAAAATGAATCAGAAGGATTTTAAGGACAAAAGCGAATTGCAGATTTTTCTGTCGTATTTTAAACCACACAGAAAACTGTTTTTCCTGGATATGGTGTGTGCATTGGCGATTGCAATGATCGATCTGGCATTTCCGTTTATTTCCAGATGGTGTATGTACAAACTTTTGCCGGATAACGCGTGGAGAACATTCTGGACGGTAATGGCGGTGGTGTTCTGTGCCTATATTTTGCGGTCAGTTTTTACTTATATTATTACCTACTGGGGACATACATTTGGTGTTCGGATAGAGACGGATTTCAGGCGTGATCTGTTTCAGCATATTCAGGAACTGAGTTATGCATATTTTGATAATGCCCGCGTGGGACAGCTGATGAGCCAGCTCACATCGGAACTTTTTGATATTACAGAGTTTGCACATCATGCGCCGGAGGATATTTTTATTTCTACGGTGACGATTATAGGTGCATTGATCATTATGTTTACGATCCAGTGGAAACTGGCACTGGTGATCGCGGTAACGATTCCGATTTTTCTCATTGTTGTGTGGAAATGCCGTTTTTCTATGCAGAACGCATCTCGTAATGTAAAAAAAGAAATGGCAGCGATCAACACAGATTTTGAATCTGGACTTTCTGGTCTTCGTACTGCAAAGGCATTTGCAAATGAAGAAAAAGAGCTTGACAAATTTGACTCTGCAAATTTAAGTTATCGCGATTCTAAAGCGGATTTTTACAGAGCTATGGGTCGATTTAATGCAGTAATGGAATTTTTTATGTGCATTCTTTCAGCAATCGTAATTGCAGTTGGAGGTGCCCTGATTATGTCGGACCAGCTGAATATTATTGATCTGATCACATTCAGCCTGTATGTTTCAACTTTTGTGAATCCAGTAAGAAAGCTTTCGACGACAGTGGAACTGATTGCGAATGGAACTGCCAGCCTACATAGATATGTGCAATTGATGAGAACAGAAGCGATGCTGAAAGATGCTCCGGATGCAGTAGAACTTCAGAAGGTAGAAGGAAAGATTGATATTGAGCATGTGGGATTTTCCTATGAAGGTGACCATGAGGTGCTCCAAGATGTCTCACTTCATATTGTTCCGGGTGAAACGATTGCGTTTGTCGGATCTTCGGGTGGCGGCAAGACAACACTCAGTCAGCTGATCCCGAGGTTTTATGATGTGACTGAAGGAAGGATTTCTGTTGATGGTGTGGATGTGCGAAAGGCAACACAGGAATCTCTGCATAAAAATATTGGTGTGGTGCAGCAGGATGTCTTTCTTTTTGCAGACAGCATTGCAGAAAATATTCGTTACGGGAAACTGGATGCGACAATGGATGAGATCATCCGGGCCGCAAAGATGGCAGAGATTTATGATGACATCATGGAAATGCCAAAAGGTTTTGATACGAATGTCGGAGAGAGGGGCGTTCTTCTTTCTGGCGGGCAGAAGCAGAGAATTTCTATCGCACGTATTTTCCTGAAAAATCCGCCGATTTTGATTCTTGATGAAGCTACTTCCGCATTGGACAGTGTGACGGAAGCGAAAATTCAGGAAACTTTTGAGAAACTAGCAGCTGGAAGAACAACGATTATCATTGCACACAGGCTGTCTACTGTGAAAAATGCGGATAATATTGCTGTCATCGAGCAGGGGCAGATTGTCGAAAATGGAACTCATGAAGAACTGATGCAGAAAGATGGTATTTATGCTTCTTTGGTTCATACGCAGGAGTTAAAAGAGTGAGATTTACAGCGGACGGTTATGCTGAATTATATGTATAAACATAAAAATTCTGCTTGCATTTAATTGAAGAAAAGGACTGAACCCCAAAGCAAAATATGGTTGCTTTGGGGTTTCCTATTTGAAATTATAAAGACTCATCAGTAGCAATAGTAATTGGAATTTCGATATTCTCCGGTGGGCAGATATTTTTGATCAGATATTCAAATAAAGTTTTTACTAATTGATAACCCTGTTGAACAGGATTCTGTCCAAGAGCGAAATCAACAGTGCCTTGTTTGAGAAGGCGGACAGTATCAGGAGTAATATCATGGCAGATGATCTTTACCTGAGGTGATTTCTCTGCTACTTCCAATGCACTTACAACTCCTGTAACCCCACCACTTGTTAAATAAATAGCACCCAGATCCGGGTAATTATTACAATATTCTAATGTGATGCGGAAAGCATCTTCTTTTTTATCCTGATTTTCCTGTATATCAAGAATTTTGAAGTTTGAATCAACTTCTGCAAGTTTGTCCTGAAATCCACTTAAACGGTCCTGATGGCAGGATAGATTGCGAGAACTGATAATAACACCGACTTGAGTACCTGGTGGGCAAATCTTGTTTAAGAGTCCGGCAGCTGTACGACCTCCTTTATAATGATCCTGGCCTATGAAAGATAAATGATGGATTCCTTCTACTCTTGAGTTAAATGTGATAACTGCCATCTGGTTCTCGATCAGATGATTGACTCTGGAAAAAATTTGTGGATCATCCAGGGGAAAAACAGCCATACCACTGACATTCATATCAACAAGTTCGTTAATAATACTTAATTGTTCAGCAGGTTCCAGGGTTGTCATCATTTTTGTAATCACTTCAAGGCCAAACGCAGAAAATTCTTTCTGCGCAGTCTGAATTCCCTCGAGAAGCTCCAGTACAAACGGGTTATAATCTGGAGTAAGAATAATACCGATTTTAATCGGATTATTGCTGTGGACGAGGGCTTTTCCAATAAAATTAGGCTGATAATGCAGTTCAGCTGCAATTTTGAGAACTTTCTCTCTTGTGGAGTCTTTAACTCCGGGACGATTATTAAGAACTTTATCTACAGTTCCTCTGGATACATTGGCCAATGCGGCAATTTCTTTAATTGTTACGGGCATACGTGTACTCCTTCTATAAAAAAATATTGCATCTTAAGCTCTGCTTTTTTACCAAAGTGGCAAAGTGAGAAATATCCATTGCACGGATAATCAATGAAATTTAATTATAGATAGAGTTTAACATGATTTTAGGCAGATGTCTATAGTATTAATAAAAAAGTTGCACGAGCACAAAATAAAGATGAAGATTCATATAGAAAACGGAATAAATATATAATATGCACAAAAATATAAATAAAAATATATGAATTTTAAACTATTGATTACAAGAAATGAATGTGATACTATTTAAACATCAAAAAGAGCACGAGCACATAAAACAGAATACAAGAAAAATAAAGAAATGGTATAAAGAAATATACTATTTTAAAAAGCAAATAAATGTGCACGAGCACATAAATAAAAAGATTAGGAAAAGAGGTATATGGATTATGAAATTTGGAGCGTTATATTCTTATTGGGGACATGAATGGAAATGCGATTATATCGAAACAGCAAAGAGGATGCATGCATGTGGGTGTGAAGTACTTGAAGTTGGAGCGCCACATCTTTTGGAAATGACCGATGATCAGTTAAAAGAACTGAAAACTACCTGTGATGAGCTTGAAATGGAGATTACTTCTAATATCGGACCTTCCAAAGAATATGACCTGGCTTCCGAAGATCCGGCAGTTCGTGCCAATGGTGTAAAATATCTCACAGATATCCTCAGAGCAATGAAAAAGATCGGATCTAAATCTCTGGTTGGTGCAATGTATTCTTACTGGCCGTGCAAAGATTTTAAATATGATGATAAAGAGGGAGCATGGGAAAGAAGTATCCAGGGAATGAAAGAAGTTGCTAAGGTCGCAGAAGAACTTGATATTGAGTGCTGCCTGGAAGTTCTCAACAGATTCGAAACTTACATTATGACAAGCTGTGAAGAAGCTGTGGAATACTGCAAGAGAGTTGGAAGTAAAAATGTCAACATTCTTTTGGACACTTTTCATATGAATATTGAAGAAGATAATCTTCCGGATGCAATCAGAAAAGCAGGCCCGCTTCTGGGACACTTCCATGTAGGAGAAGGAAATCGAAAACTTCCTGGAATGAGTAAAGGTTCTATGCCGTGGGAGGAAATGGGAAAAGCGTTGAGAGAGATTGGATATAACAAAGCAGTTGTTGCAGAGCCGTTCCTTCTGCCAGGAGGAAGTGTTGGAGCTGATATTAAGGTTTGGAGAGATCTGAGCAATGGAGCTGATGAGGCACAGATGGATAGATATCTGACAGAATCTATGACATTCCTGAAAGAAAAATTTAACGGATAAGAGGTACTGATATGGCTGAGATAGTAATTATGGGAGAACTGCTCGTTGAGATCATGCGTGCAGAAGAAGATGTACAGTTATACGAAACCGGAAAATATTTCAGAGGACCGTTTCCAAGTGGAGCACCTGGGATTTTTGTCAGTACAGCAGCAAGGCTGGGACATAGCGCATCAATCATTTCAGGAGTAGGAAATGATGACTTTGGAAAAAATATTCTGGATCGGTTGAAAGAAGTCGGAGTAGACTGCAGCAGAATTCTGGTAAGTAATGAAGCTTCTACAGGAGCTGCATTTGTAACCTATTTCAAAAATGGTGACAGAAAATTTATTTTCCATATCAATCATACACCGGCTGTAGCAGCCAAAGCTCCAGAAAAAACAGATGACTTTAACGATACGAAATATTTTCATGTGATGGGATGTTCTTTAATGGCATCCGTAGAATTTGGAAAAGAAGTTGTAAAGACCATGCACATGTTGAAGGAAAAAGGAGCAAAAGTCAGCTTCGATCCAAATGTCAGACTGGAAATGCTGAAGGAGCCGGAGGCAATGGAAGTTGTGAAACAGGTTTACAGGGAAGCAAATATTTTTATGCCTGGAGTATCTGAATTGAAAATGATCACCGGAGAAGAGAATCTGGAAAACGCAATCAAAAAGGTGTTTGATGACAATAAAAATATGGAACTTTTAGTCCTGAAAAATAGTTCCAAAGGATCTGAAATCTATGGACCTGATGGCTTGCTGGAAAAGGTCGGAGTATATCCTGTAACACAGGTAGATGCTACGGGAGCAGGAGACAGCTATGATGCAGCATTTATCTGCGGTCTTGCCGAAGGAAAAAATGTAAAAGAAGCAGCGCAGATGGGTGCAGCAGCCGGAGCACTGAATGCAGCAGCATTTGGACCAATGGAAGGCGACATTTCCAGAGAAACTGTTGAAGAAATGATTAAGCTGCATGAAAAATAGTAGGAGGGATAACATGGGAAATTATCGCTTGGAAGTGCGAAATTTACATAAACGTTTTCCTGGAGTATATGCAATTAAAGGGGTAAGTTTTCAGGTAGCGCCGGGCGAAGTTCATGCTCTGGTAGGCGAAAATGGTGCTGGAAAATCAACTTTAATGAAGATGATCACAGGAGAATATACTCCTGATGAGGGTGAGATTTTTCATAATGGTGAACAGATAAAACCGAAATCAATTGCTGATTCACAGAAAACAGGTATATCTATGATCCATCAGGAATTAGCACCTCTTCCGGATATGACAATTGCGGATAATATATTCCTGGGTCAGGAGATCATGAAAGGAAAATTCCTGAATGATCGCGAAATGATTGAACAGACAAAAGGTATTCTTCGTGAATATGGAATGGATTTTGATCCTAAATTAAAGGTCGGAAGCTTAAGTGTAGCGCAGATTCAGATGCTTGAAATCATTAAGGCAGTAAGAAAGAATGCCGATATCATTATTATGGATGAACCTACATCTTCTCTGTCAGATGAAGAATCTCAGAAACTTTTTAAGATAATAAAAGAACTGACAGATAAAGGAGTTTCCATTATTTATATCTCACATCGTCTGGAAGAAATTCTGAAGCTGACAGACAGGATTACAGTTCTTCGAGATGGAGAGTATATTAAGACGGTTGATGCGAAAGGCGTTACACAGAATGAACTGGTAGAGATGATGGTAGGACGAAGCCTGGATCAGATCTATCCGAAGGAGAAAGTCTGTATGGGAGATGTGGTGTTCGAAGCCAAGAATCTCAGCAGAAAAGGTGTTTTTGATGATATCAGTTTTCAGGTTCATGCAGGGGAAATTGTTGGATTCTCGGGGCTGGTAGGTGCCGGACGAAGTGAGATCATGAATGCTGTCTTCGGACTGGACAAATTAGATAGTGGACAGATTTTTATGGACGGTCAGGAAATAAAGGTAAGATCGCCACAGGAAGCTATAAAAAATAAGATTGCACTGGTAAGTGAAGACAGAAAAATATACGGTCTGGTGCTATGTAGATCTATAAAAGAAAATATATCACTTCCTAATCTGCCGAAATTACACAAAAATCTGTTTATCAATTCTACAAAAGAAAAAAATGCAGTAGAGGATTACAGAAAGTCATTGGGAATTAAGTGTGCAACGACAAATGTTGCCGTAGGTACTTTATCCGGTGGAAACCAGCAGAAAGTAGTCCTGGCAAAATGGCTCCAATCAGAACCTAAATTATTGATATTAGATGAGCCGACGAGAGGAATTGATGTAGGTGCAAAATTTGAAATCTATAAAATGATGGTGGAATTAGCGAAAAAAGGTATTGCAATTATCATGATTTCATCAGAACTTCCTGAGGTAATGGGAATGAGCGACAGAATTATGGTAGTGTCAAAAGGCAGAATTACCGGAACTTATACAAAAGATGAAATTGACGCGGGCTCTGTCACACAAAATAATCTGCTTAGCAGTGCGTTACAGGAAGTGTAGGAGGTAAATATGAAACGTAAAGTTTTTGATGCAGAATTTATAAGAAAATATGGAATATTGATGGTTCTGGTCATTATGTGGGTAATCATGCTGGCGGTATCTCCTACATTCAGAACGGTATCTAATGCGGTTAATATTCTTCGCCAGGTTGCAGTGAATGGAATACTGGCTATTGGAATGACATTTGTTATCATGACAGGCGGCATTGACCTGACAGTAGGTTCTCTGGTTGCTGTTGCAGGCGTTATCAGCGGAAGTATACTGGTTGTACATCCGGAGCAGGTAATTTTGGCTGTGCTTGCAGGAATCGTAGTCTGTGGTTTGTTTGGTGCAATGAATGGATTTTTTGTAGCATATATGGAAGTTCCTGCGTTTGTAGCAACTCTGGCAGGAATGACAATTGCAAGAGGATTTGCCTATGTTTATTCAGATGGAAAGCCATATACATTAAATTCTCCGAAGTTCAGAATCATAGGCCAGGGTATGGCTCCGATCATTATTTTTCTGGCTATCTTACTGATCTGTCATATCGTACTTTCAAAAATGAAATTTGGACGTTACATTTATGCAACTGGCGGTAATATAAAAGCAGCAGAAGCATCTGGCGTAAATACAAAAAAAATACTTATGAAAGTGTATATTCTGGCAGGTACTCTTTCTGGTATTGCAGGTATTGTCCTGGCTTCAAGAACAAATTCCGGTCAGCCTGCAGTTGGAACCGGTTTTGAAACAGATGCGATCGCAGCGGCTGTAATCGGTGGAACAAGTATGACAGGTGGAATTGGAACAATACCGGGAACTCTGGTAGGTATTCTGATCATTGGAACATTAAATAACAGCTTAAACCTTTTAAATGTATCTTCCTATTATCAGCAGATCATTAAAGGAATCATTATATTAGGTGCAGTATGTTTTGATATCGTATCAAAGAAAATTCAAAATAAATAAAACGAAAGAAAGAGGGAAAAACAATGAAAGCAAGAAAGGTAATGGCAATTTTAACAGCAGTATGTATGAGCGTATCTATGGCAGGCGTAGTGAGTGCGGCAGAAGAGAACAGCGGTGCAGATCCATCTACAATTGAAAAGGCGGCAGAAGATTCCAGTGTAAAAATTGGAGTTCTCATGAAGACAATGTCTGATGCTTATTCCAACAAATTAGGTACTGCAATTCAGGATTATGTAGAAAAGAATTATCCGAATGCAGAATTATATCTGATGGATGGACAGGCAGATATTGCGAAACAGATTTCTCAGGCAGAGGATATTATTGCGAAACAGGTAGACGTAATTATCCTGAATCCACAGGATGCGGATGGTTCTGCACAGGTACTTACTCTGGCAGCAGATGCTGATATTCCGGTGGTAGAAGTTAACACGGAGACGACAAGTACAGATTATGTATCTTATGTAGGTTCCAATGACTCTGAGGCCGGAGAAATGATGGGAAATTATGTAATGGAACAGTTAGGGGATGGCGGTCAGTATGCAATTCTTGAGGGCGAAATGGGTCAGAGTGCACAGTTGCTTCGTTATCAGGGATTAGAGGAGACTATTTTAAAAGATGATAAATATGAGTGTGTTGGTACATTGTCTGCGAGCTGGCAGCGTGATAAGGCAATGTCTACTACAGAAGACTGGATTGGAAAATATCCGGATCTGAAAGCTGTTATCTGCGAAAATGATGATATGTCCATGGGCGCATTACAGGCAGCGGAAGCAGAAGGTAAAGACCTTGTTATCATTGGTGTAGATGGAATCAGTGATGCACTTCAGGCTGTAAAGGACGGAAGACTTTCTGCAAGTGTACTTCAGGATGCAGATGGACAGGCAAGTGCAGTAATTGATGTTGCAGTAAAAGTTGGTGTTGGTGAGGAAGTAGAATCAAGATATAATGTACCATTCCAGTTAATTACTGCTGACAATGTTGATGATTATTTAGAATAATTTGCAGAAATCCGCTTGAATAATTATATGGAGGAAATAATCTCATGTCACTGGTTACAACAAAAGAATTATTATTAAAAGCTCAGGAGGGTCATTACGCAGTCGGTGCTTTTAATGTAGAAAATATGGAGATGGTTCAGGCAGTAGTGGCAGCAGCAGAAGAATTAAATGCACCTGTTATTATGCAGACGACGCCTTCTACTGTGAAATATGCAGATGTAGATTACTTTTTTGCAAATGTGGCAACGGCGGCTAAAAAAGCCAAAGTTCCGGTCGTGATGCACCTGGATCATGGAAACAGTTTTGATCTGGCTATGAAAGCGTATCGTGCCGGTTACACCTCCATTATGATCGATGGGTCACATGAAAACTTTGAGGATAATATAAAAGTAACAAAATCTGTTGTAGATGCCTGCCACTCTGCAGGTGTTCCAGTAGAAGCAGAGCTTGGAAAAGTTGGCGGCAAGGAAGATGATCTGGAGGGCGGTGATGGAAATCCATATACAGTTCCTTCTGAGGCAGTTGAGTTTGTAAATGCGACAGGTGTGGATTCTCTTGCCGTTGCGATTGGAACGGCACATGGTGTATACAAGGGAACTCCGAAACTTGATGTAGACAGACTCAGTGAGATCAGAGAAGTCGTATCCATTCCGCTTGTTCTTCATGGTACCTCCGGCGTACCGGATGATGCAGTAAAAGAATGCATCAGTCGTGGAATCTGCAAGGTAAATTATGCAACAGATTTACGTATTGCTTTTACAAAGGGTGTGAGAAAATACCTTATGGAAAATCCGGATGCAATCGATCCAAAGAAATATAATGCATCAGGGCGTGAAGAAGTGAAGCAGTATGTAATGTCAAAGATCAAAGTCTGCGGAAGTGTAGATAAGGCATAAGACTGAAGCGGGGAGAAGATTATGATTACTACGGTGACTATGAATGCTTCAATCGACAAGGCATATTTTATGGATCATACGATTGAAAATGGGACTGTCATGCGAGTTGCCAGATGCAGGAATTCAGCAGGTGGAAAAGGTCTGAATGTGGCCCGGGCGATTAAGCTGTGCGGGGAAAAAGTACAGGCAACAGGAATTACTAGTGGATTTAACGGACAGTATCTGGAATCCATGCTTGCCCGGGATGGGATTGCATATCATTTCGGACATATGGAAGGAGAAACGAGATGCTGTATCAATATTCTGGATGAAGGATATGGTTCTACGGAGTATCTGGAGCCAGGATCAGAGATTTCGGCAGAAGAAGAGGCAAGGTTTATAGAGCAATTGCCAGAGATTGTGAAAGACAGTGAGATCGTTACAATTTCCGGAAGTGTTCCATGCGGAATGGGAAAAGATATTTATGCCAAGATCATTACAAAGCTGAAAGAGGCTGGTAAAAAAGTTATTCTGGATACCAGTGGCGTTCTTTTACAGGAAGGAATGAAAGCAGCACCAACATTGGTGAAACCGAATCAGGATGAACTGGAACTGCTGTTTGATACTAAAATACACTCTATGGATGAAGTAATAAAATATGCAGTTGAAATTCATGAATCAGGAATTCCGTATGTGGCAGTTTCGCTGGGTGGAGAAGGAGCACTTCTTGTGTGTGAAGAAGGTATTTATCATGGAAAACCTCCCAAAATCCAGGTGGTAAATACCGTTGGCTGTGGTGATTCTATGGTTGGTGGCTTTGCAGTTGCTCTTAAGAGAAATTACAGGGCAGAAGAGGCATTGAGTTATGCTGTGGCAGTATCAGCAGCAAATGCACTTTCTCCAAATACGGGAGATTTTGATCCCGTAGAATATCAGAAGATATATGACAAAGTTGTTGTCGAAAAGCTAAGATAAGGATATACTTATCCGGGACTTTTTAAAGTCCCGGATAGTGCATCTTGAGCAAATAATATATACAAACACAAAAATATAAAAAATTTTAAAAATCTGCTTGCATTTTCCGGAAAATGTGGTATTATAGTTAGTGCATTACAGATGCGGGTGTAGTTCAATGGTAGAACACCAGCCTTCCAAGCTGGATACGTGGGTTCGATTCCCATCACCCGCTTTTTTTTGTTGCGATAAAGCACCGATTTCTTAGAAATTGGTGTTTTTTGTATACTGGAAAAATTCAGGAATAGCTGTTAATATGAAGAAAAAGCAAAGGAGCGATCGGGATGAAAGATTATGCAACAGGGATCCAGCATGTAGGAATTCCTACGAAGGATATGGATGCAACAAAAAAGTTTTATGAGGATCTGGGATTTGAAGCTGCGTTTGAGACAGTGAATGACGAAGCGAGGGTGTGTTTCCTCAAAATGCACAATCTGGTTATGGAAGTTTATGAGTCGGAGGATGCAGCAGGAAAAATCGGTGCCATTGAGCATGTTGCGATCGATGTCACAGATATTGAGCAGGTTTATAAGGAAATCTGCGATAAAAATATGAACACACTGCAGGACGAGATCCATTTTCTTCCATTCTGGGATAATGGTGTCCGTTTCTTCACGATCAAAGGACCGAATGAAGAGAAAATAGAATTCAGCCAGTTTCTGTAAGATTTACAGAATTGGACAAATATGAAATGAAAACTCCCCGGTGGACCGCTAACCTCTATATATGAGGGGACGATCTGCCGGGGAGTTTTTTATTGCATTGTAATCAAAAAGACACTAGTTGTGTATTTATTGATTGATAGAATTATCCTTCAATCACTTTCCTGATTGCATCATACAGCTCATCATAAGTCTCGTATGCCGGGATTTCCGGGTATTCGGATTTGATGGCGTCGGTGCTCTTGAAGAGGAAGCCTGCTTTGCTTGCCTGGATCATGCCGAGGTCGTTGTGGCTGTCGCCGCTGGCGATGGTGTCGTAGCCGATAGACTGCAGGGCTTTGACCGTAGTGTATTTGGATTTCTCACAGCGCATCTTGAAGTCTGTGATCTCGCCGTTGTCTGCTACAACGAGAGAGTTGCAGAAGATAGTCGGGTAGCCGAGTTTTTTCATCAGAGGTCCTGCGAACTGAGAGAAGGTATCGCTGATGATGATCACCTGTGTCATTTCTCTGAGATTGTCGAGGAATTCTTTTGCGCCCGGAAGTGGATCAATCTTGGAAATTGTTTCCTGAATCTCTTTCAGTCCAAGATTGTGCTCTTTCAGAATATTGAGACGGTATTTCATTAATTTGTCGTAGTCCGGCTCATCTCTTGTTGTTCTCTTTAATTCCGGGATACCGGTTTCCTCTGCGAATGCGATCCAGATTTCAGGTACCAGTACGCCCTCAAGGTCTAAACAAACAATTTCCATAATAATCCTCCGTTCTGAAGCGGCTTTAACGTTGTAATAAGGTGCCGCGTCTCTCTAAGTGTGTGTACAGACTTTATTATAGCTGAAAAATGTCGAAATCGCTATATATAATTTTGCAGAAAGAAAAATTAACAAAAACAATCGTTATCTGCGAACAGTTACAAAGAATCTCTATTGTATCTTCCTCAGGAATAGTGTTATGATAGAAACACTGGAAAAGAGAAAGGTATGGTGAAATCATATGAAACAGGAAAATTATATAAAGGGAATGGTCATGATCATTCTGTCGGCATTTTTCTTTGCCTGCATGAATGTCAGTGTCCGGCTGGCGGGTGATCTTCCTTCCGTTCAGAAGAGCTTCTTTCGAAATCTGGTAGCGGCTTTTTTTGCGGTTATTATCCTGGCAAAAAATCATGTTGTGCCGAAGGTACAGAAAGCATACTGGGGTCCGCTGATCATGCGATGTACATTTGGAACTCTGGGAATCCTGTGTAACTATTACGCGATCGATCATCTGCTTGTTGCAGACGCATCTATCCTGAACAAACTGTCCCCGTTCTTTGCAATTATCTTTTCATTTCTGATTCTGAAAGAAAAGATCACGCCGGTACAGGGGGCCTGCGTATTCCTGGCATTTATAGGATGCCTGTTTGTTGTGAAGCCGGGATTTCAGAATACGGCTTTGATCCCGGCACTGATCGGAGTCTGCGGGGGACTTGGCGCAGGAATCGCGTATACGATGGTCCGTGTACTTGGAACACATGGGATCAAGGGACCGATTATTGTATTTTATTTTTCTGTGTGTTCCTGCCTGTTTGTGCTTCCGTATCTGATTTTTAATTATGTCCCGATGACAGTTACACAGCTTGGAACGCTTCTGATGGCAGGTCTGTTTGCAGCAGGAGGCCAGTTTACGATCACGGCGGCGTATAGTTATGCACCAGCGGGCAAGATATCGATCTTTGATTACTCACAGATCATATTTGCAACACTTCTTGGATTTTTCCTTTTTGGCGAAATTCCGGACAAATACAGCTTTATAGGATATGGACTGATCATTCTGGCATCGCTTGGAATGTTCGTATATAACATGAGAGCAGCAAAGAAAAATTAATTCTTTGCTGCTCCTGTTATTTTTATGAGTGTTTTTCTCTGCGTAATTTCTCGATAAAGTTCTGAAGATGTGACATGGCAAGCTTCAGATTCTCGAGAGAGTAAGCGTAGGAAATACGGATGTATCCTTCGCCACATTTACCAAATGCGGATCCCGGAATAACAGCTACGTGTTCTTCACGAAGAAGTCTTTCGGCAAATTCTTCAGAAGTCAGACCGAATTCCTTGATTGACGGGAAAACATAAAAAGCACCAAAAGGTTCGAAACATTCCAGTCCCATCTCGCGGAAAGCGTGCATCAGGTAACGGCGGCGGCCATTGTAAGCCTCACGCATTTCCTGTACAGCTGATTCACCATTGCGGAGTGCTTCGATCGCTGCATACTGGCTGGTAGTCGGTGCAGACATGATTCCGAACTGGTGAAGTTTGGTCATCTGTTTGATAAGTTCAGCAGGTCCGCATGCATATCCAAGACGCCATCCAGTCATGGCGAAAGTCTTGGAAAAACCGTTCAGAAGGAGTGTACGCTCTTTCATTCCCGGAAGGCTTGCGATGGAAACATGCGGCTCATCGTAATAAGTCAGTTCTGCATAGATCTCGTCAGATACTACGATGAGATCATTCTCGATCACAACCTGGGCGATTTCTTCCAGTTCTTTACGTGGCATGATGGAACCGGTCGGGTTGTTCGGGAATGGCATGACCAGGATCTTGGTACGGTCAGTGATCGCTGCGCGCAGATCATCTGCGGTCAGGCGGAATTCGTTCTCAGCTTTGAGGTCGATAAATTTCGCCACGCCGTCTGCCATGACAGCACATGGCTCGTATGCAACGAAGGATGGCTGCGGGATCAAGACTTCATCTCCAGGTTCCAGCATGGCGCGCATGGAGAGGTCGATCGCCTCACTGCCGCCTACGGTTACAAGGATTTCACTCTTGGGATCGTAGGAAACTTTGTATTTGTTCTGTACATATTTGCTGATCTCCTGACGGAGTTCCAGGAGTCCGGCATTGGAAGTGTAGTATGTCCGGCCTTTTTCCAGGCTGTAGATACCCTCATCACGGATATGCCATGGAGTATCAAAATCAGGTTCGCCGACACCGAGAGAGATTACGTCATCCATTTCACTTACGATGTCAAAAAATTTACGTATTCCAGATGGCTGGATGGCTGCCACCTTGTCTGCTACAAGTTTTCTCAAGGTGTCACCAGCATCCTTTCGTCTTTGATTTTCTGATCGAAGATCGTACCGTGGTCTTTGTATTTCTTCAGGATGAAGTGGGTTGCGGTACTTAAGACAGAATCCAGTGTGGACAGTTTGTCTGTTACGAACTGGGAAACTTCTTTGAGGGTTTTGCCTTCGAGAATGACCATCAGATCGTAGCCGCCTGAGATCAGATATACGGAACGGACTTCCGGATATTTGTAGATACGTTCTGCGATGGAATCAAATCCCTGGCCACGCTGTGGTGTTACACGCACTTCAATCAGTGCAGTGACCATTTCGGAGCTGGTCTTGTCCCAGTCGATCATGGTGTGGTAGCCGCAGATGATTTTTTCTTCTTCCATCTTGCGGATCTCATTTTCGACAACATCTGGTTCTGTGCCAAGCAGAATGGCGATCTCTTTGGAATCCATTTTGCTGTTTTTTTCAAGATAACTTAATATTTGTTTTCTCAAGATTATTTCCTCCAAAACTAAAATCACATAATCTGTTCCGGGATATTTCCGGAGATTATTTCTATCATACCACGTTCGACGGATTTTTTACAGTAAAAACGGGAAAAATACGAAGAGAGTGAAATTGGATAAAAAAAGTAAAGTATTCAACTAAAAGTGTTTCTTTTCCAGAAAAAGGATGCTATAATAGGAGAAACAATGAAATGACAAAAGTCAAGGAGGCAGAAATTACAATGCAGATCACGAATGATATCTTATATGTAGGTGTAAATGATCACCAAGTAGACCTGTTTGAAGGTCAGTATGATGTGCCGAATGGAATGGCGTACAACTCTTATGTGATCAAGGATGAGAAGATCGCAGTTATGGATACTGTTGATGCAAACTTCACAAAGGAATGGCTCGATAACATCGCAGCAGTTCTGGATGGCGCGAAGCCGGATTACCTGGTAGTTCAGCATATGGAGCCGGACCATGCAGCAAATATAGAGAACTTTATGAATGCATATCCGGATACAACGATCGTGGCAAATACCAAGACTTTTGGTATGATGAAGAACTTCTTCAGAAACCTGGATCTTGAGGGAAGAACTCTTGAAGTTGGAAATGGTGAGTCCCTGACCCTTGGCAGACATGTGCTTACTTTCGTGTTTGCTCCGATGGTACACTGGCCGGAAGTTATGGTAACTTACGACAGTACAGACAAAGTTCTGTTTTCTGCTGACGGATTTGGTAAATTCGGCGCACTTGATGTAGAGGAAGACTGGGACTGCGAAGCACGCCGTTATTATATCGGTATCGTCGGCAAATATGGTCCGCAGGTTCAGAAGCTTCTCAAAGTGGCTGCAACTCTGGATATCCGGATCATCTGCCCTCTGCACGGACCGGTTCTGACTGAGAATCTGGGACATTATATTGAGAAATATGATATCTGGTCTTCTTATAAAGTAGAAGATGAGGGTGTTGTGATCGCATACACATCCGTTTATGGAAATACTAAGAAAGCTGTTGAAATCCTGGCTGAGAAACTGAAAGAAAAAGGCTGCCCGAAGGTTACTGTATTTGACCTTGCCAGAGATGACATGGCAAAGGCAGTTGAGGATGCATTCCGCTACGGTAAACTGGTTCTTGCAACCATTACCTACAATGCAGATATCTTCCCATTCATGAAGACATACATCGATCATCTGACAGAGAGAAGCTACCAGAACCGAACCATCGGTCTGATCGAGAACGGAAGCTGGGCTCCGAATGCAGCCAAAGTTATGCAGGCGAAATTCGAGAAGAGCAAGAATATCACCTGGCTGGACAATACAGTCAAGATCATGTCTTCTTTAAGTGATGAAAATATCGAAGAACTGGACAAGATGGCAGAAGAACTCTGCAAATAAAAAATACCCAGATACTAAAGAAGCCCCTGCGAAGTAAGGAAAACTTCGCGGGGGCTTTTTTTTAATTACTGGAGTTGCCTGAAGAAAGAAAAGATAATAAATAAACAAGCAATATTAAGGGGGTAATATTAAAGCTCCAGGATCAAAACCTGATAATTGTCAAGTGTTACAGTATTTCCGCTTACAGATACTTCCGGGTAGTTGTTGAGAAGTACTTTTTTGTATGCAGATGGAAGGACTGCACTCTGTGGTTCTTTCTGGAAGTTTCCGAGAACCAGGAGAGTTTTGTCGCCTTTTCGATAATAGGACATCAGATTGTGTTGTTCCTCAAGGTAAGGGATCAGTTTACCGTAAACGATGGTTTCTTTGTATTCTGGGTCTTTGCGCAGAGCGATCAGTGCTTTGTAGAAAGAGAATAAAGAATCCGGGTCATTTACCTGAGCTTCTACATTGATGTCTTTGTAGTTCGGGTTTACAGGAAGCCATGGAGTACCTTTGGAAAATCCTGCGTTTTCGGTGGTATCCCACTGAACCGGTGTACGGGCATTGTCACGGCTGTATCTGGAGACACAGGCGAGAGCTTCTTTTTCGGTGCAGCCGGCGTCCAGGGCTACATGATATTCATCGATGGAACTGATATCATCCACCTGGTCAATAGAAGTGAATGTCAGGTTTTCCATACCGATCTCCTGTCCCTGATAGATGAACGGCAGTCCGCGGAGCATGAAGTACATGGCAGCCAGGAATTTCTTGCTCTGGAGAGAAAGATCTCCGTCAGGAATGTAGTGGCTGACACCGCGCGGCTCGTCGTGGTTTTCGATGATATTGGACAGATATCCGATATCGCCGATACGTTTCTGAGAGTGGAAACAGCATTCCTTGTAATCTTCCGGTGTGATCTCTTTGTGGTCGTACCATCCGTTCGGACTTCCACCGAATACGGTCGTGGAGAAATCAAACATACTGGAAAAATATCCGTTGCTTCCGATGAAATCAGGAAGTTCTTCTTCCTTTTCATTGAAAACCTCACCTACAGAAAAAGCATCGTGTGGTTTGAAAGTATGGTCACGCATCTCGCCGAGGAATTCTCCGACACCGGTTGCATCCTCAAGCATATAGTGGATACTGGAAAGTCCGTCCGGGCGGTCAACCGGGTAATCTTTGAATGGAAGTTTTTTCTTGATATTGATGATCGCGTCAATACGGAATCCGCTGACTCCACGGTCAAGCCACCAGTTGATGTTTTTGTAAACTTCCTCGCGCACTTCCGGGTTTTCCCAGTTGAGGTCAGGCTGTTTTTTGTGGAAGACGTGGAGATATTGTTTGTCCGGATGTCCCGGGAGCGGTTCCCAGACTGAGCCTCCGAAATAACTTCTCCAGTTGCACGGAAGCTCTCCTTCTTTGCAGTCTTCGATGTAGAAGAAGTTTCCGTATTTTCCATCCGGATCCTCGCAGGCTTTTTTGAACCATTCGTGTTCATCAGAGCAGTGGTTTACAACCAGGTCCAGGATGATGTACATATCGCGTTTTTGTGCCTCGGCAAGAAGATGGTCCATATCTTCGAGAGTTCCGAATGCAGGGTTGATGTCATAGTAATCCGAAATATCATATCCCTGATCTGCAAAAGGGGATGGATAACATGGAGAGATCCAGATAATATCCACACCGAGATCTTTGAGATAATCTAATTTCTGTATAATTCCCGGAATGTCACCGATTCCGTCATTGTTTGAATCATAAAAACTTTTTGGGTAGATCTGATAGGCTACTTTGTCCTGCCACCATTTACGTTCCATAAGAAATTCCTCCTTAAATTCTGTACTTTATTATAATGGTCAGAATGAAAAAAATCTTATGAGAATCTGACCAAAAACTACGATATTTTGACTTTTTACAGAATAACTATTGACAAATATTCTCATTTAGCATACGGTTAGTTCGTACGTACTGAGAAAAAGTATCATTACTGTTCGCTTCGCTCACAGTAATTTGGTCAAAATGCATTCCAAATCACCTTCGGTGATGGCATTTTGCCCCGTATGTCTCGGGATTTTGCCATATTCATGGCAAAACACCTTGCGGGATATTTCCTGTGAACAGTAATAAATATCAATAAAAATTAAAGAACAGGGGAAAGAAGAGGAAAGCAGATTATGACATCATTAAGAGAACTGCCGATCGGGAAAACCGCGACGATTCGCTCTGTCGGTGGCGAGGGGGCTTTGCGACAGCACTTTCTGGACATGGGTCTGATTCCGAAGGGTGATGTGACCATGGTGAAATATGCACCGATGGGAGACCCGATGGAACTTCGTATCCACAGTTATGAACTGACACTGCGTCTTGCAGATGCGGAAAAGATTGAGATTGAAAATATCCGTGATGCAAAAGAAACGAAACAGAAGCCAACGCCTTTGCAGAAGAAAGCAGCCGAGGCGATGCCGCATCCGGGACTTGGCGAGGGTGGAAAGTTCCATGAAAAGAAGGATGAACATCCACTGCCGGATCATGTACCATTGACATTTGCACTGGCGGGAAACCAGAATTGTGGCAAGACGACGTTGTTTAACCAGCTTACAGGATCAAGCCAGCATGTGGGAAACTTTCCGGGTGTTACGGTAGACCGTAAGGATGGAATGATCCGTGGCAAAAGCAATACACTGGTAACAGACCTTCCGGGAATTTATTCCATGTCACCGTATTCCAGCGAAGAGATCGTAACGAGGAATTTTGTCCTGGATGAGCACCCGAAGGGAATCATCAATATCGTTGATGCTACTAATATAGAAAGAAACCTTTATCTGACCATGCAGCTGATGGAGCTGGATGTGCCGATGGTCCTTGCATTGAACATGATGGACGAGGTGAGACAGAATGGAGGCTCTGTTCTGGTCAATCGCATGGAGGAAATGCTTGGAATTCCGGTCATACCGATCTCGGCAGCCAAGAACGAGGGTATTGACGAACTGGTAGAGCATGCGCTTCACGTTGCGAAATACCAGGAGAAACCACGGATCATAGATTTCTGTGATGCAAATGAAGACGGAGGCGCTGTTCATCGATGCCTTCATGCAATCATGCATCTGATCGAGGATCATGCACAGGCAGCAGGAATCCCGGTCCGTTTTGCAGCGGCGAAGCTGACAGAGGGAGATCAGCTGATCATGGACAGCCTGAAGCTGGATCAGAATGAGAAGGAAACTCTGGAACACATCATAAAGCAGATGGAAAAAGAACGCGGACTCGATCGGGCGGCGGCGATCGCACATATGCGGTTTGATTTTATTGAGAGAGTCTGTGATGAAACGGTTGTCAAACCAAAAGAGAGTAAGGAACATCTTCGCAGTATGAAGATCGACCGGATTCTGACCGGCAAATATACAGCGATCCCGTGTTTCGTGGGAATCATGGGACTTGTGTTTTTCCTGACATTCAGTGTGATCGGAGCATTTCTCCAGAATCTGCTGGATATGGGGATCACGGCACTTGGAGGTATGGTGAACCGTTGGATGACGGCAGCGAATGTGAGCGATGTCATTCATTCTCTTGTGATCGATGGTGTGTTTAACGGAGTGGGAAGTGTCTTGAGTTTCCTTCCTGTTATCGTGACGTTGTTTTTCTTCCTCTCGCTTCTGGAGGACAGTGGATATATGGCGCGGGTTGCGTTTGTGATGGACAAACTGCTTCGTAAGATCGGGCTTTCCGGCAGGAGCATCGTTCCGATGCTGGTCGGTTTTGGATGTACCGTACCGGGAGTTATGGCGAGCCGTACACTTCCGTCAGAGCGTGACCGTAAAATGACGATCATGCTGACACCGTTTATGAGCTGTTCTGCGAAGCTTCCGATCTATGCATTTTTTACAGCGGCGTTTTTCCCGGAACATGGAGCGATTGTGATGATCGCACTGTATTTTGGAGGGATCGTGATGGGAATCCTGATGGCACTTCTGATGCGCCGGACACTGTTCAGTGGAGAGGCGGTTCCGTTTGTTATGGAACTTCCGAACTATCGTATGCCGGGAGCAAAGAATGTCGGACATCTTCTCTGGGATAAGGCAAAAGATTTCCTACAGAGAGCATTTACAGTTATTTTCGTCGCAACGCTTGTGATCTGGTTCCTGCAGACATTCAATGCGCATCTCAGCATTGTGGAGGATTCCAAAGACAGCATTCTTGCCATGGTGGCAAGTGTAGCGGCACCGATCTTCAGACCGATGGGATTTGGTGACTGGAGGATCTCCACAGCACTGATCACAGGATTTATGGCAAAGGAAAGTGTTGTTTCCACACTGTCTGTTCTGTTTGGAAATACAGCGACACTGCTTTCCTGTATTACACCGCTCTCAGCAGCAAGCCTTCTGGTGTTCTGTCTTCTGTATACACCATGTGTGGCAGCGATCGCTTCTATTAAGAGAGAACTTGGTGGCAAATGGGCAGTTGGTGTTGTGATCGGGCAATGCGTGATCGCATGGCTGGTAGCGTTTGTGGTCTATCTTGTGGGAGGACTTTTCTTCTAAAAGACATTAGTTGGTTATCTTTACATATAAGATTTATCTGCGGTGATGACTGACGTTCAGGGCAAGCCCCATTTCACCGAGAAGGAATACAATGGAAGTTCCTCCGTAACTGATGAAGGGGAGGGTGATACCTGTGTTGGGGATCGTGTTGGTGACAACGGCGATGTTCAGGATGACCTGGATCGCCAGATGTCCCATGATCCCGGCAGAGAGAAGCGCGCCGGAAAGGTCTGTACTGTGCATGGAGATCACACAGAGCCGCCACAGGAGCAGACCGAAAACGAGGATCAGGAGAATGGCTCCGGTGAGACCGAGTTCTTCGCAGATAATCGAATAGATCATATCATTCTGGGCTTCGGGTACGAAGCCCAGTTTTTGTATACTGTTGCCCAGTCCCCGTCCAAAAAGCCCGCCGCTTCCGATTGCGTAAAGTCCCTGGATCGTCTGGAAGCCTTTTTCATATTTTTCAGGATCCCGCCAGATCGCAAGGCGCTCCAGACGGTAACTTTCTGCAGCAAGAAAAATGGCGATAAATCCAATGCCTGCACCGCCGAGAGCGATGAACTGGAGATAATGAGGTGACGATGCAAAAATCAGAATGACACCAATCCCGAGAATGATGATCGCGGTACTTAAGTTGTTGGAACCGACCAGGCCGACAATGGGAAGCAGGGTAAACATCGTCCGGCACATGAACCAGAATCCGTCCGTCTTTTTGCGGGAGCGGTCGATCTGCCAGGTCAGAAAAAGGACAACGGCGACTTTGGCAAATTCAGATGGCTGGAAAGAAAGAGGACCGAGATTCAGCCAGCGCCTGGAACCGTTGATCTCCTGCCCAAAAAGAAGCACGGCTGTTGAGAGCAGCATGGAAAGAAGATATGCTACCGGGGCGAGCCGGACAAAAAAGTGATAATCTATACTGGAAACAAAATACATAGCACCCAGTCCAAGCGCAGAGGCGAAGAGTTGTTTTTTGAAGTAATAGGCAGAGTCATGGAAACGGACTCTGCCATTGTATTCGCTGGCACTGAGAAGAATGACAAGACCAAAAACAGTCAGGAGGATCACCAGGGTCAGCATGGTCATATCCATCCGGGAAGAAGCTTTTTGTTTGTCCCTTGGCATGGCAGACTCCGAAAAGGCTTTTATCTAAAGATATAAAGAAAACAGGAAAAATATACCTCAGGGATTGTACGAAAGAGAGGCTTTTTATATTCTGCGAGGGGATTGACATGGTATGAGACGCGGTATATCATGTGCAAAAAGGGTAACAACAGTAAGAAAAAATCTGAAAATGAGGGACATTATGCAGGATAAAAAACTGCTCCAGATCGGAGAGGTGGCAAAGATCTTTCATGTCAGCATGGGGACTTTACGCCATTATGAGCAGGCGGGACTTCTGGATCCGGAGTATGTGGATGAAAAAACAGGATATCGTTACTATGGAGTCCGCCAGCTTGAAGTGTTGAATACGATCCGTTATCTGCGGGTGCTAGATCTGCCGCTTTCGGAGATCGCGGAATTTCTCCATAATAGAGACACACAGGTGATGGAGGAGAAGCTGGTTCGGCAGAAAGAGATCATCGAGAAAAAAAGACAGGAGTTGGATATCATTGCAGGGAAGATCGATCACCGCCTGGAACAGCTTCGGGATGCAGTGAGTTCAGAACTGGATCAGATAAAAATGGTCTGCACACCGAAATGCAGGATCGCATGGATGAAAGATTCCCTGAAGCCGGAATCGTATCTTGATCTGGAAACGGCCATCCGCCGTCTGCAGAAAGGGCAGAAGGAACCGTTGGCATTCTTAGGTAAAGTTGGCGTGGGGATTTCAGAAGAAAAATTAAAGAAGGACGATTTTCAAAGTTATGACCTTGTTTTTCTGAGACTTGATGAGGAAGATATTTATGAAGGAAAAACAGAGATTTTTCCGGAACAAAAATGCGTGTCGATCCGTTTCTGCGGAGGGCACAATGCGGCACCGCAGTATTACAGGAAACTTCTGAAGTACATACGGGAACAGAGACTTAAGATCGCCGGATTTTCCAGGGAGATCACGCTGATTGATTATGGAATGACGAACGATACGGACAAGTTTGTGACGGAGATCAGGATTCCTGTTGAGTGAGAGAGGAACACAGATAAAAATACAGAATATGGGGAGACAGTGAAATGCTGGATATTGAGAAATTAGAGGAACAGTTATTTGAAATGCAGGATTTGAAGTACAGGGATTTCCACAGTAAACTTCTGCCGGGGATCGATAAGGAAACTCTGATAGGGATCCGTACACCGATGCTGCGTAAATTTTCTAGAGAGTTTGCAAAGACACCGGAGGCAGAAGAATTTCTGCAGGTCCTTCCACACCGATATTATGAAGAAAATAACATGCATATGATGATCGTGACAGGGATCAAAGATTACGAAACCTGTCTTGCCGAAGTGAAGAAGTTTCTTCCATATATAAATAACTGGGCGACCTGTGACCTGCCAGCACCGAAATGTTTTGCGAAGCACAGAGAAGAACTTCTGCCGGAGATCAGAAGCTGGATCGCCTCCGGTGAAATTTATACGATCCGTTATGGGATCGGTCTGCTGATGAGTTTTTATCTGGACGAGGCTTTTGAACCGGAATACCTGGAACTTGCAGCAGGAGTCCGTTCGGAAGAATATTATGTAAACATGATGATCGCCTGGTATCTTGCCACAGCTCTGGCAAAACAATGGGAAGCGACCATTCCCTATCTGGAAGAACGGCGTCTCCCGGAATGGGTACACAGGAAGACAATCCAGAAAGCCGTCGAAAGCTACCGGATAACACCGGAACAGAAGGTATATCTGAAGAGCCTGAGATGAATCATGTGAATCGAGTGAAAACTTCTTGACTTCAAGTGTACTTGAAGTGATAATCTTCTATAAAAGCAATAAAATATATGCGCATATTGGGAGGTAAAAATCATGTACACTGCATCAAAAGACAGATATACAACTATGGAATACAGTCACTGCGGGAACAGTGGGCTGATGCTGCCGAAGGTGTCACTGGGGTTGTGGCATAATTTTGGGGATACTGCGAATTTCGAAAATATGAAGCAGCTTTGTTTTACAGCATTTGATAATGGGATCACACAGTTTGATCTGGCGAATAATTATGGACCGGAGCCGGGAAGTGCGGAGAAGAATTTTGGCAAGATCCTTAAGGAAGACCTGGGAGTTTACCGTGATGAGCTGATCATTACGACAAAAGCCGGTTATGAAATGTGGGATGGCCCTTACGGAAACTGGGGCAGCCGCAAATATCTTCTTGCGAGCCTGGATCAGAGTCTGAAACGTATGGGACTGGAATATGTGGATATTTTTTATCATCACAGAATGGATCCGGATACTCCGCTGGAGGAAACAATGGGAGCATTGGCAAGTGCTGTCCAGAGCGGCAAGGCACTTTATGTCGGACTTTCCAACTACGATGGCAAAACACTCAGTGAGGCGGCTGCCATCCTCAAAGACCTGCGCTGCCCGTTTGTGATCAACCAGAACCGTTATTCTATCTTTGACAGAACGGTAGAAAAGAACGGACTTAAGAAAACAACCGGCATCCTCAAGAAAGGACTCATCACATTCAGCCCGCTTGCGCAGGGACAGCTCACTGACCGTTATCTGAATGGCATTCCGGAAGACAGCCGTATCCGTACAGACGGCAGATTCCTTAAGGAAAGCACTCTTGACGAACACAGACTTGATCAGATCCGTAAGTTGAACGATCTGGCAGCACAGCGTGGAGAGAAACTTGCAGATATGGCTCTTGGATGGCTCCTTCAGCAGAAAGAAGTGACCAGTGTACTGATCGGTGCATCCAAACCGCAGCAGATCCTCGACAATGTAAAAGCGATCAGCTGTGCACCATTTACGAAAGAAGAACTGAAGCTGATCGATGAGATCTCACTGAATTAAAAGAATAAGGAATGTTTACAAGAATCCCCTGCATACACTATAAAAACAGTGTCTTCGGGGGATTTTCCTTTGAAAGATTATATTGAAGAGCGGGCAGTGGAAGTAGCATGTTACATAATTGAGACCAGGGCAACGGTGCGGCAGGCGGCGAAAAAATTTGGGATAAGCAAGAGTACGGTGCATATGGAAGTAACAATATAGAACGGTTCGTTTGGGTAATAGAATAAGAAAAACCAAGGAGGAACGAACCATGAAGGATTTGAAAACAAGAATTACGGAGAATGGCATTGATTATGTACTTGTCGGGGATTATTATATCCCAGACTTGAAGCTGCCGGAGGAAAAGCGATCTATCGGTAAGTGGGGACGAATGCACAGGGAGTATCTGAAAAAGCAGTGCTACGGTAGATATTCCAGTTTACTGCTGACCGGAAAACTTTGGAGCTATCTGGAGGATTTGGACGAACAAGCGGAGGAACGGTTTACGTGTATTGTTGATCAGATGAAAGCGGCTGAGGGAGTGACGGAGGAATTGAAGCGGAAAGATGCTATGCTTTGGGTACAACGGTGTAATAATATTAGAAACAGAGCAGAAGAAATTGTACTGAACGAAATGGTTTATATTTAGTATGGAGCAGTCAGCCGAAAGGCTGGCTGTTTTTCTTTTCCTAGCGACAGAAAATGATTGACAATGTTATAAGACTGTGGTAGTCTGAAAACAAGAACAGACTACTGTAGTCTTATAGGAGGCGAAACAAGTGACAGAGGAAAATATCAAACTTTTTGATTCGGAATTAAAGGTAATGGATGTTCTGTGGAAGGATGGTGACGTGCCAGCGAAATATGTTGCAGATACTTTAAACAGAGAAGTCGGCTGGAATAAAAACACAACGTATACATTGATTAAGCGGTGTATCAATAAAGGCGCGATTGAACGAACGGAACCGGGATTTATGTGCCATGCGCTTATAGCAAAAGAACAGGTACAGGATCTGGAAACAGATGAACTTATTGATAAGATATATGATGGATCTGTTGACAAGTTGTTTGCGGCACTTCTTGGCAGAAAAAAACTTTCTATGGAGCAGATTAAGAACCTGAAGCAGATCGTCAGTGAATTGGAATGAGGTGATGTATATGAGCCTGCTGCAAATGAGTTTTCTGGGAACGGTTATTATTTTACTTATTGTGGTATTAAGGGCTGTGCTTATCAACAGATTACCGAAGAAAACATTTTTGATTTTATGGTGGATTGCATTAATACGGTTATTAGTTCCATTTTCCATAAAATCAGTCACAAGTATTTATTCTCTGTTGCAGAGTATTTATTCTGATATAAACCCAGTGAGAACGGCGCAAACGACAACATTTTTACCCATTCATGGGAATATGCCTGAGATAGCAAATGGATTATCAGAGGCTATGGTACAGAGAACAGAATCCATTTCGATTTTGAGTGTAATATGGCTGGCAGGTCTGTTACTTTGTTTTGGATTTTTTGCGGTTTCCTATATAAAATGTTATCGGGAATTTCGATTTTCGCTGCCTGTTGAAAATGATATTTTGGAAGCATGGAAGGAAAAACATCCACTAAAAAGGAGTCTATCCATCCGGCAGACAGAAACCATAGTTGCACCACTTTCTTATGGTGTGATTCGCCCAGTTATTTTAATGCCGAAAAATACAGAATGGAAAAATATTTATCAGCTTCGTTATGTGTTGGAACATGAATATGTGCATATCAGACGGCTTGATATGCTTACAAAGCTGATAATGATTGCTGCAGTATGCATTCATTGGTTTAATCCTCTTGTGTGGGTAATGTATATTCTTTTTAACAGAGATTTGGAATTATCCTGTGACGAAACCGTAGTCCGTAGATTTGGAATGGATATAAAGTCGGTATATGCAACTGCTTTAATATCTATGGAAGAAAAAAAGAGCGGACTGACACCATTATGTAACAGTTTCAGTAAAAATGCGATTGAAGAGAGGATAAGAGCAATTATGAAGATAAAGAAGACATCTAAGTTTGCAGTAATTATAAGTGCAGTATTGGTAATTTGCGTGACAGGTGGATTTGCAACTTCCGCATCATCCTTGGAGAAAAAGACAGAGACAGCGCAAGAAAACGGTGAAACAACAGTTGCTTTAAACGAAGTGAATATCCGGGAAGATGAATCACTTTCAAGTTCGGATGTGGAATGGTGGACAGCAGAAGAGTATGCGAAATGGCTGGACGAGGAAAAAGAAGTTCTGCAGTCTATGATTGGTGAAAAAGCTTATACAGGCGGCGACGGATGGTTTGTATGGACACAGGAAAAGGTAGATGAGACGATTGCACTTTATGAGGATAATCTTCAAAAAATAAAAGATGGGATGAAGTTGTCGAAATCATCTGATGATGCAGTGGGAATTACAATGGCATATTCTCCGGAAAATATAGAATATGCGAAGCAGGAAGCAGAAACGGTCACCGAAAATAAAGACAGTAATGAAAATGTATTCAGCGAAGAACAGCTTTCTGAATATGCAAAAGCGGGAATAACTTACCAGAAAGAAACAGGATTTCTGATGTATGATGGAAAGACCATTGGATATTTCCGGGATGAGTTTAAGCCGGGTACTTATACAATAAGTTCCAAACGTGGAGGTACGCTTCGAGTTGAAGTGCAAAGGGAAAACTATGGCACCATCACAGACGTAAAGGCAGAACCGTTATCAGATGATTTTTGGTCAGAACCGGCAGTATTGGTTGAAAGTTCCGGCGGAGAAGCTGTAACTGCAGATGAAATGAAAGGATCTGTTTTTGAAGAAGGAGGAAGTGAGAACATAGCGGCTGATGACATGGGCGAATATAGCAGTGAAGAGGGAAAAGGTCTTAATATTGCTGTTCCACAGGAGTATGCTGATTATGGAGTATCTTGTGATGCTCAAGGAAACTGGGTTTATAATGGTAAGATTATAGCAGATTTATATGATGAGGGAAGGGGAATCTTTTCTAACAGCAACGGAACTATGTACATTGAAGTAACGAGAGACAAAAGTGGAAAGATCAGCAGCTTTCAAAAAGTAAGCAAAAATAGAATGCAGGAATTATTTACTGAATTTAATCCGGAAGCGGAAACATTTGATGGATATACTTCAGAGGCGAAACATTAAGTTAGTATTAAATGAAACGAGGACGATTAGGTGGGAAAAATATTGCTGGTATCATTCGAGGGAGCTGAGGAAGATTTGGTAAATTCTGTTATTTCTGTGTTAGATTCCGGCAGAGAGAAATTTCTTTTTCAGGAAATACAATTTCAATCGAAAATATGGCATAAGGGTATAGCGATTGATTTGAAACGGAGAGAAGTCGTTCGTGATAATAGAAAAATAGAATTAACTTACACCGAGTTTGAAATCCTGCAGTTATTAGCACAAAATCCAGGAAGAGTATTTAGTAAAGAACAGATTTATGATATAGTCTGGAAAGAATCCTATTTTGGCGATTACAATATAGTAATGAGCCATATCAGTCATATTCGTGAGAAAATAGAAGATGATCCGGGTAACCCGGTATATATTCAAACCGTCTGGGGTGTAGGATACAAGTTCAATGAGAAGGCAGGCAGCGAGTAAATTCGCTGCCTTTCCTTTACAGGGATGGATTCAGATTTTGCTGAGTTTTAAGATAATATTGCTCTGCTGATACAACCAGTCTGTGAATTCTGTCGGACTGGTTGCTCCTGCCTTTACAGCTTTCTTACGCTGCAGAGCTTCTTTCTTAAAAAGGTCAAACGCATTTTTCATTTCTTCCAGGCGTTCAATCGGAAAATTAGCAGTTTTTTGGGACTTATTGATTTTATTACGCCAATTCTGGCATTCATTTTTATAAAGCAGATCATAGTTATTTTCTCTGGCTCGTTCATCAAACTCCCTTTTGTTTTGAAGTGCCTGTGCTTTACGGCACTTATCACTGCACAGTTCATAACGCTGGCTTTTTGCCAGAAAATATTTTCCACAGACTTTGCACTGACGGAAACAAAGGCCCCAGTCATTCAGTCGATTCAAGTAATAAGTGATAAGCGGATAAAAAGAGCTATAGGCAGCTACGCATTCTGTTCTGCGCCTATTATCCGGAAACCAAAGTTCAAGTCGAGTGATTTCAGCAGGAGTGTTGCGGAAATAAAGACTGCCAGTATGAAAACGTTCTGGTTTTCCGGTATCAGAATTAAAATTCATGACATTTTCTGTTTGGAATGCCTGAGTCAAAATTTGGATTTTTTCTATAAAACGATCACAGGCAGTATTACGGTCACGATATTCCCTTGTAACAAGATATTCATTCCAAATACGGAATGTAGCATACATTCTCACCGGATCACCGGTGAGATATTTTTTTGCCAGAAAATCACCAGCAGTCTGTTCCAGTGCAGGCTGTTTCCAACGGTTAGTGTGCAATGCATCACGTAGGGGAGCAAGTCCATATATATTCCAGTTCTTTTCTTTATCATATTCAAAATCTATCAGAAAACGTCCTAGAGGACGTGTTATATCATATATGACATCGTTATCTTTATTTCCGTCCAGTCGAAAACGGATTTGCTGTTCCGTTCCGATTAAAATTCGCTCCTTCATTTTGTCTCTATCCAATGCCAGAACGAAGAGGATGTGGTCGTAGCAAGGTTCTTGCCTTATAAATTGATAAGCCATTTCTATTTGCTCCTGTTTTGTATGGTAATTTTAAAAAATATAATATTAGTTACATTTATGGTATCGCGAAAGTATTGAAAAGTCAAGATGAGATTGATAAGATACGATTGAATGGTAATTTCGTACTATGCAGTGTACTTTGACAACTTTATGACCGTCTAACCTGAGATAAACCGCCATGACCTTCGATAAAAGAAGTGAGCGCATCCGAATGGATGACGTGTTGTATGCCTTGACAGCAGTATGACTCAGGAAACAGGAAAGAGAAAACGGCAATGAGAAGCTAAAAAAATGAGATCAAAAATGGAGGAACAACATGAGTGAAAATAAGAGATTAAACAATTATGATGAACTGCCTCTTGTACTGGATGTGGCTGATATTCAGCGGATTATGGGGATTTCCAGAGTAACGGCTTATGAACTGGTTCATACACCCGGTTTTCCGGCATTTCGAAGCGGCAGATTAATTAAGGTTAGTAAAATTGCTTTTTTCGAATGGATGGCAAAGGGGAATGGAAGGGTGCCGGAGAATAGTAACTAAATCTGGAGCAGAGCGGAGAGCGAAGTCTTTTGTGCAGGTTAAGGGCGGCAGCCATTGCCCAGTGAGTTGATGCGTGCGTCTACTCGTACTGGGTATTACCTGACGCAAATTCACGCAGGTTTGCAGCTTCGCTGCCTTATTTAATTTGGAAAAACGTGAAAAAGGAGGGCAAGAAAATTATTGAAAGCAACAAGACACAATGGACGCTCCGGGAAAAATGGCACTTATAATCCCAGGCATAATGATCGCCGTTTCGACTTGGAAAACAGTGAACATATTGATGCTGGAAGAGTCAGAGAAAATATTTACTGGGACTGTTACCGTGGCTATACCACAATGCAGAACAGGGAAGAAGATTCTCAGGATATCAGTTTTGAGAAAATTGAATGTACTTTTTATCAGGAACATTATGGAAAATATATAGAAGCGCAGAATGAAAGAAATGCAAGAACCCGTCATACAGAGCGTAACCGATCTGTGGAAGATTTACTAAAGAACAATAAAACCTGTCCAGAGGAAACTATTTTTCAAATAGGAACAGTAGAAGAATCTGTTTCCTATGAAATATTACTTGCGGTCGTACAGGACTTTACAAAGCAGTTCACAAATCGGTTCGGTTCTCATGTCCATATTCTGGACTGGGCACTGCATTTGGACGAAGGAACGCCGCACATTCATGAACGTCATGTTTTTGATTGTGAGAATAAGTACGGGGAAATCTGTCCCCAGCAGGAAAAAGCACTGGAAGAATTAGGGATTGCACTTCCAAAACCGGATAAACCTAAAGGCCGCAATAATAATCGAAAGCAGACTTTTGATGCTATTTGCCGGACAATGCTTTTTGATATAACTCGAAAATACGGGTTGCATCTGGAAGAAGAACCGTCTTATGGAGGGCGAGATTATCTTGAAAAGCAGGATTATATCCTGTTTAAGCAAAAGGAACAGATGAAAAACCAGACAGAAATACTGGATACACTTACTTTGAAAATTGAAGAAGTAGAAGCTTTGATCGATGAAGTTTCAGATATTGCTTACGACAAAGCTGTGGAGGTTGTGACGGATGAGGTCAGAGTGGAAACCCATAAAGAAGACATTCGTCTGGTAGAACAGTCAAAGGCGTGGGTGCTTTCCCCTGAGCGCAAGGCTTCCCAAAAAGAAAGAACTTATGCTGTAAGTCGATTGGACGGAGTAATTACCAAAATTACAAAAGCTATGCAGACAGCAGTTAAAACAATCCAGACCACGCTGATAAAACCGGAAGTCAAAAAGGTGAATACCGAACAGATTAAGAAAAAAGCCAGAAGTTCCATTCTGGATAGGCTGGCAAAAGCAAAAATTACTGCGGAACAGGAGAACCGAGAGCGATGGGAACACGAAGGAAGAACTAAATTGGGAAGGAACGATATGGAGTTGTGATGTAAAGAAAAGAGGAAAAGGATGAATATATTTGAAGCAGTTAAACAGTCTGTGACTACCCGGCAGGCTGCAGAAAGCTATGGAATACGGGTAAACAAGAATGGAATGGCGGTCTGTCCATTTCACCGTGACAAGAATCCAAGCATGAAAGTGGACAGGCGTTTTCATTGTTTCGGATGTCAGGCAGATGGGGATGTGATTGATTTTACGGCACACTTGTACAATTTAAAACCAAAAGAGGCGGCAGAGAAATTGGCAAGAGATTTTTCTATACATTATGAGAACATGGGGCACAGCCCGCCACAGAGAAAACAAATCAAACGACAGCTAACACAGGAACAGAGGTATCTGCAGGCAGAAAATAGATATTTCCGTGCACTGGCAGATTACCTGCATTTGTTGAAACAGTGGAAAGAAGAGTGTGCTCCGAAACAGGTGGAAGATGTCTGGCATCCGCTGTTTATGGAGGCATTGGAAAAAATATCAGAAACAGAGTACCTGTTGGATACATTATTATCAGGCACATTAGAAGAACGAGTTGCCGTAGTGGTGGCTCATGGGAAGGAGGTGACAGCGATTGAACAGAGAATTTCAGACTTTATCACCACAGACACGACAGGAATTGTGCGAAGTAATGGATATAATGGAAACGGAGTTGACAGTAGAGGAAATCAGAGAACAACTGGAAATGACACAGAAGGGTGCTGTGAAAAACAATCGGCATAACTGTAAGCTAATTTTAGAACATGATCCTCTGTTAAAAGATGTATTCCGGCACAATATTTTGACTGAGCAGACAGACATTGTAAAACCCGTGTGGTGGGAACGGATAAGCCCGGCATTCACAGATATGGATTTGAACTATATTATGCTTTATTTGGAAGAGACTTACGGTCTGACGATGGATAAGATTGTGCAGAAAAGTATTGTCCATCAGGCAGATCGGAACAAATATCACCCTGTCCGGGATTATTTGAACAGTCTGCAATGGGATGGGCAGGAACGTATCCGCTATGTGCTGCATCATTTTCTTGGTGCACCTGTGGATGAGTTGACCTATGAAAGTATGAAAATGTTTTTGCTGGGAGCTATTGCCCGTGCGTTCCGCCCCGGAATTAAGTTTGAATATATGCTCTGTCTGGTCGGGGGTCAGGGCGTGGGAAAATCTACATTTTTTCGTTTCATGGCAGTAAAGGATGACTGGTTCACTGATGACATCGGCAAACTGGATTCGGAAAAAGTTTATTGTCAGCTTCGTGGTCATTGGATGATTGAAATGTCTGAAATGGTCGCAACGGCACGCTCTAAGAGTATTGAGGAAACAAAGAGCTTTCTGAGCAGGCAGAAAGAGACTTATCGGGATTCTTATGCAGTATATGCTCTTGATCGTCCGAGGCAATGTGTATTTGGAGGAACATCCAATATTAAGCGATTCCTGCCGTTTGACCGTACCGGAAATCGAAGATTCGTTCCGGTTCAGACGAACCGGGCAGAGATGGAGGTTCATATCCTCGAAAATGAGAAGGAATCCAGACAGTATATTGATCAGGTGTGGGCGGAAGCAATGATGTTGTACCGTAATGGAAATTTTAAACTGGCGTTTTCAAAGGAAACAGAAACACAGCTTGATAAACTGCGGCAGGAGTTCATGGCGGATGATACGGAAGCCGGAATGATACAGGCATGGCTGGATGAACATGAAGACAGAAAAGTCTGTTCATTGATGCTTTTTAAAGAGGCACTGGACAATCCTTATGTAAAGCCGAAGAAGGCGGAGACAGACCGCATCTGTGAAATCATGAATACAAGCATTGTGGGTTGGAAACAGGGGACGATGACAAGATTCAAGGATTACGGTACACAGCGTTCGTGGGTATGTGTAAACGAAAACTGTAAACGAGACGCAAAAGACTTAAAAAATGAAAATGACTGGCATCCGATTACTGAGAAGGAAGCCCGGCAGGTGGAGTTACCTTTCCAGTAAAATGCCAGTCAGGTTTACGGTAGTTGGCGTGTTGTTTACACTTTTTTCTATGGATATTGCTTTGACTTGTAGAATTTGTAAACAGTAAACAGATATATAAGAGTAATTTGGTATTGAGGAAAGAAAACTGAAAAAACAAAAAGAATTAGATTTTTTGGAGTTTGTTTACAGCGGTGGTTTACAACAGGGATGCCCCTTTGACCGGCATCTATTTAAGTTGAACAGGAATGGCATTTGGCAGGACTATTTCAAAAAACATTTTCATAGTTATGGACAAAGACATACGGGAGGAGGTGGAAATTCCGCTATGAAAAAGAGAAAACTTAATTATCGATTCCATAATCCAAACACTGCGGAAGTAACCGCCGACTATCTGTTAAAGATATTGATTGAAGCAAATGCAAGTAAGGTGGAACAGGCAATACAAGAAGCAGCGGATGAGCTTCCCAATGAACCAAAACATGATGGAGGGTGTCCTGCGTAGCGCGTGGGATGCCTTTTATTTTTTTGCTATTGCTTGTGTTCTGTCTGAAAATCAGTTAAAATTAGTTCTAGAAAGTCATAGATTAGTCATAGAATTTAGTCATAGAAAATTTTGAAAGGCGGAAGAATATGATATATACGGATAGCCAATTAAAAGAAAAGATTGTTCGCATGATAGAATCTTTTGAAAATGAAGTTGTAGAATTTAAAGAAGCACGCACAAATTATTCGTTTAATGACATTGGTAAATATTTTTCTGCACTTAGCAATGAAGCAAATCTTCGGGGATTACAGGAGGCGTGGCTGATTTTCGGAATTTCGGATGATAAACGATATGTAGGAACGGAATTTCGGAAACAGGGAAGTCTGCAAAGTTTGAAAAAGGAAATCGTAAATGGAACCAATGAACGATTGACATTTCTGGAGATATACGAACTGACAATGGAAAAATGTCGAGTGATAGCATTTCAAATTCCTCCAGCTATTAGGGGGATTCCGACAACATGGCAAGGGGCAGCGTATGCCAGAGAGCATGAATCTATATCACCGCTTCCGATGAATAAAGTAGATCTACTTAGAAGTCAAATAGGAATGGATTGGTCAAAAGAAATTGTAGAAGATGCAACGATAGAAGACTTGGATGAAGAAGCGATTAAAAGAGCAAGAGAACTTTTCTCAAAACGTCAGAGTGATCGAAAAAAAGCACAGGAAGTTTTAAAGAAACTGTCTGATATTGAGGTTTTAAATAAAGCTGGTATTACAATAAAAGGAAAAATCACCAGAACGGCATTATTGTTATTAGGAAAAAGTGAGGCTAAATATTTCTTTGATGGCTTTATTCCTAGAATTACCTGGACACTTTATAATGCAGATAATTCGGTAAAAGCTTATGAACATTTTGATATACCGATGTTAATGGCAGTGGATAAGGTATATTCCAGGATCAGAAATGTAAAGTATCGTTATATTGCCGGACAGCAGACTTTGTTTCCGGATGAAGTAGATCAATATGAACCAGAGCTGATCAAAGAGATTATTAATAACTGTATTGCTCATCAGGACTATCGCTTGCGTGGAAAAATCAACGTAGAGGAATTTGAGGACAGACTGGTATTTATCAATGAGGGGGCTTTTATACCAGAAACTATTGAACAAGCACTGGAACCGGGATATAAACCACCGTATTATCGAAATGTGTTTTTGTGTAACGCAATGGTAAATCTGTATATGATTGATACAAATTCAATGGGAATACCAATGATGTATCAGATACAGCGTGATAAATGCTTCCCATTGCCGACATATGATTTGAACACAATTAATAGAGTTACAGTGACTGTGTACGGAAAGATATTGGATAAGAATTATACTCAGCTTTTATATTCCAATGAAGATTTAGATATGAGAACTGTATTTTTGTTGGATAAAGTTCAGAAACAGGAAGTAGTTTCTAAAGAAAGCTTTAAGGATTTGAAGAAAAAAGGTCTTGTGGAAGGACGTTATCCTAATGTTTTTGTATCTTTCAAGGTGGCAGATATTGTCGGACAGAAAGCTGCTTATGTTCGAAATAAAGGGTTAGATGATGATATTTGCAAGCAGTTAATTATAAAAGCACTTCAGTCAATGGGAGAAGCCAGCAAAAGAGATTTAATGGAAGTACTGGAAAAAGCATTGCCAGAAGTACTTAGCGATGAACAGAAATCGAAGAAGGTTTCTAATTTGTTACAGGCAATGAAAAAGGATGGAATTGTTGTTACAACAGGAACTAATAGGTATGCAAAGTGGTACTTGATAAAAAATGATTGATTTACAAAAATGCGAGGGGGATGAAAAATGAAATATATTACACAAGATTGGACATCTACTAAGGATGGATATTTATTTTTTGTTCAAAGACTACAAGAAATGTTGTTTCATTATTCAGATGATATTGTTAAAGCGCCTGTTCATAATACACAAACATTATTAGAAGAATATGTTGATACTGAAAAAGATGTGGTGAAAGGGAGTATTAAGCAATATCAATTAGATATAATTGCAAAAGAGATTAAGTCGAGTTTAATGACAGACGTTATTGTTCGAGAGTTGTATAAATATGAAGTTATTGAAGAGATGGCAAAATTTTTAGATAAAGATCAAAGAACAGCGGTACATTATATATTCAATAAGATACCAAAGAAAAAGTACTATGAAATATGTTGTAAATACTTGAAAGAAAATTTGTCGGAATCAAACCGTAAAACAGAAATTGAAAAAGGACTTCGTGCTTGGCTTGCTTTTTTGCTATGGCATGGATATTCATCGGAATATATATATAGATTCCTGAGAAATATATTTGAGGAAAGTATAAATGATCCAGAAAAAAAAGCACAGATTTTTTTGAATAGGTTTGATTTTGAAATTGGTAAATACAAAGTGTACTTTGTTTTTTATGAAAAATTAAAGCCATATCAAAAGTTGTTAAATGAAAGATTGCATATTTCGTTTGAAGATGATGGTTGCTTTAAACAGATTAAAAGAAAGCAAAAGTCCTTTATAGGGGTTATGGAAACAAAGGCATATGATAATTATTCAGCAATGAAACGAGCGTATTCTGCATTAGAAATTTTTTTGAGATATTTAGAAGTTTTTTTGAATGATAATATCAGTGTAATAGGTAAAAACGGATTGGTAATTCGACAAGATACCCAAGAGGGAATAATTCTTCCCGTAAAAGCGTTTGGGTATAAAAGTATCAAGCCTGAGCCACGAGAAAATTTTAAAACTGAAATAGATACAATTGTTTTGGGATGCCAAGAAAAAGGAAAGGAAACTTATTCTCAGCTTAATAAGATTGTTGATTTGCATAATGCGGCATTAAATCAACAAGACTTAAATGATGCATTTCTTAATTTGTGGTCAGCGTTGGAGGTTGCAAGTGTTACAGATAGTTCAAAATCCAAAATTGAAAGCGTTACTGATAATATAGTTTCCATTCTACAAAATGACTATTTCGAATGCATATTTTCTAATATACTTGACGATTTGAAAAATAATTTAGGTAATCGAAAAGTAAGTTTGTTGCTTAAAGATATAACAGAATTCGATAAAGAGATTTGTAAAATCGCAGGCTTTATATTTCTTGAAAAATATGAGAAATATCGAGAAGATTATTTTGCGAATGAGCTTAAGTATTATCCCAATATACGTTATAAAATATATAACTTATATGAGCAAAGAGAAAATCGCGAAAAATTATGGCATCTTTCCGAAAAGTATTGTCAAAGAATTGAATGGCATCTTTATCGCTTATATAGGCTTAGAAATGCTATTGTTCATGCAGGGGAAAGCCATAAACGAATACAAATGTTAGGAGAACATTTGCATATCTATGTGGATCGTGTAATTCTTGAGTTGATGGTTAAATTAGCAAAAGATAAATGCCTTGGGACGATACAAGATGTTTTTACAGATACATATTTGTTATTGAATAAAAAGAAAAAAAATTTAAAAGAACCAGGTAATGTTGATGAACAATCCATTATGCTATTGTTAGAAAATTTTTTTATCGAAGAGTAATGCATATAAGGAATATTCTGAAGAAAGGGTATTCCTTATTTTGCTATTTACAATTATATTTTAGATGGTACAATAAAGTTGTAACAGAACGACTTAAATATAACAGAAAGGTATTAGATATGAATATAGCTGCTTATTGTCGTGTCTCCACTGATAAAGCTGATCAGCTCAACAGTCTGGAAGCTCAAAAGCAATTTTTCTCTGAGTACACCCAGCGTACTGGTGACAACTTAGTTAGATTATATGCAGATGAGGGTATTTCAGGCACGAAAATAAAAAATCGAAAAGAATTTTTACGCATGATGGCTGATGCTGAACATGGACTATTTGATATGGTAGTAGTAAAGGACATCTCTCGCTTTGCCAGAAATACTGTAGACCTTCTGCAGAATGTCCGCAAACTGAAAGCATTAGGAATCGAGACACAGTTTTTGACGGCCAACATGACCAGCATGGGAAACAGTGAATTTGTTCTGACAATCTTCGGTGCATTGGCGCAGGAAGAAAGTGCCAATACTTCAAAGCGTGTGAAATTCGGCAAGAAAATGAATGCTGAAAAAGGACGAGTTCCGAATATTGTGTACGGATATGATAAAACCATTGGAGATTACTTTAATTTGGCAATCAACGAGGAAGAAGCAGCTGTTATCAGGCAGATTTATAAATGGTATATCGAAGAAGGATATGGTGCCGCCAAGATTGCAAACATGCTGAATGCGAAAGGCATCCGAACAAAGCGTAATTGTCAGTGGAGCCAGAATGCGACGTGCCGGATTTTAACGAATGAACTTTATACCGGAAAAATTATCAA
>ERZ791906.540-NODE-540-length-42669-cov-9.150350_pt1 | contig 42669 bp, 42 predicted proteins | sample MGYA00510146_ERZ791906 | MGnify/ENA primary metagenome ERZ791906 (study PRJEB30046, sample SAMN00792096) | human gut metagenome | study: EMG produced TPA metagenomics assembly of the A metagenome-wide association study of gut microbiota in type 2... | reverse complement strand
ACCTCTCTTCAAATCGTTGGTGAATGGTCGGATGTGAGAACCGGTGTTCCCGATGACATGAGTATACGCATGATTACACAATTATGTAAGATGGAATGTTGCGCAAAGAAAAAACGATAATTTTATGCATTATGCATAATTGAACAATCATGCATAATAAACAATACATATAAGAGTGGAGAGAATGCAATGGGTGGAAGAACCAGTGCGGCAAGTCACAACAAATACAATGCAAAAGCCTACGACCGGATAAACCTTGTTATCCGTAAAGGTCAGAAGGAGCAGATTCAGGAGTATGCCAAAGAGAAGGGGATGAGCCTGAACGCCTATATCAACGCCTTGATTCAGGCAGACATGGGCGAACACCTGACACCGGGGGTGGTTAAAAATCTGGAAGGGGACGCTGACCCGGTAGAATGAGATCGTTGTTCCATCTCCCCAGACCGAATTGAATCTAGCAGCAGAAGGCCTCTGTCTTTCACAGAAATGTGATCGGCGGGGGCCTTTTTAGCGTAAAAAATAGCCTGATCCATGCAAAAGAGCACAAATCAGGCTGACACTGGATATGAAATTCTAAAATTCACTTAGAAAGGAGAGCACGCGTTGCAGGGAAAGCCGAGCAGATCGTTCGGTGAACTATTGGATCTCTTGCTCCAGTTCATCGAACAGCGCACAGGAAAAGAACTGACCAAGCGTGATATCAAGGCCATCACAGAGTTTTTTGATGGTGGCGATGGATACACGCTGCCGAGATGGGTCGAGCATACTATATACCGTAGATGGTGTTACACCGGCGCGGGTCGCTAACTCGTTGGGTCGTATCCCACGCTGGTCACAGAGCTGTTCAAAGCGTTTGGCAACGGCATCTTTTACAGTCATGATGAAGTTCACCTCAACATGATAGTACAGAAGTTCGTGTGGCTTGGTATACGCAGTTGCGTAGATTGCAAGAATGTTTTATAATACAAGGGGATACGCGATTGCGTAATGATAAAAGATGCATCTGCCGACAAAATAAAAAAATATCCCCCACAGTGAAAATGAAAGACAGTGGCCGAAATCGAGCGTTATTCCATCAGATTTATCGACTTTCCACCCTTTAGAGACACCTGATGGGAGAATATCCTGTTCATCTCCCTGCGCTTTCGGGTCAGGTCAGAGTGCACATAGCGCTGCAAGGTGATGTTAGCATTGGCGTGTCCTAACAATTCGCTTAGGGTCTTTACATCGCACCCCGCCTGTAAACAGGTGGTAGCAAAAGTATGACGCAGCGCGTGCGGACGTACTTGGCGGACAGCCGCCTGTTTCAGATATGCCTTGATACTTTTCCGATAACATCGTGGCTCTGTAGGTTTGGACTCGTTACCGGATAGAAACCATGTAGCATTGCTGGCGTTTCCACGCAGCTTTTTCATCATCAGTAATAAATATTTCGGGATTGGAATTTCCCGGCGGGAGGTGCGGGTTTTCGGTGTTTGGATGACCACCTTTGTATGGCCGTTTCCACAGGAAATTCGGCAGACTGTCCGGTTGATTTTCAGTGTTCCAAGTTTCAGGTCGAAATCGCCCCATTGCAGGCCGCAGATCTCACCAATACGCAGACCCAATTCCAGCCCCAGCATTAAGCCGATCTTGCGAGGCGTGGGGTTCGACTGTACATACTGATAAAGCCGCTGCTGTTCCGCCGGGGAGAGAGGCGCAGAAATTTTATCGGTGGCTTTTGGTAGCGCCACTTCCAGCTCCATTGGACAGATCAGGCGTAGATGCGCGGCATACTTGCATATACGGCGTAGCATCGAGAGACATTCCCGTGCAGAAGAGTTTCCCAGCGGTTTGTGTACGGCATCTGCGGGCGCAATAATCTGCTGCATGGCCTGTTCCAGAAAGCTTTCGTCAAGGGAAGCAACGAGCACTTTGCCCAAAATAGGGAGAAGATACTTGTGCAGTGTGTACGAATAATGCGCATAGGTGGATTCTTTTATGCTGTTCCGCTGGGAGTGCAGCCATACCTCGGCGAGTGCTTCAAAGGTCAGGTCGGTTCGTTTCAGGTTGTAGAAACCCGCTTCTGCTTTCTTCTGAATCAGCACACGTTTGACCTCTGCGTAGGCCGTTCCGTAGACGTAGCCCCACTGAATTTTGCCTTCTGATGTACGCGCTTTGATGTAGCGCCCTTCCCAGCGACCATCTTTGCGTTTGCGAATGTTTTCTCCCCGTCGTGCCATTGCTGTCTCCTCCTTATAGCTTAGACACCCATCTGACCACTTATTTTATCCACCCTCTTTTTTAGCTGGATTTTTCATGCAGAACTGGGCAAGGTGCAATAAAGTTTTGGCTCCTGCGATGTTTTTTCTAAGGTCAAATGGGATACATTTGTTGAGATACCTATTGAATCCCAGATATAACCATGATAAAATAAGAAGAGAATCTAAACAACAAGGTCGAAAGATCGGTATCCTCCATTTTCACTGTAGAGGATACCCCTTTGTCACAGGAAGGGGTGAACAATGTGGCATTGCGTCTGTTTGAGCACAACGAAAAAGCATATCATGCGGCAGTCCGGATGATGGAGCAGTACGGCAAGGCTGCTATTGTCCACCCGACCGGTACCGGAAAAAGCTATATTGCGTTCAAGCTGATCGAGGACAACCCGGAGGAGATTGTGATCTGGCTTTCTCCCAGTGAATACATCTTCAAGACCCAGCTGGAGAGCCTGAAAAAGAACGACCCGGATTTTCCGTTGGCAAACGTTCACTTTTATACTTACGCCAAACTGATGTGCTGTACGCAGGAACAACTGGACGCAATAGCGGCGCAGAAGCCCGCCTATATTATACTCGATGAATTCCACCGTGCCGGTGCGGAATGCTGGGGCGAAAGCGCGGTGGCCCTATTAAAGTTATGCCCGGATGCAAAACTTCTAGGGCTGACGGCAACAAATATTCGATATCTGGACAATAACCGTGACATGGCAGAAGAGCTTTTCGACAACCGTGTTGCGAGCGACATGACCCTTGGCGAAGCAGTCGTCAGGGGTATTTTGCCTGCCCCGAAGTATGTGACCACCGTGTATCAGTACCAGAAAGCGCTTGCAAAGTATCAGGCGCGGGTGGATAACCTGCGGACACCGGGCATTCAAGACGCAAACCAAAAGTATCTGGACGCGCTCCGCCGGGCATTAGAGCAGGCGGACGGTCTGGACAGGGTCTTTGCTCATCATATCACAAACAGATCCGGTAAGTACATCGTGTTCTGCGCCAACAAGGAACACATGGACGAGATGGTGTCCCATGTGCCGGAGTGGTTCGCGGGAGTGAACACGGATGTGGTGGTGTATGAGGCTTACTCAGATGATCCGAACACCGACAAAGCCTTTGCGGACTTCAAGATGGATAGGAGCAACCGGCTAAAACTGCTGTTCTGCATCGATATGCTCAACGAGGGTGTCCATGTGGAGGGTATTTCCGGGGTGATTCTGTTCCGGCCGACGATTTCGCCCATCATCTATAAGCAGCAGATCGGTCGCGCCCTGACCGCCGGGGACACCGCAGCCCCGCTAATTCTGGATATAGTCAACAATTTCGAAGGGTTGACCAGTATTTCCAGTCTGCAAAGCGAGATGCAGGAGGCCGTCCACCGTCTGTATGCTAACGGCGAGGGTGACAAGATCGTGACCGAGCGGTTCGAGGTCATCGAGCAGGTGCATGACTGCCGGGTGCTGTTTGAGCAGTTACAAGCAAGTCTTTCGTCCAGTTGGGAGCATTACTTCTCCGAAGCCAGCATCTACTACGCGGAGCATGGCGACCTGAACGTCCCGAAACTGTATACCACGCCCGGCGGTCTGAGTCTTGGGGTGTGGCTGGTGACCCAGCGCCGTGTGCGCGAGGGGCAGATCCAAGGAAATCTGACCGAGCAGCAGATCGCACGGCTGGACAGCATCGGCATGGTCTGGGGCAACCGGAAGGAAATTGCGTGGCAGCATGGATTTGAGATTGCGAAAAAATACCACGACACCTACGGAAATCTGATGGTGCCTGGTAAATACACCGACCCGGACGGCTATCCCTTGGGACAGTGGATCATCAAGACCCGGCAGCAGAAGCTGAATGGCCGTTTGAAGGAAGAACGCATCACGCAGCTTGAAGAGATTGGCATGGTGTGGAGCGTTTTTGATGCCAAGTGGGAAAAGGCTTATGCGCTGGCTGCGGCTTATTACGAGGAAAACGGCAACCTGAATATCCCGCGTTCCTATGTAACAGCGGCTGGTGAACGGTTGGGACAGTGGGTCGCAAGCCAGCAATGGGCGTACCCGAAAGGAAAGCTGACAGACGAACAGGTCGAGCGACTCAACCGAATCGGGATGTACTGGGGTAACCGCAACGATCGCCAATGGAACGAAGGATATCAGGAAGCAAAGCGCTATTTTGATGCCCACGGAGACCTGAATGTCCCGGCTGATTATGTGTCACCGGGCGGTTACAACCTCGGAAATTGGGTCAAGCGGCAGCGGTATACTCGCCAGAATCCTGAAAAAAGCTGCGCGGTTCTGACAGAGGAGCGGATTGGAAAGCTGGATGCCATCGGGATGCGGTGGGAGAAAAGCAATCTGAAGCACCTATCTCAGCAAGCGGTACGAGTCGAAATAGTTGCGGCAAAAGCGGGTTGAAACAAGAAATTTAGAAACGAACACGAACTTATGTGAGGAAAAAATGGCTACGAATACGACTGGAATTGAGAAGAAAGTTGAAATTGACCGAAAAGAAAATCTGCACGACCATCGGCTGTATTGGTTCGTCCGCCGTGCGCAGGATGTGATTTTGTCCACTGCTGCTTTGGTGGTGCTGTCACCGTTGATGCTGGGCACGGCCATTGCAATTGTGGTGGATGATCCGTCTGCTGGCCCGATTTTCTCGCAGGAACGCATTGGACGCGACGGAAAACCGTTCAAGTTTTACAAATTCCGCTCCATGTGCCCCAACGCAGAGGCAAAACTGGACGACCTTATGGACAAGAACGAGATGGATGGCCCTGTGTTCAAGATCAAGGACGACCCGCGCATTACCCGTGTGGGCAAATTTATCCGCAAGACCAGTATTGATGAGCTGCCGCAGCTGTGGAACATCTTGAAGGGTGATATGAGCATCGTTGGTCCCCGCCCTGCACTTCCCCGCGAGGTGGAACAGTACGGCGACTACGAAAAGCAGCGCCTATATGTGACTCCCGGCCTGAGCTGCTACTGGCAGATCGCACCGCACCGCAACGACCTCTCTTTTGAAGAGTGGATGGATCTGGATGTGAAATACGTGAAGGAACGCAGTTTCTGGGTGGATTGGAAGATTATTTTTAAGACGTTCAAGGTGTGCCTGCTGGGACATGGGGAGTAAGAAACACGGTAACATACAAAACCGTGAAATGGCGGGTGTAGAGTACTAATAGATTAAGCGCCAGTCGAAAATATACATGAACAACAATTTGTAAGAGGAATATAGCGGAATGCCAAATAAGAAGAACCTCCTGATTTATGCTCATTACTATATTCCAGATACTGCGTCAACGGGGCAGATCCTCCGTGAGCTGGCGGAGGGTATGCTGGATAAGTTCAATATTACGGTCATCTGCGTGGTGCCGAGTTACTTAGGAACCATCGAAGATAAATATAAGACACAAAAGTATTATGAAGAAGAAATCAACGGCGTGAAGGTGCTGCGAATTCGTGTGCCAGAGTTCAGCAAGACTAATAAGAAAAGTCGTGTGAAGAACATTGTTTCCTATTTCTTTGGAGCGATGGGTGCGACCTTCAAGGTTGGCAAGATGGATTATGTGTTCTCCATCTCCCAGCCACCGATTCTTGGCAGGGAGTGTGAAATAATATGGGCAACCAGAAAAAATCCTGATTTCATGCGGGTTTACGCGGCTTGACCTTTTCACCTCAACCTGTTTCTGTCTGTCATGGTGCCGTTACGGCCAGCGTGATTTCAGGTGCTAATGGCTTCTGGTTGCGCTCTATACTTAACCCACCACAGCGAAAGCTGATAGAGCAGAAAACAGAATAAGGAGGTACGAAGGCGAGCCTGCGTATAGATTGCTGCTGCAATCTGTATACAGGCTTGTTGTCGTGCAATGAAGTAAGCAGGGGATTCAACAAGAAATTGTGATGTAGGCAAGGGGAATTATTATGATTATTACACAAACACCGTTTCGCATGTCTTTCTTTGGTGGCGGAACAGACATGGAAAGTTTTTTTAGAGAGAATGGCGGAGCAGTTCTCTCTACAACTTTTGATAAATATTGCTATGTAAATGTACGTCATCTGCCACGCTTTTTTGACTATTCTACGGAATTATCCTATTCAAAAACGGAGCGCGTGACCTGCATTGAAGATATTCAGCATCCTGCAATTCGTAATGCAATGAAGATGTTGGATATGCACGAAATTCGGCTTACATATGAGGCAGACCTTCCGGCGCGCTCTGGTCTGGGTACTTCAAGTTCCTTCGCAGTTGGAATGTTGAATGCTTTTTATGCGCTGAAAGGGAAATATGCTGATAAGAAAAAACTGGCAGATGAAGCGATTTATCTTGAACGGAATCTGTGTCAGGAAGCGGGCGGTTGGCAGGATCAGATCGCAGCATCCTTTGGCGGCTTTAACCGTATCAACTTCAATGCAGACGGATATGAAGTACTTCCAGTAATTATCGCTCCAGAGCGAAAGAAGCAACTGAACAAAAACCTTATGATGTTCTTTACTGGATTCACTCGGTTTTCTTCAGATGTCCAGAAGGCAAACGCCGCAGGAAAAGTAGATAAAACAGCACAACTGAAAGAAATGCTGGCTTTAGTTGATGAAGCAGAGAAGGTGCTGGTAAACAAGGAACGGGATTTGGATGATTTTGGCAGAATGCTAGACCATACATGGAAATTGAAACGCCAGACGGGTTCAGCAGTTTCGACTAACAGCATTGATGAACTCTATGCCAAAGGTATTGCAGCAGGGGCGTTGGGTGGAAAACTTCTTGGTGCTGGCGGCGGCGGTTTCCTTGTGTTCTATGTGCAGCCGGAACGACAGGATGCTGTTCGCTGGGCAATGCGTAATCTCTTGTATATTCCGTTTCAGTTTGAAGATAGCGGTACACGGGTAATACATTACACACCGGAAGACTATGTGCCAAAGGATTAAGCGTATGAAAGTTGTGATTATGGCCGGAGGAAAGGGAACTCGCATTTCCTCCGTAGCAAGTGATATTCCAAAACCCATGATAAAAGTTGAAGGCATCCCCGTTCTGGAGCGAGAAATCGAGTGTCTGAAGAATCAGGGATTTGATGACATTATTCTAACGGTAAGCCATCTGGGAAATATTATCATGGATTACTTTGGTGATGGTTCTGGAAACTCTCCGGTAACGGGCGAGCCGTTTGGCGTACATATTGACTACTATTTTGAAGAAGAGCCTCTCGGCAATGCGGGGGCACTGTTCAAAATTAAAGATAAGCTGACATCAGATTTTCTTCTGTTAAATGCAGATGCGATGTTTGATGTGGATTTCAACCGTTTTGTTGCTTTTCACCGGAAGCATGGCGGATTGGTTACGCTTTTTACGCACCCGAACAGCCACCCCTATGACAGCGGATTGATTATTGCAAATAAAAATGGGTTGGTTGAAAAATGGCTGACAAAGGAAGATGAACGACCTACATATTATAAGAACCGAGTGAATGCAGGCTTACATGTTATCAATCCTAAAGTGCTGGAACTTGTCGGAATCAATGCCGATTCAGTAGGTAAGGTTGGCGTGGATGGTAAGCCTGTAAAGGTCGATTTGGATCGCCAGTTGTTAAAACCATTAGCTGGAACAGGAAAAATGTTCTGCTATGACAGCCCGGAGTATGTCAAAGACATGGGAACACCGGAACGCTATCATTCCGTTTGTAAAGACTGCGAAGAGGGCAGAATCTCGGCTAAAAATCTGAAAAACAAGCAAAAAGCAATTTTCCTTGACAGGGATGGAACCATTAACAAGTATGTCGGATTTCTTAGAAATATAGATGACTTTGAATTGATGGACGGTGTTGCTGAAGCGATTCGTAAAATCAATGAATCTGGCTATCTTGCTATTGTTGTTACAAATCAGCCTGTTGTTGCTCGCGGCGAAGTATCTTTTGAAGAACTTGAAGAGATTCATAATAAGATGGAAACACTTCTTGGAAAAGAAGGAGCCTATCTGGATGCAATCTATTATTGTCCGCATCATCCACACAAGGGATACGAGGGCGAGCGTCCAGAACTAAAAATTGACTGCGACTGTCGTAAACCTAAGCCTGGAATGCTGTTAAAGGCAGCAGCGGATTTCAACATTGACCTTTCTAAGTCGTGGATGGTGGGCGATGGCGAAAACGATGTGAAGGCGGGTCTGAACGCTGGTTGTAGAACCGCATTGATTGGACAAGGCAAAGAAAATATAGGGCAGAATGTTTCAGAAAAAACACTTCTCGAATTTGTGAAAAATGATTTGCAGTAAAAAACTTGTGAGGAAAATGGATAATCGTGTTGAAAAGCAACTGGAAATTTTGGTGAATCGCTATCCAGAACTTTCAGGAGCAAAAAAAGAAATTTCTGAGGCATATCAGATTTTGGAAAACTGCTATGCTCACGGTGGAAAGCTGTTGGTTGCCGGAAATGGTGGTTCTGCTGCAGATGCGGAGCATATTGTAGGAGAACTGATGAAGGGCTTTAAGCTGCCTCGTAAGCCTGACGCGGATTTCGCAGAAAAGCTGGTTGCGGAAAATCAAGAACTTGGTTCGATTTTGGCAGAAAATCTGCAGGGGGCACTTCCGGCCATTGCTTTGGACGGGCATCCGGCACTTTCGACCGCATACATGAACGATTGTGAACCGTTGCTTTGCTTTGCACAGCAAGTCAATGGCTATGGCAAAACGGGAGATGTATTTTGGGGAATTTCCACAAGCGGAAACAGTAAAAATGTGCTTTATGCAGCAACGACGGCTCATGCAAAAGGTATGAAGGTTATCGGGCTTACAGGAGCCAAAAGCGGAAAACTGGAACAGATGAGCGATATTTGTATCAAGGTTCCGCAGACAGAAACGTATATGATTCAGGAACTACACCTTCCTGTGTATCATTGCTTGTGTCTGATGTTGGAAGAGAGATTTTTTGGGGAGAACGGTTGAAATGGAAAAGCAGGCGTTGCTAAACACCTATATCAATAATGTAACGATGCCCGAAACAATTGCGGCCATTGAACAGATGATTGCGGACAACAAGAAATCCTATGTTGTTGCAATCAATGTCGATGTTGTGATGAAAATCGAAAATGACCCATATCTCAAACAGGTGGTTGACAACGCAGATATGGTACTTGTAGATGGAAAGCCGCTTGTTTGGATTTCAAAATTGCATGGGAAGCCGCTGAAAGCGAAGATTTCCGGGTCTGATCTTGTTCCGCTTCTTTGTCAAGTTGCAGCTCAGAAGAACTATACGATCTTTATTATCGGGGGAAAAGAGGGCATTGCGGAACAGGCAAGGCAACGTTTGGAAGATAAGCTACCCGGAATCCAGATTGTGGGAACATATGCGCCGCCGCTTGGATTTGAAAAGGATGAAAAGGAATTGGACAAGATCAACCAAATGATTTCAGAGGTTCACCCGGATTTGTTGATTGCCTGCTTTGGCTGCCCGAAACAGGAAAAGTGGATTTATGAAAATATCTCGAAGTATGATGCAAAAGTGTCTGTTTGTGCAGGTGCAACCGTTGATTTCCTTGCAGGAAACGTTAACCGCGCACCAAGATGGATGAGCGAACATGGGCTGGAGTGGTTCTATCGCTTTTTGCAGGAACCCAAGCGAATGTTTAAGAGATATTTTGTAGACGATGTGAAAATTGTTGGGTTAATTAAAAAGTATAGGTGATTTGATGAGCAAAGAATGCAAAGAAGAGCTTGTTAGCATCATTATTCCCGTTTACAATACGCCGAAACAATTCTTGGAAGAGTGCTTGGAATCTATAAGAAAACAGTGCTATAAAAATATAGAGGTTATTATTGTGGATGATGGTAGTAAGCATGAAACGGCAAGCTATCTTGATACACTGAAAGAAAAAATATCGTTATAGCACATAAAAATAGAGGGGGGGGTCAGCTCTGCGCGAAATTATGGAGTGCGGTGTGCAAAAGGAAACTACATTTGCTTTGTGGATGCGGATGACCTGATTAGCGAGAAGTTTGTGGAAAGTCTCTATAAGGGAATCAAAGAAAATCAAACTTTAATGTCGGCTTGTCGATTGGAAAAAGTAAAGAGTTTATCTCAAAAAAGAGAGCCAGAAGAGCAAATCACTTTTAAAAATTTTTGTGGTGCAGATATTTGGCAGAACGTAAATACAGGATACTGTGTTACAAAAATGTACGATAAATCTATTTTCTTGAATAGTGAATTTGATGAAACGATATCTATGTGTGAAGATGCTTTGTTTGTGAGCACGGTATTAAATAAAATACAGAGCTGCTGTGCAACAAAAAGTATCTTATATTATTATAGGGAAAATCCGCAAGGAGCATCACATTTAGCAAATGCTCAAAAGTATAAGCAGGCAATCGAAGTCAGCAAGAAGATTATGTTGTTTGATTTGATTAGGCAGACAGAAGAAAATTTGAGAATTTATAAAGACTTTCAAGCAGTATGGGAACTAAAATATATGCTTGCACTTTCTGCTGAGGATAAAAGTAAAGACAACGACCAGATAAGAAGTGAACAGGAACTTTACCGCAAAGAACTGCTTCCCTATACAAAAAACACGATGGACAAGCGAGTGAAGCTGGCAAACTTTATAATTATGCTTCCATACCCGATTTTTCAGTTGAGTTTAAGTGCTATAAATAACGTTTTAAGGAAACGATAATGGAACTTGAAAAGCAAAATATCCTCTTTATTGTTCGCACAATGGGCCTAGGCGGAACAGAAAATGTTGTGCTTCAATTATGCGAGATACTCTCAGGAAAAGTGAATAAGATTGTTGTGTGTTCGTCCGGCGGTGTCCACGAGAAAAAGCTGCAAGAAATGGGAATCAAGCATTATCTGATTCCAGACATTGCAAGCAAAAATCCGATGGATATGCTGAAAAGCCGTCATTCAATAAAAAGCATTATAGATAAGGAACAGATTACTATCGTTCATTCTCATCATCGGATGGCCGCTTTCTATGCGGAACTTGTTGCACCAAAGAGTGTCGTAAAAGTTGCGAATGCACACAACACATTCACTGACAAGAAGAAATTGACTCAACTGGCATATCGAAATACAAAAGTTATTGCTGTGGGAGAAATGGTCAAGAAAAACCTGACAGAGTATTTTGAAATTCCTAAAGAGCAGGTTTGTGTTATCCATAATGCCGTTAAGCCATTTGACGGCAAAATTGTTCCGGTTGAAATGCTTTATAAAGAACACGCAAAAGGAAATGTGTTGATTGGAAATATTGGAAGATTGTCTGAACAAAAGGGCATGACCTATTTTATTGAAGCGGCTGAAATTACAACAAGAACGTATCCGGAGGCACGGTTTATTATCGTGGGAGATGGTGAAGAAAGAGAGCAGCTTCATGCACAGATAGAAAAAAAGAAACTGCAGAATAAGATTCTGTTTCTTGGATACAGGAATGATATTCAAAATGTAATGAGCCAGCTGGATTTTGTTGTTTTGAGTTCGCTTTGGGAAGGGCTTCCGCTTACGCCGATTGAAGCCTATTCTGTTGGTAAAACAGTGATTGGAACGGCAGTAGACGGAACACCGGAAATTATTCGTGATGGCGTAGACGGCTATCTGGTGGAACCGCGCAACCCGATGCAACTGGCCGAAAAGATGAATGAGCTAATTGAAAATCCTGAAATGCGGGAGAGTATGGGAATACAAGCAATGAAACGGTATCAGGATGAATTCTCTTTTGAGAAATTGTCCGAAAGATATATCGCTTTTTATGAGGGACTATAAAATGGAGCATACAAAAAGCTTAGGAAATCAAATGTCCAAGCCGGTTAAGTGTATTTACTACGCTGTGACTTTATTTGGCAATGCAATCTGGAATAAGATTCCGAGCCGCCATCTGCGTAAATGGTTTTATCAGATGCTTGGCGCAAAGATGGGTAAAAACACATTCCCGTGCCGTCGTGTGGAAATTCTTCTGCCGCAGGGACTGAAATTGGGTGACGGTGTTGCTGTGGGCTGGTTTGCAGAATTGGATGCGCGTGGTGGTATTACGGTAGACCGCGATACTAATATTTCCAGCCATGTGAAGATGATTACAGGAAGCCACGATATTGATGATCCGGACTTTACAGCAGACTTTAAGCCCATTCATGTAGGGCACCATTGCTGGATTGGAACGGGTGCTACGATTTTGCAAGGCGTAAATATAGGCGATGGAGCTGTTGTAGCAGCAGGGGCGGTTGTTACAAAGGATATTCCTCCTTATGAAATCTGGGGGGGGGTCCCCGCTAAGTGCATAAGGAAAAGAACAGACGATCTCAGGTACAAAATTGGAGCACCGCCTCTGCTTCATTAAGAAACTTTGTGGGGAAAAGCTGTAAGAGATTGTTCTTGACGGCAAAATCTTTATGGATTTATGTGACGTTGCATATCCGTTATGGCACGAACATTGAAATGAGTGCAATAAATTCAATTAAGGGGAAATTTACCGTTGAACTTCTTCCGAAGAGCAGTTTGCGGGTGGGACCATTTCTGATGTCTGCAGGTCCTTGTTACATAAAGTGTACCGAAAAAGCACGATGCAGGATTGGCGAAAAAGTCTTCATGAACCATAATTGTTCTATCACTTGTGCGAAAGAAATTACGATTGGCGATGCCTGTAACATTGCCAATAATGTTGTGATCGTTGACCATGACCATCGGCTTGGAAAATACGGCGTAGAAGATGGTCTGGAGAGCACTCCGGTGCATATTGGAAAAAATGTGTGGATCGGTGCAAATGTAGTGATTTTAAGGGGCGTTTCCATTGGGGACGGAGCCATAGTTGCTGCAGGAGCAGTTGTGAACCATGACATTCCTGCCCACGAAATATGGGGTGGAATTCCGGCAAAAAAGATAAAAAAATTGGGAGATTAAAAATGAGCGCATTGGTAAGTGTAATTGTGCCCGTGTACAATGTTGAAAAATATTTGAGACAATGCTTAGACAGTCTACTGGAACAAACATATAAAAACATTGAGGTCGTCATGGTTGATGATGGATCTAAAGATTCTAGTGGTAAAATATGCGATGAATACGCGAAGAAATACGAGAATTTCTATTCAGTACATAAAGAGAATGCTGGTCTTGGAATGGCGCGCAACACTGGTTTTGAACACATTAATGGAGAATATGTAACTTTTCTGGATTCTGATGACTATCTGGAAAATGACTGTATTGAAATTTTATATAATACGCTCTTAAAGCAGCAGGTTGATATGTGTAAAGGCGGCTTTAAGCGAGTTATAGATTCTGGTGAGGTTGTTTCCAAGAGAGAGTATCAGAATGAGTTATTCAAAGGTGATTGCGCAAAAATGGAGTTGCTACCGCGAATGATAGGAAGCTCACCATCTCGACACGATAGTGTCGAGATGTGTGTGTGTGGGGCAATCTATAAAACGAGTTTGATAAAAAAGTATAATTTGCAATTTCCATCAGAGCGAGAATTGATTTCGGAAGATTTGGTATTCAATATTGACTATATGCAACATGCGGATGGCGCATGTACGATTGAGAAAATGGGATATAATTACCGTGTCAATTTAAAATCATTAAGTACAAGCTATCGACCGGATCGATTTGAAGCAAGCAAACACTTTTATCTGGAAATGAAAAAGAAACTTCAAGAATTGGGCTATGGCAAAGAAACAATGCTTAGGCTTGATCGGATGTTCTTTGTGTATTTGAGGATGTGTATTAGTCAGGAAAGGCCAGATGTTTCGCACAACTCAAGATTGAAAAGTTGTGACAATATAAGAGTGATATGTAACGATAAAGTCGTGCAGCAGATAATAAAAGAATACCCTGCTAAGTTACTGGGTATAAAACAAAGAATATTTTTGTATTTGATTTGTCACAAAATGAATAAGATGCTATGCTGTATGGCTGAGAAAGGTGTGGTCTAAATGTTTGGAAAAATAACGAACCGGCTGAAAAAGTTTGTCAAACGAGTGATTTGGCGATATAGGGCGGATTCACAAACATATGTTGAATGGCTTAGGAAACAGGGTTGCGAAATTGGGGGGGGGGGTTCATTTTATTGATCCACGAAATGGATGGGTTGATATTTCAAGGCCGTGGATGGTGAAAATCGGAAACAATGTAACTATAACGGCAGGTGTAGTGGTTTTAACCCATGATTATGGATGGTCTGTTATGAAAGCAGTATATGGAGATGTGATAGGGAATGCTAGACCTGCTATTATAGGAGACAATGTTTTTATAGGGATGGGAACATTTATTCTTGGGGGAACAAGGATCGGCAATAATGTTATTATCGGAGCAAATTCTACTGTGACCGGGACTATTCCGGATAATTGTGTTGCGGCAGGAAATCCGGCAAGAGTAATTTGTACATTGGATGAATATAAAAAGAAAAGAGAAAGCAATGTTTGCGGTGAAACAAAAACAATGATAGAAATGTATTATGAAAAATATGGAAAAATACCATCGGAAGATATTTTGTATGAGCATTTCTGGATTTGTGAAAATGACGTCGAAAAACTAAGCCCTGCGTTAAAAGATACTTTAGGATGGGTAAAGGGGAGCAAAGAAAAGACCGTGGATAAATTCATTGAGCATAAGCCTGCATATGATGGGTATAACGCATTGCTTTTAAACTGCAAATTTAATAATGGAGGAAAAAAATGAAACTGTCTGTAGTGATACCGGTATATAATGTTGAAAAATATCTTGATAAATGCGTGGAGAGCATTGTAAACCAAACATTTAAGGATTTGGAAATTATTTTGGTTGATGATGGTTCGACAGATGAAAGTGGAAAAATGTGCGATGAATGGACTGAAAAGGATACTCGGATAAAGGTTATCCACAAGATAAACGGAGGGTTATCATCGGCGCGGAATGCAGGAATTAAACAGGCAAAAGGAGAATATATCAGTTTTATTGATAGCGATGATTTTGTGGAACTAGATATGTATGCCACAATGGTAGAAGCTTTAGATAGAACAGGAAAAGACATTGCGTCTTGTGGAAGAATTGTTGATTTGTGGGGAGAACGTGAGAAACGAGAGTTTTCGTTGAAATCTGAAAGAATTTTTTCAAAAGAGGAAGCAATTGAAGAGGTTTTGTTGCTGAGATATATAGATGTTTCGGCATGTGATAAGGTATATAGATGTACCTTATTTAAGCAGATAATGTATCCTGAGGGAAAGATAAGTGAAGACGCGGCAGTAATATTTGAGATTCTTGACGCGTCAAACGGTGCTGTCCACGTGGGAAAAACATTTTATCACTATATTTATAGAAAAAACAGTATTAGTAAATCCCAATATAGTCATAAGTATTATGATGCGTATGTCAATTGCCAAAAAACAAGAGAATACATTGGAGAAAATTATCCGGAGCTAATGGTGCAATGTAACATATACTGCACCCAAGTTTGTGGGTCATTGTTACAAAGCATGGGAGAAAATAGGTCTATTATAGAAAATTACAAGGATGATTATACTTCATATAAAACAATGTTCAATGAAGGTTTTTGGAAATTATTAAAAACGAAAGGAATTGACCGAAAACTCAAAGTCAAATTAACATTTGTGTATTTTAATGCATATGGACTTTTTTTAAAACTTAAAAAGATTGTGTGAAAATTTTGGAGAACTGCAGATGAATGCAAAGGTGAAAGTGGAAAAACTCGATGTTTTAATGATACTGTTGAGCACCATACAATTTCCAATTGTTCCCAATAAAGTCTTTGTAATATATCGTTATTTTGTTGTTGTGCTTGAATTGGTAAGGTACAAAAAAGAGATTTTAAAGAATAAAAAATTGGTGATGATTCTAAGCGGATATACAGTGGTCTTAGCGTATTCAACAATTATTAATACATATAGCATTACGTGGGTGATATCCGCATTGATGCAGGGAACGCAATATATTGTGTTTTTCTGTGTGTTTTCAAGATTTACAAAAAAACATGGGAGTTGTGAAATTGTCAATCTGTTAATCAGTATTTTGGGCGTGCTATTATTGTTTACAGATTCCTTGATGTTGGTGATTCCATATAATTTCTTTGATGCGGATGAATTTTATTGGGTTGGTAATAAGTTTTTGGTTTCGTATTATCATTGCCTACTGGCCTGCTTACTATATATAAAATATAATAATTCGATTAAAAGGATATACTCGTTTGTTGCAATGTGCTATACGATTTTTGTTGCGGCATGCATTCATTGCACTACGGGAATTATTATTGCAATAGTGATAGTGGCACTGATGTGCGCTCCAAAAAAATTAAAGCTGATTTTACAAAAACCAGTGGTATTTATAAGTGCATTGGCAATAGAAAATGTTTTAATTTGGGGAACAACTTCAATTTTTCAAACCCCAATTGTTGTCAATCTAGTGACAAATGTTTTTCACAAGTCAGCGGATATGACGGGACGTGCACGATTGTATGCAGTGACTTTGGAGCTAGTAGAAAAAAGCCCATGGTGGGGATATGGTCATAATACAGATGTTTATAGAGACCTGTTTGGTTATGGTAATGCTCAAAATGGACTTTTCCATATTGTTACACAAGCAGGAATTGTTGGCGCAATTCTGTATTTCTGTGCAGTATATGCTGGAATAAAAAAAGCTAAAGATGATCATACATTGAGAAGTTATGGTCTTTATATGTATATATATGGTATGTTAGTTGGATCGGCAATAGAGATAAATTTGTCAACTGCATTTTTATTGGGCGTAGCAGTAATCTATGCGCTTAATTTGAATTATCAAGGAAGGCAAATGACGGCGAAAAAGTAATGGTGAAAATAAAATGAAAATTGGGATAATGACAATGCACCGGGTGCCAAATTATGGGTCGTTTATGCAAGCGTTTTCCTTGAAAAGGATGCTTGAAACATTTGGCCATGAGGTTGTTTTTGTGGATTTTGAAGTGCAACCAGATATAGAACACAGAGATGATTGGAAGTCAAAAATTATTTGCAAAAAATTGTATATAACAAAATATATCAAGGGAAGCAATCTTGGAAATAAGCTTTATGAAACAATTAAATCTCATACGAAATCAAGTGAAATTGTAAAGAAACAGATGATTTTTTCATCATGTAATGGGCTGTTGGGAGTGACAAAAAAATATAGGTATAGAACAAAGGTGGATGTTCTTCTTATAGGAAGTGATGAGGTTTTTAATTGTACTCAAGCTGGGTATAATATAGGCTATTCTCTTGAGCTTTTTGGAAAAAAATGTAGAGCAGGTTGTATTATTACATATGCGGCATCGTTTGGAAATACAACATATTCAAAATTGGCTCACTATGGGGTCCTATCGGAGCTTCAAGAGTTGTTGAATAAAATGCAAGCAATATCGGTTAGAGATAAAAATTCAAAACAGATAATAGAAAGAATTTGTAATGAAGAGCCTGAGTATCATTTGGATCCTGTTTTGGTAGGGAACATAGAAAATATTTTTACGCAAGAGCCATTACTGGATAATTATATTGTTTTATATGGATACACATATCGTTTTACAATAGATGAATGTGAAAAAATCGTAGATTTTGCACATGCGAGAAACAAAATAGTTGTTGCAATCGGTGAACCACAATATCGTGCGGATAAATACATATGTTGTAGGCCAGATGAAGTAATAGGATATTTTAAAAAGGCGGATTATGTAATTACAGATACTTTTCATGGGACAATTTTTTCGGTAATTACGCATCGGAAGTTTTTGACTGTAGTGAGAAATTCGATAGAAAATGCAGGTGGGGGAAACAGTGAAAAACTTGAATGTTTGCTCGATGACTTGGATTTAAGAAATCGACAGCTTGTGAATTTTGCACGGTTGAATGCAATTGATGATGACATAAACTATGAAAGAGTAGATGATATTCGTAGACAGGCAAGAAAAAAAACCCTACAATATCTTAATGAGAATACTTCGATGATGAAAGTGGAAAACAAATGAAAAGCAAAAATTTTTCGATTAATTTGATATGTCAATTGATTGTGTTTTCAACCAATATGGTGATAAATTTTTTTCTGACACCATATATTTTGAAAAAGCTTGGTACAGAAGCATATGGCTTTATTGGATTGATCAACAATTTTGTGAATTACCTCAGTGTTGTTACCATCGCACTGAATTCGATGGCAGGAAGATATATTACATTGTCGTATCACAAAGGGGAAAAAGAAACGGCGGAAGCGTACTATTCGTCAGTCTTTTTTGCAAATGTGATTTTATCAATTGTAGTTTTTACGGCAGCAATAGTTCTTACGGTAAATGTTTCAAACTGGTTGAACGTACCAACGGTATTATTAAAGGATGTTCGAGTAACGATTATACTTGCAGCAGTTAATACAATCATATCGCTTATTACAGTGGTTTACGGAATTGCTGCGTTTATAAAAAATAAACTATATAAAAACTCAATGGGGCAAATGATAGCAGCGATTGCTAGAACTTGCATGATGATTGTGACATTTGCGCTATTTGAAGCCCATATGTGGTACTATACATTAGCTGCAATTGTTGCGGCGGTGATATTATTGTTGGTTCAGATGCGAATTACATCTAAATTGTGTCCGGAATTGACAATAGATATAAAGAAATTGCAAGTAAAAAAAATATCCGAGATTATAAAAAGTGGTGTATGGGTCAGTGTTGAAAGTTTTAACAAAATTTTGCAAACGGGCTTAGACTTGCTAATATCGAACGTATTTGTAGGTGTTGGTGCTACAGGACTACTTTCTATTGCAAAGACTATACCAAATGTGTTGACGCAAGTTACATCAACAATTGCTGGAGTATTTAATCCGGAGTTGGCAAGATTATATGCAGAAAATCGAATGGATGACCTAAAGAGTGAGTTCCTTTTCACAGTTAGAATGCTTTCGTTCATTATGATTGTTCCACTGGTTGGATTTATCATTTTTGGAAGAGAGTTTTATACATTGTGGTTGCCTCAATACTCTAATGAAGAAGTATCTTTAATACAGAAACTATCGGTGTTGACGGTACTTCCGCTGTTAGTGAATGCTTATGTAGAGGGATTGTATTATGCAAATACGCTGACAAATAAAATCAAAGGTTCTGTCTTGATTTCGCTAGGATTTAGTGTGGGAGGTATTGCGACAGAACTGGTTCTTTTGAACTATACTACGATTGAACCATTGTTTCTTATTGCAGGAACAAGTTCAGTATTTCTTATGATAAGATATATGGCAGTTACACCTCTTTATAGTGCCTATGTTTTAGGATTGCCACTGCTAACATTTTATCCAGTATTGATTCGGACAATAACTGTATCCGGATTTATTGGGTGTGTTTTTTTCATTGTTGAATATACTGTTCCTATTAATTCTTGGTTTCAATTAATTCTTTGCTGTGGAATTTGTGGAATTATTGGATATCTGTTTGTTCTTCTTACATTACTAAGTAGGCAAGAGAGAAAAAAAATGCTTCAATTGATTAAGAGGAAGGGTAAAAATGCAAAAAACTGTCTGTGAATGGAAGAAATGTACAGCTTGTAAAGCATGTATTGAAAAGTGCCCTAAATCATGTATTACATTCAAAGATGAACTGTCATATTGCAATGCGGTGATAAATACAGAAGAATGTATTGGATGCAATATGTGTAAAGCAGTATGTCCAGTATTACATCAAGAAAACCTCAAAAGCCCAATCGATTGCAAACAAGGATGGAGTAGTAACGAGACAATTCGAGAGAACGCCTCTTCGGGAGGAATAGCATCAGCAATTGTTGAACAATTTTTAGAGGAAGGAGGGGCTGTTTATGCATGCGTATTTGAAAAAGGGGCATTTCCGTTCACTCAAATTATTTCTCAAAGAGATGTTGAGAAAATGAGAGGGTCAAAATATGTAAAGAGTGACCCACAGGATATTTACGGTAAAATCACTGAAAGTCTGAGAAATAATCAAAAAGTATTGTTTATAGGACTGCCATGTCAAGTGCAAGCTGCTAAGAATTTTATTTCACCTAAGTTGCAAGAAAATTTTTATTCAGTAGATTTGATTTGCCATGGATGTGGGTCGCCAGAGATATTAAAAAAGTATTTACTAAAAAAAGATATTGATATTGATAATATTGAGAAAATCCGCTTTCGTACAAAAACAAAATTTGGGTTAGTAACTGAGTGGCGATTTTTATCTAGGGACGGAACGGAGGATGATTATTTAAAAACCTTTTTAACGGGATTGAGCTATACTGAAAATTGCTTTGAATGTAAGTTTGCACGACTGAGTAGGGCAGGCGACGTTACAATTGGAGATTCTTGGGGAAGCGAACTCCCTTCAGAGGAGCAAGAAAGAGGAATCTCTTTGATCTTATGCCAAACAGCCAAAGGACAAAGATTGATTAATAGTAGTAAAATTCATGTTGAAGATGTAAATTTGGATAGGGCGATAGAGTTTAATCATCAACTCAGGTGCCCTATGAAGAAACCTAAACGATACGATGTTTTTTGGAACGGCATAAAAAAAGGACACTCACTACACTTTATGCTCTTACGTTGCTTTCCTAAATCGACAATAATGCTGTTTGTAAAGAAAATAAAGAAATGTGGGGGGGAAAATATAATTGATTCGAGTTATAGTATTCGTTTCGTATTGAAAGAAGAAGGATAAATAATGAGTAAATACTTTGGAACCGATGGCTTCCGTGGTGAAGCCGGAATTACATTAACAGCAGACCATGCTTATAAAGTGGGGCGCTTCCTTGGCTGGTACTACAATGCACTGCGCGAGCGTAATGGTGATACCGACCCTGCTCGCATTGTCATCGGTAAGGATACTCGCCGTAGCTCCTATATGTTTGAGTATAGTCTGGTTGCAGGTTTAACCGCCTCTGGTGCAGACGCTTATCTGCTCCATGTTACTACTACTCCATCTGTGGCGTACATCGCCCGTGTGGATGACTTTGACTGTGGAATTATGATTTCCGCCAGCCACAACCCGTACTATGACAACGGTATCAAGCTGATTGACTGCTACGGTGAGAAGATGCCGGAGGAGACGTTGCTGTTGGTAGAAGATTATATTGACGGCAAACTTCATGTGTTTGATAAGGACTGGCCGGAACTGCCTTTTGCCCATCGTGAGCATATCGGCTACACCGTGGACTATGTTGCGGGCCGTAATCGCTACATGGGCTACCTGATTTCTCTGGGCATCTACTCTTTTAAGGGCTTCAAGATTGGTCTGGACTGCGCCAACGGCAGTTCTTGGAACATTGCAAAGTCCGTGTTCGATGCTCTGGGTGCTGATACCTACGTCATCAACAATAAGCCGAATGGCACGAACATCAACACTAATGCCGGCTCTACGCATATTGAGGGCCTGCAGAAGTTTGTCGTGGAGAAGGGCCTGGACGTTGGTTTTGCCTTTGATGGTGACGCCGACCGCTGCCTGTGTGTGGATGAGAAGGGCAATGTGATCACCGGCGACCATATCCTGTACATCTACGGTTGCTACATGAAAGAACACGGCGAACTGATGAACAACACCGTGGTCACGACTGTCATGTCCAACTTCGGTCTGTATAAGGCCTTTGATGAGCAGGGGATCGACTACGCTAAGACCGCAGTGGGCGACAAGTATGTTTACGAATACATGGCTAAAAACGGCTGCCGTATCGGTGGTGAACAGAGTGGACACATCATCTTCTCTAAGTTCGCCAGCACCGGTGATGGTATCCTGACCAGCCTGAAAATGATGGAAGTCATGCTGGCTAAGAAGATGCCCATGAGCAAGTTGGCTGAGCCTCTGAAGATCTATCCGCAGGTTCTGGAGAACGTTCGTGTGACCGACAAGAAGGCCGCGCAGAACGACCCGGTAGTGCAGGCAGCAGTCAAGGCTGTGGCAGAAGCACTGGGCGATACCGGTCGTATTCTGGTACGTGAGTCCGGCACCGAGCCTGTCGTTCGCGTGATGGTAGAAGCCCCAGACCACGATACCTGCCAGAAGTACGTCTCTCAGGTTGTGGATGTTATCAAGGCCAAGGGCTACGCCGTTTAACACATATTTTGCTGATAGATATTTCTTGCTATCCAATATTTGTAATGCTATACTTATATTATAAATACTGAATGGAGGTGTCCCATATGCCCCGTCCTAAAGGAAGCAAGAACAAGCCCAAGACCGTAAAAGCAACCGTTGACTTCGCTGCACAGATCGCTGAAAAGCAGGCTGCAAAGGAAGCTGTTACCGTCGAAATCGTATCTATCACTGCTAATATCGACGCTCTGAAAGCTGACCTGAAAGCCAAGAAAGCAGAGCTGAAATCTATCGACAAGGAAATCACCAGAATCGAAGCCAAAAAGGTCAAGGCTGAAACCAAAGCAGCGGAATCGGCAAAGAAAGCCGAAGCAGAGGACGTGCTGAAAAAGCTGCTGGCCAGTGGTGTCAGTGCGGACGAGATTCTCGCAAAACTAAAATAATTTTTTCAAAATCCAAAACCGTGTGGGTGTGATTACAAAATCCCATCCATGCGGTTTTATAATAGAACAATTGTTTTGCATCGAACAAATGTACACATTTCTCACTTCATCCCTCAAAATTGCTTCCGGTGAAATTTCAACAAAAGAGGTGGCAGGGGAGAGCGGAGGCAAAGCAAAAGAACATCACAGACAAGAAGCAATCAAGGCAATCAGCACATCAAAAATAAATTCAGTCACTTCAAAAGTATTCTTCAAAAATCAGAGACAACCCATCGTCCAAGCCAGCCCATCAATGCACCAATCAAACCGTAATTCAATCTGTCATCACCCACCCTGAGGAGCGCATCTGGGCAGAGCAAACGCCCCGGCGGCAGCCCTGGATCCCGGACGCTTCGAAGATCAAGCACGACAAGATGAAACAATTTTGCATGATTGACATGGAGCGAAAAAGGTGGTAATATTATCTTGTCAAAAAATGCGAATCCCTCTCGCTCGCGAAGGAAAAATCTCTCTCGCAATGAAAAATCAAACGATGCAACGAGCAAAAATTGACTTTGCCGAAGGCTGGCAGACACGAGGGACTTAAAATCCCTTTCTGGCGACAGAGTGCGGGTTCAAGCCCCGCAGAATCTTGCTGCCATGGGGCTGACCGGCACCGAGACGATTCTCATCCACTCCTCCATGAAAGCCATCGGTGTTGTCGAAGGCGGCGCGGACACGGTTTTGGATGTTTGCATTGCTGGCGCTGAATTTTGCAAACCGATAAGAATGCAACGATACCTCTGCGGTTCTGGATGCACCGCAGGGGTCTTTTTTGTGCAGGTCCTTTCCGAAAAGGGAAAATCATGGTATACTGTGTTGAAAAGAATTTGATTCTGGAGGAGCAAAGATGAATGATATGAAGGAAAAGACCGGCGCACTTCTGAAAGAGATGTCCGTCCTGACCGGGGCGGTCGCGATCGTTGCGGCGGGCGTCTACTTTTTTCTGGTGCCGAGCCATACATCCATCAGCAGCATTTCCGGCCTTGGCATCGTGCTGTCCAATTTTGTGCCGCTGCCCTTGTCGGTCATTACGATGATCCTGAACGTTGTGCTTCTCATTGTCGGGTTCTTTACCTGCGGCAGAGAGTTTGGCGCAAAGACCGTTTACACCAGTGTGCTGCTGCCAGTGTTTCTGGGGCTATTTGAAAAGCTGTTCCAGGAGGCTGGCTCGATGACTGGCAGTCAGGAGCTGGACGTGGTGTGCTATATCCTGGTGGTCAGCATCGGGCTGAGCATTTTGTTCAACCGCAACGCGTCCTCCGGCGGGCTGGATATCGTGGCGAAAATCATGAACAAGTACCTGCACATGGAATTGGGAAAAGCCATGTCTCTGTCGGGGATGTGCATAGCGCTTTCCGCAGCGCTGGTCTATGATAAGAAAACGGTGGTCCTGAGCATTCTGGGCACTTATTTCAACGGCATCGTGTTGGATCATTTCATCTTCGACAACAGCATCAAGCGCCGTGTCTGCATCATCACCGAAAAAGAGGAGGCGCTACGGCAGTTTATCATCAATGATCTGCACAGTGGTGCGACCATGTACGAGGCCATCGGCGCATACAATCTGGAAAAACACAACGAGATCATTACCATCGTGGACAAGAGCGAGTATCAGAAGCTGATGAACTTTATCAACCGGGAGGACCCCAAGGCGTTTGTCACTATTTACAATGTGTCCAGTGTGCAGTATCAGCCCAAGACCTGAGCACCGGATGTGAAAGGAGAACCTATGAACATTACAGTTTATCTTGGAGCAAACGAAGGAAACACCCCGGCATTGAAAGCGGCCGTGCAGGAGCTTGGGCGCTGGATCGGGGAGAGCGGGAATGCGCTGATCTACGGCGGGTCCCGAAGCGGCCTGATGGGTGCACTGGCGGACAGTGTATTGGCTGCGGGCGGAGAGGTGACCGGCGTAGAGCCGGAGTTCTTTGTCAAAGGGGAACTTCAACACGATGGCCTCACAGAGCTGATCGTCACAAAGGATATGACCGAACGGAAGACGAAGATGCTCGAGCTGGGCGATGCGTTCATTGCGTTTCCCGGCGGGACAGGTACGCTGGAAGAGATCGCAGAGGTGATGTCCAAAGTCTCGCTGAAGCATCTGGATGCGCCCTGTATTCTGTACGATCTGGATGGCTATTATACCGGCCTGCGGATGCTGCTGAGCCACATGATCGAAACGGGCCTGTCGTCTGAAGAACGGCAGGAAGGAATCTATTTTGCAAAGGATCTCGCGGAGATCAAGACGATTTTGAGCCGTTGATTTCACAAGACGAACTGGATTGAAATAACGCAGATGCGATTGAAACTGAAGGAATAAAACAAAGAGTAAATCATGAGAAAGTCGTCCGCAACAAAATTTCATCTGCATCAAAAACGCATAGAATGAAAAGAATACAAATCGTATAGCTTGCTTGAGCGGCACATTTCTATAGCGAAAAATTGACTCGAATGCAGCGCCGTTTTATGCTATAATAGCCCATAGAAAAGGAGCGTGGAGTATTTGGAACTGGAGCAAGCGCAAAAGCGCGTGGAAGAACTGCGCGCGGTGATCGAAAAGAACAACCGCCTTTATTACGATCAGGATGCCCCTGAACTGGAGGATTTTGAATACGATGCCCTGACACGGGAGCTGAAAGAATTGGAAGCACAGTTCCCGCAGCTGGTCACACCCAACTCACCGACGCAGCATGTCGGCGGGACCCCCAGCGGACGGTTTGCCAAGGTCACACATGCGGTCAAAATGGAAAGTCTGTTGGATGCGTTTTCGTTTGACGAACTGCGCGACTTTGACCGCCGGGTGCGTGAAGCAGGCGTCGAACCGGAATACGTGGTGGAGATCAAGATCGATGGCCTTTCGTGCAGCCTGGAATACGAAAACGGTACGCTGGTGCGGGCTTCCACCCGCGGCGACGGTGTGGTCGGCGAAGACGTGACGGCCAATGTCAAAGCCATCCGGAAGATTCCCAAACAGCTGAAGGATGCACCGGAGTTTCTGGAGGTGCGCGGTGAGGTGTATATGCCGCATGAAGCGTTCCAGCACCTTTGCGCCGAGCAGGAATTGCAGGGAGCGGCCCCCTTTAAGAATCCGCGCAATGCAGCCGCCGGTTCGCTGCGCCAGAAGGATTCAAAAATCACCGGGAGCCGTGGGCTGTCGATCTTTATCTTCAATGTGCAGCAGATCCGCGGCAAGGAACTGACTACCCATGCAGAGAGTCTGGACTACCTCAAGAGCCTGGGTCTGCCGGTCTCGCCGCGCTATCATGTGGTGCACAACATCGAAGACGCCATTGCTGAGATCGAGCAGATCGGCCAGAACCGTTCGAAGCTCGATTTTGATATGGACGGTGCCGTCATCAAAGTAAATGCTTTTGCACAGCGCGATTTGATGGGTTCGACCAACAAATTCCCGCGCTGGGCCATTGCGTTCAAGTACCCGCCGGAGGTCAAGGAGACGACGCTGCGCAGCATCGAAGTAGCCGTTGGCCGCACAGGCGTTCTGACCCCGACGGCCTGCTTTGACCCGGTCTTTCTGGCGGGGACTACCGTAGCGCGTGCGACGCTCCACAACGAGGACTTCATCCATCAGTTCGGCCTCTGCATCGGGGATACCATTCAGGTGCGCAAGGCGGGTGATATCATTCCGGAGGTCATCGGTGTGACCCGCCATGAGGAAGGCGCACAGCCCTATGAGATGCCCACAGTCTGCCCGTCCTGCGGCGCACCGGTAGTGCATCTGGAAGATGAGGCGGCACTGCGCTGTGTCAACCCGGAGTGCCCGGCACAGGCACTCCGCAACATCATCCACTTTGCTTCCCGCGATGCCATGGACATCGACGGCCTCGGTACGGCGGTTGCAACGCAGCTGGTGGATAAGGGGCTGGTGCACTCGGCGGCTGACCTTTACACCCTCACGCTGGAGCAACTGCTGACGCTGGAAAAATTCAAGGAAAAGAGTGCGACCAATCTGCTGCAAGCCATCGCGCACTCCAGGGAAAACAATCTGGACAAGCTGCTGTTCGGCTTTGGCATCCGGAACATCGGCGATAAGGCTGCGGCTCTGCTGGCGGAACATTTCGGTTCGCTGGAAGCCATCCGGGAGGCGACCGAGGAGCAGATCAGCGAGATCGACGGCTTTGGCGGTGTGATGGCTCAGAGCGTGACCGAGTTCTTTGCAAAAGACGGCACGACCGACCTTGTCCATCGTCTGGCGGATGCCGGATTGAATATGCAGTGGAAGGGAGAACCCAAGGGCGACAAACTCGCCGGAAAAACGCTGGTCGTGACCGGCACACTGGAGACCCTTTCCCGCAATGAGGCGGAAGCGCTGATCGTAAAGAACGGCGGCAAGGCCAGCGGTTCCGTCTCAAAAAAGACGGCCTATGTGGTGGCCGGAACGGCGGCAGGCTCGAAGCTGACCAAGGCACAGGCCCTTGGTGTGCCGGTGCTGACCGAAGCAGAGTTCCTCGCCCTGTTGAACGAGGAACCAAAGCCGGAAGCCTGAATCTTTCCGGAGTCCTGAATAAAAGAAGAACCCCATCAAACGCCCGTACAGTGGAACACGCTGTGCGGGCGTTTGTGCTGCCCGGTTCTATCTTCCGCCCGGCTGCATACAGTGATGACAAGAGACGCGGAAGGAGAATGCAGGATGGACGAGTATTATCAGGTGGTTCAATCGCTGCCGAGCTGGCTGGCTCGGCCGCTTCTGGACATGCCGTCGGCCCTTGCGCCCGATGTGCAGGAGCTTCGGCTGCGGGTGGGCTGTGCACCAGCGTTCACGATGCGCGGGGCAGTCTGCACACCGCAGGAAACAGCGCGGGAGCTTGCCTCCTTGCAGCGGATGCTTCTGACGCCGCAGCAGATGGAGGAGATCTTGTTCACACTGTGCGGCGGGTCGGTCCACACGCATCAGACGGAGATCGCGCAGGGGTATGTGACGGGTCCCTCCGGGTGCCGGGCGGGCCTTGGTGGGCGTTTTCTGCAAAACCCGGAACAGGGCGTCGTTTTGCAGGAACTGACCTCTGTCAACCTACGCATTGCGCGGGAGAAAACTATCCCGCTCCCACAGGAACTGTGTGCAGCCATGCAGACGCATTTCATCGGGATGCTTCTCGTAGGCGAGCCGGGCAGCGGCAAAACGACGCTTCTGCGCAGCATGGCGCGGGAGCTTGTCTGCCAGAAAAAGCTGGTCTCGGTGATCGACGAGCGGCGGGAGCTGTTTTCGGGCAGCTCCCGGCGGAAGTCCCCCGGTGAAGCGCTGGATGTGATCTCCGGCATCCCGAAGGGACAGGCTGTGCAGATGGCACTGCGGACACTCTCGCCGCAGATCCTTTTGTTGGACGAGCTGGGCGGTCTGGATGAGGTGACAGCGCTCGAACAGGGGCTTTTCAGCGGCGTGGACTTTATCGCAACGCTCCATGCAGCGTCCCCGGAAGAAGCGGTCGGACGCCCCCAGGTGCAGGCGCTGCAGGCGCGGGGCGCACTCCATGTGCTGGTCTGGCTCAAAGGGCGGGCGGAGCCGGGGCAGGTGCGGGAGGTGCGGTTTTTATGAGCAGTCTCTTTTTGCATGGCATCGGGGCGGTCTGCCTGGTATTCTGCGGCTGGTGCGTTGGCGATGGGGTCTGCATCCGTGCAGAGGCACATCGGCAGGCACTGCAAAAGACCATTGCCCTACTGGAACGCATCCGCCGGGAGATCGAATTCCGGCGCACGGATCTGAGAGCTTTGCTTTGTGCTATGCAGCGGGAAGGCCTTGTGGGGCAGACAGAGCATTCGCTGCAAACGCTGGCTCCCGATCCGGCACTGACCCGGCGGGAGCAGAACGCATTCCGGGCGTGCATGGCAGGTCTGGGCCATGCAGAAGCAGCGCAGGAATGCCAGAAGCTTGCATTTTACATTCAGCAGTTCGAGGTGTTTCAGACAGAGCTTGCACCGCAGCTGCGGCAAACAAACGAGCTTTCGCATAAGCTTGGCCTTGCGTTGGGGCTGGCGGCTGCAATTTTGCTGATTTGAGAGGATGAAAAAGATGGAGATCGACCTGATCTTTAAGATCGCGGCCATTGGCATCATCGTAGCGGTGCTGAACCAATTGCTGATCCGCTCCGGGCGGGAGGACCAGGCGATGATGACGACACTGGCGGGGCTGGTCGTGGTCCTGTCCATTCTGGTGAAACAGATCAGCGCCCTGTTCGTGACCATCAAATCCCTGTTCGCACTATGAGTGCGGCGGCAGCGGCCTTTGGTCTGGCGCTTGTGGCAGCATTGCTTTATGCGGTGCTCAGGCGCAGTGTCCCATCCTACGCGCTGCTGCTTTCGCTGGGGGCGGCACTGGTGCTTCTGGTGCGGGTCGGGTCTGCGTTCCGGGCGGCGCTCCTCGGCATCGTCCGCCTGGGGGAGCAGACGAACGGCGCGGCCTTTTCGTGTCTGATGAAGAGCGCGGTCGTCCTGCTTCTGACGGACTATACCCACACCCTCTGCGAAGAAGCCGGAGCGGAATCGCTGGCGTGGTGTGTCGGGCTGGCCGGCCGCTGTCTGGTGCTTGCGGCGGCGTGGCCGCTGCTGGAAGAGATTTTACAGCGGATCGGGAGTATGACGGGATGAACAACTGGGATGTGCGCCTTCCGGGCGCGGAGATGTGGGGGCCTTATCTGGAACAAAGCCCGGTACCGCCTGCGGCGTTCGCAGAAAACCCCTGGGAGGCGCTGCGCAGTTTTCTGCCGGAGTCCCTGCCCACGGCTCTGCATACCGCTGCAAGCGGGTATGCGGCGGTTCTGACCTTTCTGGTGCTGGGCGCTGTCATCGCACTGCTGTTGGGCGGCCATGCGGATGGAACACTGCTGGACCTCGTCTGCGCAGGGGGCTGCGGGGTCCTGCTATGGGAGAAGCTCGTGGCCCTTTCCGAAACGCTCTGCACCCAGATCGAAAGCTGGAACCGGTTTCTTCTGGGATTTCTGCCGGTGTATGCAGGGGTCCTGACCTTGGGCGGCGAGATCGTGGCAGGCGCTTCGGCAGGCGGTTTTCTTCTGACGATGCTGTGTACTCTGGCGCAGGGGCTCACGGTGCTGGTGCCGCCGCTGCTCCAATGCTATCTGGCCTTGAGCATGGCCTGCTGCATCTGTGCGGAGACTGGGTTGGGGAGCTTTTGCAAAGCAGTTGGCAGTGCACTGGAAAAGCTGCTGGGGTGGGCGTGCAAACTTCTGGTTGCCCTTTTGGGTCTGGAGCGCATCTCAACGCTGCAGCTGGACCGTGCGGCCCTTCGCACCGGGCAGCTTCTGACCGGGACGGTGCCGATCATCGGGGAGACGCTGCGCGATGCCTCGGAGACGGTGCTGTCAAGCCTTCAGCTTTTGAAAAGCGGGCTGGGGCTGGCTGCGCTGTTGACCATTGCAGCAGAATTCGTGCCGGTCTATCTGGGAATGCTTATCCAGCTGGGCCTGCTTTCCGGGTGCGGGCTTCTATGCGGACTGATGGGCAGTGAGCGCTGCCAGAGCCTTCTGGAATGCTTTGCTGAGGCGCTCCGCTGCATGATGGCGGTGACGGCGCTGTTTGCGGGGCTTGCCATTGTAGGCACGGCACTGCTCTTTGTGGTAGGGGGTGGATGAAGTGCAGAACATCAAAGCGGCGGTGGCAATTTTCTGCACGGCGTGTATCTGCGCGGAGCTGACCGCACAGCTCACGGGGCAGGGGTGGGCCCGGCGCAGCATAAAAGCGGTGGCTGGGTTATATATTTTAGCAGTGGTCCTCTGTATGCTTCCACAGGCAAAAGGGGAGTGGCAGGAATTTTCTCTCCCGGCGGCGTCTTCTGTGAAGCTGGGAACACAGAAGGAGACCGTGCTTTGTGCGGCAGCGTCTCAGCTGGAAGAAACTTTGGAAGCTCGCTGCCGTGAGGAGCTGGGCGCAGAGGTCGCCATCCGCATCGAGCTGGAAGAGACAGCGGAGGGCGTACAGGTCCATTCCCTGACGGTAACGCCGATGGGAAAGGCGGAAGAAACGCGGGACGCGGTAGAGGAACTTCTTCAACATACGCTGGGCGTATCGCCTGTATGGGACGTACCCGGCGGGGAGCATGCGCCATGAAACAGCGGGGAGAAGGAACGACATTCGATTTCCGGGCACTGCTGGAAAAGCAGAACCGCACCCGACTGGCCGTGGTGCTGGGCGGCGCGGCGATGCTGTTGTTGCTGCTCTCCGAACTGCTGCCCGCAACGCCGCCTGCGGAACCATCCGCGGCGTCGGCTTCCCAGGCGTCAGCCTACCGGGAGCAGCTGGAAGCACAGCTCCAGGACCTGATCGGGCAGATCGACGGGGCCGGGGCCACGACCGTGATGGTGACACTGGAAACCGGGGAGGAGACCGTCTATGCTACGGACACGCAGTCGGGACAGACCCAAAGCCAGGAAACGCATGTGCTGTTGGATGACGGCACGGCTCTGGCGCAGACGGTCTATTATCCGCAGGTGTGCGGGGTCGCGGTCGTCTGTGACGGCGGGGGAGATGTCCGGGTCGCTGCACGGATCACCGAGCTTGTGCGGGCATTGCTGGATATTTCGTCTACCCGGATCTGTGTAGAACAGCGCCGGCCCTGACCGGCTGTTTCAGAACCATTAAGTCGCAGAGACAAGGAGGAACATTTCCATGAGAGCTATTTCCAAGAACACCCGAAAAGTGACGGCGCTTACCCTGGCGGCGGCTCTGGTCGTTGCAGTTTATCTGAACTGGCAGTATGCGCGGGCGGGCGTCACGCTGGAGGAAAACGCCGTCCAGGTCGCGGCAGGAGCAGACACGGCGGACGAAGCCTCCGCGCCCATTCTGGACGGCCTGATGACCGAGGCGGAAGCCGTTTCCAGCGCCAACAAGAATTATGGAGAAGCACAGCTCGTCAGCGTGGCGAATCACAGCGGCTCCAAGTTCTTTGAGGAGGCCCGGCTCAAGCGGACCAAGGCGCACGACGAAGCAATGGACGCCGTGCAGAAGGCATTGAAATCGTCGTCGCTCTCCGCAGAAGAGAAAAAGAGCTACACCCAGCAGTTGACCGGCAATCTGGAAGATCTCCATGCGGAAAATGAGATCGAAACGATGGTCAAGGCCAAAGGCTTTGCAGACTGCCTCTGCTTTTTGCAGTCCGGCCGGGCAGACCTGACGGTGATGACCTCCGGCGACGCACTGACGGCAGCGCAGGTGGCACAGATCAGGGATATCGTCCTGAGCAAAAGCAGCGTGACGGCGCAGAACATCACCATCGTAGAGGTAAAATAAGAGAGCGGTTGCGGGGGCCAACCGGATGTGGTAATATAAAGAGGAACAAACAAAGCGGGCCTGCCGCCCGGCGGGCCCCACAGGAGCGTCTATGAAAGAACCAAAACTGAAGACTGTTTACGTCTGTTCCAACTGCGGGGAGACCAGCCCGCGCTGGATGGGTCGCTGCCCCAGCTGCGGCAGCTGGAACACCATGAACGAAGATGTGGTCGCAGAGGCCCCCAAGGCGGGGCTTACCGGCGGAAAAGCCGCTGCCCCTGCCCGGCAGGAGGGAGTGACCTCGCTGACGGCGAAGCGCCTGTCGGAGATCAGCACGACCGAGGAGAAAAGCCGCATTCTGACCGGCATCTCCGAACTGGACCGTGTGCTGGGCGGCGGCATCGTGCTGGGCGGTGTGGTCCTGCTCAGCGGTGAGCCGGGCGTGGGCAAATCCACCATGCTGCTGCAGCTTTGCGGTGCCATCTCCAACCAGCATACGGTTTTGTATATTACGGGGGAAGAGTCAGTGCGGCAGGTCAAGCTGCGTGCCGCGCGGCTCAAGATCCCGCAGGAGAACATCTATCTGGTAGCCGAAAACGACGTGGACGAGATCTGCGGCCTGATCGAAAAGGAAAAGCCGGACCTTGTGGTCATCGACTCCATCCAGACCATGCGCTGCATGGACATCTCCTCTTCGTCCGGCACGGTCAGCCAGGTGAAGGAAAGCGCGGCCCGGCTGCTGGCAGTGGCCAAAAAGCAGGAGATCCCGATGTTCATCGTGGGCCATGTCAACAAGGATGGTGCCATTGCTGGCCCCAAGGTCATGGAACACATCGTGGATACGGTGCTATACTTTGAAGGCGACAAAATGCTGCCTTACCGCATCCTGCGGGCGGCCAAAAACCGCTATGGCTCCACGAATGAGCTGGGCATGTTCGATATGACGGGGCAGGGGCTGGAAGAGATCGAAAACCCCTCGCAGATGCTTCTGGAAGGCCGTCCGCTCGGCGTTTCCGGCAACTGCGTCGCCTGCACGATGGAGGGCAGCCGCCCCATTTTGAGCGAAATTCAGGCGCTTGCAACGAAAACGAATTTCCCGGCACCGCGCCGCGCCTGCAGCGGCTACGATTACAACCGCATGAACCTTCTCATTGCGGTCCTTGAAAAGCGCGCCGGGTATTTCTTCGGCAACCTGGATGTGTATATCAACATTGTCAGCGGCATCACACTGCGGGATACGGCCTGCGACCTGGCGGTCTGCCTCAGCATGGTCTCATCGCTGCTGGACTGCCCGGTCAGCGACAAATTGATCGCCATCGGTGAAGTCGGTCTGGGCGGCGAGGTGCGCAGTGTGCCCAATCTGGAACAGCGTCTGCGGGAAGCGGAACGGATCGGTTTTGAACGTGCCGTCGTGCCGAAGCACAGCCTTGCGCATCTGAACCCAGCGGATTATCCGGGCATGAAGCTCATAGGGGCGGCTTATATCTCGGATGCGATCCATGCTTTGAAAAACGACCGCCTTTAATGGAAATGATAAGGAAACGATATGTCCATCTATCTTGATGAAAAGAATCCCAGCAAGCACAAACCGTTCGAGGATGCTTCGGCGGACATTGTGGAGTATGTGCGGTATCTGGAAGTGATCGCAGGCAAAAGCGCGAATACCGCGTTCAGCTATTACTGCGATCTGCGCGGCTTCAGCCGCTTTATGAAGCGCCGCAGGGGCCTTGTGGCAGAGGATGCGGAACTGAAAGAGATCGACCCAAAGGGGCTCGACACCGCATTCTGGGGCAGCGTGACAAAAGAGGACGTCTACGAATATCTGTATTTTCTGAACCGTGAATGTGGAAACAAAAAATCCTCCACCGCCCGGCGGCTGGCCAGCCTGCATGGGTTTTATGACTATCTGGTCAATCAGGTCAACCGCCTTTCGCAGGACCCGACGGCCTCCATCAAACCGCCCAAGCAGGATAAAGTCCTGCCTAAATACCTGACGGCGGAGCAATCCATGCAGCTGCTGGAAAGCACCCAGCATCAGAGCGATTTCCCGGAACGGGATTACTGCATGGTCGTGCTGTTTCTGAACTGCGGGATGCGTCTGGCAGAACTGGTCGGGATGGACCTCGGCGACATTGACCTGGAACAGCGGCAGATCCGGCTGTTCGGCAAAGGCCACAAGGAGCGCATGGTCTACCTGAATGATGCCTGCATCGAAGCGCTGCAATTGTATCTCAAAAAGCGGAACACGATGGAAGGTCTGGACCCCAAGGAAAAGGCCGTTTTTGTGACCCGCCGCATGAAAGACCGCATCTCGAACCGCCGCGTGGAACAGCTGGTGACAGGTGCCATGAAGGCGGCAGGGCTGAAGGGCTTTTCGACCCATAAGCTGCGGCATACAGCAGCTACGCTGATGTATCAGACCGGCAATGTGGATATTCTGACACTCAAGCAGCTGCTCGGCCACAGCAGTGTGGGCACGACCCAGATCTATACGCATCTGCAAGAATTTCAGGTTCGCGCGGCCATTGAGCAGAATCCGCTGGGGGAGGTCCGGAAGACAAACTTGGATACAACAAAGCAGAAAACGGGGGAGACCCACGGGGGAATTTCGCCGAACAGTGCAGAAATAGACGCAGGAGCGAAGGATGCTCCGGATGACACAGCCGAAATGCCGACCGGGCCGATGGAAGCCTTTGATGGGGCGGCCAAAGACGGTTTCCGCGTGGATGTTTCGGCGCTGCGTGAGCCGGATGCAAGCGAAAAAACGGAGCACTAAAATGGATTATACGAAATTTTCAGGCACTTATACGGTTCGGCGGCTATTCCGTGACGATATTCCGTCTGTTATTGCGCTCTGTGAGAAAAATCCGCAGTATTATGAGCATTGTCCGCCGTTTGTGACGCCGGAAAGCATCAAAGCCGATCTGAAGGCCATGCCGCAGCGCAAGGCCGGTCAGGAACAGGATAAGTATTATCTGGGCTATTTTGACGTCCACCAGCGGCTTGTGGCCGTGATGGATTTTATCGACCATTATCCGGATGCGCAAAGTGGGTTCATCGGATTCTTTATGATGGAGAAAGACCTGCAAGGAACCGGCGTCGGAAGCTCGATCATCACAGAGCTGTGTGCCTGTCTGGCGCAATGGGATTATCAATACATTCGTTTGGGTTATGTGGATGGAAACGAACAAAGCAGATCGTTCTGGCTGAAAAATCAATTCACGGATACCGGCTTGAGAGATCATACAAACGATTACACCGTCGTTGTGATGAATCGTTTCTTGACAAAAGTGTAGATCAAAAAGCAGAAAAAAACAGACCAAGAATACACCAATTGCATACATACCGCAAAAAGGCCGCTGGGGTTCAAAATCGAGCCCAGCGGCCTTAATTGGCAAAAATTGGAGAAAAGAGGGCTTTTTCACTCCCCTATATTTCACATAACATGCATTATACGAAACTCATGTCATTGAAAAACAGGCCCCCTCTTCTGCTGTGTTCCACACGCACAGCTTTGCCGGGAGGCTCGTTTTTCGTTTCAGTTTCAGGACGCACACCGTTGCAGGTTCAGGCTATGTGTGTTGCGCCGGGTCTGGTTTATTCCGGCAGCGGCGTGATCTCGAAATATGTACAGATGGCTTCATAGTAAGCGCGGGCGGTTCGCCTGCAACCCTCTTCACTGCCAAACTGTGCAACATCGGCGGCACTGGTCACAAAGCACTGCTCTGCCAGAACGGCCGGACAGTTTGCATCTTCCAGGATGGTAAAGCTGCGCTCTGCCCGCACTTCAGTGTGGCTGGTTTCGACCAGCTGCTTTGCTTCTCCGATGTAATAAATGTAACGGACTCCCCCGCGCCCCCGCAGACTGGCCCCGGCGGAACGCATGGCGCTGGCCAGGAGTTTCGCGAAATAATAGCTTTCCTGATGCCAGGTGCGGCCCGGCACACTGGGATAGCACTCGAACCCGGAGGCTGTGGAGGCTTCCGGTGCAGAGTTCCCGTGGATGGAAAGCAGCAGGTCCGGCGAGAGCGCATTGGTCGCAGCGGCGCGTTCTGCTGGCTTTGCCGTGGCGTCATAGCTTTCGCGGGTCTGGAGCGGGATAAAATTGGGGTCTGCCTCCAGCCACCCGCGCAGTGCTTCGGCGGTAGCTGCCGTCATCTCCTTTTCCGTTACGATCCCCTGCGCGCCGGGGTCCGAGCCGCCGTGCCCGGCATCGATCGCAATGCGATAAGGCGGCGGGCCGAAGGTAGGACGAAAATCATCATCGTCTATAGCGGGTGTTCCCTGCCCGATCGTAAAGGCTGCATACCACAAATAAAGGCCGAAACAGATCCCGGTGAAACAGAGACAGAGGACGACCGCGTGGCGGAATGAAAAGGCCTGACTTTTCTGCTTCTTTTTGCGATGGACTGCATGTTTTGCCATATAGACTTCCCTGCTTTGAATAAAACAAAACCTGCCCGCGAGACGGTTTCCGGGGCAGGTTTCCGGGAAATGCCCGGAGAAATTTTACTTCAGTTCGACCACGGTCACGCCGCTCTCACCCTCGCCGTAGCGGCCAAGGCGGAAGCTCTTGACCATGCGGTTTCCGCGCAGATGCTTGTGAATGGCCGTGCGCAGTGCACCGGTGCCGTTGCCATGGATCAGATAGACCACGGTCTGGCCGTTCAGGATGGCGCGGTCGATGAAGGAATCCACCTCCGGCAGTGCCTCATCGACCGTCAGGCCCAGCAGATTGCACTCCATTTTGGCGCTGCGCTGCACCCGCTCTACCCTGCCGTTCGGGCGGTTGGCGTCACCGGTCAGGCGAGAATACCGCTGCTGCGCCTTGGTCTTGGCCTGCGGTTCCTTGACCAGCTTTTCGGGCTGCTTCAGGCCCAGGAGCGGAACTTTGGTCTTGATGATTCCGGCGCGAACGAGGACATCGCCGTTTTTATCCGGCAGAGCCAGCACCGTTGCCAGCTGATTCAGCTCGGCGATGCAGACCTCCTGCCCCACCTTGACCTCCTTCAGCGGAACGAATTCCTTGACCGGGTTGTGCACGACCTCGGTGCCGATGAAGAGCTTTTCCGATTCCTTTTTGGCGATTTCCCGCGCGCGCTGGGCTTTCTGCTGAGTGCTCATCCGCTCATCCTTCTGGAGCTGACGCAGCTCATCCGTCAAAGCGTATGCTTTGCTTTCCACCTGCTGTGCCAGTGCACGGGCCTTGGCGCGGGCTGCTTCCAGCTCATTTTCGCCCTGCTGGATGAGTTCGTCCCGCTTTTTGCGGGCGGCATCCAGCTGATGGGCAGCCTCATTGCGAAGCTCTTCCACCTCGTCCTGGCTTTCCTTGAGCTGCAGTTTCAGGTCGTCCAGCTGGCCCAGAACCGCATCCAGACGCTTGTCCTCTGCCGAAAGATGCTGCTGTGCCGCTTCAATGACGCGCTCTGGGATGCCGAGCTTCTCGCTGATGAGGAAGGCGTTGGATTTGCCGGGAACGCCGACGCTCAGCTTGTATGTGGGGCGCAGCGTCTCAAGGTCAAATTCACAGCTGGCATTGACGACGCCTTTCGTTTCCAGAGCGAAGACCTTCAGCTCTGCATAGTGGGTGGTCGCCATCAGCAACACACCACGGCGGCGCAGCTCCTCGATGATGGCGACTGCCAACGCAGCACCCTCGGCGGGGTCTGTGCCTGCTCCCAATTCGTCCAGCAGGACCAGTGTGCGGGGCATGGCCAGTTCCAGGATGCTTGTGATCTTCTTCATGTGGCCGGAGAAGGTGGACAGGCTCTGTTCGATGCTCTGCTCGTCGCCGATGTCCACGAGGAACTCGTCAAATACGCAGATCTCGCTGCGCTCGTCGGCAGGAATAAGGAAGCCGCATTGTGCCATGGCACACAGCAGACCGGCCGTTTTCAGGGTGACCGTCTTGCCGCCGGTGTTCGGGCCGGTAATGATGAGCGAATCGTAGTCTCTGCCCAGCGCGATATCCACCGGGACGCACTTTTTGGGGTCGATGAGCGGATGACGTGCCCGGATGAGTGAGAAGGACGAATCGGTCCGCACGGCAGGCTTAAAGGCCTTCATGTCCAGCGCCAGCCGTGCCTTGGCCAGCAGGACGTCGATCTCCAGCATGGCCTTATAGCTGTATTGGAATTGCGGCTCAATGGCGGCGACCTGTGCCGTGAAGGCGACCAGAATGCGCTCGATCTCCTGCGCCTCCTGAGCGCGGTATTGCAGGATGCGAGCGTTTGCCTCCACGACGGCCTGCGGCTCCACAAAGACCGTTGCGCCCGTGGAGGAGACGTCGTGGATGATGCCGCTCACTTCGCTGCGGTATTCACTTTTGACCGGGACGACATACCGGCCGTTTCGCATGGAAACGACGCTCTCTTGCAGATATTTGGAGGTGTCCATGTTGCGGACCATAGTTTCCAGACGGTCGCGGATGCTGTTTTCGGTGGCGTGGATCTTCTTGCGCAGCTCATTCAATGTGCGAGAAGCCGTGTCAGCCATGGCATCCGGTGCCAGAATGGCGCTGGAGATCTGCTGTTCCAGGCCGGGCTGCGGGGCCAGCGCGTAGAACAGGTCGTCTGTCGGCAGCGCTTCGTGATCCGAGGAACCGTACCAACTGCTCAGATTCTGGAAGTTGCGGAGTGCGCCAGCCACCATCAGCAGTTCTCCCATCGAGAGGACACCGCCCTTGACAGCGCGAGTCACCAGCTGGCTGACACCCTCCACACCGCCGAACCGGGGCGAACCGTTTTTGATGAGCAAGCTGTTGATGGCGTCCGTCTGTTCCAGCGAATAGCGGACCTCGTCCGGGTTGCACTGGGGCTCCAGCGCCAGCATCTGCGCTTTGGCCTCCTGGCAGACACAGCCCTCGGCTGCGCGGGCAATGATCTTATCAAGCTCAAGTGTTTTTAAGTAGCTTGTTTCCATAGTAATGATCCCTTTAGAATTTGTTCGGTCAGGGCAGAACGGATTTCAGAAATGAATAGCTCTTCAGCGGCTTGTCGAGGTGGGTCAGTGCGTATTGCTCTGCCACCGCCGACAGCTTGGCCAGACTGCCGACCGAGATCTTGAATGCAAATATTTTTTTGTCCTCTACGAGGCAGATGTGCCGCAACGCATACAGCGCACCGGCGTCCAGGTTGCACGGCTTTCCTGCCTTCTGCGCACAATCCGGGCAGAGCAGATAGCCCTCCTGCGGGTCGAGATAAAACGACGCATCGTCATACTTTCCGCACACATTGCAGCAGGCAAGCTGCGGCAAAAAGCCGCACTCGCTCATGGTGCGCAGCTCGAACACCGCCTTGATGACGCGCAGATCCGCTTTCTGGCGGCTGATCATGTACAGGCAGTTGAGCAGAAGCCGAAGCTCCTTGCCCGCTTCGGTGCCGGTCGGCGAGAGCGAGACCGCCATCTCATCCAGATACATGGCAAGCCCCATCCCCTCGATGGAGGAAGAAACTCCGTGGAAAATGGTGTTGACCGAAGCCTCCCGGACCGTGTACATATTCCGCCCCGGAACAAGGACAAATTCCGAGTAACAAAAAAGCCCGCAGGCGCTGAATAATTTACTCTTCAGCCGCAGGCTGTTCGGCGCCGAAGCCGAGATCACACCAAGCTCCGGTGTCAGGATGGTTAGGATCCGGTCAGCCTCTTTGTACCGGGTCTCCCGCAGGACGAGCCCCATCGTTACGATCGTATCCATCAGTATCTTCTCCTGCCGGAACAGCAGGCTGTTCCGCGTTCTGCTGCCTGTAATCCAGGTAGCGGAGGATGTTTCCGGTGCAGGCAAATGCCTGCCAGCGTGCGTCAGCGTCCATAGGCCTCTCCTTTCTGCGCGGCAGATGCCGCCCATGATAGTGTTGCCTTTATCCTAGCGCACCACCCGTGGAAAATCTGTCCGAATCGCGGCGCAGGCTCAGCGATTGTTCGGGTTCTGCTTGAAACCAAAGTTGTTCAGCAAAAACTCATTGTCACGCCAGTCAGCTTTGACTTTGACCCAGCACTGCAGGTTGACACGGCAGCCGAGAAACTCCTCGCAGTCTGCACGGGCCGCGCTGGCGATTTTTTTCAGCATCGCGCCGCCCTTGCCGATGACCATGCCCTTGTGGCTCTCACGTTCGCAGTAAATGTTGACGTCGATGTCCACAAGGTCGGTGCCGGGCCGCTCTTTGAAGCGCTCCACCACGACAGCGATGCCGTGCGGGATCTCGTCCCGCATGAACAGCAGCGCCTTTTCGCGGATGACCTCAGCCACCAGCTCTTTTTCGGGCATGTCCGTGTAGGCGTCATCGTCAAAATAGTGAGGGCCTTCTACCGCATACTGGCTCAGCGCATCAAACAGCTCCTCGCAGCGGTCGTCGGCGCGGACGCTGACGGTATAGATGGCATCAAAGACACCGAGCGCCTTCAGCTCTGCCTTGCGGGCTTCGAGGTCCGCCGGGTCTTTGACGAGGTCGGTCTTGTTGATGACGGCAACGGCCGGGCCGCCGCTGCTGCGCAGAGCGTCCACAAGGACCATTTCCGGCTCATTGAGTGCACCGTATGGCTCAAACAGCATCATGGAGACATCGACGTCCGCGATGGAATCGCTGGCCGTCTTGTCCATCCGTTTGCCCAGTTTGTTGTGTGCCTTGTGTACGCCCGGCGTATCGAGCAGGACATACTGCAACGGCCCGCGCGTCACCACACCGGTGATGCGGGTGCGAGTCGTCTGGGGTTTGGAGGTGACGATGGCTACCTTCTCACCGACCAGACGATTTGTCAGGCTGGATTTGCCGACGTTCGGCCGGCCGATGACGGCCACAAAGACCGAAGAGGTCTCATAATGCTGCTGCATTGGGGCTGCGTTTTTCAAAATAGAACTCCTATCCCTTCCAAGGCTTCTGTGTTATTCCGTGTAGCTGACTGTGCGGGGCAGACCGAGCTGGGTCAGCACGGCCTCTTCCTTTTCGCGCATCCGCATGGCTTCCAGACCGCCGTTCTCGTGGTCATAGCCCAGCAGATGCAGCATCGAGTGCACCGTCAGGAAGGCGACTTCGCGCTGCAGCGGATGACCGTAGAGCGTGGCCTGTTCCTGTGCGCGCTCCATGCTGATGACGATATCGCCCAGCATCTTGCAGCCGTTGTTCTCATCGACATCGTAGACGCCGTTTTCGCCCAGAGGAAAGCTCAGAACGTCCGTGGGCATGGGTTTGTTGCGATACTGGTTGTTCAGCTCCGCAATGGAGGCATTGTCAACGAAGGTCACGCTGATCTCAGCAGGGTCATCGAAATGTTCATATTCCAGCACGGCGTTGCAGGCACGGCGGATCAGGATGCGGAGGCCCGACGGGACCTTCACAGCCTTCTGGGAATTGGTGATCAAAACTTTATTGGACATAACAGTCCGCTCCTTTCTTTTTATGCTGCCTTTTTGAAAGCGTTATGGCTTTCAGCGCTTGGCGGGGTGCGCGGCGGCTTCGTATGCTTTGATGATTTCCTGGACCAGACGATGACGCACAACATCCTTTTCGGTAAAGTAGCATTGTGCGATGCCGTCCACATTTTTCAGGATCTGCAGCGCGTCCACAAGACCGCTGCGGGTACGGTCGGGCAGGTCGATCTGTGTCACATCGCCGGTCACGACCACTTTGGAACCTACACCCATACGGGTCAGAAACATCTTCATCTGTTCGGGGGTGGTATTCTGCGCTTCGTCCAGAATGATGAACGAGTCGTCCAGAGTGCGTCCGCGCATGTATGCGAGCGGCGCGACCTCGATGATCTGCTTCTCCACCAGACGCTCATACGTTTCGGCCCCCAGCATATCGAACAGACCGTCGTAGAGCGGGCGCAGATAAGGGTCTACCTTCTGCTGCAGGTCGCCGGGCAGAAAACCAAGCTTCTCCCCTGCTTCCACCGCCGGGCGGGTCAGGACGATGCGCGAGACGTCTTTTGCCTTAAAGGCTTTGACGGCCATTGCAACGGCCAGATACGTTTTACCCGTACCCGCCGGGCCGACGCCAAAAGTCACCGCATTCTTGCGGATGGCGTTGAGGTATTCCTTCTGCCCCAGCGTTTTTGGGCGGATCGGCCGCCCCTTTACGGTGACGGTCACGAAATCCTCCGTCAGCTCTTTGACGCGCTTTTCCTCGCCGTCATGTGCAAGGCTCAAGCAATAACGCACGGTCTGCTCTTCCAGCGGGGTATGATTCTCGATCAGAAGAAGCATCCCCTCAATGGCACGTGCCGCAGCGGCAACATTGGCGCTCTCGCCCGACAGGCGAAGCATTGTGCCGCGGCAGACAGCCGTGACGGAAAACTCTTTCTCCAACAGGCGGATGTTGCGGTCACAGTTTCCAAAAACCGCCGCCGCGATCTCCACACTATCCAGTTCGATGCTCTTTTCAGCCATACGGCTCCTCCCGAAATCTCAATAGAATTCCATATTTATTGTACCACCAAAAGTGCAAGAAGAAAACTGTGAAAATTGCACAAAATTTTAGCGAAGGAATCTATCAGGCAAAAACTCGATGCAGACCATTAGAAAATGTTGCCGACAAGACCATGTTGCAAAAAGTGTTACAAAAAATTTGGGGTAGCACTTTACAAACAAGAAAAAGTCCTACGAATTTCGCAAAATCTAGCGATAATTCGTAGGACTTTTGGAGCTACTGATCCGATTCGAACGGACGACCTGCTCATTACGAGTGAGCTGCTCTACCGGCTGAGCCACAGTAGCA